>Ga0138256_10003013_pt1 | contig 18007 bp, 6 predicted proteins | sample KNB2016incub_MG_FD_105486 | JGI IMG/M metagenome (GOLD analysis project Ga0138256, IMG submission 105486) | Active sludge microbial communities from wastewater in Klosterneuburg, Austria - KNB2014incub_MG | ecosystem: Engineered > WWTP > Activated sludge > Unclassified | place: Austria... | reverse complement strand
TGAATGCACCTAATTTCAGTTGGTCGGCAGCACATATTTTATTGTTATTAAATAAAGAATAAAATCAGGATTTTAGTTGTAAATTTGTAATTATTCAGCTCAATTCAGATATAATGCCTGTAAATAATTTAGAATATATTGTTTACTTGCCCTGAAAGGGCAAAATATAATAGCCCCCAATGCAATTGGGGGTCAGGTATTTGCACATCTATCAACCCTGAACTGGGTTGAATATTTTGCAACTATTCACTTGGATTATCTTTTTATCTAATCATTCGCATTCTCACCTCAGGGGCGTAGCCCTGTAATCTTAGTCGATAAGCTCACGATGATATATTGAGGGGCGTAGCCATGGCATCTTAAACAAAATAATTTATATCCAGGTTAAAACTATATCCCGGTTTAATATAGTTAATAATGTTGATTAAATAAATTATGCTGTTAAATATTGAGATATCAGGGCTATGCCCCTAGGTTCTGTTTGAAGGCAATTACTACAAAGAAAGCAGGGCTACGCCCCTGAAACAAAACGCAAACTGAATGAAGCTAAAACTTTCAACTGATGTTGATCATTAATTTGAGCTGAATAGTTACGATTCGGATGCAATTGCAAACCTGGCTTTTGGGGAAATGCCTTGCTCAGGTATTTACGATCAGAGTGCGATCAATTTATATCTCTCCGTTCCATAGCTATACCCGATCTCGACAATATAGACACCCTTCGGTATCTGAGGCATCGCCCTGGATTCATACGTCACTGCTTTTAAGAACTCTGCCCACACTTGTTCCCCATTGATGGTAAATACTTTTATCGCTACATCAGATGCGACAGGCAGTCGAATATCCACGTTGGACGGGCCTACGACCGGATTAGGATAAATATTGGCGTATTGAACTTCGCTCTCGTACTGAATCAAACAGGCATTGACATCGACACTCTTACTGACATTGAACGCACAGTCATTGCTTTCCAACTTCAGTAAAATAGTGTATTGACCAGGACTGGTATAGGTGATGACCGGATCACGATCGGTGGAACTATTCCCATCACCGAAATCCCAGGTAAAGTGTGTACTGGAGTCAACCGTATCAATCTGACTGTAATCGACGATATGGAAACTGTCGCCCACACAGGCACTGGAAGCAATAAGGAAATTAGCTGCGATGACATTGCCTGAGGTACAGGGCGAACAAAAGGTACTAAATTCCGACTGTTCATCAAATGTGAACGAGGAGCCAGTCCAATGCTCCTGACAATATACCGGGTCATCGACCTGGACACAAGTGAGTTCGGGATTCTTATCTGCCAGGACGATGGACATCTCCACATTAATGCCATTGGCCAGGTTGAGATAATTCAATTGATTGGAGGCACAGCCAAGTTGTGTCAATCCGGTATTGTGGCTCAAGTCAAGTGAAGTGATGTCATTGTACCGACAATCGAGAACGTTCATCCCGACGAGTTTACTTACATCCAGTGTCGTCAATTTATTGTGTGAACAGTCGATTCCTGTTAAGGATGTGTTGTTTACCAAATTCAACTGACTGATTTTATTATCATGACAGACCAGTGTTGTCATAACCGTATTCTTTGAGACGTCAAGTCGGGTCAACTGATTGTTGTTGCACACCAAAGCATTGAGATTGACAAATGCCTCTATTCCGGTCAAATCCGCAATTCCCAGCGTGTTACAATCTATATTGCCGTAAAATTCTGTTGCTTCATCGCATTGGATCTCGTCATCACCATTGGTATTAATTTCTGTATTTTCTATCAGATAGGTTTTAAAATTTGCATCCGGTATATTAACCACACATTCTTCACCCAATCGGGTGACTTCCAGACAAAAATCACCAAAATTATCATAGGTAATAAAATCATCCGTCGATGTCACTTCGACCAAAAGATAATAAGTTTGACCAGCAGAAGTCTGAACACTAATTTTGAAATTGACATCCGGATCTACATCCCCTGTCCAGATGTCACGGTGGCAAAGTACCGGTGTCAACCCGGAACAAACACCTGAAAACATAGCACCATTGGGATCTGCATACAGTTTTGTTCCACAGTCTCTGGACCGCATAGAATACCTGAATCCATCGCCATTGAATTTAAACCACATAGTCACTCTATTCGTATTCAGACATTCCGTACCGGTAACCGGATCACCTTCAGCGCTCATACCTTCAGTGCTATAAGTCCCTGAATTTTGTGGTTGATCTATTGGGTGTCCAAACAAATTTTGAATATCCACGGCATTCTCACAAAGGTCTCCCGGCAGATCTTCATCACAGTTAGTTTTAAACGAATGCTGTGCATCAAACAAGAAATTGCCGCCTGTCCAGTTCGATGTGCTATATGCCGGATCATCTACGGTAATACAATTTAATTCGGCATTATTCTGGGCTGAAATAAAAGTAAATGCCGTATTATTTCCATTTTTCAGATTGAGGCTATATAATTTATTATTGCCAAGATTAAGCACATTCAGTGCAGTATTCTTAGTTACATTCACGCTGGTGATTTGATTATCCTGCAAATACACTTCTTTTAATGCTAAATTATTATTCAGGTTAATACCGGTGAGTTTATTTCCAAATAATTGCAGCGTAATTAATGCGACATTATCACTGATATTCAGATTTGCCAACTGATTATTTTCGCAATAAATTTGTTGTAGCAATGCACAGTTATTGATATTCAGGCTGGTTAATTTATTGGCAGCAGCCGCCAGTCTGTTCAGTTTTGTATTATGACTTAAATCAAGTGCGGTTATATTGTTAGCACCGCAATCCAGTTGGCTGATATTGACAAAGGCTGCTATGCCAGTCAGATCGGATATACTTTTAAAAGCACACGAGATACTTCCGGAATAAGCTTCTGCTTCAGTGCACTGAATAAAACCGTCGCCGTTAGTATTGATTTCAGTATTGCCTAATAAATAGGCTTTAAAATTGGCATCCGGAATCTGGACAAAACAAGCCGGGTCACTGGTACGAACTGTAATAGTATTGCTGCTCGGGCTGACCCCCCAGGTATTTCCGGCTCGCACACGGTAATAGTACTCAGTACCGGCTGTGAGACCGGTGATATTTTGAGTCAGTACATTTCCGACAGAAAAGTTATTATATACACCGACAAAGGAAGTAAAGTTGGCGTTGGTCGAGACATCTAAAAAATACCCGGTAGCAGTTGCAGATGTCTGCCAGTTGGCTGTAAAGCCGGTTTCTGTAACATTCGTAGCAGCAGTGGCGATAGGAGCGTTTGGCGCATTGGGGGCGGTGATGCCATTGATGGCAAAGATACCTGTACTTCCCATTGTATTCGTCTTGGTGATAGTGATACTCGTCAGTACTTTAGTATTATAAGGGGCATCAATGGTCAACTCATTGTCATAAAGCCTTGGATTTTCTGCATCACCGTTGAATTCATCTGCCTGGTGAGCACCTAAAGTCGTTCTATACACCCGGCCTATGCTCTTAATCGCATAGTTGGCCCCAAAATACCAGTCAGGTACGGTAAAAGGAGTGGAAAAAGAAGTACCGTCACTGAAATTCAATACAAAATCAAATTGAGAGTCTCCATTTGAGCTGGCACCTAAGAAAGCAATTTTCGAAAACACACCCGGGGTTGCGAGCACTAATGTGCCTGAATTCCCCTGAGCACGTAAAAGCAAGGCATTATTCTGATCATACGAAGCCAGGTGATACACTGCCCCCGGGAGATTTTGGCTCTCTATTATGCCATCATCCGGAAGCCCAAAGGGGGGCGGAGTGGATTGATTCAGATTACCCCTAAAATTCTTAGCATACAAGACATTGTCGCTCGTAGTACCCAGTGCATTATCATCAAAAGTGATGGTCGTAGTGGCTTTTGCCCGGTCTGCACCACCTGCCCCTTCAGCTATCAGGTCCTGATTAAATCCGGAGACAGACACCGGGATAAATGTCTGTGCAGCGCTATATTGGGTTAAAAACAAACTGATGCCCACTAAAATAAATACCCTGTTAATTACCTGTATCATGTGATTCGGTTATATTTTTTACTAATTATTATTTAATTAAGATTGATTTGACGTCACTAAGGGCGCCTGAAGTTCCATCATCAAACCGGACACGTACTGCATAATTAAACAATACATTGGGCTCAGAATTTTCATCCAAAAAGCTTACTTTATCTCCGGTTATTGTTTTATAATATTTCACACCATCTAAGCCTGAAGAGCGAAACAATTCAAAATTGTATTTTTTTGATTTCAATTTTTCAGGCGCATTGAACGTCCAGGAAAGAGATACATTTTTAGAATTAGATGCTTGTGAGATATCAAAGTCATTTACTGTGAGGATATCACCACTGATTTTCATTTTTGCATTTTTAATAGGCGAATAATCACTCTTATTACCCACGGAATCAATTGCCCTCAGTCTGTATTGATAAGAAATACCCGATTCGGCTGTCCTGTCCAGGTAAATTGAATCTGACCAAAGGGTATCCTGCAAATGCCAGAGAGTATCTCTCTTACTCACACCCCGTCTGTACAGTTCATAAAAATGCACGTCATCACTCGGGCTAAGCATGATGTTGATTTTTAAGGCACTGGTATCTAAAACAATCGATCGTATGGCTGGCCGTACAGGTGGTACCTGATCTAACTTTCTGACCTTTGCGATATTCGTGGTTTGGCTGCGATTATATCCTTCATCCTCTGCGCGTACTACAAAATAGATGTATTTATTGAGTGATTTTTCAGGAATATAATAAGTATAAGTGGTATCTTCCAGAATATCCTTACTGACCAATGAAAATTCATCTCCCGGGTCATTAGCCCAATATAGCCAATATCCCCGTACATCATTGGATGCACTTTTCTTCCAATGGATATGTGCCATACTGGCGGTATCGATGTATCCCATTAGTGTATCCGGTGCTAAGGGATCGATATAATCCGGCACAAATGACGTCAGGTTCTCACTGTGACTCATATTTCCATTTTCATCATAGCAATTAATCTGAAAGAAATACCTGCCGGTCATATCTTCTGTGATATCAGAACCAATAGCATAAGCATAGGCAAAATCAGTAAAATCCAGTTTAGGGCTAATGGCGGTATAAGGACCTTTGCTATTTCTGGCACTCATCACTTGATAATAAGCAAAGTCTGCTGTCAGATCTTCGATGCTGTTTTCCCATTCTATTGCAAAGACGTGCGTCGTATCATTGTATTGTACATCGGACAGTTTTGGTGCCGGTGGTGGGGTAAGATCTCTTGCCGTGCCCTGTACTTCAGCTGCCGGGCTATATTCGCCATAACTATTGCCTCCGTAAAGGCGATAATAATATTTGGTTCCATTTATAATATCGGCTTTGTCCACATAATCAAAAAAGGGTTTCTGACTCTCCGCATCACTCATCATGACAATAGGTCGGGCACTGAGTGGTATAAAGGTTTTGTTGTCCGTCGAGCGCTCTATTCTATAGTGCGAGAAGTGGCTCTTATTATAGTCTTTACTCCACTGGAGCGTAATCGTTCCATCTCCTACGAGCGCTTTTACATCATAAGGGCTACGCTCGGGCAGTACTTCATTTTTCAGACTCAAATAGCCTTTATATTTTTCCGCTTTATATTCCGGGCAACTTACCTCATAATAATAAGTCTGTCCGGATTGTACATCTTTGTCCACATAACGCAGGCCGAAGGCTGTCGCTACCGGAGCAGAGAACTCCGCCATCAATATGGATATACCGTAGATGCTTTTATTCGCCTCATACTCTTTATACATGCCCTGTACCTTACTCTTGTCCATAGGCTCATACATTATCTTTGAAGCTGCCATCAGTGCAGTATCTGTCTTTGAATCCAGCTTATCTTTGGGCAAAGGAAAAACAGTAGCTATGACTTTCAGATCTCCCTCATTGCTGCCTCTTTTGATGACAAATCCGGAGCGTCTGCCACTTTCCCAAAATGTATAATCAGGTGGGAATATTCGCAACACGATTGAGTCACCATACGCCTTGGCAATTGCCATGACGCTTTCTTTGGTATTACCGACCGGTAGCGTATCATTTTGAAATAATGAACTTACGCCAGACATTTTATTTTTATTATTACTTACAATATCAGCACTTAACTCTGATGACATACAGAAATACAAAGTGGTTGCGATAAATATTATTTTAATTAATTTCATTTTTAATTTTTTCTGCATTTTTCTAAATATCTTATCCGTACAGTTTTTCAATTATTCCTGAGCAATATTTTTAAATAAATATTTATCCGGATCCAGTCTGATAATTGCCGGTATTCCTCCATCCTGGAAAAGTAAAGTGGAAGGATAGCTATAGTAATTTTCCAGTAAAAACTTCTCTGAATCACCTGTTACCGGATTATTGACTAAGAAATACTTATTAGAACCGTAGTACTTTGAATTATTCAACCCTTCACCATCGGTAAAAAAGTCCATTTTCGTTACATCACTTCCCAATTTTTGCCAGGTATTTATGAGTGTAATTTTTGTAAACAAATATTGCAACACTGCCGTACTGGCCACACCATCCTCAATGATGAAATCGGGATTCCAATCAGAGGAAGTCTTACCATCATATATCACAGGCCCATCGCTGAGTTGGAATTTGATATTTCCAGAGCTTAATACTCCGGCTGTGATTTCTTCGGCGGTTATTTCATATTTATTGCCACTATTCTCCGGTCGGAATAAGGCATATTCATTATCCTTAGCCACCTCATATTCTCCTTCTTTTTTGCTTCTTGCGATACTTGCCATAAATGAATCAACATACTTACTTTTTCCACCTGCAGCTTGCATCTCCGGACTAGTACGGAATCCATTCAGACAGAACACAAAATAATTGCCATATAAATATTTCTTCGTCCAACCATGATAGGGCGGTGATTGTGATAAGCTCATGTCTACCAGGCCTTTTAACTTATTTACATCAAAGGAATCAATGCCTTCAGTCGTGCCCATGATGCCATAATACACGTTTTGTGGAATCTCATGACGTGTAGAAACGTCGAGATCTACTATCTCCTGTACCTGCTCTTTACCCATATACAGTGGACGCTTGCTAAATACCAGGCCTGCAGTACCAACAGCAGCAGACACCTTGACATTCTGCACTTTTTCTACTACATTGTCATACTGGCTAATGCCAAAATGTGTGGTATAAACCAGCTTTTGATGTTGTGTTTCTTTATATGGATGACAACCTTTTAGAACTTCATCCGTGATTTCTACATCGTGCATCAGGTTTTCCGCTCTGTAGATATTCATGGTACAGAATGAGCCTTTTGCAAAAGTCATTGTATCCACACCAGGTAAAAAGAGTGTCCTGTCTGTAGCGAAGGTCGGCCAACCGATCATTTTAGAAGGAAAGTTTTTCACCGGTGTTTTATGATATACTACGCTGCCATCCGTTTTTTTCTCTATGATGGAAGCAAAATACATAAACCACTCATCTTCACGGAAAATCTTATTAAATTGCTCCTGGCTTACATCTTGCTTAAAAACTATCTTAGCTTTTTCATATCCTTTGTACCAAAAACGCTGCCTGTAACCCGGATACTGAGCAGCTATCATATCCTGTGTTATTACATCCTCAGGCATACCTGTGGTAAACTCACTGGTTACTTTTTCCTCTGATTTATTTTCTTCACTGATTAATTTGTCATTCTCTTTGGTCACCCGCAGCCATTTATACACCGCATTGATGGTATAGGTGGTATTGGGTTTTAATGATTCTTTCATACGATAATAAAACTCCATGCCGTAGAGATCCAATGGAGCTGTAACCTGAACTATCTGCCCGGATATTTTTTCTTTTAATTCAAATTTATCCAGCACACATTTTAGAAAAACTATACGATCATTACTTTTACTTATGGGGAATTCTTGTTGTAGAAACACATTGGTTCCTAAGGTAATTTCAGAAAGAGACTTGATACCGGTAGCACCATTTTCAGGAATAAATTCACGATGTGCCCTGATGCCTATGGTAGGGTCAGGTGTTATGGTGCCACAGGGTTTTTCACCTACACTAATCGGTAAATTTATTGAGCCTTTGATATCTGGAACGGGCCAGGGAGGATCTATTTCATATTCAACTTTAAAATCACCTTCCAAAAAGGAAGGATTCGGAAAACCAAAATCGCATAAAGTACTGACTTTAGCATCTAATATATTCCAGGTATCAAACCAATAATCTATGTAAACTTTAGCCATCATATCGAGAAAGACATAACCCTGTGCATATCGACCGCCGGCTATTCCTATGGCCCTGGTCGTACCGCCACAATTGACGCCCTTACCACTATTCAAGATAGCCAGATTAGCTGCTAGCGTTCCTGCTGCATTCCATTTAAAATTTAAAACTCCTCCTTTTAATGATGCATCCAGTTTGAACCCGGCAATAGCATTGGCCTTGCCGTATGAAGTATTACTCAGTTGTTTCAATCGGCCGTCATAGTTGGGTAATAAATAATTGAGTGGTGGCAGTCCATCAGTTTTGGTACCAAACTGGGCATACAGTCCGGCACTTACCTCAGCCTGGCCGATCAGATCAGAGTCAAATTCAAAGCCGGCAGAAAGCATATTCAACTTAGACATAGGCCCACCTGCTGTTTTCTCCGGCAGACCCCAGCTACCGGCATGCACATATTGATCATACTTTGAGAAATAAAACCGGATAGAATTCCACAGTGCTTTGTTGTCTGCACTACCTTTAGGGGAATTAATAGTGATGGGTCCGGCTTTCTTTTGAAACTGGAAATCTACACCGCCACTTACTACTATTTCATTTTCGAAATTGATATCTATCGTACCTTTCACAATGCCCGGACTTTCTGTCTTTCTTTTAAAATAATCTTCATAGAAGAAGTAGCCATCGAGTCCTAATCCGAATTTTTTAAACTTAAACTCACCATCCAATAAGGACATCTCAAGCTTCACAGTAGCAGCCAAAGATATACGTGCAGTATGGCTCACCTCAGCCGTCAGATATCCACCGAAACTTCCCCGCTGTACTCTATAGGTCATTCCTGAAAGCGAAACACCTGCTTTCAGACCCGGTGCTTTGCAATTATCATTGTTGGCAGGTGGGGTTTTAAAGGTAGTAACCACCGCAGGCACCTGCTCCATATTATAATAAAATCCACCACCGACACCGGTTAGCTCAAAAGAGGTCTGGCCTAATGGAATGCCCGGAGACGCATTGAGTGATAAGTCTGCAAACCAATATCTGTAATCTTCAGCACTTGTTTTCCCCTTTGGTATGTCAAACTTCACACCGGTTTGAAATTTGGTTTGGAATTGATAACTCAATACTCTTAGATTAATCATACCCAGAAAGCCATTGCCCCATGCGGATTGTACTGCATTAGGATCATAGGTCTCTTTCGTAGTTTCATCCCTGAATAAGTTGATACCACCATCAAATTTTACCGGACCAAACTCACCACCCAGCTGAAGGCATGTCAGGCCTACGCCCTTAAACCCATTTGCATCAAAGGTAACTTCGATGGAACCACTAGCAGAGAAGGATCCGGTTTTTGTAGCAATAGCTTCATCTGTTTTACTTTTAATTGTGGCTTTATCTTCTGCCACTCTTTCATTAAATGTGGCTGGTTTGGGTTTGTTTTTATTTGAAATTGCAATTTTCGTTTGCGCTTCAGCTTCATTTGTAGCTGCTTTTACTCTTGTATTTTGTTCTTTGTATGGCTTGTATTTCTCTTTGACTGTAGCTAAGCTTGATTTATAGCGGGTATCCACATCTGCGATTTTTTTATCCGTAGCAGCCATTTTTGTTTTCAGCTCCGTGATTTCCTTTTGTTTGCTCAGACTAATCTTACCGTTATTCTTCAGTTCGTTGATCTGGCGTTGGAAATCTTCTTTCTCTTTCAGATAGCCCTTCTTTTCTACCGCGACTTTACGGATACCTTCCTGAGCGGCTTTGTACTCTTTATCCAGTGGTGCCAATGCATCTTCAGCTTCTTTCTTCATTCTGTTTGCTGCTTCCTCCGGATGATGTAAATCATGAGCTTTTCTCTGATCATCATTCAAATGATTCTCATCCCGCATGAAGCTGACATCCAGGCCAATCAGAAATTTCCACTCCTGTCCGGTACACTGAAATGTAGGTTTCTGTATGTTGATATCAAATCCCACTAATTTATTCGCAGAGCCAAACTTGTTGAGTTTGTCTTTGAGTGTGTCAACTACCGTGCCAATATCCCAGGTTCCGAAATCGACGGACTCTATCCCATCAGTTCCGGTTGACTTACAAAGTCCGGAAGCATCATGATTGATTTTCAGTCCTTCATATCTCAAAAGTGGTATCGTCGCATCTAATTTTTCAATCGTATAAACTGACCGGCCACTGAACTCCCCGCGTGCTATCATCCGTTTCTGGAAGTTGTCATAGACTACTTCGATCATGGATTCATGATTTACCATAAGCCCCAGGCCATCGATGTATTTTAACTCAAACATACTTCCGGAAATGTCATCAGCAAATCCTGCGATGTCTATCCTGCCTGTGTTTTTATTGTACTCAGTATTCAGGTTGAATCCGACCCAGGCATCTTTGTATTTTTCCAACCATTTTTCTTTGTCTTTTTCTGGAGCTTCCCTAAATATCGGGATTCGAATCTTGCCATTGAGGAACAATTTGTCTTCATCCAGACTGTTGTACTCGATATTATAATAAATCGAATCCAGTTGATACCTCCAGTTACCCAGTCTGGCATTCTCTTGTTTGCTTACTATAGAGTTACCAATATACTTAGAGAAAAATGAGTTAGTCCCTATCTCATAAAATGAAGAAAAAACTGTATCCTGTAGAATTTCCGGCTTTGTCTTATCATCGATGCGTTTCATCTCTAATGAAGGCACTTTAAATGCCATCTCAGTGAAAATGAGTCCGGTGAAACCTTCATTGTATAATTTCAATTCAGTAAATTCATTGATATAGGTAGGCAGTACTTCAGGCTTTTTCACACTGGCAGTAGTATTGAAATCCAGATATCCTTCAAACTGCGCTCCCGGACTAAATAACAAATGCTGATCATCTGTCGTAGAGAATTCCCATTCTTTTGAGCCACTCTGAAAACTCTGAGTACGCTTCAGCGGTGCTATGAAAGCAGCAAGTAAAGCAGAATTATCATTGATCTTATCTTCATTGAGATGAAAGGCAAATACAGCCTGAGTCTTATCCGGATTATTAGCAATTATAGTGTTGGCTGTAGCCTGAAAACTACCCTGGAGATTGAACTTATGTACACCTTCTTCACAGGTTAGTTTGACATAGCTGCCTTCTTCTATACTTTCATTGGCATTGCCATTATTTACCGTACTCTGGTAAGTAATATTCTCATTTAGCTTAGTATCACGCAGCAAATGCAGATACACATCTTTAAAATTGACTTTCTCAGGACCAATGGCAATATCACCCAGATTGCCAAAATCGACATAAACTATCTTCCCATCAACATTCAACTGACCCACCAGACGAACTTTGATGGTTGCAGCACTCAGTTTATCGGCGCCATTCGTCTTGAATTCAGAGACAAACAGCTTGAAATTGTCCGGTAGTGTATAATTGCCTTTAAAGCCAAACTGTGACCACATGTCCGGGGTAATTAATATTGGCAGGTTCAAATTGCCCGATTCTGCATTTATTACTTTGGCAAATAAATCATCTGTCCAGTTGATATTATTACTCGCGAATGCTGCATCGCTATAGGTACCATAGTATGCTCCATTCCGATTCTCAATATTGATATCCCGATTCAAAAACGGAATATTTAGGGCACTTTTATCATCCAGCGTAGGGAACCAGGCAATAGCATTTTTATCTATATCGATTTTTGTCAGGTTCCTGACCAAATCATAGTTGATTAATGCAGGCTGTGATTTCACGCCACCATTGTAGCTCAACATTTGTCCCGGTGAACCATATCTTCTTTCATAAAATTCTTCCAGAATCCGCTCCCACTCTGCTTTTGTAGGGATAACACTCAGTGCAGTACAGTTACAATTCAGATCAAGAGTGGTTAATTCGACTCCTTCAAATTCCAGGTTGCCATTTGCTTCATGCGCCCATACTGTGATTTCTACTTTACTGGTACCATTCACGATAGCCATTTTCAGACCCAATCGCTCATTATTGTCAGTCGTATGTATGAACGTTATATCTTTCAGAGAAAAGGATTTCTTGCCTATTCCCAGTGTAGCATTGTCCTTACTTACTTCTTTCAACCCATACCGATCCTTTTTTTCTTTATAAGGATCACAAGTCAGATCAGTTAATTTCAGCCCCTTTAGCTCAAAATCAAAATTATCTACCCCCAAGGCCTTCATTGCCAGATCCATTGCCTCGCCTTTATTTGTATTCAAAATTGCATTTTTGAAAGCCTGGTTAGTAAACCGGATATCCATATCACCATCGAAATCACATTTAGGAACAAATTGTCTTTCGCTGCCACCATCGATGAGAACAGCCTTGACTTCGGAGCCTTTTGCCGCTTGAAATGTACCATGCCACATCGACATGTCCAGTGAAGTAGGCGGAATCAGCGCATTGAGGGTGATGGGCTGACTACCTCGCTGAGTAACCTCAGCTTTATACCCGAAGGCATCATCGAAATAAGGAGCCTTTATTTTACCTGTCAACTGAAAATTTCCGACATCGAGCTTAGTCATGGTGAGCATCATGCTATCGATGCTATATCTCCAGGGACCGAGTTTTCCTTTAGAAAAATTCAGCACATCCGTTTTAATAAATTGTCCATAGGCGATCTCTTTATCATCTATAAAAATCCGACCTTTATCCATGACTAAATTTTCATTTTTATTCAGAAAGTTTAGTCTGGCCGGTATCGTAGAAACCACATCATTCATGATTACCCCTTTCCATGTCGGATTACCGGCATTGGTATAGGGTTTGGGTACAGATGAACTATTATTCTGTGATTCACTAAGGTCGAGAGACCCGGAGGTGGCTGAAAACTGAAATCCGGTCAACCCCGGAACTTCAAATGCAGGAATTTTCCGAATACTACCCAGATAATTGGAGTAGTCTTTTGAAGGTTTTGATAACTCCAGTGGAATTGGGTTTTTGCTTCCTACAGTGTGTACTATATCCGGATTGATGCTCAGACTGGATTTCTCATCCAGTGCAACAAAACCTTTACAGTCACAAGTCATCCGGCTGTCTTTGGAAGCGATACGGCCCAACTCGATGGCGGGCAATAATTTCGTAGTTGACTTTCCTACCCCGGCAACATTAATTGGCACGAGATATGCATTGCTTTTCATACCGTAGGGAGTAGCCGGAATGCCGGTAGCTGCATATACAGATCCGCCTTTTGCATGACTGACCAGATTTAGAAATGCATTGGTCGGCGTGAAGAATATACCTGTCACCGCTATCTCTTCCTGAGTCCCGGAGCCTGAAAGCTTCATTGGCAATTCATTTCTACTGATATTGCCTTCCGGTAGCTGTGACACATCTTTTTTAGCATCAGATAATGCGGTATTTAATGCATCCAAATAAGTTGCGTTGATAGTCTTATCTATATTCTCCTTTCTCAATGCTGAGGTGGATACCTGAAGTGCTGCTGGCAATACTGCTTCGATTCTATCCGAAGCATAAACCCTGTTCTCCTTGTTTACTTTAAGTCCATCAAAGCTGACCTCCAGCACTGACCGCAACATCGGAAAGCTCACCCAACCCTTGCCAGAGTATCCTTCAGGACTGCCATTGGCTTCGCTGATGATCATCTCAAAGTAGCCCAACTTCACTTTTTGGTTGGCTGACAGGGTGGAAGGTGTATTGTCGGACTTGCCGACCGGACCATAGTTGGTTTCATAGACAGAACAGCCCCGGGGTGAGGGATTATCAAATGGGTTCGTGCCATCCGCCGGTTCATCACCGGTGTAGAGGATAAAGAGTGAGACTTCACTCCGGCCATCATTCTGAAACAGTTTACTGGTGGGATACATCATGCTTTTCGCTGTGATCCGCCATGCATAATATTTATCGGCCTCCAGTGTGGGCTCAGCCTGCGAGTATATCAGTGAGGTAGCTGTGGTCGTAGTAGTATAAACCTTCAGTGCAGACTCGAAGACATCATCGGCATTCATCACGCCCATAGGCAGCTCTACGATCTCAAAAGTGTATTCCACTACACCGGGATTGTTGCCACTACCCAGGTGCATCGGTTGCCAGGTAAACAACATCGTCTGTGTAGCCGGCATCTTTATCTTCTCATTGAAAGCAGGTAGAACAAGCTGTGGCGGTTGGTTCAGCCGGAAATTGCCTGAGAGGCAAAACTTATTGGAAACCGGTACCTGTCGATCTACGCCATACAGTTGAAGGCACACCTGATTAAAACCTTCCGGGATGATAATAGAGCCCTTGCTACCCGGAGTCACGCCTGTCAGTGCAATGTTGGCCAGATAACTGTTAAGTGCAGTACCATCCAATGCGATGGGTTCAAACTGTGAAAGCATTATCGGCTGACCGGCATAGTTGAGGTCTGTCTGATAGAGGACGCTCCCATTCTGCTCTATAGTCAGGACTGGCTTTACCATTAAGGTCTGTTGCTCCGGATCATTCAACTGTGCCTGAAAGGTCAGGTCACCGGCGCGGTCTTCGCCATATACCTTCAGATCTAATGAATACGGTGGCAACATGCTTCCGGTCAATTGTACCGGCCACACCTCCGTCTGCGCGGATAATCCGGTCAAAAATGAACAACAAATGAAAAGGGTGGAGATAATTATATTCCTCATAGCATTGATATTAGGAGCTTGCTTTATTTTTTATTTTCTTTTTTCTTTGGGGTATAATTGAAGTTATACTGAAGACCGAGATTACCGGTGTTTTCGGTGAATGCCGGCACATTGTCTGCAGACGTGCGTAGCAATCCCCAGCTCAGTTGTGCACCCATACCCTTGAATAACTGAAAGCCCAGATTCAATTGTCCGAGCAGGTTATTTGACTTCTGTGCCAGTGCATTCTCATTGATATAGTAATTGGCATTCACGCCGAGAGACATTTTGTTTTTGAAAAATGATTTGCGTGCACCGGCACCAAAACCTGTTCGCTTAAGCTCGATTCCCTGCACTTCATTGCGATTATAATTTCCTCTGAGTGAGAATGCCCAGGCATCCGCAGTAGTAAGCGTGTAACCCAGATTGATTAGGTACATTTTTGTCGTAGTCTGGCGGCTTGGTTTTTCGATGTCATCACTGATATCCTGTACATTTCCGGTCAGTGCGATATTGTGCTTTGCTTCACCACCGGTAGGTAGGTCATAGCTCAGTGTCAGTCCCAGATCTTGCGTCACGATGGCCGCATTGAGTGAGTCGAGATTCTGGTTCAGGACGTAAGTTACATTTGAAGTGTTATTGCCATAGTGCAGTGTAGCGTTGAAGCCTTTATCCCCCCAGGCAGTGCTGACGTCATAAATCAATCTGCGGGTAGTGGTGGGCTTGCTCTTATCCAGATTATTAGATTGTACACCGGCTTTGAGTGAGGTGATCAATTTACCGTCAAATAACCCGAAACTGGTGAATCCCTGGATATCCATGACGTCCCGGTTGAAGAAGTATGCACCCAGCGTCCTGAAATCCGCATCTACGCGATTGATAGATACGCCGACATTCATTTTCTTGCCTTCATAGGCGACTGAGCCTTCCATGGCGTTGCTGTAGAAGGTTGTGTTTTTGCGGGGCAGGATAAAGTTGGTAATTGATTTATTTGGCGAGTCCGCATCGGCGGCATTGGGTGAGATAGCGCTATTGGTGTAATCCAACTTAATGCGTATTTTATCAAAAAAGAGTTTCTGGAGTTGAATACCTAATGCAAGGTTGGCTTCAGGTGTTACTTGTCGGGGATAATCGCCCGGAATCTGAATCGATGCATCATCATCCTTAGCCGTAAATAAAACGATATCGGCAGAGGCCTTGTCATCGCCGTAACCAATCCTGGTGCCCCAACCGATACGTTTATACACCGGGAGGTTTGGAGTAGTAAGTGATAAGTCAATAGGTTCGGCCTTTGCCAGTCTCCCGTACATGGCAGCGAGGCGTAGATTGCCCGGTGTCAGCTCTACTCCGGCACCAAAGAAATTGAGATTGCTCAGTGTGTATTTTGAAAAATTCATCGAGCGGTGACCCAGATGCAGTTTTGCCCATTTATAGTGAGGACTCAGTCCAAACCGGGCAAAACCATTTTTCTTATCATTGATCTTGTCTTTCAGTGTCTGTTTCAGATCTGAAATGCTGGGGTAAGAATGGGTGGAGTTTTTAGCAGTCAGAATCACTGAAAAAGGCAAATCTATCTGAAAGATGCGTACATTCATATTGGCATAAGCCGTATAGAAAAATGGGTCTTGTCGCAATGGCCCGCCGGAAGCATTGTAAGAGCGCAGATTGAGCCCCAGGCCACCACCAAGTTGAAAAGGATCACCAAAGTCAATGAAATCCTTGAAAAAGCCCTGTAAACTATTCTTCAGGTAGCCCTTCTGGCCTACATTGTCCAGATTCTCCAATGAATTGAGTTGCGCACTTGCCTTGTCACCGCACAATAATGCAGAACAGACAATCAGGAAAGTAAAAAACCGGCGATGCATGTAATGATACTTTAAAGTGTGAAATCAAGAGATTTATACTTGCCCAAAGAAAAGCACCCGAGAGGCATATCACCAAATTTTCAGAGCACCATGTTCTGAATGGTAGCTCTCATGTTCTGAATGGTAAAAATTGGGGGTGGGTGGGTGGTTTTGGGAGATGTGAATCTGCCAATTGGATGATCAATATCCGCTCGGTGTATGTTTCTCTGCAAGTAGAGCCTGGTTCAGCTTGCAACCCGGATATTTCGGGACATATTGATATCCAGCCTTGTTATGAAACCTACAGGTATAAATTTTTTGAATTAACCGATACTTCGAGATTTTGTTAGATTTTAAGCTGAACAGATACATTCTTCAATTATGCTCAGTTATAGTTTTCCTTCCAGATCTTGGCGTCCCACGATGGCCATAATTTCTACAACACTCCCATTAACTCTAAAGTAAATACTATCTGAGCCACAGACACAACGTCGATAGGTATTTCTGATGTAATCAACTGATTCAAAGGAAAATGGTCTTTCTGCAATAATGTCAAAATATTTGAAAAATGATTCAAAATATTTGTCTGCCTGGGTCTCTCCAAATTTTTCAATTCCATACTGGTGAATCCTAATCAAGTCATTTTTGGCTTCATTGCTTAGTTTGTACTTAGCCATTCAACATAGACCTTGATTGTGCCAGGATGGATTCCTTGCTATCTGCTGTAAACCCGCTATTTTCAGCATGTTCAAGTTTAGTCCGTAACCAATCAATCTGAGCTTGTTGTTTCCGTGCTTGTCGGATCAAATCGTTCACCAATTCACTTTTGCTTGAATACTCTTCATTATCTACCTGAGCTTTCAACCATTCATCATTCGGTTTAGTTAAAGATATACTTTGCCTCGCCATAATTTAATATTTGGTGTAAATATACACCAAAAGAGTACCAATATGCAATTATTGACCATAATTTAACAAACATCTATTTACTGTAGCCTTTCATTGCCATACTGTGGGTATGCTCCACCACTAAAATTAGCCCTGATAGACCTTACATTTACGAGTATGCGGTATTCTGGGGTGATGCGCACATGTACTTTGTAGCTCGTACAAGACTATAAGAAAAAAGAAAAATTCAAAATATTGTAACTATTCACTTGAATTATCTTTTAATCTAATCATTCACATTCGCACATCAGGAGCATGACCCTGTTATCTTTGCATTACACAATCGCATTTAATTCCCATTTAAAATAAAATAGACCAGCCGCCACCACAGCACCTGGTCTATTTCGAATGAATTTTCAATAATATTACTCTATTATCACCAACCTTTTTGTTCCGATAATTCCAGAATCATCCCTCAACTGTAC
>Ga0138256_10003011_pt1 | contig 18007 bp, 14 predicted proteins | sample KNB2016incub_MG_FD_105486 | JGI IMG/M metagenome (GOLD analysis project Ga0138256, IMG submission 105486) | Active sludge microbial communities from wastewater in Klosterneuburg, Austria - KNB2014incub_MG | ecosystem: Engineered > WWTP > Activated sludge > Unclassified | place: Austria... | reverse complement strand
CGGTTTGCTTAATAAGAAGGTAAAGCTCATTACATACGATGATCAGGGCAAACCCTCTGAAGCACAAACGGTTGTACAGCGTTTAATAAAGAACGATAATGTTGTTGCGGTTATAGGTGAAGTAGCTTCATCGAACAGCAAGGCCGGCGCGCCTATTTGCCAGCAGAATAAAATTCCAATGATTACACCGGCATCAACCAATCCGGAAGTTACGGCAATTGGTGACTATATTTTCAGGGTATGCTTCATTGACCCGTTTCAGGCTACTGTGGTTAGCAAATTCATACTGAATACTCTTAAGCTGAAAAAAGTGGCTTTGCTTAAGGATGTGAAAAACGCTTACTCAACCGGACTTGCTGATTTTTTTGAAAAAGAGTTTAAGAATATGGGCGGCGAAATTGTTGAAGTACAGTCATTTTCAGCGGGTGATAAGGATTTTAAAGCGCAGTTGACATCTATCAAAGCTAAAAATCCCGAAGCGATATTTATTCCGGCTTATTATACTGATGTGAATTTAATTTCCATTCAGGCACGTGAAATAGGTTTAACAGTTCCGTTAATTGGCAGTGATGGCTGGGAATCAGAAAAGCTTACCGAAGGCAAAGCAAAGGATGCCCTTGAAGGATGTTATTTTTCAACTCACGTATCCACAGAAAATCCCGATCCGTTAATCCAGGAATTCATAAAAAAATATAAAGCTAAATATAACTCAATGCCCGATGCAATGGCTTTCCTTGCATACGATGCAGGTTTGATACTTTTTGAAGCAATGAAAAAAGCAGGCACAACTGACCCTGAAAAAGTTAAAAATGAGCTTGCAAAGATAAAGGATTTCTCCGGTGTTACCGGAAAGATTTCAATAAACGAACAGCGTAACGCAATAAAGCCTGCTGTGATACTTGAAATCAAGGGCGGCGAATTCAAATTTAAGGAAACAGTACAGCCGTAGTATGACAGAGTTTATACAGCAGGTATTTAACGGACTCTCGCTTGGAAGTATTTACGCTCTGATTGCGCTTGGATATACTATGATATACGGTATTCTGCGCTTTATCAATTTTGCGCACGGTGATGTATTTATGATAGGAGCATTTTCAGGTTATTACCTCGGGATATTATTCGCATTCGCAACAGTATCAGGAATTGCCTCTATAGGCATGGCTTTATTGATAATGCTTGGCGCAATGATTGTAACCGGTGCTTTGGGCTTTACAATCGAAAAGCTTGTATATAAGCCGCTTCGTAAATCACCCAAGCTTACTATACTTATTACTGCAATCGGAGTTTCGCTGTTTCTTGAGTACGGCGGGCAGTTGGTATTCGGCGCTGACCCGAAATCTTTCCCTTCATTGCTTGAAAACAAGCCGCTTGTCAATCTATCAGGAGCGGTAATAGGTTCTAACCCCGTTGTAGTACTTTTAACCGCCGGCATACTTATGGTTGGTTTAAGGCTTATAGTTATGAAAACAAAGATAGGTACTGCAATGCGCGCGGTTTCATATAACCCAACTGCGGCTAGTTTAATGGGAATCAACATCAACGCGGTTATCAGTTTTACATTCATAATCGGCTCTTCGCTTGCAGGGGCGGCAGGCATTCTGTACGGGCTGAATTATCCAAGTATCGATCCGCTAATGGGCATTCTGCCCGGTTTGAAAGCCTTTGTTGCCGCAGTGCTTGGCGGTATAGGTAACATTCCGGGTGCTGCTTTGGGAGGAATGATAATAGGACTGCTCGAAACTTTTGTTACAGGGTATATTTCACCCACATACCGCGATGCAATTGCGTTTGGAATATTGATATTAATTCTCCTTTTCAAACCTACGGGTCTATTAGGGAAAAAAGAGATAGAAAAAGTATAAGTTATTATTCATAATTCATCGGATGACTTCAGGCCATCCGATGTTTTAGTTTGGAGTGAGTAAGTTCACTCCTTTTTTATGAAATATATGAAAACAGAAAAAGTGATCAGGCATGATGTCCTGGAACGCATAAAAAAAATACCGATAGTCGATACACTTGGTTTCGACTTCATCGAAATGGATAACGGCAAATGCGAGGCAATTGTAAAACATCAGAAGAAGTATGACGGAATATATGAATCATTCCACGGTGGTTTACTTATGACGGTGGCTGATTCCATAAGCGCTTTCGCGCTGTTAACTCTCGCGGGAGCCGAAGCCGCAATAACTACAACAGATATGAATATCCGTTTTCTTGCAGCATGCAGAACAGATGTTAGAGCTATTGCAAGAGTTATCAAACACGGGAGAACTCTTGCACCCATTGCGATTGATCTATATGATATGAATGATCTTCACGTTGCTGTTGCGCAGGTGAATTATATCATTCTTGATAAATAATACCTCATCGGATGGACTGAAGACAACCGATGAAGTGGATAAAATAAAACCCTTTAACTCCCGTCTTAATTAACACAAACTACATATTTTTATTTGAAAAAATCACAATTTGCAGTATTCTTAACCATAGTTTTAAGTGTATATTCCCTGGTTAACTATTATATCTATGTTACCGGGCTACATGCCCTGCCGGATAACTACAAATTTTTATATTCCGCAGTATACTTGTTTTTTTTCCTGTCTTACATTATAGGCAGATTTCTTGAACGCAAATTTCTGAACCCGTTTTCATCATTTTTTGTGTGGATTGGTTCATTCTGGCTTGGGGCAATGGTATATTATCTGCTCTTTGTAATTCTGATAGATATTGCAAGACTGTTTAATTTATTTTTCGGGTTTTTGCCTGCTTTCTCCTATTCATCTGACTACCAATTGATGTTTTTCCTTATTGTAAATGCATCGGTTATCTTGATTATAATTTTCGGATATCTTACTGCGGCAAACCCGTTAATTAAAAAAATGAATATTAACATCAACAAAAAAGCCGGTGTTCTCAAATCGCTTAAAATAGTAATGGCCTCAGATATTCACCTTGGGACTATCATAAACAGAAAAAGGCTGGGAAAAATTGTTAATATGATAAATTCCCTGGAACCTGATATTATTCTTTTGCCGGGGGATGTTGTTGATGAAGATATTGAATCCGTGGTTAAGCAGAATTGCGGTGAGGATCTGAGGGCTTTGAGAGCAAAGTACGGAGTTTACGCAATTACCGGCAATCATGAATACATTGGCGGGGTTGAACCATCTGTAGAGTATTTAACAGAACATGGATTAATTGAGCTGAGGGACAAAACAGTTAGAATAGCAGATTCTTTTTACATCGTTGGCAGGGAAGACCGCGCTTCAAAAGGCTTTGCGGGAATTATTAGAAAGCCTTTGTATATGTTACTTGAAGGCGTAGATAAAAACCTACCGGTAATACTTATGGATCACCAGCCGGTCAGGCTGGAGGAGGCGGAGAAAAATGGCGTTGATCTTCAGTTAAGCGGACACACTCACCACGGGCAGTTGTGGCCGTTTAATTTTATTACTAAAAGGATATATGAAGTAAGCATGGGATACAAACAAAAGGGGAATACTCATTATTATGTTTCATGCGGTGTTGGTTCGTGGGGTCCGCCTGTAAGAACAGGCAACAGACCCGAGATAGTACAGATAACTTTGAATTTTGCTGCTTAAAATCTGAAAAATGGCTTGCTTGAAAACGGTGAAAACGGCCATGGTGTCATAAGCAAAACAAGTATCACTGCAATTGTGAACCAGATTGCAAGCGCTTTGAATTTTGCATGGTCACCCGTTTTCTTTTTAGATACAGCAGAACCGATCGTTATCAATATTATAGCCAGTATCATAACAATAGTGTGTTCCATTCCGTAGAACCTGATATCACGAATTTTCACTGCCGCGCTGAAGTTGCTAATGAAATATTTCGTTACGGGACTCAGGAAATAAAGAGCCAAACCCAGTACCAGCTGAATATGAGAGGCAATAACCGTGTATTTACGCGTCTTCGCGTCAGCGGGGTCAAATGACCGTTTCCCGAACAAACCCGAATACGCCCTATATAGAGTATACAAAACTCCAATAACAACCAGCCATCTGAAAATTGAATGCAGCGAAAGTAGTGTTGTGTACATTTATTGTTTTATGGTAACTGTTATTTTATGGTAATATTCTAATTTACGCTTGGATTTTCAGGGAAGCTTGCAAGTATCGCGAATTTTTTGCCCATACCCTTCAGCGTCTCGCGCCAAAGCTTATCGGGTTCATCAGAAAAAATATTTTCAATTGAGGAATTTGCTACTATCCATGAGTTAATCGCCAGCTCATCATTGATCTGCCCGTCAATCCACCCCGAGTAACCCAGGAAGAATCTGAAATCCCGGGGCGAAACAGCGCCGGAGCTTATCAGTGTTTTCAGGATATCAAAACTGCCGCCCCAGTAAAGACCCGGCATGATTTCAATGGAACCATCAATTACGTTTTCACCTTTATAAATGAATTGCAGGGTATTCAGCTGAACGGGACCGCCGTAGTAAACAACTGAATCGAATTCCGGAAATTCTTCAATAACTTCATGTATCCGGTAATCTGTTGGTTTATTCAGCACAAAACCAATTGACCCTTCCTCGCCATGCTCGGTTAATAAAATTATTGTCCTTTTGAAATTGGGATCATTCAAAAAGGGTTCTGAAATCAGTACTTTGCCTTTTGCGGGATTTTCGCTCATATATTCACTTTTCTACTGTAATATAATATGAATTGTACGAATATTAAAGAACGATAATTCATGGCATAAATTCTGAAATTGAATAAGTCGCAATTTATTTCCACTTTTGTGTATGTCATTAGTTATTCTGAATAAACATTAAAGGAACAGATAAATGGTCGAATTTATTTTATACGTTGCAGATCAAAAGGTTAGCAGGGATTTTTACAGCAAAATTCTTGATAAAGAACCTGTGCTTGATGTAAACGGAATGACTGAATTTCTTCTTTCGGCTGAGTGTAAACTTGGATTAATGCCTGTAGAGGGTATTACGAAAATACTCGGTAAAACTTTTCGCGATTCGGAGACTGTTAGGGTTATCCACAAATGTGAATTATATTTAGATGTACCAAATATTGAAGAATCTTATACAAAGGCTATAGAAGCAGGCGCAGCAGAGCTAAGCCCTGTGACATTAAGGAACTGGGGTGATAGAGTAGGCTATTTATCTGATCCTGACGGTCATATAATTGCTTTTGCATCCAGATAAATTTTAATAAGGCAGAATATGAGCATTATTATTACTTGTTTAAATCAGAATGACCTGCCGGAATTACTTAAATGGGCAGAAGATGAGAAAACCCTGATCCAATGGTGCGGACCCGTTTTTGATTTCCCTTTGACAATTGAACAATTGGAAGATTATTTTACCGAGTCACAAAAGCCTGAGCCGGGCAGATTGATTTTCAAAGCGATTGATGAAAATGGCAGTTTAGCCGGAATTTGTGAGCTTGGAGCTATCAGCCGCAGGAATTGTTCTGCATCAATATGCAGAGTATTTGTCGATAAAGCATTAAGAGGCAAAGGCATTGCTAAGAAATTGATCTCATTTGTATTACAATACGGTTTTACGGAACTTGGACTTATCAGGATAGAATTGAATGTATATACTTTTAATGCACCCGCAATAAATTGTTACGAAAAGCTTGGATTCAAAAGAGAGGGGCTTAAAAGAAAAAGTACCAAATTTGAAAATGAGTTTTGGGATGGCTACGTTTATGCCATTTTGAAAGATGAATGGGATAAAAGTACCTAATAATTACTGATCTTCTGCTGAACTGATAATTTTCAGCAGTCTTTCAATCAAAGGAATTTGCGCTCCTTTGATTTTTTGTTTAGCTTCAGCAATGCTAAAGAACCCTACTTTATCAACTTCAGGAAATTCTTTAAATTCCCCTGAATGAGGCGGCCATTCTTCTTCATAGATATTGCACTCATGCACGTAGTTAGGAGGCAGGTCGCTTTCAAATGCCCAGGCGTGTACTTCCTTGCCGCCTTTCTGAACAATTGATCCAAGAGAAATAAAATCGCCTATAGGAGTAATACCGGTTTCTTCTTTAAATTCACGTATTGCCGTCACAAGAAGTTCTTCTTCAATTTCCGGCTCTCCCTTTGGAATACTCCAGTGTCCATCATCTTTTTTGTGAAAGTACGGTCCGCCGGGATGGGCAAGAAAAATCTCTGTTTCATCATTAACCTTTCGGAACATTATTAATCCTGCGCTAACTCTTTTACCTGCCATATTAAGAAGTGTAATTTTTAATTAAATTATTGGTCATTATGTCAAATGTAAATACTTCAACAGCCCGCTTTCTGCCGGCTAAAGCAAATTTTTTTCTTAACTCTTCACTTGCAATAAGCTTCTCCAGCGCACCTGCCTGGCTGGCGGAATCTTTCGGTTTAAACAGCAACCCGGTTTCATTCTCAACTGTGATATCCAGCACACCCGCGAAGCCGCTTGCGGCTGTTGGGATTTCCAGTGACATAGCCTCGAGCAGTACTCTGCCAAATGACTCATCATGAGATGGAAAAGAAAGTATATCAATTGCAGTCATAGTTTTTTCAGGTACTTCCGAGTGTCCGCTGAACTTTATGTTTTTCAGTCCTATCTTATCAGCCATTGTTTTGATACTTGTTTCATATTCCTCTTCTCCATAGCTTGCATTGCCAATTATAAGAAAAAATATTTTTTCTTCATATTTACTGTTCAGTATTTTTGCTGATTTAAGGAATTCTTCATGCCCTTTTCCGGGTGTCATTCTGCCGACAATACCGATTATCAATTTACCAGATGGCAAACCAAGCTTTTGCCTGACCTCATCGGCATCAAATCTATTCCTGTTGAATTTATCAACATCAATACCAACCGGAAGCAAAATTATCTTGCTGTTAGGAACAGGCGTTGTGTTTTGTAAACTTTGCTTAATATAAGTTGAAATTGCAAACACGGCATCAAGTCTTTTATATAAGTATCTGTGTATAAGATCATTCTTTTTTACACCGCTTGCCATATGTTTTGTTAAGAACAGTTTTGTGTTTGAATGTGTCCTTCTTAAAGCCGGGGTCAAAACCCAGAGGTCGTGTGAGTGGTTTGAATGAATAATATCGACAGATGAGTTATCTAGATATTTTTTTAGTTTTAATATAGATGAAGGTATGTTCTTATTTTTGCCAAAATAGGGAAGAGTTTCAAATCCGTTCAGTTCAGCTTCGTTTTGCAGCTTAGAGCTTTTTGTGCATAATATCTTAACATTATTATCTTTTTCAACCAGTTTTTTTGCTGTTTCCAGAGAAAACATCTCAAGCCCGCCCCAGGAATGAGAACCACATGAAATGATTATATTCAATTTTCTATTATTTTTCTGCATATTTTTACAAATTTAACAGCAATAAATGAGAAGTTAAAGTATTAATCAAAATATATCTTTAGTAGTAACGTATTAATGGTATTGAAGCTATACCGTATAAATGCTAACTTGATAATCCATTTCAGAAGATTTTTTTGAAAGGTTCATATAGTAGGGGAAAAATGCAGAAAAATGAAGTCAAAATGAGGTAAAAAAAGCCTGACTAACAGGCTTCAAGAAATATACGTAATATTGAAAAAAGAATATGCTGAGGAAAGAGGGTCATTAAGTGACAGATCTTAACGGAACCCCGCGTATAATGGTAGTTGAAGATGAGGGTATAATAGCCCAGGACATAAAGAACTGTCTTGAAGGCTTAGGATACATTGTGCCCGATGTTGTATTCACCGGAAGAGAAGCTATATTACGGGCTGAAGAACTTCGCCCTGATCTTGTGTTGATGGATATTGTGTTAAAGGGTGATATTGACGGCATTGAAACTGCAGCAGAGATCAGGAAAAAATATAATATCCCTATAGTCTATCTGACAGCGTATGAAGATGACCGCACGCTGAAGCGCGCAAAAATGACCGAGCCTTTAGGCTATATCTTAAAACCTTTTGAAGAAAGATATCTTCGCTCAAGCATAGAAATGGCGCTCTACAAGCACCAGATGGAAACCAAGCTCAAAGAAAATGAACGCTGGTTAAGCGCTATCCTGAAAAGCGTTGGCGATGCTGTAATAGTTACTGATCAGTATGGATTCATTAAATTTTTGAATCCGGTAGCGGAAGCTCTCACCGGGTGGACATTACAGGAAGTTGCAGGAAAACGGATTTATGAACTCCTGCAGTTGTTTGATGAAGATACAAAAGAGCCTATGCAGAACCCGATAGAAAGGGTACTAGCAGAAAATATAGTAATAGGCAGAAGTAACCATACCGTGCTTATAGCACGAGACGGCAGAGAGATATCCATAGATCACAGTTCTTCACCAATGAGGGATGAAAAAGGAAGGCTTACCGGCGCTGTGCTTATAATTCAGGATATTACTGAAAGAAAGATATCCGAAACAGCGCTGAGGGAAAGCGAAACCAAATTCCGTAACCTTTTTGATTATGCAACCGATGCGATATTTGTTCAGTCACTAAATGGCAGGATAATTTCTGTAAATAATCAGGCAAGCAAGCTTCTTGGGTATACCAAAGAAGAACTTGGCAAAATGAGATTTTCAGAACTGATAAATGAAAATATCATAGATAATACATTTATGATTTACTCTTCCCTTAAGGAAAAAGGTAATTACCAGTTTGAGACCGAATATAAGCGAAAAGACGGCACGTATGTTGATGTTGAAATAAGTATGCGGCTAATAAAAATGCTTGATGAAGAAGTTGTCCAGCTTTTTGTAAGAGATATAACAGAGCGAAAACTTGCGCAGGAAAAAATAGATATGCTTGCGATGGCCGTAAAAGGTATATCTGAATGTGTCAGTATTACAGATCTTGAAGGGAAAGTAATTTTTATTAATGATGCTTTCGAAACTATTTACGGATATTCAAAGGAAGACATATTAGGCAAAGCAATTAATTTTGTAAGAAGCCACAATAACCTGCCGAACATAAATAATGAGATAACTGAACAAACCCAAAAAGGGGGCTGGCAGGGTGAGCTTCTCAACAGGACTAAAGACGGCAGGGAATTCCCCGTTTATCTTTCAACATCCATTTTAAAAAATGAAAAGGGCGAGCCTGTTGCTCATATAGGTATAGCCAGTGATATCACCGAACGCAAAAAGGCAGAAGAAGCCGTTAAGCAAAGTGAAAAACGGTTCCAGGATCTGTATGACAGCGCACCGGACATGTATTTTTCCATTTCACCTACCGGAAAAGTTAAGTCAGTAAATAAGTTCGGGGCACAATACCTTGGGTACGAGATCAAAGATCTGTTAGGCAATGAAGTATGGAAAGTCGTGCACCCTGATGACAGGGATATTGTTATTGACAGGATAAGCGAGATTTTTTCGAAAAAACTTGAAAGCGCAAAACTTGAATTCAGAAAGCTGCGCAAAGATGGAAGTGTGATTTGGGTTAACGAAAGTACACGCCTTATTTCAGATATTAACGGCATACCGCAGGAATTGTTCATTATCTGCCGCGATATTACCCCGAATAAAGAATTCCAGATAGCACTGCTTGAGAGTGAAGAGAAATACAGGAATCTTGCACAAAATGCGCCAGTATCAGTTGCAAGATTTTCTATGACGACAAATGACTTTGAATATGCGAATGATGAATTTGCCAGGCAGATGGGATGCTCTGTGGAGGAGTACAGCCAGCTGCCAAGAGAAGAAAAAACTAATATAATTTTCGTTGAAGACAGGAAAAAAGTTCAGGATAATTATGATCTTTGGAAGAAGAACGGCTTCAAAGGAATGCTGCACTTTGATTACAGGATCTTAAACCTTAAAAAAGAACTTATCTGGCTTGATACTTTTATTTATGCTGATTTTGACGATTCAGGCAGGGCGGTTATAATGAATGAAATTTGCATAGATATAACCGAACGTAAAAAAGCTGAACTCGCTATTTTAGAAAGCGAAAAGAAGTATAAAAACCTTGCCGCAAACGCGCCGATAGCTGTTACGCGGTTAAATGCCGATACTATGAAGTATGAGTATGTGAATGATGAATTTACGCGGCAAACCGGTTATACAATGAATGAATATAATTCCCTTGATTCCGCTTCTCTTAAAGCAATGGCATATCCCGAAGACAAAGATCGTGTACAGGATTTCTTTAATATGTGGAGGGCCGAAGGCTACAAAGATACACAGCATATAGATTACCGTACCTTTAACAGGTTAGGTGAACTGATATGGGTTGATACATTTCTTTTCGCGGATTTTGATGAGAATGGCAATGTTGCCGCGATTAACCAGATATGTATTGATATAACAGACCAGAAAAAAGCACAGGAAAAAATAATTGAAAACGAGAACAAGTATAAAAATCTTGCTGCCAACGCCCCTGTTGCTGTAACAAGAGTGATGCTTAAGACCGGCTCTTATGATTTTGTGAATGATGAATTCATCAGGCAGTCGGGTTTTTCAATGGAAGAGTTCAATCATCTTAACGATGTTGCTCTGATTGAGATGATTCATATTGACGACAGAGAAAAAGTATTTAATTTCTATTCTGATTGGGCCCAAAAAGGATATACCGGAACTCAGCATATTGATTACCGTATTATTAACAGGAATAAACAGGTTGTTTGGCTTGATACATACTTATACGCGGAATACGAAAAGACCGGCGAAGCAGTTGCAGTCAATCAGATATGTATTGATATAACCGAACGGAAAAAAGCTGAAGTTGAGCTTTCTGAGAAAGATAAGCAGTTCCGCGCTCTTATAGAAAATATTACAGACCTTATTTCATTGGTGGACGAGAACGGGAAGATCATATACGCCAGTCCTTCTGTTACAAAGATACTTGGCTACGACCCGGATAATTACATAGGAAGAAACATATTTGAATTCATAAGTGATGAAGATAAGCCAACTGCTGATTTATTATTTAAAGATGTTCTGACAGAAGAAGGTAAAATTGTAAATAATGTTCAGTTCAGGTTCAAACATTCCGATGGTCACTGGATGTGGCATGAAGCTACTGCGCACAACCTCATTAATGATCCTACTATTGGGGCGATTGTTTTCAATTACAGGGATATCACCGAACGGAAAAAGGCAGAAAAGGAAATATTGATTCAAAAATCATACTTCCAGCAGCTTTTTGAAAACTCTCCCGAGGGTATTGTAGTGCTTGATAACCAGGACCGAATCCTGAACGCGAACAAAGGTTTTGAAAGGATGTTCCAGTTCAGCGCAGAAGAGATTAAGGGCAAAACCCTGAATGATATAATAGTGCCCGAAAGTATGCTTGAACAGGCCACCCAAATGACACTCTTCGTAATTAAGGGTGAAATTATTCACAGAGAAACAGAACGAAAACGGAAAGACGGAAGTACTGTTGATGTATCTGTTCTGGCTTATCCTATAACACTTGAAAAGAACCAGATTGGCGTTTATGGTATTTACAGCGATATAACCGAACGTAAGGAAACTGAAAAAGCTTTAAGAAACAGTGAAGAACGCTACAGAGCTTTTGTTAAACAAAGCACTGAAGGTATATGGAGATTTGAATTCCTCGAGCCGGTATCAACAAAACTGCCCATTGATGAACAGGTTAAAAATATATTCAGGTATGGTTATCTTGCGGAGTGCAACGACGTATTCGCAAAAATGTATGGCTATGAAGCCGCTGCTGATATTGCCGGAGCAAGAATTGGCGAATTGCTTATCGAATCTGAACCAAGAAACATTGACTACATCCGAAGAAGCATAATGAACGGTTATAAGATTGATAATATAGAATCTATTGAGAGGGATAAAGACGGCAACACCAAAATATTTGTGAATAACCTAGTTGGTATTGTAGAAAGCGATTCTCTGGTTAGAATATGGGGTTCGCAGAGGGATATAACAGAATCCAAAAAAGCGCAGGAAGAATTAAGCAAAACACAGTTCAGGCTTGCTACACTATTAAAGAACCTGCAGGATGTGGTACTTTATGAAACCGGCGGCGGAAAAGAATTCATGTCTGAAAATGTTTACGAGATGCTTGGATATAACGCGGAAATGTTTAATAACCGTGATTTCTTTAAAACAATTACTCACCCGGGTGACTGGAAATCTATCGAAGAAAAAACCAAAGAGTGGAACAGGGGCGGCTCTTTGGGTGTACTGAACCTGGAATTCAGGGTTAGAAGATCTGACGGTAGATATATCTGGGTTGAGGACCATATGATAAAAGTCCGCAATAACGGGGACTCTCACATGGCCGGTGTGCTTATAAATATTACCGAGCATAAAACTACGGAAGAAAAATTAAAACAGCTTGCTGAAAAGCTATCACAATCAAATAAAGAGCTTGAACAGTTCGCATATGTTGCCTCCCATGACCTGCAGGAACCGCTTAGGATGGTTGCAAGTTACATTCAGCTTCTGCAAAGAAGGTACAAAGGAAGCATAAGCGCTGAAGCTGATGAGTTCATTAATTATTCAGTTGATGGTGTTGTCAGAATGAAAACGCTTATCAATGACCTGCTTGCTTATTCCAGGGTGAATACCAAGGATGCGCCTCTTGAAGATGTAGATGTGAATAAAATTGTGGCGCAGAATCTGAAAAACCTCGCGGCATCAATACAGGAAACCGGGGCTCAAATAAATTATGAAAACCTGCCTGTTGTTAAAGCAAATACGCTTCAGATAAACCAGTTATTCCAGAACCTGATAAGTAACGCAATTAAATTCAGGAAGCCGGATGTTAGCCCCATTGTTAATATTACTGCCAAACACGCCGGTGATGAATGGCTATTCACAGTTTCTGATAATGGTATTGGTATTGATAAGGAATTCAGCGACAAAATATTTATTATCTTCCAGCGCCTGCACAATAATTCAGAGTATCCCGGAACCGGTATTGGGCTTGCGATATGTAAAAAAATAGTTGAAAAACTCGGCGGTCACCTGTGGGTTGAATCCGAACCCGGCAGGGGCTCTACATTTACATTTACAATTCCGGATAAAGAATAAATATTGTTTTTTTATTCGCTTCACCCCGCATCGGCAGTAACGATAACTCTCTCACCTTGTTGTTGGTTTAGAATATTGGTATTTTTGAACAGAAATAATGAAATTAAATATATAAATGGACTATATTCCGAGAAATTTGCAGGTACTGCTGGTAGAAGATAACGAAGGCGATGTGCGCCTTATAAAAGAGGCGTTCAGCGAAAGTAAGATCGATAAAACCTTTTCGGTTGCCCGTGACGGCGAAGAAGCATTGAATTATTTATATGCCAGGGGTAAGTACGCGGAAAGAACAAAACCCGATATCATTTTGCTTGATATAAACTTACCAAAAAAGAACGGATTTGAAATTCTTGAAAGCATCAAAAATGATCCTGAACTGAAAAAAATTCCTGTAATTATGCTTAGCAGTTCAAGCTCAGAAGATCATGTAACGAAATCATATGACCTGAACGCGAATTGTTATGTTACAAAACCGGTTGATTTTGATGAATATACTCACGCTGTAAAGATCATTGAGGACTTCTGGTTCCAGATGGCGAAGCTTCCCGGATAATATATCTTAAAATAAAAATTCAAAAGCCCGCTTTGGTTATCCTAAAGCGGGCTTTTTTGTTTCTGTTTAAACTTGAAATTTAATCCAGCAATTTTTTTACTTCTGTTTCAAACTGCTCATACGTCTTGTTTCCCATGAACGTTTTTGATAGTTTGCCTTCTTTATCGTAAAAGCCGGTGTAGGGTATTTCTCCCTGCCAGGATTTATCAACATATGTCATTAAAGCCTCAGGGTTGCTGAAATTCCCGAAGTAGGAAGTGAAATCAACTCCCTGCTTTTTTAGAAATGGGAGAAGTTTAGAATCGAAATCAGCTTTGTCATCCAGTGAAACAAATATGAGCACGAATTCCTTATCCTTGTAATCTTTATACAGCTTTACCAGCTCAGGGAATTCTTTTACACAGGGTGGGCACCATGTTGCCCAAAAATTCACAAGTACTACCTTGCCTTTGTACCCATCCACAACAGCTTTGTATTCATCAATGCTGGTTATGGTTTTTACTTCCTGCGAATATGAAAATCCGATCAAAAACAGTAAAGCTATGAGACTTGTAATAGTTTTCATTGATTAATTATTATTTTTCAACTCTTTTTATTCCGCAGCCAAACGATTTGGTCTCTTTTACGGTAACACCTTTGCCTGATGAAATTTCATCAACTGCATTCTTCAGGTCATGAGTGTTCTGCTCTGCCGCAGATTTATTATCAGATATCCTTCCGTGATAAAGTACAGTATGATCTTTGCTGATAACAAATACCTCCGGTGTTCTTGTTGAACCGAAAATATCAGCAACGACATTGTTATTATCCTTTAACATCGGAAATGAATAACTATTTTTGTTTGCATGTTCTTTAACAACATCAATACTTTCAGTGTTGTTTGAATTGATTGCCCATACAGTAAATCCTTTTTCGGTGTATTCCTTAGCATAATCATTAATTCTGTCATTGTAAGGCTGCACCCAAGGACACTCTGTTGACCAAAACATAACTATCACACCGGCATTTGAATTCTTAAGCGCATCAGCAAGATTGTAGCTTATGCCATCATAATTGGTAATGGAAAAATCTTCAACTTTATCTCCCGGACCCTTGGTAAAAGCAAAAGAATCCAAAGTAAACGCAAAAATTGCTAAAATCATGCTAAAAATTACTTTTCTTGACAATATATCCTCCTGTTATTATTAAATAAGTATTACAATCTATAAAAAAAATATGACTAATAAAGTTTCAATATTTTGTAATAATCCATAAATTTTTGTGTAAGAATTTTGAATTTTTATTCCTAATTTTGAAAAATCACTTAATCAGGGGATAACAAAAATGAAAAAATTTACAGGTTTGAATTTGATTAGCTTTTTATTCAGCACCCTACTCATCTTTACATTAAACGCAAATACACAATCACAGGTATGGCAGCAAATGGGTACAGGCACAGGAGGCGTTGTTAACGCGGTAACTGTTTATAATAATCAATTAATAGCCGCGGGATATTTTGCAGTTGCAGGCGGACAGCTTGTTAACAATATTGCAAGATGGACGGGTTCTGCATGGCAGCCGCTTGGTTTGGGTACCAACGATTCAATTTTTTGTTTAACAATTTACAACAGTAATCTGGTAGCAGGCGGCAGGTTTACTTCCGCAGGCGGAGTTACATGCAACAAAGTTGCTATTTGGAATGGCACATCATGGAGCTCAACCAACGGTACCATAAATGGAAATGTTCTGGCATTAGCTGTTTCGGGGGCATACCTGGTTGCAGGCGGTAACTTTACTATTGTCAATTCCAGAAATATGGCAAGGATAGCGAGATACCAAACTGTATGGGATACACTTGGTGTTGGATTTAACAATACCGTAAATGCTCTGGCGCAGTACAATAATGTACTTTATGCAGCAGGTGTGTTTACTATTTCAGATGGAATGCCGGTTAACAGGATCTCAAGACTTTCCGGAACAACCTGGACAAGTGTTGGCACGGGGATGGATGATGGTATTGTAAATTGCCTCAGGGTTTTTAATAATTCACTTTACGCCGGTGGTACGTTTACAACCATAGGCGGTTCAACAACAAACAGAATAGCCAGATGGAACGGCACAAGCTGGTCAAATGTTGGTTTCGGTTTCAGCGGTACGGTTAACGCGCTGCATTCATTGGGTACAAATCTATATGCCGGAGGTGAATTTGATTTCGCTGATTTTCTGCCAGCAAATAAAATTGCGGTTTACAATGGTACTTCATGGTCAGCTTTAGGTACAGGTATTGGCGGAAGTTCACCAAAAGTTAAAGGAATAAGCAGCTTCCTTGGTGATATTATTACAGGCGGAAGTTTTACATTAGCAGGCGGAGTTTCGGTCAACAATATTGCTAACTGGAAATTGACTGTGGGGATAACTCAAACAGGCAATAATATTCCCGCAGAGTATTCACTCAGCCAGAATTATCCAAATCCGTTTAACCCACAGACAAATATTAAATTTGATCTGCCTGAAAATGGATTTGTAACTTTATCAGTATTTGACTCCAAAGGCGCTCTTGTTCAGAATCTGGTGAACAATGATTTAACATCGGGCGGGTACGAAGTAACAATGGATGCATCAACGCTACCAAGCGGTGTTTACTTCTATAAACTGAATACTGAAGGTTTTACTTCAACAAAGAAAATGATATTGGTAAAGTAATCTTTGGCATTATGACTCACACAAAAGCCTGTTGCGCTCAAAACGTAACAGGCTTTTTAACTAAATTATTCGCTGTTGAGATACAAAAAACCGGTGAAATCATACTGCTGATTTAACCAATATATGGTATGAAAAGTTAAGATTATAGCATACAGGATTATAACTTTTTCTGTTATATTCTCTTATTCCAATAATTAATTTCTCACAAATGAACGGAATTTTTCGGTTTTTCACAAGGCTTAGAGATCTCTTTATAGTTATTCTGATAGTCATAACCGGTGTTCTGCTTTTTTAGGCAAATATTCCCGGGCATAATTTTGATGACAATAATCCAAATATAGAACAACCTACAAGAGAGTCCTTTTCACATTTCAGGCATAACCAAAACCCAACGCCAAGCATTGTTACAATTAATGATTTTGATAATTTCGATATTGGCATTGATAACTACGAACAATACGGCTCTTCAAATCCAATTAACCCGTTATGGATTTTCTTTGGCGCTAATGCAAGTCCGCAAAATGCCCGGGGAACTACAAACGGGGGATTGAACTGGTATCTTATTAATCCGGGTTACCAGTCGGGCACGTGCTGTGACCCGTGGGCTGCGCACACAGGCAGCGGCGTATTAATATATGCCTCTGGTGTAACAGGGCAGTATGTTTACCGTTCAACAAATAACGGTCAAACCTGGAGCGCACCAATACTTTCTGTTAGCGGAAATGACAGGAACCATGTTTCTGCTGAATACACAGGGACGGGTCCTTATGCAAACTATGTTTATGCCGCTATGACACCCGGTAACTTTGGGAGAAGTACCGATGCCGGACTAACATGGGCAACAACATTTTCACCCAGCAATTCACTGCCGGGATGTTATATTGCTGTTGGACCCAACGGCTCAACAAACGGCGGATGCGTTATGTATGTTACTAACACGGGTTCTGATGCTTCGGGTACAAGAGTATATAATTTTTACCGTTCCACGAACGGCGGAGCAAACTTCACTTTAATGTCCAGCCAGTCTGGCTGGTCTGGATATGTTGGAACTTATGCAGGAGGCAGAAATACAATCAATAATGCAAGAACAGCCCCTCATCCTAAGATCGCGATGGATAACAGCAACGGTCCAAACAGAGGCAGATTGTATTTTATTAATGCTTCAAATGATCCGCCCGGTTCAGGTTTTAAGCCGGATATATGGCTGCGATATTCAACCGATCAGGGTGCAACATGGAGCGCCCGGGTAATAGTAAATGATAATGCCAATCCTACCACAAGCGATCAATGGTTTCCTGAAATATGGTGCGAAGCCACAACCGGTAAGTTGTATATTCATTGGTATGATGACCGCGCTAATCCGACGAACTTTACTACAGATATTTACGCTACTTACACTACGAACGGTGGCCAAACGTTTGCCCAGAGCCAGAGATTGACTAATCAATCATTTATTTTTCCTAACCCCTCATGCTCTCCCGGATGTTACCGTGGTGATTACACTACAATGATGGCTAATAATCCTAAGGTTGGTTTCAGTGTTTGGGGAGATCACAGAAATGGTACCGCGCAGAATATGGGTTCTTACTTTCCTGATTTCGCTATGAGGGTTCAGCCAAATGCCTTTGGAATGAACGGAGTAAGTGACAGCGCATTTGTGTATGTCAGTATTCCGGCTGTAAAACTCTATGGTGATACGGCACTGTTTTCTGCAGTTGTTACAAATCCGCCCGGTGCAGGAACGATTACACTTGACCTGCTGAATAAAACATCTAATACTATGCAGAACAAGCT
>Ga0138256_10003010_pt1 | contig 18013 bp, 9 predicted proteins | sample KNB2016incub_MG_FD_105486 | JGI IMG/M metagenome (GOLD analysis project Ga0138256, IMG submission 105486) | Active sludge microbial communities from wastewater in Klosterneuburg, Austria - KNB2014incub_MG | ecosystem: Engineered > WWTP > Activated sludge > Unclassified | place: Austria... | reverse complement strand
CGCTCCGCCTTGCGGAACATGCGCACCACCCGCCAGTGGCGGTAGAGATTGGCGTACAAGAAGTCCTTCAGCTCGCGCTGCATGGCTGCCATCTCCGCGGAGATGGCCATCAGTGGCTGCCCCGCGCGGCGCACATCGTCCGGAGAGGAGGGCGCGGCGGCGTCGAGTCTGGCCGCGCTGGTATGGACCAGATCCGTGATCAACAGGTCGATGACCCGACGGATGATGCGGTGCCGTCGCAACTCAGGATCCGTCTCGATCAGGTCGGCGGTGGCTTCCTGCCAGATGGCCAGGCGGCATAGCTCGGGCATCTCCATGTGGATCATGCCCGAGCGCAGGCCATCGTCCAGGTCATGGGCGCTGTAGGTCAATTCGTCGGCGAAGTTGACGATCTGAGCCTCCAGCGAGGGCCCCATCGTCGGCTCGTAGGGCCGCATCCAGTCCACGGACACGGCGTCATACTCCGTGGCATGCTTGACGATGCCCTCCAAGGACTCCCAGGTGAGGTTGAGGCCCTTGAAGCCGCTCCAGCGCGCTTCCAGTTCGTCCACAACCCGCAGCGACTGCAGGGTGTGGTTGAAGCCTCGGCCCTTGTTCGCCACATCGCCGGCGTCCAGGCCCATGCGCTCCAGCATCAGGCGATCGAGGGTAGCTTCGCCGCTGTGACCGAAGGGCGAATGGCCCAGGTCATGGGCCAAGGTGATGGCCTCCGCCAGCTCCGGGTTGGCCCTGAGCGCCCGGGCGATGGTGCGGGCGATCTGCGCGGCTTCGAAGGTGTGGGTGAGCCGGGTGCGGTAGTAATCACCCTCGTAGTTGATGAAGACCTGGGTCTTGTACTGCAGGCGCCGGAAAGCCGTGGTATGGATGATCCGGTCGCGGTCCTTCTGGAACTCGCTGCGGTAGGGATGCTTTTCGGCCGGATGGCGGCGGCCGCGGCTGTTGGCCGAGCGCTCGGCATAGGGCGCCAGCCAGGCCTCCTCCTGGGCCTCGATCATCTGGCGGGTGCAGAGGCTGGGCGACGGGGTCCGGCTCATGGTGTCCTCCTTGGCGGGCGTGCTGCGATGAAAATGCGCCGTGCTCCAGCCGCAGTACATGCGCTGGCGGGTGTGCTTGCCGCACATGCGCGAGTCATTCGGCGACGAAGCGAGGTCTGCGCGGTGGCCGCGCGCTTGACGCAACATTCTCTGTGGCTGATCGGACCGGCGCCGGCACGGCGCCGGAAGCCGGGGACAGAGAATCCCCACCCCCAATGCGGGTGCTGGCCTGCGAATACGGCGGGAGTGCCGTCCAGTTGCCGGCCCGATCCGCGGCCTGAGCCGCGAAGTGGTAGCGCCTGCCCGCTTGCACGAGGAACGCCGCACCGACCTGTCCGGCACCCGGCGCCGCGGTCCAGGGCCTTACGCCGCCGACCGGCTCCCAGGCCTCGGGCTCGCGTGGCGGGATCTCGCCCTCGGCGGCGTACAAAATCCAGGCGGCCAGGCCGCTGCCCGCATCGCCGGCGATGACCGAAAGGCGCAACGACCCGGCCTCGCTGGTCTCCGGCAAGGGCTCTACGGCCGCCAACACCGGCGGTTCGCGGTCGGCGGCCAGCACCGCCGGATCAGGACTGCCCTCGACCGCGGAACCCGAGCCCGACGGGGCGGCGGACGCCCCGTCCGCTGCCCCGGGATTCACGCCGTCTTCCACCAGGATGATCGGGACGCCGGCCATGATCGGTCGGCCGCCCATCCCATTGCGGTTGCTGACGGCCGGAAGGTCGACGCTGAAGCCGTCGGCGATGGCCGACAGGGTATCGCTGCCAACGCCGGACTCTGAGAGCGTGTAGCGCGTCGCGCGTCTGGTCGCGGCCGGCAACCGCGCTGTCCGCGCGCCTCCCGTGCTCCAGACCACGCTGATGCGTTGGGCCCCGCGTTCGAAGACGATGAGGCGAAAGCCGGTGCCGGCGTCGGGCGCCTGACGGCGGAAACGGGCGCCCGCCAGCAGCTGCGCTGCCAGCTGGTAGGCCTGGTAGGCCGGGCGCGGCTGGCCGGCCAGAGCCGGCTCGGCCCGCCAACAGCCGTGGTCGCCGGGCTGATCCCAGCAGCTGTGGTTGGCGGGGTTGCGGACCAGACCGAAGGCGTCATAACTCTTGGGCCCGTTGCCGCAGTCATCCGCCAGCTGGAAGTGGATCAACAGCTCCACGCCGCTGGCGAAGGCCTCCGCGGCGGTCTGCCAGACGAAGCCGGCCTGCTCGACCAGGGTGGCCCTTCCGGGGCTCGTCGCGTCCCAGCAGGGCCCGGGATACTCGTTCCACACCGGAACGCCGGTTTCCGTCACCCACACCGGCTTGGCCGGCATCCCTCTCTCTCGCAGGATCGCCCGCACGCGGCCCGGGCCCGTTTGCAGATGGGCGGGGCTCCGGTACCAATGCCAGGCGCTGCGGTCGAAGTAGTAGCCGTAGCGCTCAGGATGGGGGGGGAGACCGGTCGCGGCCAGGCTGCGGAGGGCGTCGAGAAAGCGGGTGAACCAGGCCTCGGCCAGGACGTCATCGGCGATGCTGCCGTGGATGACGATAGCCGTAGGGTCCGCGCGCTTGATCACCAGGTAGGCCACTTCCAGGAAGCGTGCGTAGTCCTCGGGACGGTCGCGCCAGTAGGGGTGGATGTTGGGTTCGTTCCCGATCTCCCAGGCGACGACGCCGCCCAAACTGCCGCTGCTGCCGTAGCGCTCGACTGCCGCGGCCACGAAACGGGCCCAGACATGCTCGTCATTGACGGCCGTAGCCTGGGCCGGATCGTCCGTCTTACCGCCGCCACTTGCCAGGAAGATCGGCGCTTCGATGTTTTCCGCCTGGCTTTGCAGGATCATGAGGGTGCGCAGGCCATGCGCCCGGTCCCGGCCGACGATTCCGTCAGGCACGGTCCAGTCGTAAGGCGTGCCGGTTTCTACCAGGTCCCGGTACAGGGTCCAGCGATTCCAGCCGGCGCCGGCGGCACGAGCCTGATCGTAGCGGCGGGCGATCTGGTCGTCATCCAAGATCACCTGGCGAATCGGGGGCCCATCCGGGCGGCGGGCCAGATGCAGGTCCATGAGATCGACATGGGCCAGACCCATCTGCAGCGACCCGGCCGGCGCTGTCCGGCCCTGATTCAACGGGGCCGCCGCGGACGGCCGGCCGACGCCCAGCGCCAGGACCACGAGGGTCAAGGCGCCGGCGCAGCGCAGCATCCTGCGGTTCAGGGCCAGATGCCCAGATCCTTGTAGCTGCCGGCGATCTTGTCGATCGCGCCCACGAAGGCCGCGGTGCGCAGGTCGATCAGGTCTTTGTGCCGGGCGCGAATCTCGCGGATCGCGGCATAAGCGCTGCACATCGTCTCCTCCAAACCAGAGTTGACCAGGTCCAGCTCATTGGCGCCGTGGACGATGCTGGCAGCTTCCGGCTCTGGGAAGCGCTTGCCCGTCGCCTGCTCCACTGCGCCCAGCAGGCGGCGGGAGGCGGCCTCCTCATAGCGCCGCTCCATGCGTCCGAAGCTGACATGCGACAGGTTCTTCAGCCATTCGAAGTAGGACACGGTCACGCCGCCGGCGTTGAGGTAGGCGTCGGGAATGATCAGGGCGCCCTTGGCGGTCAGGATGTCGTCCGCGTTGGGGGTCACCGGGCCGTTGGCGCCCTCGGCGATGATGCGGGCCTTGACCCGCGGGGCGTTCTCCTTGCGGATCTGCTGCTCCAACGCGGCGGGGACCAGGATGTCACAATCCCATTCCAGCGCTTCGGCCGACCGCGTCGTACCGGTGGTTCCCGGTAGATTGGTCAGGTTCCGCTCTGCCTGCCAATGGCGGAAGGCGACCTCGACATCGATGCCGTCCGCGTTGTAGGCGGCGCTGTTGTACTCGGCCAGCCCCACGATCAGCGCGCCGGCCTCAGACAGGAACTTGGCGGCATGGTAGCCGACGTTGCCCAGTCCCTGGACCACGACGCGCTTGCCGGCAAGGCCGGGCGTCAGGCCGATGGCCAACATGTCATCGGCATTCTGGCAGGCCTCGCGCACGCCATAGTAGACGCCACGGCCCGTGGCCTCGGTGCGGCCCCAGATGCCGCCTTGGCCCACCGGCTTGCCGGTGACGCAGCCGAGGGCGTTGAGGTCGCCACTGGTGGTGGCCATGTAGGTATCAGCGATCCAGGCCATTTCGCGCGGACCGGTGCCCAGGTCCGGCGCGGGCACATCGACACCGGGGCCGATGAAGTTCTTGCGGATGAGCTCATAGGTATAGCGCCTGGTGATGCGCTCCAGCTCGGCGACGGAATAGGCCCGCGGGTCGATGCGGATGCCGCCCTTGGCGCCGCCGAAGGGCACGTCGACGATGGCGCATTTGTAGCTCATGAGGCCGGCCAAGGCCACCACCTCGTCCTCGTTGACATGCGGGCTGAAGCGGATGCCACCCTTGGTCGGCAGCTTGTGCTGGCTGTGCTCAGCGCGCCAGCCTTCGATGACCTCCACCCGGCCGTCGTCGCGGCGGAGGGGGAAGCTCAGGCGGTAGACGGCGTTGCAGGCGCGGATCTGCGAGAGCACGCCGGCGTCATGGCTGGTCAGCGCGGCCGCGCGGTCGAAGTTGCGATTGACCTGCTCGTTGAAGCTGAAGTTCTCGGTGACGGTGGTCACGATGGGGCTTCCTGATGGCTGCGGTGGAGGAAGGGCAAGACCCCGCGGGAGGGTCTGGCGGCGACGGCACGCCGTGGGCTAATCCTACCCCAGCCATGGGTGCGGCCCAAAGTTGCGGGCTCTGGGTCATCCCAAGGGCCATACCGCCAGGAGATTGAGGTTAATATCTGATAACTCGGGCTTCGTAACGTATCCGCGATGCCCCACGGCCGTTACAAGTCAGACGCCGCCTTCTCCGGCTGAGCGGGGCCGACGCTTTGCGCTGCCTGTCGCAGCGCTCGGCGAGCACTCCCGCGGCGTTCGAAGGCCTGCAACTGACGTTCGCCATGCCCAAGGGGGATCTTGTGTTTTGTCAGCAGACTCGATCGCGGCTGATCACCATCGCTGCAGTGGTCGCCGTAGTCGTCGGACTCATGGATTCCTCGCAAGTGCGGGCGGCCTCCTGGCTGCCGCTCCTTCGGCCGGCGCCGGCCGCGGAACCGGACGGAGGGGCGTCGGACTGCGACGCGGCCACCTATGCGCAGATCGAGTCGGTCTTCAAAGCGGCGGCAGAGCGCACCAAGGTTCTCCCCCAGGACGACGCGGCCACCCTGCGCTGGCGGGCGGCTGCCGCTGACTGGACCCGCTACGGCATGCGCTGTTACGAGCAGTTGGTGAGGCGCCCGGGTGGGCCGCAGCTGGATGCCGATGACCCCGGCGTCGGCGGCGCGCCCGCCAGTCTGCTACGGCGCGACAACGGTCTGTCAGCGCTGCGGCAGCAGGCGCAGAAGATCGACGACGGTGGCCTGTTCATGACCCCGGATGGGCCCATTGTGGGCCGACCGGGCATCGGTCTGGACGGACAGGCGGACGCTCAGCCGGCGGCGCCCGAGGGCCTGGAGTTCGTAACCGGCGGCCTGAAGTGGGGCGCAGGTTCACCGTACGCCGGCGGCACCAACGTCGAAGGCCCTGGCATCGCCGGCGGCACGGTCACCTTCAGCTTCATGCCCAATGGCGTCGACATGTCGGCCGAGTCGGCAGGCGCGGGCGCCAACGTGGCCATCAGCAGCCTGCCGACCTTCAACGCCTGCTTCCTCACTGAGATCCGCGCGGCCTTCAGCGCCTGGTCGGCGGTGTCCAACATCGACTTCGTCGAGGTGGTGGACAACGGGGCCGCCTTCGACAACGCGGCGGCCATCGGGGACATCCGCATTGGCGCACACACCTTCGATGGCCCGTCCGGTGTGTTGGCCCATGCCTACTTTCCGCCGCCAAACGGCATCTCGGCCGCCGGCGACATGCATTACGACCGCCAGGAGAACTGGACCTGCGACACCTCGGGCATCGACATCGGCCTGGTAGCCCTGCACGAAGCCGGCCACAGCATCGGCTTGAACCACGAGGCCACCGAGACCGCGGTGATGAACGCCTTCTACAATGCGGCCCTCCTCAACCTCCAGCCGGATGACGCCGAAGGCGCCGAGACCATCTACGACCCGGTGATGGTGATCAACGAGGTGGACTACGATCAAGTCGGGACCGACACCGAAGAGTTCATCGAGCTCAAGAACATCAGCACGCATGCCGTCAACCTCAACGGCTGGCAGCTACGGCTGTTCAACGCGGCCACCGAGACCGTCTACCAGACCATCAGCCTGCCCAACGTCAATGTGGCCGCGGGGGACTACTTCGTGGTCTGCGCCAACCCCAGCCTGATGTGCGAATGCGATCTGGACGTCAGCCCCGATACGGATCTTGTCCAGAACGGCAATCCGGACGCCATGGCGCTGTTCAACCCGAACGGCAACTTCATCGACGCCTTCAGCTACGAAGGCAGCGTGGTCAACACGGATTACAAAGAGGGTACGGGGAGCGCGCTGGCTGACTCCAACAGCACGGCATTCGTCAGCCTGTCCCGGGTGGCGGATGGCAACGACAACAACGCCAACAGCGTCGACTTCCAGCTGGTCTGCATGTCGCCGGGCATCGCCAACTTCAGCTCCGCCAGTGGCTGCGCGGACACCTGCCTGTTCACGGCCACCCCGACGCCGACCAACACGTTCACGTCTACACCGACGCCCACGCCGACCAACACCCCGACCAACACCCCGACCAACACCCCGACCAACACCCCCACCTCGACACCTACCGCCGCAGCGACGAACACCCCGACGAACACCTTCACGCCCACCCCGGTCGGCGTTGACCTGGAGTTGACGAAGACCGAGTCCGTGGATCCGGTCACCGCCGGCAGCGGCGCGAGCAACCTGATCTACGTGGTCACCCTGCGCAACAAGAGCAGTGGGGGCGCCACCAACGTCACGGTCTCAGAGGCGCTCACCCTGCCCGCGGGAGTGAGCGTGGTTTCGATCACCCCCGGCAGCGGCTCGCTGAGCGGCAGCGCACCCAACTACAGTTGGAGCGTGCCCAGCTTGCCGGGCGGCGCGTCGACCACCTTGACGGTGGTCCTGACCGTCGGACCCTCTGCCGCCGGCGGCACCGACGTGGTGGGCGACACCGCGACCATCACCGGAAGCGACCAGACGCGACTGGTCCCGGGCGATGACACCATCACCGTGCGGACCACGGTGCAGCGGCGGGTGGACATCATCTTGAGCAAGACTGAATCCGCCGACCCGGTCACCGCCGGCAGCGGCGCCTCCAACCTCACCTACGTGGTCACGGCGCGCAATGCAGGGCCGTCGGACGCCTCGAGCCTCGTGGTGGCCGAGACCCTGACCCTGCCCGCCGGAACCAACGTGACCAGCACGACGCCTGGCAGCGGCTCGGTGTCGGGAACGGCTCCCAACCTCAACTGGACCCTGCCCACCCTGGCGGCCGGCGCCAACGCTACCTTGACCGTGGTCCTGACCGTGGGGCCGAGCACCTTGCCCGGCACGGACGTCGTGGGAGATACCGCGGTGGTAGCCAGCGTGGCCGAGACGCGGATCAACACCGCCGACGACACGGTGACCGTGCTGACAACGGTGATCACCCGCGCCGACCTGGACGCAACCAAGTCGCCGGCCAGCGGTACCTACATCGCCGGTGGGGCCAACGTCAGCTACACGGTGGGCACGACCAACTTCGGGCCGTCCGACGCCCAGAACGTGCAGCTGATCGACAGCCTTCCCGGCAACGGCCGATTCGTGTCGGCGGTGGCCTCCAGCGGGGCTGTCTGCACCACACCGGCGGTCAACGCCGTCGGCGGCAGCGTGGTCTGCACCTGGACCGGCCCCAGCGCCCCCAACCTTCAGCGCAGCATCGCCATTGCCATCAGTCCCTGCGGGGACGCCGCCTGCGGCAGCACCTTGGTCAACAGCGTGACCGCGGCCAGCGGCACCACCGATCCCGGGCCGCGGGCCAACTCGGCCAGCAGCACCCTCAGCGCCCAGGCGCAGGCGGACCTGTCGGTCAGCAAGACCGGTAGCCCCAATCCAGTCAATGCCGGGGGCACCTTGACCTATGCCGTGATCGTGTCCAATGCCGGTCCGTCCAGCGCGACCGGCGTGGTGCTGGTGGATACCCTGCCGGCGGCGGTGACCTTCGTGTCGGCGACGGTCAGTCCCGCCGGGCCTACCTGCTCGGCGGCCGGGCAGGTGGTGACCTGCAACCTGGGCACCGTGGCGTCAAGCCGGCAATGCGCGGCCGCGCCCACCGCCTATACGGTCAGCATCGTCACGACGGTGAGTCCGCTCGCGCCCTGTTCGCCTGGCGTCTGCCCCGGTAGCCCGGGTGCGCCGCTGTCCAACACGGCATCCGTCAGCACGACGAACTGCTTGCCGGATCCCAACAGCGCCAACAACAGCACCACCATCACCACCAACGTGCGCGCCGGCTCTGACTTGCTGCTCGGGGTGCAGGTGTTCCACCTCGGCGCGCAGTTGCTGAACCTGGCGGACCTTGCGGCCCTGGCCACCGCCGGCGACATGGTCGCCGAATCCGAGCTGAACACGGCGCAGCGAGCGGTTCTGGACAGCCGTGTTCATGCCGCTGCGACCGCTGCCGATCCCGGCGCCAGCGCCGATCCGTCCGCACCAGTCCTGTCTCCCGACGCGTCACATGCATCCGCCACTGGGATCCATCCCAACTCCCCGGACGCTTCCACCGCGCCGCAACAACAAGCCGACTGCATCGCCTCCGGCGACTTCGTGCGCGTGGTGTACACCTTCTCCAACACCGGCCCGCTGGCCGTGACCCTGCAGCGCGACAACCCCGGCCCCGAGTTCGAGGCCGACGTGCCGGCGCAGATCGCCTTGCAGCAGAACACCTGCACGGTGAGCACGGGCACGGGACTGTGTACCGTGACCAACAACGGCGAGCGCGTTGAGTGGAACGGGCAGATCCCCGTGGGAGGCACGGTGGCGGTGTTCTACATCGGCCGGATCCGCTCCGGGGTGGTGCGCGGGGACCAGATTCCCTTCACCGGCACAGTGCATTACGACATCTTCAACATCGGCCAGAACACGGCTTCGCGGTCTGTCAACCCGCCGGGAATCCTTCTGATCGGTTGCCCGGTGCTGGTGGATCCCAACCGCCAGCTCGGCGGGCAGGTGCACTTGCCGATCCTGAACTTTTCGGGACAGGATGACGTCTGCCGCAGCATGATCGAGGTGCAATACCTGGGATGCGATCCGTCGAAGGCGGTGCTGGTGACCTGGGGCGAGCCGGGCTTCTGCCCGCCGCAGGCCGCCGGCCCGCTCAAGGTGGAGTGCACGGGCCTCCTCTTCCCTGGGGCGACGTGGATCCTGATGGGCGCGCAGATCCCCACCGGCTCCAAGGGCGGCATGCTCTTCAAGTTCACCGCCAGGCAACTGACCGATGTGGGCATCGACCTGGGCTTCGACGATGTCGTGGCCGACCTGATGTGCGAGACGCTCTTCTTCGGCGTGGTGGGTGACGCGGATGACTACCGGCGCTTCAAGAAGGCCTACAACGAGGGCCTTGACTTCGCCGGCGTCAACCAGCGCATCGCCGCCGGCACCGGTTTCCTGGCGGTGGAAGTACTGCGCCACTGCCCGGGCGATGTGACGCCGGGCGTTGAGGTCAGCGCCAAGTACGTCGGCATCGCCGCGGCGCACCTGGGCTCTTTCGATCCGGTGTTCGGCGGATACGGCTACTATGTGCCGTTGATCTACGCCAACAAGGCCGGCTTGAACACAGTGATGTACATTCAGAACGGCGGGCTGGAATGCTCCAGCCTGGAGCTGTGGTTCAAGGCCCAGGAGGACTGCCTGCGCGCCCGCATCTGCGACGTGGCCACCCTGGCCCCGGGCGAGACCTACCAGTTCGACGCCGCGGACTGTGTGGGCCCGGACTGGCAGGGCTCGGCCTGGATTCGGGCCTCGGAGCCTATGGGTGTGGCTGTGGACATCTACGGCCGCGATATCCTCATGACCTACATCGGCGAGCCGGCACCCTTCGACTATGTGCGTGAAGATGGCACCGGTGTGGCGGCGGCCGACACGGGCGAACGGGTGGCCTTCGGACCGCTGGCCTACAGCGAGTACCAGGGCTGGGATACCGGCGTGCAGGTCATGAACCTTGACCAGCTGGTGAACGCCAAGGTGAAGGTGTACTTCCTGGACCGTTCCGGCGATGTGATCACGACGCTCGTGGACTGGATCTGCCCGCGGGGTTCGCAGACCTTCTTCCTGCCCCTCGTGGCCGACCTGCCGGGCAGTTGGATAGGGAGCGTCCGCGTCGAGAGCCAGGTGTGGTGGACGCCGGGGACGAATGAGGTGGAGGCCCCGAACGTGGTCGGCGTGGCGACGCTCATGAAGTACGGTGACGTGGCGCGCACCGAGGCGCAGCAGGCCATTGCCTACAACCTGCTGCCGGAGCACAAGGCCTACAAGTGGCAGATCGGCGGGCGGTCCAACGGCGGCCTGGAATCCGGCGTGGGTCTGATCGCTGTTCCGAGCCTGCTCAAAGACCTGGATGGCTCGGGGGTCACGAGCGAGCTTGCGATCATGAACCTGGTGGCCAAGCCGGGCTTCACGGACTTCGCCATCTACATCTACGACCAGAATGGGCTCCTTGACTTTGTGTGCCAGAAGCTGAGCGACCGGCAGGCAGAGTACATCGATCTGCAGACCTGGGGCTACGTCAGCAACGGGTTCAAGGGGTCGGCGATCATCTCCGCGACCTTCTGGGAGCACGAGGTGGTGGACGAGGTCGGCTTCGTGCTGCGCAACCTGGTGGGCTTGGGGGCGGTGTCGGTGGAGCGGACGGGCACGCGCTTCGGCGAAGACATTCCCGGCGACGAGGCGGCGGGCGACCGGGGCATTCCCTTCGCCCTGACGCAGGACGTCGACTGGTGCCCGGGTGGCGATGGTCTGCCGCGCTGCCCCGGTCAGCCGCTGTTCCCCGACCGCTTCCGGGTGCGGATCGCGCCCACGGGGACCCTCGGGAACGTGCCGGACGCCGGGGCTACGGCGCCGGGTTCGGCGTCGTTCGCGCTCGTGGTGAACGCCTCGCCGGCCTGCCGGGTGACGGACGTGGACCTGCAGATTGACATCACCCATCCGCGAACCGAGGATCTGGACGCCTATCTGACCCACGGCACCGTGACCGAATCGGAGCTGTTCAGCGACCTCTGCGCCGGCAACGCCTTGGGCATCAACCTGCAGGCGGTGTTGGACGACGACGTGTCGCCGGGTATCGGTGCCGCGGTCTGCCTCAATGCGGTGGGGGGCAGCCGGCGGCAGGCGACAGAGGGTGGCGGCGGGCTGAACGCCTTTGACAACCAGGGCGCCGGCGGTGCCTGGACGCTCAAGATCCAGGACGACCTGGCCGGCAACAGCGGTCGATTGAACAGCGCGACCTTATCCGGGACCTGCCTACGGCCCTGAGCGCTGCGCCCGGCCAGCCCAGCAGCGATGGCCTGACCGCGTAGGTTCCCGGGTCGCGCGACCCGGGAACCTTGGTCGCTGCGTTATCGATGGCGCGGGGTGGCCGCGGACTGCCCTGCTTCGGATTGCGTCATCCCCACGGCCGGGATATGATCGGACCCTCGTTCGCCGTGCCGCGCCTGCTGCGGCGCGGCACCCACGTCACCAGGGCCAAGGAGGGATCCATGCGGCGGTCAGAGTCGCGAACAGGGCGCTGCGCGGCTGCCGCTGCGCTGGCGGTCGCCCTGTTGCTGGGGCAGCCGGAGGGTCGCGCGCAGGCGCAGAACAACCAGCATTGTGGCGATGTCAGCCGCAACGAGATCTGGGGCAGCCAGGACGCCCACTTCGTCAACTGTACCGTGACGGTCCGCAACTCCAAGCTGACCATCGCCCAGGGATCCCAGGTCTTCATGGCCCAGGGCGCCAGCATCGTGGTGGCCGCAGGGTCTACCTTGGAGATCGCCGGCAATGCCGACGCCAACGAGCCGGTGCGCATCCTGCCCAACGACCGCGAGGTGACGCCGGGCTTCTGGGGCCAGATCCGATTCCAGAGCGGATCGGTCGGCAGCTTCATCCGCTTCGCCTTCATCCAGGGCGGCGGTCAGGGCGGCGTGCCGATGATCGAGGCCGACGCGCCGGTGCGCCTGCTGCGCGCCGATCTGCAGAAAGGCGGCGGTGCGCCGCTGGCCCTGCTGGCCAACATCGCCGGACCCAGCCTGGACGAAGCCGGGCAGAGCGTGACCGGGCGCTGCAGCCTGATCAACCTCAATCCAGGGTCCAATGGTCGGGACGGCATCCTGATCAAGGCCGAGGATGCAAGTGACATCGTCGACAGCCAGACCTGGCATGACTTCTGCTTGCCCTACCTCCTCGAGCAGGACCTGACCATCGGCGGGCCCGACGGACCCACCCTCACCCTTACCGACGGCGTGGTCATGCGCTTTGGCCCCGGCGCGGGGGTGGTCGCTGGAATGGACGCCGAGAACCCGGGTCAGTTCGAGGTCACGGGCAGCACCGAGCGAGCCGTCACCCTGAGCGGCATCCAAGAGCAGCCGGGAAGCTGGGGTGGGGTGACCTTCAGTCCCTTCATCGATCCGGCCGGTGGATCCAACAGCCTCTACTTCGCCCGCGTCGAGTACGGCGGGTCGGCGGATCAGGCCATGGTCCGCGTGCACAGCCCCGCTCTGCTCACCTTGGACAGTGTTTTCGCCAACGCGCCGGGCTATCCGCTGGAGATTGTCCCCAGTGCCGTGGCCGATGTCACCGAGGGCTTGGCCAGCACGGCGGACATCGCCTTCCAGGGCAACGGAATCCAGCGCATCAAGGTGCTCACGGCGGCGCAGGATCCGGACCTGTCGGAGAACTACAGCTGGAAGCATCCCGGCGTGCCGCTTGAGCTGGACGGCGATCTCTCGCTAGGTGGCGGCCCGCGCGATGTCAGCCTGACGCTCGAGCACGATCTGCATCTGCGTTTCGCGCCGGATGCCGGGCTCTTCGTCGGCCCCGGCGCCAGGTTGCGCGTGGACGCCAGCCGTTCGGCGCCGGTGCGGATGGAGGGCTTGACCGAGAAGCCCGGATCCTGGTCGGGCCTGCGGATCGCCGATGGCGCCAAGGGCATCGAGCTTGCGGGTGTGGACATGGGTTATGGCGGCAGCATCGCCGAGCCGATGCTGGTATGGGGCAACGCTCCGGGCGTGCTGACCTCTTCGACGTTGCACCATGCCGTCGGTCATCCCTTGCGGGTGGTCGCGACGCGTCTGGATGCGGTGGCGGGGGAGGATCAGGACGATCCGGGGCTGCGCAACCGCTACCTGAGCAACGGTGTCCAGCGCCTGCTGATCGACACCCGGTTGCCGTTGGACCAGCGTCTGGTCACCCTGTCGGACCCCGGCCTGCCGCTGGAGGCGGAAGGCAGCCTGACCATCGCTTCGGCCATCAACACCGTGGTCATGATGGGCGGGGGCCTGGACCTGCGCTTCAGGGTGAACCAGGGGCTGCGCATCAGCGGCCCGGACCTGCGGGCCGACCTCTCCTTCGTCCCGGGGCGCTCGGGACAGCCGGTGCACATGGGTCCGCTGGACCCGGCGGCCAGCCGCGAATGGGCGGGAGTGCATGCCTTCAAGGGCGCGGCGATCAACGGCCGCGGCCTGGATCTCGAGGGTGTGCCCCTAGGCGGCGACCAGGGCGCATTGCTCTACCTGGACCAGGCGGTTGCCGAACTGAGCGGTCTGACCCTGCGCGGGGGTGACTCGGGGATCGGCCTACGGGTGGGCGACGGGGCGCAGATGACCCTTGCGGGCGCAAGGATCAGCGGCTTCGCGGTGGGAATCCAGAACGGGGCCTCCGGAACACTGAGCGTGGAACGTTCGGTCATCGCCGGCAACCGCAACTGGGGGCTCTTGAACCTGCGGACAGACAGCTGCCTGCCGGCGACGCTGGTCTACTGGGGCCGGCCCGGCGGGCCGGAAGATCCCTCGGACGCCAAGGATGGCTGCATGGACGTGGCCTACGCCGGTGGCGGCGACAAGGTCAGCGACCATGTGCAATGGTGGCGCTATGCCATCGACGAGGCCTTCACGCCTGCCGAAGGGATCGGGCCGGGGGTCCGGCGCGTCTTCCTGCCCCAGCTATTGGCCGCGGGGAGCATGCGTTGACCACGGTCAGGTGGCCAGCGGTCGCCGCCGCCGGGTGACCCAGAAGACCAGGAGGCCGAAGGCCAGGAAGGCGACGGCCACCAGGAAGGGCAGAAAGATGGCCACCAGGCTGGTCACGGCGGCGGCCACGTCCTCCACGGCGCTGACCACTGGATTGCCCAGGCCGCCGGTGGTGGCGGTGACCACCGGCCTGGCGGTGGCCTTGGCACCATGGACGATGCCGGCCGTCAAGAGCCCTATAATGGCGGCCACCACGGGGCTCATACCCGTGGTCACCCCGGCCGATGTGGCGAAGAGCAGCGCGCCGGCCGCCGGACGGATGAAGGTGGCGACGATGTCATTGAGGTGGTCGATCATCGGCACCTTGTCGGCCAGCGCTTCGACGATGACCAGAACGACCAGCGTGCCGATGATCCAGGGCGACTCCAGCACCTTGTAGGGCCCGCTCAGTTCAAAGGCGTCGGTGTAGCGGGCGGCCAGGCTGACGATCAGCAGCGGAATGTAGGCGTTCAGCCCGGCAGAAGCCGATAGACCGAAGGCTTGGAAGAGGTTGATGATCGTGGACATGGGCGTTGTACCTCATAAGCGGGCATTCGGGCCGGTCGCGCCATGCGGCCGAGCCCGGGGCGTCGTCAGGGCAATCATACGCAGAACCACCATGCCGGGTAGCGGGGACCGATGATCGAGAGTCCGTCCAACCCACTGGTGAAGGCCGTTCGCCGGCTGCAGCGCTCAGCCGCAGAGCGCCGCAGCCAGGGCCGCTTCTATGTGGAGGGGCCGCGTCTGGTGCTCAGCGCGCTCGATGCCGCCGCGCCGGTGGAGCAGGTGTTGGTGGCGCCAGAGCTCTGCCGCAGCGCGGCGGTGACCGAACGACTGGCCGCGCTCCGCGCCGCGGGAAACGGGCCGCCTATCCTGGAACTGACGGCCGCCGCCTTCACCGCCCTGTCGGAGCGCGATGGTCCAACCGGCATCGGGGCGGTCGTCGCCCGGCGGGAGCGCGGTCTCGCCGATCTGACGCCAAGGCCAGACGCCTTGGTGGTCGCGGCCTGGGACCTCGCCGATCCGGGCAACCTGGGCAGCCTCTTGCGCACCTTGGAGGCGGTAGACGCCGATGCCCTCATCCTCTGCGGTGAGGCTGGTACCGAGCCGGAGCATCCCACGGCGGCCAAGGCCAGCATGGGCGCCCTGTTTCGCGTGCCGACGGTGCGGACGACAGCCGCGGCCTTGCTGGCCTGGGCGCGCGAGCGGCAGATGGTGGTGGTGGCGAGCTCGGCCCGGGCCGCCGCGGCGCATTGGGCGGACGGCGCGCTGGAGGATGTTATCGGCGGCCCCGTCCTCCTGCTGCTGGGCAGCGAACGCGCGGGCCTGCCCCCCGAGCTGTTGGAGGCCGCAGACCGCCAAGTGCGCATCCCCATGGCCGGCTCAGGCACCTCGCTCAACCTGGCGGTGGCGGCGGGCATCCTGCTCTACGAGCTGCGGCGGGGGCGTCTGCCATGAGATCCGCTGATGCCGGGCGATCGGCCGCGCCCCGGTTGGCCCTTTCCACCATGTACCGCCAACGCTGGTCGGAAGCGGAGGGGCTGGCGCCCTTCCTGCTGGCTGCGCGTCGCCTGGGATTCGCGGCCATCGAGCTCAGCCACATCCTACCGGTGGAGATGTTGGCGGGCCTACCGGCGGCAGATCTCCAGGTGACCACGCTCCACCATCCCTGTCCGCGCCCGCCGGGCTGGCGCGACACCGACATGCTGACCGCCGCCGATCCAGCGGCGCGGGAGCGGGCGGCGGCGGCGCTCAGCGACACGATCGCCACCGCCCAGCGCCTGGGCGCAGGTACGGTGGTCATGCATCTGGGGCAGCTGGAGGACGATGACGCGGAGACCAGCCGCCATCTGCGCTTCGAGCTGGAGGCCCGCCAGCGGGCTGGCCTCCGCCACAGCAAGGCCTACGACACGGCTCTGGCGCGCTTCCTCTCCTGGCGCGATGCCCGTGAGCCGGCGGCGCTGGAGCGGGCGTGGCAAGGGCTACAGCCGCTGCTGGCGCAGGCGCGGGAGGGGAGCATCCGCCTGGGCCTGGAGACCGGCTACCACCCCCACGAATTGCCGAGCCCAGCCGGCATGGCCTGGCTGCTGGGCCATGCGGCGGCGGAGGGCTGGGCCGGCACCGTGGGCGCCTGGCTGGACACGGGCCACGTGGGTGCTCAGGACGCCTTGGGCACGGCGCGCTGGGCGGAATGGTGGGCAGCGGTTGATGGCCGATGGGTGGGAACGCACCTCCATGACCATGTCGGCCTGCGCGACCACCTGCTGCCGGGGCTGGGCGTGTTGGACTTCGCTGACCTTCGTCCGCGGCTGCCGCAGGACGCCGCGGTGACCCTTGAGGTGGACTGGTACTTCGGCGAGGATGAAGTGGCGGCGAGCCTTGCGCGGCTGGCCGCGTGGGGCTGGCCGCTTGTGGGCTGGCCGCGTACCGTTGCGCACGGACCATGAGCATCCACAATAACAACATCCCGGCTTCAGGGCGAGCCCTGAAGCCGGGACGGGTTGGTATCGGGTCGAAGCGGTTGCGTTTACCCTATCGCAGGTAGAACCGCGTCATCGCTTCCCGAAGGCGGTCCGGGTCGGTGGCCCAGTAGTTCCACTCGCCGACCTTGTCGCTGCGCTCCGAGCGGGCCATGCGGTAGCCGTTCGAATAACCCGGCGGCACGGTTACGGTTCCGGCAAACAGTCGCTCCGGGCCATGGGGGCAAGGGGTGGTGATGCAGCGGATCTGGTCATCCACCCAGAGTTCGAGGTTGTAGCGGGCATAGCTGCGGCTGGGGTTGTAGAGCCGCACCCAGAAGGCGATGACCTCGCCGCGAGCGAAGCTGCTGCGAATCCGGCCGTAGCGGTCGGTGGTCCACACGCGTGTCGGAATGACGTCGGGACTGACGATCGGTTGCAGCCCGGGCTGGATGGGATCGAAGGCGTGGTCGGCGAGCGGTGCCACGTCGGCGCGACCGCTCGGCTCGGCGACCAGCGGCTTGCCGTTCGACAGGTTGCCGTCCGGCGCCTGCGCGAGGCTGATCTGGGGGATGATGAGGGCCAGCGCCAGGGCGCTGAGCAGGGCTGGAAAAAGCTGGCGGCTGCGTCCGGTCCACGGCGTGTGAAGCGTCTTGCGATTCATGGGGTCGGCCTTTCAGGGTTGATAGCAGAGGATGGAGCGGTTCAGGGGACTGGGCTGCGCCTGGTCGGGCGTGGGGCTGATCAAGCGAGCCCGGTCCTGCGATCGCTACACCTGTCTATACGCTCCGCGCATCGGACCCGTGACCGATCTACCGTCCGTCGTAAGTCGGCTTCACCCACACCACCATCCCCGGCGGCCGCGGCCCTTCGCCGCCCATCCCCTCGTGCACATGCTTCTGCGTCGGGCGCAGGTCGGGGTCGTCCAGCGGTGACGGATCGCCGGCCACGCAATGCTCCCAGAGCAGGTAGACATCGGGATCGGTCTCCACGGTTCGGCCTTCGCGATCGCGGCGGCCCTGGTCGATGCCGGACTGCTCCACCTCGCCCGGGCGCTTGGGTATGGCCGCCAAGGGCTCCTTGCGCCGCTGCACGCGGGCGAAGGTGCTGATCTGCCGCTCCAGGTCGATGGCGCCGCAGCGCGGGCAGACGGGGCGGCGGGCGTCATCCACCGTGGCGGTCATGTAGGTGTAGACGCGTCGGCAGGGTTGGCACAGGTATTCACGCATGGGCATGGGAGGCCTCCGTTGTCGGCAAGTCTAGCGGAAGGCGACGCGCCGCGGACGAGATCCCAGGTCCCGACGACGCGGCGGGCTGCCGGCTGATCCGCCGCGCGTTCAGTCGTTCGG
>Ga0138256_10003009_pt1 | contig 18014 bp, 13 predicted proteins | sample KNB2016incub_MG_FD_105486 | JGI IMG/M metagenome (GOLD analysis project Ga0138256, IMG submission 105486) | Active sludge microbial communities from wastewater in Klosterneuburg, Austria - KNB2014incub_MG | ecosystem: Engineered > WWTP > Activated sludge > Unclassified | place: Austria... | reverse complement strand
CGATCTGCTCGCCGCGGGTATCGCTGTCGGTGATGTTGCTCAGGACGCGCGGCAGGGCGCTGTTGACCAGGCTGGTGGCGACCAGGCCCGGGAACTCGGCGGTCACGACCGCACGCCACTTGTTGGCCTTGCCGTCGGCGGAGCCGTTGAGATCGGCGGCCGGACCCCAGCCACCGAACGCACCGTTGCTGCCGCCGCCATTTTCCAGGTCGGCAGCGTCAAGCTGCACGGAGGCACCAGCCGGCACCATCACGCGAACCTGCGACGCGCCGCGATTGCCGGCGTTGTCGATGCCTTCCAGCGAGACGTAACCGTCGGTGTTGCTGCGGTTGGTCAGGCGGACGAAGCTGCGCTGGGTGGTGTTGCTGGATTCGTTGATGGTGAAGATTTCCATCGTCGAACCGTTGTAGCGCAGCGGCAGCAGCTTGCAGGAATCAGCCGCCATGGTCTTGGAGCCGGTGCTGTTGGCGTAGCCGCTGGTCGGGTAGCCGGTGCCGGTGTCGCCCGGGGCGGTACCGTTGGCCGGGTACATGTTGTAGCGGTAGAACGTGGTGCTGACCTGGTTGTTGTGGTCGTCGATGATGGTGTCGGTATCGACGTAGCCGCAGACGGTCAGGGCGCGGCTGATGCCGGCGACGTTCAGGAAGCCCGCAGCGGCGTTCTGGATTTCCTGCGCGCTGTAGTTGAAGGTCACGGTGCTGCCGCTGACAATGCCGCGGTCGATGATGGTGCCGCTGGCGCAGGTACCGTTGACCAGGAACACGTCGTCGTCGGGACCGACGTTGTCGAAGGCGGCCCAGTCGTTGCCGGCACCGGCCTGGATCACGGTCTCGAACACGTCGGTCACGCCGTTGAAGGCGTTGCCGGTGCCCCAGAAGGTGAAGCTGCCGGTGCCGGTGATGGCGCCGGTGCCCAGGGTCACGTCACCCAGGTCGATGACCTGTGCGTCGTAATCGGAACCCAGCGGCAGCTGGAAGGCGGCGACGGTCGAGGCGTCGTCGGCCGAACCCAGCTTGCCGTCCCAGCTGAAGCGGGTCTTCGGGATCTGGTCTTCGTAGAAGTTGTCGGCGACGTCGATGTACTTGTCGATTTCCGCCGGGTTCGGGGTTGCGCAGGCAACCACGCCGTCACGGCTTTCCAGAATGGTGCGCGACCAGGTCGAGTTGACGAAGCGGGCATCGTTGGTGGTGCTCACCATCCAGAACTCGGCGTCGACCTTGGCGCTGCCACCGGCAGCGGCGGTGGCCGCGAACTCGTTCAGGCTGGTCAGGTGCGCGTTGTACCAGGTGAAGGTGATGACACCGGCGCCCGGACCGATCGGGGTGGTCGAGGTCGGTTCGATACGGAAGGTGGCGATCGTGTCACCGCTGGTGTAGCCGTCGAACGTGACCTTCCATTGCCCGGCAATGGCCGGATCGAGAACCAGGTTGGGGTCAGCACCGCCGGCACTGGTGGTGGGAACCCAGGTGGAATCGAACTGGGCACCGTCACCGGTTGCTGCGCAGACGCCGACGTTGGTCGGCGGGCTGGCCGGGTTGGTCGCCGCGTCGTGCGGGTTGCAGCGCTGGTTCAGGGCGACGCGGACGGTGAAGCCGCTGGTGACGGCTGCGGCGTTGTCGGCGGTTTCGATGTCGAAAACCAGGCCTTCCTTCATGATCCACTTGTACTGCGAAGCCACCAGCATCTCGTAGGAGACGTTCTCGGCATCTTGCAGGGCGGTATTCGAGAAGGCAGCGGCAGACGAATCGTCGGCCAGGCTCGTACCGTAGTTGTAGGCCGCAGCGGCGCCGGCCAGGCCCAGACCGGCCACGAGGGCAACGGCGAGGACATTCTTCTTCATGCTAGACATGTCTAACTAACTCCTGTCAGTTGGTAAAACGGGATGACGCAACTTGCTCCGATTGCAGGCCCTTGCCCGGTACCAGGAGGCAGGGCCTCCGGCAACCGGCATTCTTCCAGGTGTTGCAGTCTTGGAATTTGAAACGGAAATGGCGTCGACCTTCGGCCAGACGCAGCTCCCCCTACTCCCCTGGTTGATCAAGTTGCGCTGCGGACGCTAACCCACGGTTAAGGAACCGTCAATCCCTGTTGTCTGGATGGACGTGGAGATTGCGCGGAAACCACGTCACATCTTGACCTTATCGCCGGGACTTGACGTACTGCGTCAGGCAGATTCCCATTCAGGTTCGGCGCACCGGGACTTGGCACGGAACCGCTAGACTTGCTGATCCATTTGTCGGGGGTGGGCCGCGCCATTTGCCGTCCGTCACCGCCAGACCGCCGCCGATCCGGAGCCCCGCCTGCCGTGTTGTCCACCCTTGCGCATCCCTGGCGGCACCAGGCGCTGATCCGCATTCTCGCGTGGCGCGAGATCAGCGGGCGCTACCGCGGCTCGCTGCTGGGGTCGTTGTGGTCGCTGCTGACGCCGCTGCTGATGCTGGGCGTGTACACCCTGGTATTCGGGGTGATCGCGCCGACTCGCTGGCCAGGTGCGGAAGCGCAGGGCATCGGCATGTTCGCGCTGCGCCTGCTGGCCGGCATGGTGGTGCATGGCCTGCTGGCGGAAACGCTGTCGCGCGCGGCGACCCTGGTCACCGGCCAGCCGAACTACGTCACCAAGGTCGTGTTCCCGCTGGAGGCGCTGGGCTGGGTCAATCTGCTGACCGCGCTGTTCCACACGGTGATGGCGCTGCTGGTGCTGATCCTGCTCAATGGCGTGCTGGGCACGGGGCTGTCGTGGCCGTTGCTGGCCTTGCCGGTGATCCTGCTGCCGTACGCCCTGCTGCTGCTCGGCCTGGTCTGGCTGGTGGCGGCACTGGGCGTGTATCTGCGCGACCTGGCGCAATTGATCGGGCCGCTGGTGATGATGACCATGTTCCTGGGGCCGGTGTTCTACCCGCGCCAGGCGATGCCTGCGGCCGCGCAACCGTGGCTGGCGATCAATCCGATCACCATCCCGGTCGAACAGACGCGGCGCGTGCTGTTCGAAGCGCAGTGGCCGCAATGGGAGGTTCTGGCGCAGTATTCGCTGCTTGCCGCGGCCGTCTACCTGTTCGGCCTGTGGGCGTTCACCAAGCTCAAGAAAGGATTCGCCGATGTCCTCTGATGCCGCGTTGCGGGTGGCCCCGCGTGATCGCCTGCTGGGCGAGCTGCTGCTCGATGCCGGGCTGGTTGCCGCCGCCGACCTCGAACGCGGCCTGGCGCTGCAGCAGAAGATCGGCGGGCGCATCGGCAGCGTGCTGATGCGGATCGGCGCGGTCAGCGAGGACAACCTGCTGCAGGTATTGAGCCGCCAGCTCGGCCTGCCGGTGATGGGGGCGGACGTGCCCGCGCCGGACGAGGACATGGTGCGGCTGACCGCGGTGCAGGCCCCGGCCGGGATCGACTGGCTGCTCGATCAACAAGTATTGGTGTGGCCGGGCGAGGGCAGCGACCTGTTCTGTGCGGCCCGCGATCCGTTGCTGCCGGCATTGCGCGATGCGATGCGGCATGCGTACCCGAACCGCAGGATCCACTGGTGCCTGTGCCGCGCGCAGGATCTGGAGCGCATGCTCGATGGACTCGCCCACCACGCACGTGCCGACGAATGGGGTGGCGGCGACGAACAGCAGCTGCGCGCGATGGCCGAGGAAGCGCCGGTGGTCGAACTGGTCAGCAACCTGATGGCGCAGGCGGTGGAACAGCGCGCCTCGGACATCCACCTGGAGCCGGAGGAGCGCATCTTCGCGGTGCGCTTCCGCATCGACGGCGTGCTGCACACCCGCCTGCAACTGCCGCGCGAACGCTTCGACGCGGTGGCCTCGCGGCTCAAGCTGATTTCCGGCATGGACATCGCCGAGCGCCGGCTGCCGCAGGACGGCCGGCTTTCGACCCGCGTCGGCGGGCAGGAGATGGACATCCGCGTGTCCGCACTGCCGGGCGTGCATGGCGAGTCGATCGTGATGCGACTGCTGCCGAAGGAGCGCAAGGAGCTCGGCCTGGAAAAACTCGGCTTCGAGTCCGATCACCTGGCGATGATGAAGGAATGGACCGCGGAGGCGAACGGCATCGTGCTGGTCACCGGTCCGACCGGATCCGGCAAGTCGACCACGCTGTATGCATCGCTCGCTGCCGCCAACGACGGCCTGAAGAAGATCATCACGGTCGAGGATCCGGTCGAGTTCCAGCTGCCGGCGATCACCCAGATCCAGGCGCATCCGGACATCGGCCTGACCTTCGCCAATGCGTTGCGCTCGATCCTGCGCCAGGATCCGGACGTGATCATGATCGGCGAAATCCGCGACCTGGAAACCGCGCAGATCGCGGTGCAGGCCGCGCTCACCGGTCACCTGGTGTTGAGCACGCTGCACACCAACGACGCGATCAGCGCGTTCACCCGCCTGATCGACATGGGCGTCGAACCCTTCCTGGTCGCAACGCCGATCCGCGCGGTGCAGGCGCAGCGGCTGGTGCGCCGGCTGTGCACGCAGTGCGCGCGTCCGCATGCGGTGCCGGCGAACATCGAAGCCGAGGCCGCGCAGTTCGCGCACAAGGTATTGCCGGGCATGGCGCCGCGCTGGATGGAAGCGGTGGGTTGCGCGCACTGCATGCACACCGGCTACCGCGGACGCCTGGGCATCTACGAAATGGTGCCGGTGTCGGAAGCGATGCAGCACCTGATCGTCAGCGGCGCGTCGGTCAACGACATGAAGAAGCTGGCGCGCGAGGAAGGCCATCGCTTCCTGCGCGACGATGGCCTGCTGAAGGCGTGGCAGGGCCTGACCACGGTCGAGGAAGTGCTGCGCGTGGCGGGGGCCTGAGGCGGTGCCGCGTTACCACTACCAGGCACTGAACGCCGAGGGCATCAGCCTGGAAGGCATGCTGCGCGCAGGCAACGAGCGCGAGGCCGCGCGCGCGCTGGAGCGGCGCGGACTGTCGGTGATCGAAGTGCGTTCCGGCGAAGGCGGCGGCAAGGAACGACGCGGCCGCCTGCGTCACGGCGACGTGATCCTGGCCTTGCAGGAACTGGCGACCATGCTGACCTCCGGCGTCAGCATCGCCGATGCGGTCGGCAGCCAGGCACTGGGCGCGCACCATCCGAAGATCGTCGAGGCGTTCGCCGGGATGTCGCGCGACCTGCAGCGCGGCCAGGCGTTTTCCGCCACGCTGGCCAAGTGCGGACTGCCGTTGCCCGAATACGTGGTGCAGCTGGCGCGCGCCGGCGAATTGACCGGCGAGCTCGGCAAGGCGCTGCGCGATGCCGGCGTGCAGATGGAATACGAGCAGCAGCTGCGCAACGAGATGCGCAATGCGTTGATCTATCCGGCGGTGCTGGTGATCGCCGGGATCGCCGCGGTGGCGATCATGTTCATCTTCGTGGTGCCGAAGTTCGCCTCGCTGCTGCAGCAGGCCGAGGATCTGCCGTTGCTGGCGTGGGTGGTGCTGGCGTTCGGGACGTGGACGCGCGAACACTTCTGGCTGTTGACGTTGCTGGTCGCTGCCGGTGCCGCGGCGGCGACCTGGGCGCTGCGCAAGCCGGAACTGCGCGCGCAGGCGCTGGACACGCTGTCGCGCTGGCCAGTCGTCGGCCCGTGGCTGGTCGAGGCCGATACCGCGCGCTGGGCCAAGGTGCTGGGTGCCTTGCTCGGCAACAAGGTGCCGCTGATGCGCGGACTGGAACTGGCGCAGTCCGGCCTGCAATTGCCGCAGCGGCGCGCGCGCATGGGCGAGGTCACCCGCGCGGTGCGCGGTGGTTCCGCGCTGGCCGATGCGCTGGAAGACCACGATGCGCTGACCGCCACCGGCTACAACCTGGTGCGGGTCGGCGAGCGCTCCGGCAAGCTGGCGTCCATGCTGGATTCATTGGCGCGGCTGTATGAAGAGGCCGGCCGCAATCGCATGAAACGCGTGCTGATCCTGCTGGAACCGATCGCGATCCTGATCATCGGCAGCATGATCGGCACCATCATCCTCGGGGTGATCCTGGCGATCACCAGCGCCAACGATCTCGCCGTCTAGTCGCAACGCACCGACCGCAACGCAACCATTCAGGGGCTCTACCGATGCAACGTCGCCGCATTCCCGCCGCTCCGCGCGCACTTCCGCGCCAGGCCGGCTTCACCCTGCTGGAGATGATCGTGGTGCTGGTCATCATCGGCCTGATCATGGGCCTGGTCGGCCCGCGCCTGTTCGGGCAGGCGGACAAGGCCAAGGTGCAGACCGCGGACACCCAGCTCAAGATGCTGGCCGGCGCACTGCAGACCATGCGCCTGGACATCAGTCGCTGGCCCACGGAGTCCGAAGGCCTGGCCCTGCTGACCACCAAGCCCGCAAGCGATGCCGCCAAGGGCTGGGCGGGGCCGTATCTCGACGACGCGGTGCCGTCCGACCCATGGGGCAATCCCTACCAGTACGCGCCGAGCGCCAGCGGCACCTATCCAATCACCCTGTACTCCTGGGGCGCGGACGGCAAGCCGGGCGGCGAAGGCCAGGATGCGGATCTGGGGCATCTGCCCGATGGCGGTGCCGCCGCGACCGGCAACGCCGGCAACTGATCCGCGCTTGCATGCGGCAACGCGGCTTCACGCTGCTGGAGATGATCGTGGTGCTGGCCATCCTCGGCCTTGCCACCGCGCTGGTCGCGCCTTCGGCGATCCGCGGCATCGACGCCTGGCGCAGGCAGTCGGAACTGGATTCGCTGCTCGACCAGATTCGCGCGTTGCCCGGCAATGCGCGCGCCAGTGGCAAGCCGATCCTCTTGAATGACGCGGCGTTGAAGGCGGCGGGTGCTCCGCTGCGGATTGCCGGCGAATGGACGCTGGGCGTGCCGGAACCCTGGTCGGTCGCCGCCAATGGCGTCTGCGAAGGCGGCGAGGTCACCATCGGCAACGATGTCGGCAGCCGCACGATCGTGGTGGCGGCACCGTTCTGCGAACCTGCGGTTCGGCCATGAGGCATTGGTCCACATCGCCGCACAGCCCGCGTGCGCGCAGCCGGACAGGCGGCAGTGCCGCCAGGGCCGCGGCCGGCTTCACCCTGCTGGAGGCGATCGTTGCCCTGGTGGTGTTCACCATGGGCGCGTTCGCGTTGTATGGCTGGCTGTCGACCAATGTGATCACCCTCGACCGCATCCGCGAGCGCCAGCAGGTCGAAGCAGCGATGCATTCGGCGCTGGACATGATCCGGCGTGCCAATCCGATGGAAACACCGGGCGGGCGGCGCGAATTGAACGGGCTGGAAGTGGTGTGGACCAGCACCTTGCTGGGGCCGGTGAAGCCGAACGTGGATCAGTCCGGCAGCCCGGGCATTTTCAGCGTGGGCCTGTACGACACCCGCGTGCGGGTGGCGCGCGACGGCCGCGAATTGCAGGAATTCCGCGTGCGCCAGGTGGGCTGGAAGCAGGTGCGCACGGTGGATGCGCTATGAGCCGGCGCAACCGCGGCTTCACCCTGATGGAAATGCTGGTCACCCTGATGCTGGTGTCGTTCGCCACCATGCTGATGTTCCAGATGCTGGGCAGCTACCGGGTGGCGCGCGAACGGGTGCAGGCGCAGGCCGGCGGGATCGACCGCCGCGCATTGCTGCAGGACTGGTTCCGCGACAGCGTGCACGGCCTGTTCGCCGGCCCGGAGTACCGGTTCGTGGGGCGTCGCGAAGGTTTTTCCGCGGTGACCCTGAATCCGCTGCATGCGCCCGAGGGCAGTCCGTCGCGGATCGCATGGTCATTGCGGACCGGCGCAGACGGGCAGGTCGAACTGACATACGCCGAGGACGCTCGCGAGCGCTGGACGTTGCCGCTGGAAGGCGAGGAGATCCGCTTCGCCTACGTTTCCGAGAACGGCGCGCCGGGCGAGGTCTGGCCGCCGGCGCGTGGCCTGGTCAAGCCGGAGGCATTGCCGGCGATGGTGATCCTGCAGCGTCGCCGGCACGACCGGGACGACTCGCTGGTCGCGGCCGTGCTGGGCCCGCTGGAGCCGCCCAAGCGCCTGTATGGCGACGAGCAGCTGCAATGAACGGGCGGCGTCAACAAGGGTTCGTGCTGGTGCTGGTGCTGGCCATGCTGGTGGTGCTGTCGTTGCTTGCTGGCGGCATTGCCGCGACCACCGCGCGCCTGACCGAGCAGTCGCAGCGTCGCAGCGAGGCGCTGCAGGATGCGATCGACATTGCCAGCACGCGCGCCACCGCGCTGTACCTGCTCGGTACCCAGCGGATGACGGTCGGCGGACTGACCGTCGACAACCTGGTGTCCGAGGGCGAAGCCGGCCTGCGCCCGATCCAGCCCGGAGAGGACCTGGCCTCGGTGATGCCGACCGGCACCGAGATCGCTCTCGACTCGAGGACCTACCAAGGGCTGGGCAAGGTGCATTTCGCCATGCAGGACGACTACGGCCTGTTCGGGGTGAACTGGCAGTCGCCGATGGCGCTGCAACGCCTGCTGGCGCAGGGGCCGGCGGATGCCACCGGGGTGCGCCCGGAAGATCGCGTGCAGACGCTGATCAACCTGCTGTTCGATTACCAGGATCGCGACAGCCTGTACCGGATCAACAGCGCGGAGGCGGAAGGCTACCGCAAGGCGGGGATGGTCGAGCCGACCAATCGCCCGCTGGCGACGCCGATGGAATTGCTGCGGGTGATGCACTGGCAGGAGGCGTTGTCGTTCATGTCGCCCGCGGAATTGACCGGGGTACTGACCGTCGAGCCCGCCGTCGTGCTCAATGTCAACACTGCGCCGGTGCGTGTGCTGCGCACGATCACCGGGATCGACAAGGCGATGGCCGAACGTGTGGTGGCGTTCAGGAAAACCCAACCCTTCCTGACCGAAACCGCCTTTTTCGAGTTCCTCGGCCTGCGCGGTTCGTTAAGCGAAGCTCCTATTGTGTATCCTGCCGCGTCCGGCACTTTGAAGTTGTGGCCTTCGCGTGGTGGGCAGGTGGTGCTGGTGCACTGGACCCTGACCCCGATCGAGAACCGGGGGCGTCCCTGGCGCGAGGACTATGAGCTCATCCAATCCCAAGCCCCGTCTGCGGACGCTGTTGCCCTCCGGGTTCGCTCGCGGCTTTTCGCCGAGCCGGTGGCTGCGCGAAAGTGAGGGTTTGCGCCAGCTGAGCGAAGGCGGCAATGGCCAGGAGTGGGTGCTGGCCCGCGGATTCTGTGCCTACACCGTGCTTGATGGCGCGGCGGTACCGGCGCGCAAGCGCCGCGGTTTCGTCGACATGGCGGTGTCCCGCTGGTCGCCGTTTCCCGATCCGCAATCGCATGTGGAATGGATTGGCGATCGCGCCATGGTCTGGGCCTGGTCGCGCGCGCAGGTGCTGTCCGGACAGGACGGGACGCTGCTGCCGCCGCCGCGTCGGATGCTGCCGGAGTCGTTGTTTCGCGGCCAGCTGCAGGCGGCGGGCGAGGAATTGGTGGTGCTGGGCGAGGGTGTCGAGGCGCGGGCATGGCGCGATGGCGTGATGACCGCGTCGCGCTGGTGGCCGGCCATGCCGGATCTGCACGAGTGGAATGATTTCCGCCGTGGTGCCGGGCTGGCACCGGCCACGGCACTGCCGCAGGCGCAGGCCCCGTCGCTGGCGGAGCAGGGCTGGCGTCCGGTGAGTGCGCAGGGGCTGGGCGAGACCTTCGGCCAGTACCGCGACTATCTGGCGCTTGCCGCGACCGGGCTTGCCACTGCGGTGCTGACGGCATTGCTGGTCGGCAACCTGGCGCTGCGGTTCTCGGTCTGGCAAGTGGATCGCGACATCGCCGCACAGGAACAGTCGCTGGAGAAGATCATCACCGCGCGCGATCGCGCGCTGTCGGGCCTGGCGGCGATCGAGCGCGAGCTGGCGCTGCGGCCGCCGGCGGGTCAGGTGGAATTGATGGCGCTGGTGAGTGGATTGATGCGTGGCTCCTGGCAATTGCAGGAATGGAAATTGCTCGATGCGGACAACCTGCAGGTGACGGCGCAGATGACCAATCCCGATCCGCGCGCGATCGTGACCGCCTGGGAGGCGTCCGGGCGCTTCACCGAGGTCACCGCCGAACTCGGGCGGCAGGCCAATGGCGTGGTGGTGAAGGCGCGGGTGCTGCCCGTCAAGCGCGAGGCCGGCAAGCGATGAACGCGGCGTTGGCGAGTCAGTGGCAGCAGGCCCGCAACGAGTGGAACGCGAATCCGCGCCTGCGCTGGGGTGCATTGGCGATCGCGGTCATCCTGTTCCTGTACCTGTGCATGCTGCTGGTGGAGTGGCGGGCCGATTTGCAGCAGAGATACCAGCAGCGTTCGCTGCAGTTGTACAAGGTTGCCGCACTGACCGGGCAGGATCAGTGGTTGCTGCGCGCGGAAAGCGCGAGCACCGTGCAGAAGGCGCTGCAGGCGGAAATCCCGCGTGCCAGTTCGATCGGCCTGGCCCAGGCGGAGGTGCAGACCACCATCCGCCAGTTGTTGACCGCGTTCGGCCCGAAACTGTCCACCGATGCGCGTCCGCCCGCGCAAGTGACCGGTCAGCCCGGCGTGTGGCGGTTGCCGGTGACGATCCGTGGCGTGCTCACCCAGGCCCAGCTGACCAGTATCCTGAACCGGGTCGAGAGCTCCGACCGGCTGGTCGTCATCGACGAGCTGACCATCGGTTTCGTCGAGCGGATGCCGAACATCACGATGACGATCACGGCCTATTACCGGGTCGATGCGCCCCGCGGGAACGACAATGCGCGTCCTTGACCTGATCCGCGGCAAGTACAGGTTCGCCGCCGCCGCTGTGGTGGGGGTTGGGCTGGGGGCCGTGATCGGCCTGTTCCTGCCGATCCGCGCACCCGCGCCACCGAAGCCGGAGCGCGCCAGCTGGTCGTTGCCGAGTGCGCAGTCGTTGCAGCGTTTCCGCGGCGAGCAATTCGAACAGGTGCGCAGGGCCGGTTTCTGGGGCGAGCTTCAGGCCGCGGGTCGACCCGGGGCGGGGAAGGCGACTAGCTGGACGCTGTCGGCCATCGTTACCCGACCCGTGGTTCAGGCCGCAGTCGGCATTCCCGGCAAGCCGCAGCAGGTCGACTGGATCCGCATCGGAGCCAAGTTGCCGGATGGTTCGATCCTGGTGGCCGCGAATCGCGACACCGTCTGGTTCGAGAAGGACGGCTGCAAGCGGTCGCGCACGCTGTATGAAAAACCGACCGCAGAATCCGAGGCCTGCATCGGCGCGAAGCCGGCGGATGGTGCGTCGACGCCCGCCGCGACTGGCACCTCCGCCGCCAAGCCTGCGCCGTCGCCGGCGCGCAAACCCCTTTGATTTCCGAAGAATCGCCACGCATGAACAATCTTCGCCCCTTCCTGACTGCCGTTGCCGCCGCACTGCTGGCCGGTGCTTGTGCCGTGCCGCGGGTGAAAGTCCCGGAACCGTTGCCGCCGCCCAACCAGGGCAGGCAGGAACAAGGCTTCCAGCAAGTCGAGACCACTGCGCGGCAGGACTTGCAACGCAGCAGCACCCCCGGCATTCCCGGCAGCGGTTCCAATAGCCTGGTGGCGGGAATCAAGGGCGATGCGATGCCGCCGCTCAAGGGCAGCGCGGTCAACGTGAACATCGAAGGCATGCCGGTGCCGGCCTTCATCAATGAATTCTTCGGGCAGATCCTGGGCGTGGGCTTCCAGATGGATCCGCAGGTCGCGCGTGCGCAGGACCTGGTCACGCTGCGCACGCCGGGCCCGCAGTCGCCGAAGGAGTTCTACCAGCTTGCGGTGCAGGTCCTGCACAGCTATGGCGTTGCAACCGAGTACACCTCCGGCATGGTGTTCTTCACCCGCGGCAAGGATTCCGCCGGGCCCGCGCCGCTGATCGTCAGCGGCCGCGCCTTGCCGGAAGTGCCGATCAGCCATCGTCCGGTGTTCCAGCTGGTGGATCTGCAGGCGGTGCGCACCAACGATGTGGTCAACCTGCTGACGGTGGCGTTCAAGGGCAGCGGGCTGACCATCCAGTCGGAGAGCGCACGCAATGCCGTGCTGCTGATGGGCAAGCCGGAGCAGGTGCGGCAGGCCGGCGAGGCGATTCGCGTGCTCGATCGCCCGCTGATGCGTGGTCGCGTCAGTGCGAGACTGGAGCCCGCCTTCGTCACCGCGACGGAATTGTCGAAGCGGCTGGTCGACGTGTTGACTGCGGAAGGCTATGGCGCGGCATTGTTCAGTACCGGTGGCGGAAGCGCGACGGCGATCCTGGTGCTGCCGCTGGAGGCGGCGAATGCGGTGCTGGTGTTCGCGGCCGACGGCAGCGTGCTGGAGCATGCGGTGGACTGGGCGCGCAGCATCGACAAGCCCAACCCGACCGCAGGCAGCGATGGCCTGTTCTATTACATGGTGAAGAACACCCAGGCCAAGGAGATCGTGAAGACGATCAGTGGCGTGCAGAACCAGTCGAAGGGCTCGCAAGGATCCGAGCGTGATGCGATCGATGGCAGTCAGGTCGGCGCGACCGCGGCGGCACCTGCGGCAGGAGCATCCGCGTCGACCAGCGGTGGCGACCTGGCCAAGGGCAGGCTCTCGCTGGACGAACCGCGCAACGCCATCATCTACCAGGGCTCGGCCACCGATTGGGGGCGCGTATTGCCGCTGATCCAGCAGATGGATCGCGCCCCGCGCCAGGTGATGGTGGAGGTCACGGTGGCGGAAGTGACCCTGACCAAGGACCAGGAATTCGGCGTGTCGTGGCTGGCGCGCAACAGCGACCTCGGCAAGTTCAACGGCAACATCAGTTCCGGCACGCTCTCGACCGCCACCGGCGGGGCGGGGCTCAACTACATCCTCGACATCGGTGGCCAGGCGCGTGCCTCGCTGAAGGCGCTCGCCAGCCAGGACCGGATCACCGTGCTGTCCAGCCCGAGGGTGATGGTGAAGAGCGGCGAGGAGGCCAGCTTCGACGTCGGTACCGAAGTGCCGACCATCAGCTCGCAGGCAACCTCGGGCATCACCACCGGCGGCAATACCGGCATCATCCAGACCGTGCAGTACCGCAAGACCGGCATCCTGCTCAACATCAAGCCGGTGGTGTACTCCGACGACCGGGTCGACATCGAGCTGCGCCAGGAGGTCAGCGAAGCACTGCCGGTCGGTGCGGATTCCGCAGTCAGCTCGCCGGCGATCTTCAACCGCTCCTACACCACCAACCTGAGCCTCAAGGATGGTGCCGCGATCCTGATCGCCGGCCTGATGTCGCAGCGCAATACCACCGGCGACAGCGGCGTTCCCTATCTCAAGGACGTGCCGTTGCTGGGCAACCTGTTCAAGACCCAGAAATACGGCAACACCAAGACCGAGCTGGTGCTGATGATCGTGCCCTACATCATCGAGACCGATACCCAGGCCGAAGAACTGACCCGCTCGCTGAGCCAGCGCTTCGAACTGCTCGAACTGCCGCAGACCGGGCAACCGCCGGCGCAGGCCGCACCTGCGGTGCCTGCGCAACCATGAGCGGAACGCAGCCTGCACGCTGAGCGCATGATCGGAACGGGACGTCTGCCGTGAGTGGGGGCCAGCGCATGGCCGGGATCGCCGCTGCATCCGGATCGGGTGCGGGCCGCACGGGCGTGCTCGTGCTCGGGATGCATCGCAGCGGCACCTCTGCGCTGACCCGCCTGCTCAATCTGCACGGTGCCGCGTTGGGCGACGAGCTGATGCCGGCCCGATGCGACAACCCGACCGGGTTCTGGGAGCACAGTGCGGCGGTGGCGATCCATGAGCGCCTGCTGGCCGCGCTGGGCATGGCCTGGGACGATCCGAGGCTGCTGCCGCAGGGTTGGGAGGCAACCGAGCCCGCCAACGAAGCCCTGGTTGCGATCGGCGAACTGATCGCACGCGAATTCGCCGAACAGCCGCTGTGGGCGATCAAGGATCCGCGCCTGTGCCGGTTCGTGCCGCTGTGGCGTCGGGCGATGGCCGCGCATGGCATCGATGCGCGGGTGGTGCTGGTGACGCGGGCGCCGGGCGAAGTCGCGGCATCGCTGCAGGCGCGCGACGGATTGCCGACCGCGATCGGCAACCTGCTGTGGGGGCGCTATCTGGTCGATGCACTGCACGGCACCGAGGGCATGCCGCGCACGCTGATCCACTATGGCGAACTGTTGCACGACTGGCGCACCGCGATCGACGGCATCGATGCGGCGTTGCAACTTGGCCTGCATCGCGACCAGCACGTGGCCGCCGAATGCGACCGCTTCCTGTCGCCGCAGTTGCGCCATCATGCCGGCGATCCGGATGCCGCGGCCGATGCATTGGTCGAGCCCTTGCGCATTGCCCTCGATACCGCGGGCATCGACGTGCGGATCGATGCCGCGGTGCTGCAAACCGGCCTCGATGTCCGCCTGGGATCCGCCGCAGCGGTCGTGGACGGGCTTGCCGCGATGCTGGCACAGGCGCGAGCGCAGACCGTCGAGCGACAGCTGCAACTCGATGCACGCGGCCGCTGGGGCGTTGCGATCGATGCCGAACTGCAGGCATTGCATGCGCGGCATGGTGCATTGATCGAAGAGCATCGCACCGCCGCGGCATGGGCGCAGACGCTGGAAGCGGATCTGACCGCGCTGCAAGCCGTGTTGCAGACGGCGAATGCCGACCGCGACGACAAGCTGGCGTGGGTGCAACGCCTGCAGGGCGAACAGGCAACCTTGCAAGCCGCGTTGCAGGCATCGAACGCCGATCGCGACGACAAGCTGGCGTGGGTGCAGCGCCTGCAGGGCGAACAGGCGACCTTGCAAGCCGCGTTGCAGGCGTCGAACGCCGATCGCGACGACAAGCTGGCGTGGGTGCAGCGCCTGCAGGGCGAACAGGCGACCTTGCAAGCCGCGTTGCAGGCGTCGAACAGCGATCGCGACGACAAGCTGGCGTGGGTGCAGCGCCTGCAGGGCGAACAGGCGACCTTGCAAGTCGCGTTGCAGGCATCGAACAGCGATCGCGACGACAAGCTGGCGTGGGTGCAGCGCCTGCAGGTTGCGCTGGATGACGGTGCGCGCATGCAAGCCGAATTGCAGGCGGCACTGACGCAAGAGCGCGCCGCACGGCAATCCGCGACGCACCATGCCGATGCACTGGAGCAGACGTTGCGCGCGATCCTCGCCTCGTCGAGCTGGAAACTGGCACGACCGCTGCGGTTGCTGATGGCGAAGTTGCGTCGTACCTCGGCGGAACCGTTGCTGCCGCAGCGTCCACGGCCGTTCCTGTCGTCGGCCACGCCACCGATGCCCTCGCAGGCGATCACCGTGCCACCAGCACAGGCGAGTGAAGATGCTGCATCGGCATTCGCCGGCATCGCGTTCCCGTGCGTGGAGGCGCCGCGAGCCAGCATCGTCATTCCCGCCTGGGGCAAGCCGGACTACACCGCACGCTGCCTGCGCTCGTTGATGACCAGTGGCGACGCGGCGAGCTTCGAAGTACTGGTGCTGGAAGACGCCTCCGGCGACGCGGCGATGACCGCGTTGCGCGATGTTCCCGGCCTGCGCTATCACGAAAACCCGCACAACCTCGGCTTCCTGCGCTCCTGCAACCAAGCACTCGAACTGGCGCGCGGCGAGTACGTGTGCTTCCTCAACAACGACACCGAAGTGCAGCCGGGCTGGCTGGACGCCTTGCTGGATACCTTCGCGGCATTTCCCGACACCGGCATGGCGGGTTCCAGGCTGGTGTATCCCGACGGCCGCCTGCAGGAAGCCGGCGGCATCGTGTGGGCGGATGCCAGTGCGTGGAACTACGGTCGCCTGCAGGATCCCGAGGCGTCGGAGTTCGGCTATGCGAAGGAGGTCGACTACATCTCCGGTGCCGCGATCCTCTTGCCGACGGCGTTGTTCCGCGAACTCGGCGGTTTCGACGATGCGTTCGCACCGGCATATTGCGAGGACACCGACCTGGCCTTCCGCGTGCGTGCCGCGGGGCATGCAGTGCGCTACCAGCCGGCCTCGGTGGTGGTGCACCACGAAGGCGTGTCGCACGGCACCGACACCGGCCAGGGCGTGAAGGCGTATCAGGTGACGAACCAGCGCACCTTCCGCGAGCGCTGGAAGGACGTGCTGGAGCACGGGCATTTCGCCAATGCGGAGATGCCGTTTCTGGCGCGCGATCGTGCGCAGTTGCGCAAGACCGTGCTGGTGATCGACCACTACGTGCCGCAGCCGGACCGCGATGCCGGTTCGCGCACCATATGGCAGTTCATGCAGTTGTTCCTGCAGCACGGGATGTCGGTCAAGTTCTGGCCGGAAAACCTCTGGCGCGACCCGGTGTACACGCCGTGGCTGCAGCGTGCCGGGATCGAGGTGATGTACGGCAATGCCTGGGCGAATGGCTTCGAACGCTGGCTGCAGCAGGCCGACGGGGCGATCGATTACGTGCTGCTGAGCCGGCCGCACATCGCGCTGCCGTTCCTCGACGCGCTGCGCAGGCACACCGATGCGCCATTGCTGTACTACGGGCACGACATCCATCACCTGCGCGCATTGAGCGAACACGCGCTGACCGGCAACGCGGGCTTGCTGGATGAAGCGGCGCGATTGCAGGCGATGGAAGAACGGGTGTGGCAGGACATCGATGTCGCCTATTACCCGGCGGATGCGGAGACCGCGCACGTGCGCGACTGGTTGTCCGCCCGCGGCGTGCAGGCACAGGCGAAGACGATCCCGGTGTACGCCTTCGACAGTTTTCCCGAGTCGCCATGGGCGAACCTGGCGCAGCGCCGCGACCTGCTGTTCGTGGCCGGCTTCGGGCATCCGCCGAATGCCGATGCCGCGGCCTGGCTGGTGCGCGAGATCATGCCGCGGGTGTGGCAACGCAAGCCGCAGCTGCGGCTGTCGCTGGTCGGCTCGAACCCGACCGCCGAGGTGGTGGCGCTGGCAGGCGAACGCGTCGAAGTCACCGGTTTCGTCAGCGACGAGGAACTGCAGCGCCGCTATGCGGCCGCGCGCGTCGCCGCCGCACCGCTGCGCTACGGCGGCGGCATGAAGGGCAAGGTAATCGAGGCGATGCGCTTCGGCCTGCCCTGCGTGACCACCTCGATCGGCAAGCAGGGGCTGGAAACCGTCGGCGACTGGTTGCAGGCGCAGGATGATCCGCAGGCCTTTGCCGATGCCTTGCTGCACCTGCTGGACGACGATGCCGCCTGGAACGCGGCATCGCGCGCGTCGCAGCAGCATGCGCGCGCGCATTTCTCGGCGGACGCGCTGTGGCGGGTGATCGGCGAAGACGTCGATCCGCGCCCTTATCCCGATATCGATGCGCGCCGCCAACGTCTGCGCGGCGCGCGCAAGGAACCCGCATGAATGTCCTGATCCTCGGTGCCACCGGTTTCGTCGGCAGCTATTTGATGGAACGCGCCATCGCCGCCGGCCATGCGGTGCTCGGCACCCACTACAACGCCACCATCGACAGCCGCGACTGGGCCTCGTACCAGGATCGGTTGCAGCGCTGCGATATCCGCTATCGCGAACAGGTGGACGTGGCGATCCGGCGCGCGCAACCCGATGTGATCTATCTGCTTGCCGCACAGAGCTATCCGGCGCTGTCCTGGCAGGTGCCGGCGGAGACGCTGGACACCAACGTGGTCGGCACCGCCAACGTGTACGAGGCGATCCGCGCCTCCGGCCTCGATCCGGTGGTGGTGGTCGCTTGTTCCAGCGCGCAGTACGGCGAGGTGGCGGCGGAGGACATCCCGGTGCGCGAATCGCACCCGATGCGCCCGCTGCATCCGTACGGCGTCAGCAAGGTGGCGACCGAGCTGCTGGCCCTGCAATATCACGCCAATGCCGGCATCCGCAGCGTGTGCGCGCGGATCTTCAACACCACCGGGCCGCGCAAGACCGGCGACGTGTGTGCCGACATCACCCAGCGCGTGGCCAGGATCGAGGCCGGATTGCTGCCGCCGGTGCTGAAGGTCGGCAACCAGGACACCTGGCGCGCGATCACCGACGTGCGCGATCTGGCGCGCGCGCTGGAGCTGCTGGCGGACAAGGGCGACGCGGGTGGCGTGTACAACATCAGCGGCGCGACCACCTACCAGATCCGCGAGATCGTCGAGACCGCGCAAACGGCGGCGCAGCTG
>Ga0138256_10003008_pt1 | contig 18017 bp, 16 predicted proteins | sample KNB2016incub_MG_FD_105486 | JGI IMG/M metagenome (GOLD analysis project Ga0138256, IMG submission 105486) | Active sludge microbial communities from wastewater in Klosterneuburg, Austria - KNB2014incub_MG | ecosystem: Engineered > WWTP > Activated sludge > Unclassified | place: Austria... | reverse complement strand
TTAAGGGTTCCTGTGCCAGTAGGCTCTTTGGCAGATACTACTTTTGTACTAAGTAAGCCAACGAGCAAAGATGAGATAAATGCTATTTTTAGAAGAGAGGCACAAAATCCAGCTTGGAAGGGGATCCTAACAGTTACAGATGACCCAATAGTCTCAAGCGATATTATCGGAGATTCCCATTCGAGTATAGTTGACCTAACACTTACTCAGGTTGTTGGAGGAACACTCGCTAAAGTTATTGCATGGTATGATAATGAATATGGATATGCGAATCGCCTCATTGAAGAAGTACGCATGATAGCAACCTAATCTGCTATAATTTATCTATGAAATTAGGAAATCCAGTGGAAATCCCAGGCTATCGATTAGTTACTCTTTCAGGCAGAATTGCCTCAGGCTCTACAACTCTGGCTAAAAAATTAGCAACTCAGTTGCAGTGGCGACATTTGGAGGGTGGAGAGATATTCTGGGAAGCAGTTCGTAAAAGGATGGGACTTGATCCAAAAGATACTGATCTCAGGCCTGACGAAGAGGATGTTTTATTTGATCGTCAGTTAAAAAAGATTTTAGAAGAGGATGAACATGTCGTTGTAGAGACAAAATTAGCTGGTTTTAATGCTCAGGGAGTGAGTAATGTTTGTAAGATTTTAGTAGTCTGCGAAGATGGAAATGGAGAGGATCAGACATCAATTCGTATTGATCGCCTTGTTAATAGAGAGGGAGCTTCTATTCAGGATGCAAAAGAAGAGGTGATAAGTAGAGAGACGAATGATCTCGAGAAATGGCGTAAGCTCTATGTTAATGGTGACAATAATTGGGTTTATTATGACAAAAAATACTACGATCTCGTGATTAATACCTATTTTCATAATCAGGAAGAAGCATTGTCAATAGCTCTTGAGTACTTAGGATTGAAAAAGTAAGCCTCTTGCTTTAGATACTCTCATCTACTATGATTTCGTAGAAATGAAATACAGTTTTCTCTGTCTTTTAATAATTGCCTTTTTCATTTTCCCAGGAGTGAGCCTTGCACAGGAAGATGGAACGGTTCCGATTACTCCTCCTGTTCAGGTTATAGATTATCCATTACCATATCCGGGCATTCTTCCCAATAATCCTTTGTATCCCATAAAAATGATCCGAGATAAGATTGTCCTACTTATTATAGTCGACCCATACAAGAAGGCTAAGTTCAATCTTCTGCAATCGGATAAGCGCATTCAGGCAGCTATTTTTCTCGTTAAAGAAGATAAGAAAAACGGGAAATTGGCTGTGACTACTATAGAGAAGGGAGAGAATTATTTCCATGATGCAGTTTTTGAGGCTGCAAGTCTCAAAAAACAAGGGCAAGATATAGGTAGCTTCTTAGATAATTTGAATAATTCAGCTTCTAAGCACCTTCTTCTAATGACTGGTCTACAGGAGTCTTTACCTAGCGAAAGAGAGGAATTATCTCGCTTAAAGTCTCGCATGCAATCCTATCAGCTCCAAGTAATCCAGATAAAAAACTAATTTTTTGCTTCCGTGAAAAGATTTGTAAGAGTTTTTAAGTGATTGAAGCTACTGTTTCCCGAGAAATTTCCTTGATATAGTTTTATGTATTTTTTTCTATTGACAGAGATACTGGTAGGGCCATATAGTCTTTTAGGACACTAAATCTGGATTGTGAATAAACATTATGCATTGTCCCTATTGCGGAAGCCAAGAATCAGAAGTAGTAGAGACTAGAGATAGCGAGGACATGGATGCTATTCGGAGACGAAGAGCATGCCAGAAATGTCAGCGTAGGTTCACAACTTATGAACGAATTGAAACAGTTAATCTTCACGTTATAAAAAAAGATGGGAAGAGAGAGCAGTTTAATCGGGATAAATTAAAGGCGGGACTAATTAGGGCTTGTGAGAAGACAACGGTTTCTTTAGACACTATAGAACGCATCGCGACTGAGATTATTCATGAGTTAAGAGGAGATGATAAAACCGAGATACAGAGTGAGCGCATAGGGCAGTTGGTAGCTGATCATTTAAAAAAAACTAATAAGATCGCCTACATTAGGTTCTCAAGTGTCTTTAGGAGATTTGTAGACGTTGAAGATTTTGAGAAAGAAGTGAAAAAATTAATACATTAAAATTATGCCAGTAAATTTAGACGGAATAAGACAAAAAGTATTTTTAGATCGCTATGCTTTAAAAGATAAAGATGGCGAGCGTATCGAGAGCACGCCTGAGGAGATGTGGAAGAGAGTTGCTAGAGGTATTGCGGCAACTGAGAAGAAGGCAGATCAGAAGAAGTGGCAGGAAGAATTTTATCGCGTAATGGAGGATTTCAAATTCGTTCCAGCTGGCCGTATTCTTTCGGGTGCAGGAACTGAGTATCAGGTTACATATTTTAACTGCTTCGTTATTCCAAGTCCCAAAGATTCCCGTCACGGTATTTTAGAAGCTCTTGGCCAGCTAGTTGAAATTCAAGCTCGCTCAGGTGGAGTTGGCTTGAACCTCTCTTCCTTAAGACCAAAGGGCGCTCGAGTTAAAAAAGTTAATGGTACATCAAGTGGCCCTGTGAACTGGGCAACACTTTTTTCAGTTGCGACTCATGATATCGTCCAACAGGGAGGAAGTCGCAGGGGAGCAACCATGCTTATGCTCTGGGATTGGCACCCAGATATTGAGGAATTTATTACTGTAAAAGAAGATCTAAGTAAGATTAATGGAGCTAACCTTTCAGTCTGTGTTTCAGATTCGTTTATGGAAGCCGTTAAAGCCGATGCTGACTGGGATCTTGTTTATCCAGATATTTCTGACCCAGAATATGATGAGAAATGGGATGGAGAGATCGATAAATGGAAGGCACTTGGTAAAAAAATTATTGTTTATAAAACTGTAAAAGCTCGTGAACAGTGGGATCTTATTTGTACAGCTGCTTGGAGATCTGCCGAGCCTGGACTTCATTTTATGGAGAGGTCAAATAAGAGAAGTAATACTCATTATTTTGAGCGACTTATTGCTACCAATCCTTGCGGTGAGCAGCCACTTGGCGCTTGGGCAGTCTGTAATTTAGGAGCCATGAATCTAGCGGCCTACGTTAAGAATCAAAGATTTGATTTTGATAGCTTTGGCACGGATGTGAAGGTTGCTATGCGCATGCTAGACAATGTTATCGATCAGACATTTTACTTCTTTAAAGAAAATGAAAAAGTTGCTAAAGATATTAGGCGCACGGGTCTTGGGATCATGGGGCTTGGTGACGCGCTTATTAAAATGGAGTTGCCATATGGCTCTGAGAAGTCGCTTCCGGTTATTGAAAAAATCTTTAAAGTCCTTCGTGACAGTGCTTATGATGCTTCCTCAGATTTAGCCTTAGAAAAGGGATCTTTCCCAATGTTTGATAAAGATAAGTATTTAGATGGTTATTTCATCAAACAACTACCTAAGGATCTTCGTAAGAAAATTGCTGATCAGGGAATCCGAAACGCAGTCCTTCTAACAATTGCTCCGACTGGGACAACATCACTTGTTTCAGGCGTCTCAAGTGGGATAGAGCCAGTCTACGAGTTCACCTTTAAGCGTAAATGGAGAGGTGGCGAGGAGATTATGTATCATCCTCTTTTTGATGATTGGAGAAAAGAAAATGAAGGAGTTGCAAGGCCAGACTACTTTGTCTCTGCAAATGATTTAAGTCCTGATGAGCATGTTAAGGTTCAGGCTATAGCTCAAGAATATATTGATTCCTCAATCTCAAAGACTGTTAATGCTCCGGCTGGCCATACAGTAGAGGATGTTAAGGATCTGTATATGAAGGCCTATGATTATGGACTTAAAGGGATAACTTATATGCGTGATGGGTCGCGTGTTGGGGTTTTGGAGCGAATACCAGAGAAGAAAGATGAGGTAAAAGAAGTGCCTGTAGTTGCACCAGTAACTCCTCGCATCTCACGTCCACTTGTTCTTCATGGCTCTACTTATAAGGCTGAGAGTCCGATTGGCAAGGTCTACGTTACTATCAATCATGATGAAGAGGATCATGCATTTGAAGTCTTTGTTAATGGTGGTAAGGCAGGGTCAGATATCATGGCTATGGCTGATGCGCTTGGTCGCATGATATCTTTTGTTCTTCGTATTCATAGTCCTGTACCTGCTAGGGAACGAATGCGCGAGGTAGTATCTGAGCTTTCTGGAATTGGTGGAGCGCGCTCAGTTGGCTTTGGTGAAAATAGAGTTCGTTCACTTCCTGACGCAGTTGCTAAAGTTTTGGCAAAACATGCTAATTTCAGGGTCAATGGAAAGGTTGAGGATCGCCCAATCGTGCCAATTAATGCAGATGCACCCGTTGCAACAGAAGATGAGATCAAGTCTGTGGATAATGGCCATTCGTCTAGCGCACCAGCTAATTTTCTAACAAAAGTTGATGAGCCGGAAGCAGTAGGAGAGCAGTTGGGTTTTGCTGCTGCAACAATTCCTGTTGAGGTTATGGAAAATACAACGAATACGAATTTGTTTGATATTTGCCCTGAATGTGGAGCTGCGAGTTTTGCTTATGAAGAGGGTTGTAAGAAATGCTATGGCTGCGGTTATAGTGAGTGCTAGGTGGTTGTTGTAAAGATTTAGTAAATAGTGTAAAACAAAATAAGAATATTTTGGTAAGTAGGGTGTAATTCCCTCTCAGTGCCGCTACTGTAAAGACAGAAAACAAATATTCTTTGTGTGGCCCGAGCAGGAATTTATAGAGAATATAGATCCTTCTCGGAGAGAGGGATTTTTTTATGACAAAAAAATTACTAGTTAAATTACGATTATTCTCAGAAAGAAGACTTAGATCGCTTTTTATTGGTGGGTTTTTGCTGTTTATTGCAATAGGAGCTTTGCTTTATCTCGTAAGTAGTGATAGCAGGGTAAAAGATAGTTCATTAACTTCAACATCAACTAAGAGCGTGAAAAGTGTTTCGGTGAATGAAGTAGTAAAATATAGTGGTAAAGATGGAGTTGATGCATTAACGCTTCTTAAGCAAAGAACTTCCGTTGAGCAGGATAGATCCGGTATGGTTTCTTCAATAAATAACCGCAGAGCAGATAATGCTAAAAAGGAGTTCTGGTCGTTTTTTATAAATGGGGAAACGGCTCAGGTCGGCCCAGCAAGTTATATTACTCAAGACGATGATCAGATTGAGTGGAAGATTCAAACTTACTAATGCGAAACAAGATTATTTTTCCAGTTTTTATTATTGTACTAGGCATATTAATGCGGCTCGTTCCCCATATGCCTAATTTTGCTCCAATCACTGCGATTGCACTTTTTGGTGGTATTTATCTTAATAAAAAATTTGCAATTATCCTTCCACTGGCCATCATGATTGTTTCTGATTATTTCTTAGGCTTTCACGATACAATCCTTTTTGTTTATGCAAGTTTCCTTATCTCAGGATTGTTGGGATTATGGGCTAGGAGGCAGAAGACTGCGGGGCGGATTATTTTAGTTACTTTAGTTGCATCAGTCATCTTTTTTGTCGTTACCAATCTTGGTGTTTGGCTTGTTGGGCATATGTATCCTAAGACGCTTAAAGGATTACTGGAGTGTTTTATTATGGCCTTGCCGTTTTTTAAGAATACGATTTCTGGAGATCTACTCTATACGACGTTTTTTGTCATGATGTTTGAATTCTTTAAATATTTAGCCCAGATGAGGCTGCCCGCGTTAGCTGCGAGAAAATAATGCCAATCTATACACGAACAGGAGATAGGGGGAAAACATCACTCTTTGGTGGCAAAAGAGTTCTTAAGTCAAATTCTAGAGTTGATACATACGGAACTATTGATGAGTTGAATAGTCTTGTTGGTGTTGTTGTTGCGAGCGTTGGGAGGAGAAATACAAAATTGTCTCTTGATTTAGAAAGCATCCAGCATGACCTCTTTGACATTGGGTCATATCTTGCAAATCCCCAGGCAGAACCTATTAAGCGCTTGGAGAGGCGGGTCAATGAATTTGAAAAAAGCATTGATCAGATGACCCTTAAAATACCTGAACTTCATAATTTTATTTTACCAGGTGGAGGCAAAGCTGGATCAAGCCTACATCAGGCGCGGACTGTTTGTAGAAGAGTAGAGAGGCGATTAGTGGCTTTTATGCAGGAGGAGGAAGTAGATGAATGGGTAGTTAAGTACATTAATCGTTTATCGGACTTACTTTTTACTATGGCTAGATTTGTTAATCATAAAGAGAAGAAAAAAGAAACAATCTGGATTCAGAAATAAAATATTAGGGTGAATGGAGTGACCTTTTTCTAATAGACAGGAATTCTCCGACTGTGCCGCAACTGTAAAGTCAGATCCCCATAACGCCTTATGGCAGACTTCCGAGCAGAGGTATTAACTTATACTCCTCCGGAATGAGGAGTTTTTTTTATGAGTGTAGAATTTACTTATTACGATAAACAGCCTGAAAAACCGCGACCAAAATTGGTCGAATACCATGATCCGCTAGAAGATGTTATGCCAAGAGCGAGTCAGTTGACTTATACGTTAGAATTTGATGTCGATGCCTATCAGAATTTGAATAACTTGCCTCCTGAAGAGTATCATCAGCGCAAAGAATCACTAAACGGGACAACTGAATTTAATTTGATTACAACACTTGGGGAGAGGCTTAATGCAGCAATCTCAAGACGAATTGATAGATTAGGCGAAGATGGCATAATGCGGGACATTCATCAAGGAAAAGCGCTTATCGACTGGTATGAGGAGGGACGTCTGGTACGTGCCGAGCAAGGCTCATCTCGTCACGATCAGCTTAGGGAGAAAGCAGAGATTATTGGACAGCAGAAGATTCAAGAGAGAATGGCCGAAGCTCCTGTAGGGACAATGATATTTTATATGTCCCGACCAGGAAATGAAAATCTTCCGCCTGAAACCCCATTCTTTGAAAGATCCATTTATGGACATAATTTCATGGATATAGTCTATAAAATATCTGAAACTGAGATTGAAGTAACCCGATCGATGTCAGGATTGAGTATGGAAGAAACGCTAGCTGTTATAAAAATGCTCAGGCCAGATTATCAATTGCAGGAAAATGTCGATGACATTACTCTCTTAGAAAATCCAATTGAACTTCTGTTAGGTGAAAATATGATTAAAACACCTGAGGACTTGCAGAGCTTCGTCCATCGTAATTTAGAGAATAGTCTCACTGAAGATGAGTTTGAGATTGTAAAGCGAGAGTGTATGCCTTATATCAAACGATATCTTATGGTTGTTGAAAATTGTCCCGGTGTTACTTCTATGCTTAAGAGCAGCTATAACGCCGTGGTTAATAAAGCAGATGAGGTGGTAGATGGACTTAAGAGAGGTATCTATACTTATCCAACTAAGTCGGAAGGTTCTGTTGCTAGCTTTTACCAGGTAGCATTTTTTGGGTCATTACCTGTTAGAGCTGTAAGTACAGGTTGTGGTTTCTCAGGTGGATTTGTAAATACAGAGAATAATACCCCATTTGGGGTTTTGGATTTTTCTCGAAAAACACAAGACGAGAAAGACTCAAGGGGTTCACTTTTCTTCGCCTGTCCAAGATGTAAGCATGTTAATAAGCGTCCACGAGAAGGATTTTTAGAATTGTGTCAAAAGTGTTTAGTCAGTGTGCGTTGTGACGGTTCGGAAAGTGATGAGTTGACCAAGAAAAAAATGATGAAGCAGAAGGTAGAAGCAAAATGGGTGTCAAAACAACCGGTTAAAGAAATGGCCAACAAGAAGCAAGTAACTGAAGGGATTTTAGTTACTTTATTTAGTTTGTTTGAGACAAAGGAGAAAAATAGAGAAAACTAAGAGAGTTGAAGCTGATTTGGTTTGTTTGATTTGTTAATTCGTGCTAAGATTTATATACTATGGATAATTCTCAGACTCCTTCTCAGCAGGTACCGGTAGCCCAGGCTGTTCAACAGGCTTCTGTTCCTGTATCGACTCAGCCACTTACACTAGACCCTAATCAGATGAGTGAGCCAAACGTCTCTACCACTGCGGCTTCGTCTTCAGTAGTTCCTCAATCTATTCAACAGCCTCAGTATCCGATTAGTGGTCCTCATAAGGAGACAGGGCCAGTAATGCAGGCACCGGTATCAGAATATCTTCGTCCAACTGAGGTGGTGCCTCAGATCTCGGCGGAAGCCGCAGAAGCAGGAGTGGAGGAGTCTCCCAATATGGAGCAGTTTCAGCTAACTCCAGAACATACAGCAGTAGGGATCAAGCATGCAGGAAATGCTATACCTGTTGCTATTCCAACACAGCCAGCTATGCAGCTGCCCTACACTCCACTTGAAGCCAAAGAGGTTGTGAGGTCAACCTCTATTGCTGAGTCGAAGCATTGGCTAGCATCTCTGACTGAATTTCTCTTGAAGAAAATTCAAGGAGTAACACACTAGATATGGACACACAGTCACTCTTAGCTTTATTTATAGGAATTGTATTCGGGGTTATTTTTTTAGTTCTATTTGGGATTATATTTTTTAAAGTCTTTACGCTGTGGATGCGTAATAAGGATCGGGAGAAGACCTCAGTGACTTCAGTATTACTTCAGGTTTCACTCCCTCGGGATAATGAAATTAAGGTTGATGCGGCTGAGCAATTATTTGCAGGACTGGCAGCTCTTCATAAGAGTAAAACTCGTGATTATTTTAAGCATCAGACGCATCTATCATTTGAAATAGTTGGCATGCCTGGAGATATAAGGTTCTATATTAACGTACCAGCATCCATACGCGACTTCGTGGAGAAGCAGATAAATGGTGCTTATCCGGATGCTGAGATACTTCAAGTCAATGATCCAGCTGCTAAGCAAAAAGATGGAAATACGATAGCTGGGGAATATAATATTTTTTCTGAGTCTGGGAAAGTGGCCTTTGCCTCGCTTGCTCTAAAAGATAGTGATTATAAGCCTATTCGCGTTTTTAAAGATCTGGCAGTTGATGGCATGGCATCCATAACTTCAATTCTTGCCAAGATGGGAGAGGGAGAGGGGGCTTCTATCCAGCTTCTGCTTGAGCCCTCAGGAAGTCATTGGAAGCATGAGGGCAAAGCATTTCTTTCAAGTACTAAAAAGACAGAATCAAACCCTGAAAAAGCTACATATTCTTCTGACGCTAAAGAGCTTGAAGCAATTGAAAACAAGATCAGTAAACCTGGCTTTCATGCAGTAGTCCGCATTGTAGTTTCCTCAAGCACCAAGGAGGCAGCTGAGGCCCACTTAACTAACATGATCAATGCCTTTGGTCAGTATGCTGGAGTTAATAAGTTTTCTAAAAATAGACATTGGTTCAAAGGGCTTTTTGTAACTGATTTTATTTATCGATATTTTCCACTTCGTGGTCAGACATCTGTTCTATCATCCGATGAGTTAGCAACTATTTTTCACTTTCCTAACAAGAGTGTCCAAACGCCTGGGATCCATTGGGTAAATTCTAAGAGAGCTCCTGCGCCAGCAAATCTTCCGACAGAAGGACTGTATCTTGGTAAGAGTACCTTTAGAGGTTTAACTAAGCCAGTCTTTATAAGTCCATCAGATAGACAGCGTCATATGTATATTATCGGAAAAACAGGTACAGGAAAGTCAGAATTCCTAAAGCAGATGATTATGCAGGATATTAAAAATGGACAAGGATTAGCAGTTATTGACCCACACGGAGATCTGATTGAGGATGTATTGCAATTGATGCCACCTGAGAGATCGGAGGATGTTATTCTTTTTGATCCATCAGACTTGGATCAGCCTCTTGGATTTAATATGCTTGAGGCTGCAAATGAGCAGCAGCGCCATCTGGTTGTTACCTCAGTGATAGGACTCATGTATAAATTATTTGATCCAAATAAGACAGGAATCATTGGTCCTCGTTTTGAGCATGCAGTGCGTAATGCCATGTTGACCTGCATGTATCAGCCTGGAGCGACCTTTATGGAGGTCGTGCGGGCGCTAACTGACCAGAACTTCGTGCAGGAATTACTTCCGAAGGTTGAGGATCCAGTTATTAGGCGTTATTGGACCGACCAAATTGCTCAGACCTCAGATTTCCACAAGTCAGAAGTACTTGATTATATCGTCTCAAAGTTTGGTCGCTTTGTTACAAATAAAATGATCCGCAATATTATCGGTCAGTCAGAAAGTGCTTTTAATTTTAGAGAAGCGATGGATACCAAAAAGATTCTACTTATCAATCTTTCTAAAGGAAAAATTGGTGAGGAAAACTCGAGCTTTCTAGGTCTTATATTGGTGCCAAAAATTTTGGTGGCGGCGATGAGTCGACAGGACATGCCAATGGAAGATAGAAAAGATTTTTTCCTCTATGTGGATGAATTTCAAAATTTTGCTACTCCTGACTTTGCCCAGATTTTATCTGAAGCTCGAAAATATCGTCTTAATTTGATTGTTGCCAATCAATTTGTTGGACAAATGGAGGAGGAGGTAAAGAATGCTATTTTTGGAAATGTAGGAACAATTGCGTCCTTTAGGGTTGGCGTTACCGACGCTAACTATCTTGCCCATGAGTTTCAGCCAATTTTTGGTGAGCCTGATCTTATAAATATTGATCGTTTTAACGCCTATATAAGGACAATTGTAAGTGGTGAGCCTGTCCCTCCATTTTCACTTGACACAACTAAAGATATATCAGCTGAGCAGGCACAGAAAGATCCACGGGTTGCTGATCTTGTAAAAGAACTATCCCGACTCAAATACGGTCGTAATGTTCAGCTGGTAGAGGCAGAAATTGCGCAAAGATCTAGACTCTAGCCTTCAATTAGCCTCCTAGTTCTGCTACAATTGCACTACTTTGCGTCTGTAGCTCAGTGGTAGAGCGCTACTCTTATAAAGTAGATGTCCTTGGTTCGATCCCAAGCAGACGCACTTAGAGAACAAAATTAGCTACGAAAGTTATATTTGGAAAATTACCCCAGACTAGAGTTCGGAGAGTGAAGAGGTGTCTTTGGCACGTTCTTTGACATACTCGAGGTATCTTTCAGTAGTTGAAATTCTCTTGTGGCCAAGAACTTTGGAGAGGAGGACTAAGGACACTCCATGCTTTAGATGATGTGCGACAAAGGTGTGGCGAAGATCATTTACTTTAGCATTTTCAATTTCTGCAATCCTAAAATAACGTTCGATTGCTGTTCGAATATTGCGAACAAGAAATGGCTTGCCAGATTTTGTTATAAAGACATGATCATCAGTTACTTGAGGGCGATTTTTAAGATAGGCTTGCAGAGCTTCTTTCCCAGGACGATTTAGGGGAACGAGGCGTTCTTCATGTTTTTCATAAGGACGAATTTTAATTTCGTCTCCAAGTATGTCTGATAGCCGAAGTTCAGCAAGTTCTCCAATTCGAATTCCTGTTTGAAGGAGAAGTTCGATAATTGCGAACATGCGAGCATCATGGCGAGCTGCATCACGAAGGGCGCGGTATTCAGTTGGCTTTAGGATGCGTGGTGGAGCTAATTCATAGCGAGGATGTGAGACGAGTAGGGAGGGATCGTCTGTGATCATCTCATTTACTTTTAAAAACCTATAAAAAGTACGGGTGGAGTTAAGCTTTCGAGAAAGAGACTTGGGTGTATATCCATTTTCTGACATCTTAGCTAAAAAGGCTTGTAGATCACCAGACGTAACATCACTGACGTGATGTTTGTCGATCTCTTCAAGAAATGAGGCTAACTGCTCGATATCTTTTCCATATGCTAGAATAGTACTGCTAGAATGCTTCTTCCCTTTAAGGAACTCTATAAATTTTTGGTGAGCATCACGAACTTTTGCTGGTTGCATGGAATAATTATCCCATAATATCAACCCGTTTGCAAGTGGCCAAGTGATAAATTGGGATAGAATGTGTGGCGATTAGTCTGTATTAATAGGAAAAATGAAAAAAGTATTATATTTACTCATACTCATCATTTCACTTTTTATTATCAATAATTTAATCCGTTCTATTTCTAATCTTTGGCAAAAACATGATTTGATAGGGGAGGCTCAGAAGGAATTGCTTAAGGAGAAAAATAATCATCAAAGACTCCAGGATCAGCTTGATCGTGCTAAAAGATCAGAATTTGTAGAGGAGGAGGCAAGAAATAAGTTATTTATGGTTAAGCCAGGGGAGAGGGTTGTTGTTTTGGGTAATCTATCAAGCGATGCTGACCAAAAGAAATCTAACATTAAAGAATACTCTATCCCAACCTGGAAGCAGTGGTGGAATCTTTTTTTCCAAAAAAAAGATGACAGTTGAGTGTCATCTTTTTCCATTATGTTGCGGGGCCAGGATCGAACCAGGACTGCAAGATTATGAGCCTCGCGTGCACCTTACACTACCCCGCGCGTTAACCTTTATTTCTCCTCAGTTAGTTTTTGTTGTATCTGGATTATTCCAAGACATTTACCTAATGAGGAAAAGAGGTAATAGATATTATAACATTTGATTTGAGAAGGGTCAAACTGCTATACTTGTGAGGCTAAATTCCTGATAATCAGGTTAGCCAGGGTAGCTCAGTTGGTTAGAGCAGAGGAATCATAAACCTCAGGTCGCGAGTTCGAATCTCGCTCCTGGTACAAATTTACCGTTTTATTAACTGGGGAAAGTTACTTCAAGTAATTTTAGTATAAATATCTATTAAAATAATTTCAGGAAAGCGTAGGGAAGAGGAGAGACCCCTTATATCCTATAATGAAAAAAATACGAAAGATATAGTATGATATAGTCTTTTCACAGGAATTGAGAGACTTTTCACAGAACAAGCGGTATTGCTATAAGACTGCTAGCTGTGGATAACTCTGGTTGACGATCTATAAATTTATTAGTATTATAGATTATGGACTCGCCAATATTTCCTCAAGCACTTACCTTTGATGACGTTCTCCTTCTACCCGGATTTAGCGATTTTTCAAGAGGCGATATAAATTTAGATACCTCACTCACCCGGTCAATTATACTTCACTCCCCTTTTGTCGCGTCCCCGATGGATACTGTAACTGAGTCAGTCCTAGCAATAGCCTTAGCTGAAGTTGGTGGAATCGGGATAATCCATCGCAATCTCACTATCCCAGATCAGGCTACCGAAGTAGCTAAAGTGAAGGATAAGGGACTACTCGTTGGAGCTGCGATTGGCTGTAGTAGTGGGTTTGAGGAGAGAGTTGAAGCATTAGTAAAGGCAAAGGTTGATGTAGTCGTTATTGACTCAGCGCACGGTTTTGCAAGTAATATTCTTTCAACACTTCGTTACCTTAAGTCCCACTTCCCTACTCTTCAAGTAATAGCAGGAAGTATTGCAACCTTTGAAGGGGCTAGTGCTCTGATTGAGGCGGGGGCTGATGGACTAAGAGTAGGAATGGGTCCAGGCGCTATATGTACAACGCGTATTATCTCAGGGATGGGCGTCCCCCAAATTACGGCTCTAATTGAGACGGTTAGAGCAGCTAAGCCTCATGGCGTGCCTGTTATTGCAGATGGCGGAATAAAGTACTCAGGTGATATGGTCAAGGCTTTAGCGTCTGGAGCAAGTACAGTAATGATGGGATCGTTTTTTGCATCAGCACTCGAGTCTCCTGGGAAGGTTCATATCCTCACTCGTTCTTCAGTTCCGCGTCGCTTTCAAAGTATTTTAACCGATAAGGAGGAATATAAATTTAAAGAATACCGAGGAATGGGCTCAATTGCTGCTATGAAGCAGGGTTCAAAAATTAAGTCAGAGGATGAATTTCACGGGAAAAGTTATTATAAAGATCGCGTGCTCGTTGCAGAAGGAGTTGAAGGATTAGTTCCAGTTAAGGGAACAGTTAAGGATCTAGTTGATCAATCAATTGGTGGTATTAAATCAGGCATGTATTACATTGGCGCCAAAGATATTTTGGAGTTGTGGGAGAAGGCTCGGTTTATTCAGATTACTCATGCCTCACTTACTGAGTCACATCCTCATGATATTTTAATAACCAATGGTGGAGAAAATTATTAGAGATAGCTTTCAAGCCCACGCCCCGCTATAAAGGTGCTCTCAAATGCTACTTTGTTACACTTCTGCAGTTCTTCCTCGCACATCATCTTTTTATCGAGTAAAAATTGGAACTGTTTTCGAAGCTGAGCATTATCGATCATCTCAGGCCAATCTGTATTGATTGTGAACATAATTTTATTTTCGATAAATGTTCTTAAAATAAAATGTAGTTCTTCCTCGTTTTCTACAGCTTTTGTCATAATGTTTGAGAGTGGGCAGACCTCAAGTACAGTCCCGCGATTAACTAACTCCTCCATTAACTCTTTGTCGTAGGCAGCATGGATGCCATGTCCGATTCGTTTGGGGTCGATATTTTCTAAAGCCTCCCACATGTCATTCGCCTCCTTAACCTCTCCACTATGCGAGGTCACATGAAGTCCAGCTAGCTTAGCTCTTTTGACGATTTCGGTATAATCTTTGAAGTGAAAGTTTGGATTGGCAGGGCCAGCAAAATCGATACCGACCACTCCCCTTTTATGATACTTAATTGCCTTCTCAACAATAATTGTGTTTTGTTCAAGAGTGAATTCGCGAGCAAGGCAGAAGATAAGTCCAGCAGATAGTTTAGGATATTCAAGTAGTGCTCGTTCCATGCCCCGAAGCATAGCCATGATCATGTGATCCAGGTCAATTGAGCCGCCGTGATTATGCTTCATTGGGTTATTTCTTAGCTCAATTACAGTAGTATTATTTGAGCGATATGCACCACTCATAATCTCATATGTAGCGCGTTCAACAGCGTGTGTGCCGCTAGATAGTCGGTCTAAGATTGGGTGATATATCTCATCAAAGTACTGATTTAGCGGCATTTTATTGTCAGGAGAAAGACGAACAAAGTTCTTAAATTCATGATAATCGCGTTTAGGTAACTTAAAGCCTTCATCATGGGCAATTTGCCAATAAATGGCAGGGTGGATTGAAGTCCCTAGATGGGCATGGAGCTCAGCAAGAGGAAAGGAGGGAAAAGGTGAAGACATGACCTGATTCTACAGTTATAATCCCTTGTTGACAAGACTCTTTGGAGATCTTACACTTCTTATTGGCATGGCACAGCCTAACGTAAAAAGCTTCTGGACACAATCAAAAATAATTCACATTACTGATAGTCAGTGGGGCGATACTGGCAAGGGCAAGTTGGTAGACCTCGCGGCTCAAGGGGCAGATATTGTTGTCAAAACAAATGGTGGTGCTAATGCGGGTCATACCGTTAAAAATGAATTTGGCGAATTCAAGCTCCACCTCATTCCAGCAGGATTTGCAAATCCTAACACACTTTGTATCGTTGGAACAGGCTGCGTTGTTGACCTGACTGAGTTTAATAAGGAATACGAAGAAATAATGAAACGTGTTCCAATGCCAGCTAAATTTTTAATCTCGGATAAAGCTCATTTAGTTATGCCCTGGCATAAGGTCCTCGATGGCATAAGAGAGGTCGCGCGTGGTAAAGGAGCCATTGGTACGACTGGCCGTGGAATAGGCCCAACCTATGCAGATAGGGCGTTGCGGCGAGGTTTTCGAGTCGGTGATATTTTACAGAAAAGCTTTATTGCAGAATTTAAAAAGGAGTTATATGCACAAGAGCGCTTAATTAATTGGTACCGATCAGAGCAGGGAATTAAAGAGGAATTTAGATTTGATGATAAACAGCTGGTTCGGGAGATGAAGAAAATCAAGGAGTCACTCTCCCCTCTTATTGGGAACTCATATGATGTCATCCAGAAAGCGTATGCTAAAGGCCAGGTTATTATTGGCGAAGCAGGTCAAGGGGCGCTCCTTGATTTAGACCTTGGTGGATATCCATATGTTACCTCAAGCCACCCAGGCGTAATAGGATTTATGATCTCAACCGGATTAACTCACAAGCAAATTAATCGTGTTGTTGGTTCAACGAAAGCTTATTTAACTCGAGTTGGCAATGGTCCCATGCCCACAGAATTGACTGATAGTACGGGTGAAAAATTGAGGGAATTAGGCCATGAATATGGGGCAACAACAGGTAGGCCTCGCAGGTGTGGTTGGTTTGATGTAGTAGCTACTAAGTATGGTGCACAAATTGCTGGCATAACTGAGCTGGCATTAACTAAGCTTGATGTACTAGATACTTTTAAAACGCTTAAGATCTGCGTGGGTTATAAGGTGGGAACGAAAAAATATGATCAGCTGATCGATAGTGATCCAACTTGGATGGAGAATGCGGAGCCTCTTTATAAAACTTTTCCTGGCTGGCAGGAAGAGACTAGGAAGATAACTATTTTTAAAAAATTACCTAAGAATGCTCAGGATTATATCCATGCACTAGAAAATTTGGTTGGATTACCTATAACACTTGTGTCCCTTGGGCCAGGGCGAGATTCGACATTATATCATTAGAGCTCATTTTGCAAAGAGCACGGTTGATATATAATAAATTATGATCGTTGTTATAGATTTTGGTTCTCAGACAGCTAATCTCGTAGAGCGCCGCGTTCGCGATCTTGGTGTTACGACTAAATTTCTTCCTCCCGAAAACGCAATAAAATTTATCAAACAGAATAATATCGATGGAATAATTTTGTCTGGTGGCCCATCTTCTGTTTATGATGAAGGCTCCCCTACTATTGATGCAGAGATATTTAGGTTAGGGATTCCAATTCTTTCTATTTGTTATGGAACTATGCTTATGATGCAGCTGAGCGGTGGGGAAGTAGTCTCTGGCAAGAAGGAGTACGGTCCAGCTGTACTAACTATTAAAAAGAAGCATTCGCTTCTTGGGGGAGTTCCGGAAACGTCAACAGTCTGGATGAGTCATGGTGATGAAATTGTTAGAATTGCTCCTGGCTTTGAACAGATTGCTTCAACGTCACATGTTCCCTATTCGATTATGGTTAATGATAGAAATAAAGCGTATGGACTTCTTTTTCATCCTGAAGTTGAACATACAGAATATGGCGATATGATCCTAAAGAATTTTGTTGAGTTAACAGGGGCTAAGACTCAGCAGAAAGTACTAGACCTTGAAAAAATTATTGAAGAGATAAAAATTAAGGTGGGAGATTCGATCGTCATTGGTGCTGTTTCAGGCGGAGTTGATAGTACCGTTGCAGCAGCGCTTACTGCTAGAGCAATTGGTAGGCAATTTGTACCTTTTCATGTCGAAAACGGATTGATGAGAATTGGGACAGTCGAGACGGTCAAACGAATCTTTGATCACATTGGAGTACCAGTTGAGATAATAAGATGTGAGGAGGAAATGATAGATCTTTTAAGCGAGGTAAGCGATCCAGAGGAGAAGCGAAAAGTTATTGGCAAGTTTTATATAGATATTTTTGAGCGGGAGATGAATAAGCTAAGAGCTCAAGGAAAAAGTGTGAAATATTTATTGCAAGGAACCATCTATTCAGATGTGATTGAAAGTAAGGGAACGAAGCATTCAAGTAAAATTAAATCACATCATAATGTTGGCGGACTTCCTGACAATATGCAGCTAGAGTTAATTGAGCCACTGCGTACTTTTTATAAGGATGAAGTCAGGTTGCTTGGTGAGCAGCTAGGACTGCCTCAGGAGTTCGTCTGGCAACAGGTTTTCCCGGGTCCTGGATATGGAGTTAGGATTAGAGGAGTGCTTACAAAAGAGCGTTTAGAGCGAGAGAGAATCGCTGATAAAATTGTTTTGGACGAGATAATAAGGGCAGGTTTGTTTAGAAAAGTATTTATGTCTTTTGCAATTATGACCGGCGCTGACTCAACTGCTGTTAAGGGAGATGGCAGATTTTTTGGAGAGGTAGTCGCAGTAAGAGTAGTCGAGTCAAGAGATGTTATGACTTCTAAATGGGCACATCTTCCCTATGAAGTATTACAGATAATCTCTTCAAGAATTGTTAATGAGGTTCCTGGAATTTCTAGAGTTGTCTATGATATTACGACCAAGCCTCCAGCAACTATGGAGTGGGAATAATTTACTAGAAGGATTAAGGATTAAGGATTAAGGATTAAGGATTAAGGATTAAGGATTAAGGATTAAGGATTAAGGAT
>Ga0138256_10003006_pt1 | contig 18020 bp, 11 predicted proteins | sample KNB2016incub_MG_FD_105486 | JGI IMG/M metagenome (GOLD analysis project Ga0138256, IMG submission 105486) | Active sludge microbial communities from wastewater in Klosterneuburg, Austria - KNB2014incub_MG | ecosystem: Engineered > WWTP > Activated sludge > Unclassified | place: Austria... | reverse complement strand
AGAGAAGCATCCCGAATATCTGATGTTACGGAATATGACGAAGAAGCCATTCATGTGACCAATGCAAGGCTGAGCCTCATATACCGACTGCAAAAAAAGCATCATGTTACAACCATGTCTGAACTTTTAAAGATTGAATCCGGAATAAGGGAAAAATTAGAAAGTTACTCTGACCTCACTAATGAAATTGCTGATGTGCAAAATCAATGTTTAAAAAAGGAAGAAGAACTCAGGAAACTGGGTACAGAACTCTCGGTAAATCGCACCAAAGTCATCCCTTCTTTTGAAAAAAGTGTTCACGATTTGTTGGCTTCTCTTTCGATGGAACATGCTTTTATTAAAGTTCAGATGAGCAAGCTCAATACAGTAGGTCCTTCGGGTCTTGATGAGGTCAACATGCTTTTTGCTCCAAATAAAGGCAGCATTTTTCTTCCACTCAAAGACATTGCATCCGGCGGTGAAATGTCAAGACTAACATTATGTGTAAAATCTTTGGTAGCTGGTGCCGTGACGCTGCCCACCCTGGTTTTTGATGAGATAGATGCCGGTGTATCCGGTGAAGTAGCCAGAAAAATGGGACAAATCCTAGCTGATTTATCTGAAAACCATCAGGTAATATGTATCACACACTCGCCCCAGATAGCGGCCCGTGCAGATGTACATCTTTGGGTATATAAGTCAGATACAGATGCACGCACAATAACATCTATGCGTCAACTCAATATGCACGATCGGGTAACTGAAATAGCCAAAATGTTGAGTGGAAACCCACCTACGGAAACGGCAAAAGCAAATGCCAAAGAACTAATAGGTATTTAAAAATTAGAATGATCACAAAAGTCATTAATATCTATAAGGACTCATTTTCAGGTCTGCCCAGAAGTGTTTGGTTGCTAAGCCTGATTATGCTTATCAATAGGGCAGGGGCTATGGTACTTCCTTTTATGACTTTGTATCTGACTACTGATTTGGGATTTTCACTTACGGCTGCAGGATGGGTTATGGGCGCCTATGGACTTGGAAGCATATTGGGCGCTTATGCAGGGGGTTACCTGACCGACAAGTTTGGTTTTTATCACATCCAGTTATATTCTTTACTTATCGGTGCGTTGATACTTTTACTCCTTGTATTTGTGAAAGATTACACTATTATTTTGATCTCCGTTTTCAGTTTTGCTCTTGTAGCAGATACATTACGACCTGCCAATAGTGTGGCTATCGCAGCTTATTCCAACCCTGAAAACCGGACAAGATCGTTTTCCCTGATGCGATTTGCCATAAACCTTGGCTTTTCTATCGGTCCGGCGATGGGTGGTATTGTTGCAGGGACGCTGGGGTTCAGGTGGATCTTTCTGATAGATGCAGTGACTTGCGTTTCGGCTGCATTCATTCTGTTCAAATATTTACCTTATGATAAAACCACAGTCCCTGAAAAGAAATCTATTTCCACTACAACAGGTCTGTCAGCCTATAAGAATAAGGAATATTTGATATTTATTTTTTTAGTCTCTTTGTATGCCATTGCTTTTTTTCAGTTATTTACCAGTGTTCCGGTATATTGGGAAAGGGAATGGTCGTTTTCTGAAACTAAAATCGGATTGTTGCTTGCTTTGAATGGTCTTATAATTGTCATGTTTGAAATGCCTTTTATTCGAAGTCTTGAGCACATACAGAGATATATGGTAATGATATCCATAGGAAGTGCGCTGTTGATAGCAAGTTTTGTTTCTCTTATTTCAGGTTGGGTTAGTATCATCCCTGCAGTTGTTTTTATCATATTAATGTCCCTTTCAGAAATGTTTGCTATGCCATTCATGACCAATTATGCAGTTTCAACACCTGGTGAAGATCGGCGAGGTCAATATATGGCATTGTATGCTATGGCGTATGGGGTGGCTCATATTGTAGCCCCTATGGGGAGCATGTATATAGCGGATAATTTTGGTTTTTTTATACTATATGTGTCTCTTGCCTTATTAAGTTTAGTAGTTTCATTTGCTTTTTTCAGTATGAGGAAAAAAATGGTTGCCAGGACGGTTACTACACCCTGATTTTTTCATGATTAAAAGTATTCTTTTGGGGTAATGATATTGTGCCATTTTTGCTTAATTCACAAAAATTAAAGCTTAATATCTTCCATTTAATCTTCGATTAAAACATCAATTCTTTACTTTGATGTTGTGTGTATTCTCCTGTTTATCAGGCTATTACTTTTATTCTTCTTCGTTGCTTTTATCAGCTTCTTTCGTAAGATATCCCCTCTCATTCAGAAAAGTAAACCATTTTATAATTTTTTTCATATCACTATGAAATACCCTTTCTCTGTCATAATCAGGGATAATCACTTCAAAATATTTTTGCAGTTCCTTATGTGATCCATTGGGTGAAGGAACAGGCATATCGGTCTGCTTATCCAGCATATTCTGGAATACTTTTGTAATTTCTACAGTATCTTCATAGGTATAAATAGCAACAGTTTCCATGGGTGTAAACTGGTGTTGTCTTACAGAGCAGAATTTTGTTTTACCTGTATCAGGATCAGCCACCAACAAGCCGTTGGTTTTGGTAGCTACCAATTTGTAAAGACCTGACAAACCACTGACTGAAACTATATTTTTGATGTTCATTTTTACTTATTGTATGAATAGGATTGCAAAGATAGATTTTAATATAATATCAAAAATGTTGAATATCATATATTTTTTTCTGACGATGAAGAATCTATTTTACAAGTAATTTCAAGAGCGAATCTTTGAATGTTGCAGATACCTCTACTTCGGTGCCATCGTCCAGCGTGACGTATCCACCTGACCCTTTATGATAAGATACAATTGATTTGGTATTAATAATATGCGATTTGTGGATTCTGACAAAATGTTCAGGTAGCAATTCTTCGAAATATTTGAGAAAACGACACACCATCTTTTTTTGTTTGCCTTTCAGGAAAATATCTGTAAAGTTTCCGTTTCCCTGTAGTCTAATCACATTTTCTGTTTTTACCACATCAAAACCTTCAATGGTCGGAAGAACCAATTGATGTAGTTCCTGTTTTTTTTCATGAAGGTTTTCAAGCAGAATTTTATTTCTGTTGATTTGCTGTTTATATTGCAGGGTTTCTTTTACTTTATCAACTGCGGTTATAAGTTCTTGTATGCTTACGGGCTTCAGAAGATAATAGGCAGCAGCTTTATTGATGGCTTTAATAGCATATTCGGCATAAGCCGTGATAAATATGGTTTCAAAACTAGCATCAGAACAAGCATCCAATACGTCAAAACCATTTCCAAAAGGCATCTCTACATCGAGAAATACGATATCGGGTTTCAGCTCATGGATCATCGGCACTGCTTCGTGTATATTGGATGCCACACCTGATAGTTGTATGGAAGGACAATATCTTTTAATATAATCTGTCAGAATTTCCTGAGCAATTTTTTCGTCTTCAACTATGACAGCTGTGATCATAATGTCTTGGATTTTAGTATTTTGTCAGCAATGTCAGCCGGAAAAACAATGTTTACAATTGTACCTGAGTTGTCAGGCAAATCTTCTGTATTGCACTGAATATCAATCGAATATAATTCATTGAGTAATTTGATTCGCTGAGAGATGTTGCCGGTTCCTTTGCTTTTTTGTTCACGTTGATGCGTAGTTTTGAGTCTGTGACTTTCTGCTCTCCCGATGCCGTTATCTTCGATGGTCACTTTCAAAGTATTTTTGTCTTTGGTGATTGTCATCTGAAGCAATCCGACTGATTCTTTGTACCTAAGTCCGTGCCAGACAGCATTTTCCAGATGGGGCTGTATGATCATATTGGGTATAAAAACATCTTCAATGTCGATGGTTTCTTCGACATGTAAAGTGTAAGTAAACTTATCTTTAAATCGTTGGTATTCCAGTTGCAGGTAGTTTTCTAACATACTTATTTCCTTTGCTAATGGGATAAAATCAAGAGAAGAATGCTCCAATACGCCACGCATTAAAGTAGAAAATTTGGTCAGATATTGGTTGGCTGTCCTTTCGTCATGCTGAGAAATAAATTGATTGATACTGTTGAGACTATTGAAGATGAAGTGTGGATTCATATCTTTTCTCAGAGATTGAAGGGCAATGATTTTATTTCTCCGGCGGATAGACCGAAGGGACTTATAAATCAAAATGATAAATATTCCCAACAAAATGATACCGAATATAAGCACATAATTGATGGTATTTTGCTTGGAAATGAGTCTGTCTTTAAGGGCTTGTTCTTCTTCGAGTTTTTTGATTTTTTGCTCTGTCAGGGCGATTAATTCCAGGTCCTGGAGTGTGCTATCTGCATTGATGACTTGTTCGAGATCATTCAGAAACGATTTGTACAAAACCACGCTTTTTTTTCCTTCACCCATGAGTTGATACAAGTTGGCAAGTTTACCTACGATATCACGTGCTTCGAGTGTTTGCCCTGTATTTACGGCGATTTGGTAAGATTCATGGAGCAGTTTTGCAGCTTCCTTCTGATCATTATTGCGGAGGTATATTTTGCTCAGGTTTTGAATGACTTCCACTTTTTTGGGTGGATTGTTTTGGATATTGGGTTGGTTTAAAAGTTTTATATTGGACTCAATAGCACTTTTCATGTCATTATTTAGGATATAAGTATCCGAAAGTTTGCTTGTGAGACTGATGAGCTGGTCGGGATCGTTCCTGACATTCTGGATAGCATTTTGATAATTGGAAATGGCAGAACCAAGATTATTGCTACGCACCTGAGCGTCCGCGAGTTGGTTGTAAGTTTCTGGCAGCTCGCCTTTTAGAGCCGCAGATTGTTCTATCTCCTGAACTTTTGATTCGATGATTTCTTCTTCTTTTTCAGGAGTTATATTGCTCGCTTTTACACGTTCGGCATCTTTTTTATTGATGGATTTTGAGCGTTCATCTTTGGATTGTGCGCTGTAGTCGGCGGCAGAATTAAAATTGGTGACAGCTTTATCTTTTTTGAGCTGAGATTCCTGAACTTTTGCTATTCTGCGAGTAACATCAGCCAGGGATTTGGTATCGTTAAGTTTTTGATAGTAGATTTCAGATTTCAGGAAATACGATTCACTCGTTGGGTAGTCTCCTGCTTTTTCGTATTCGTCACCCAATTCGTAATAGGCAACTGCTATTTTATTGTCATTTTTCTCACGGAGAGCTTCATCAAGTTTGTCTGCAGCAGACAGAAATTTTGACTTTTGTATTTTTTTAGGAACACTGCTTTTTTCCTGTGCAGAGACTGAAAGCACAGTGACTAAAAGAAAAAAACATAAAAATCTCAAATGCATATTTACAGAGAATAATCAGGTATTCATTCAACGGCAAAATTACGGATAAAATTTCAAGTAAGATGATGTTTCACCCTTTGGGAAGTGTGTTTTGCAAAGTGAAGGTAGGGCTAAGGATAAGATTAAGAATTAGAAGAAGGGTAAGATTGAGATTAAGACTGAGTTCGAGAAAGCAGTTTTTCTAATTAACAAACTTAAATCTTGCTTAATAATGAAATTTGAGAGAAATTATTGTTATTATCATATCTTTATCATTGATATGATAAACAAATCTGTGTTCAGAATTAATCCTTCTACTTCAATATCCAGAAAGGTCACGTTTCAATAATTCTGGTTTTCCAATTCCAATTCTAGGGGAATTATCTATTTCTTTTACTAATTTATCTATTTTTTTAGAACAGACTTGTTATTTGAATTTGACCAAAAGTCAAAATGTAATTGCGCTTCTTTAGTTATTTCCCAAGCATAATTCATATTTTTGGCAATATAAATTTGTGTGTTTCTTTATTTTCCAATTGTTCTATGCTCGTTAATAAACTACTTTTGTTGTTTTCAGTGCTTAATAAATAATCAGTCTCGTCTTTTAATGTACCATGAGGGACATTTAAGTCTTCCAATAAGGACAGTATAATTTTTCTTGACTTTTTATCTGGATTTATGAAGATTGCCGACATAAAGTTTATTTATTGGTAAATAGGTAATTAGTGTAATAACAAAATCAAGTAGTCATTAGTTGGAAGATTTTTAAATTCTGTTTTGCTAATATTAATGCATCCATCCCATTACTGATCAAGCCATCACTCCATCACCAAATCTTCAAAAATCCTCTTCACCAAGTCAAACCCTGATTTCACCCATTTTGATTTTACAGCTTGTCTTTTACCTATATATTTGAAGTTGTAATTCAATTTTTATCACAAGATTAAATTTCCTATTATGAAACTTTCAGTATTATTTCTGACTATCATGGTCAGCATTTTTTCTTTTGTACCATCTGACCTGAATGATTCTTCTACTACCTCTGCCGAAAATAAAATTCAGGTGGCTCTCCTTCTCGACACGTCCAATAGTATGGACGGACTCATCGAACAAGCAAAATCCCGGTTGTGGAATATCATCAATACATTAACTACACTCAAATATGAGGGCAAAGAACCGCAAATTGAAATCGCTCTGTATGAATATGGTAATGATGGCCTTTCCAGTGAAAATAACTACATTCGCCAGGTTGCTCCACTCACCACAGATCTGGACCTGATATCAGAAAAACTATTTGCACTGCGTACCAATGGCGGTAGTGAATATTGTGGTGCAGTGATCCAAAATGCTGTAAAAACCCTCAAATGGAATGACGGTCAAGCAGATATGAAACTCATCTACATAGCAGGTAACGAACCATTTGACCAGGGACCAATAAATTATAAAGAAGCTGTAAGCCATGCTTTGAGCAATAAAATTTATGTAAATGCTATCTTCTGTGGTGCTGGTAGCTATCAAGAGTCGGAAGGATGGAAAGATGGCGCTACTCGTGGTCAAGGCAAGTTTTTTGTGATAAACTCAGATAAAGTTTTATCTTATATTGATACGCCATATGACAGAGATATTGACAAACTCAATCAGCAACTCAATGACACATACATTGGTTATGGAAAAAAGGGGAGAGAGAAAAAAATCATGCAAACTACCCAGGATTACAATGCAGAATCCATAGGCATGGCCAATAAAGTAGAACGTGCGGTATCAAAATCTAAAGGTGTGTATAAAAATGAAGAATGGGATATCGTAGATAAATACAAGGACAATCCATCGTCTATCCAAAGCATGGAAGCTGAAGAAATGCCCGAAGAACTCAAAGGCAAATCTGCTAAACAAACCGCTGAGTTTATCCATCAAAAATCAAAAGAGCGTGACGTAATAAACCTTAAGATCAAAGACCTGTCGATCAAACGCCAACAATATATCGATGCTGCAAACAAAAAATCAGGAAATGATAAAGATGACCTTGGCAAAGCCATTGAGACTTCGATACATGAAATGGCTAAGAAAATAGGTTATAGTAAGAATAATTAAAATCATTCTACCCGGACTTAAACGAAAACACAACAAACCGATGATTCCGATCGTCGGTTTGTTTATGAGCTATCATTCTTGTTAAAACATATACTTTTGGTAGGTGAAAATGCGTCCTGCATTATATATTATCCCTTCTTGCAAAATTTACTTGCAAGTAAATTTCAACCAAAGTTGCTCCAGTGTTTTCCACTGAATTTCTTAAAAGGTTTAGGGCTTAAGTAAAAAAAAACAAGAAAGTATTATTCCGATCATTACAACTTTTTAAGTGAACGATGCTCTGTGGTCTATTACTGAAACCTGCTGAACAAAATTGATTGGAGACCAGTTCCTCGCCGATGACTGAACCTAATTTAAAGACATTGATCAGAGATATTATAAGACCTGTCAAAGAGTTTCCCATTCCATGTATCAGGAATATAACTTTACCTTTATATTTTTCATATAAGTGAGTCAATCCATTATTATTCTTGATTATAGTCTACATATTTCGAGAGTACCGAAGAAGATTTTTCAAGGTATGCCAATATTGATAAAGAAGGCAATTATATGGCATCCAATTCAAAAAAACGGTACATCAACATTAGTATGCATCCACTAAACTTCTTCTAAACATTATTTTGGTTTAATGTAATTTTTACAGTCATTACTATTGTATAATATTTACTGTATACAATTTATTATTTGTATATTTGTATTTTTATAAAATAAGTATCTAATGAGATGCTTCATTTTTTTATCAAAAAACCAACGTCATGCAAAAATTACTTTTTGTTGCATTCTTGCTCTATTCTTTGTCAGCTTTTGGTCAAGTATCAGTTAGTAGCAGTCCTTCACCGATGACGGACCCTTCTTCGGTGTTAGATATTTCGTCATCAAGCAAAGGTGTTCTCCATCCGCGGATGACTAAAATGGACCGGGATAACATTAATTTACCAGCCCATAGTCTGATGATCTATCAGATAGACGATATCCCAGGGTACTATTATAATGCAGGAACAACTTTATTGCCGATATGGCAAAAAGTAGAAACAAACACGTCCATCCTTTCTATCATTGGCCGAACGCCTGTAAGTTCTCTACCATTTATCATAACGCAACCGGGTTCGTATTACCTCAGTCAAAGTTTAACCGGTGCATTAGGAATCACCGTGTCAGCTTCAAACGTGTACATAGATTTAAACGGACATGCCTTATCTGGCTCAGTTGGAAACACGTCTGTTGGCATAGCCACTAGTGCCGCATTTCATAACTTGACTGTGTTGAATGGAACTGTTAACAATTGGGGTAAAGAGGGCATTAATTTTTCAAACAGTAATACGTGTCTTTTCGAAAACCTACAACTCAATAATAATTTGCGGGATGGGCTTTTCTCTGGAAAAAATACCATTGTCAAAAAAATAATTGCCACAGCAAATTCGCAGGATGGCATCGATGTAGGAGAGTCTTCCCTGGTAGAAAATTGTATCTGTGAATTGAATTTAAATGACGGAATAGAATTGGATAATGGATCGATTTGTAGTGGTTGTTCAGCCAAAGAAAACAGTTTAGTAGGTATCAAATCTACAGGGATAGCGACCATTCAAAACTGCAATTCGCATGGTAACACTTCTCATGGATTTCAGCTAGGCATTGGCTCAACAGCAAGTGGAAATAATGCTATGAGCAACTTATCTCATGGATACTATGTACTGGAAGGCTGTCATCTTTTTGAAAACACTGCAAGATCAAATAGTAATGGTTTTGAACTGTTTGGTAATAACATCATTGTCGAAAATTGTTCCGCAAAAAATAATTCCACCAATGGATTTTCATGTAGTTTTAATTATGTACATCTCCATGGAAATACAGCTAGTAATAATGTCCATGGCTATAATATTTCAGGCACTTCAAATTTGCTCATCAGGAACACTGCTATAAATAATACAACTAATGGATTTACAGTAGTGGCAGGAAATAATGTAGGCACCGTCCTGTCACCCGCATCACTGAATACTAATACAAATCCAAATGCTAACATTTCATATTAACCAAAAAATCATTGTTATGAAAACCACTTTTAACACTATAGTATTATTCCTGATAGGATGTATAACTATTTACGCACAACCTACTACTCATGATAATTTTTGTATATTTACAAATAATATCGAGACCTATAATGTCCTTAGCAATGATGTAATATGCAATCCACCGATGCAATGTGTTGTCTTTCCGGTATTAGAAGACGATTGTTTCCGAATTGGCTCCGATGGCAATTTGACTTTTATCAGTGACCCGAAAACTTGTTGTGGCATTCACCAATTGTCTTATTTTGTAAGAAAAGGAAATGAAACATTTGACATCACAGAAGTAACTGTTGAAGTAAAGTGCCCCAAACCCGACTGCAGTTTTGTCGAACTTTCTACTCAACAAGGACCTGCAGGCACTACTCCACAAGGTGGCTGTCTCAGTGCGTGCGAAAATTCAACAGCCACTTATTTTATACCACATATCTCAGGTAACCAATATATGTGGACTGTAATTGGCGGTACGATGATGGTCGTTGATTCCGGCGAAATAAAAGTTATTTGGGGACTGGCTGGATCTGGTTTTATCAATTTGGTGATAACAAACGGAACTACAGTAACGTCGTATGATTTTTGTGTTGACATTTTAGAAGGTCCAACAGCAAGTTTTACAAAAACGGACACTATATTTTGTCTAGGGTCGTCAGTTTCATTTACAAATACAAGTAGTCCTAACTCAACAGGTTTTTATTGGGATTTTGGTGATGGTAATTATTCAAATGATGTTCATCCAACACACACTTATACATCACCAGGCATGTATATGGTGACCTTAGTAGCGACAAAAGATAATTATGGTCCAAATGGCGAAGCACTGTGCTGTTGTAGCGATACTATGACAATGAAAGTGACCATTGATGACAAACCTGGCCCTGATATTTTATGGATTTCTACAGTTTGCGAAGGAGACTCTGTCAAATACTGGACAACTACTACAGGTTGTCTCTTGACATGGACAGTCAAAGACGCTAATGGCAACTTGCTTCCATTTACAGGTCAAGGCAATGATACTATTTGTGTGGTATGGCCAACCGGACCAATAGGTCAAATCTCTCTTCAGCTATCCGGATGTGTCCCAAATATTTATTGTACCCAACCTGTAACTGTAAATGTCCCAATTATACAGAATGTCAGCATTATTTCTGGCCCAATGGTAGTATGTGCAGGTCAAAAAGCCACCTATTCGCTTCCAAAATGGCAGAGCGTCAAATATCATTGGAGTGTCATGGGCGGTATGATCGTTTCACAAGATACCAATGCCCATACCATTACAATAATGTGGGATACTTTGGCTCCAATGATGGGGATGATCACAGGTACTTACGAAAGCAAGTTTCTCAATGATTTGCCGGATCACGAAGAAGGTGATTGTAGTGGAATAGCAACCCTTAAAGTTAGCATATTAGATAAATTTGGTTTGGCACCTGATCCAAATACTACCGTTTGTGTAGGTGATATCAGTACATTAACCACAGTAGTGGCAGGACCACAACCTATCAATGGTTATACATGGACTAGTTCGCCACCCTTGACTGGATTTCCTAATGTAGGTCCTACTTCCATAAACATAACTTGGCCATCGACAGGTGTTTATACTATTTGTGCTAGCCCCAATGCGCCTAATCCTTTTTGCAACAATCTTGTCTGCAGGTCGTATAATGTTATGACCATTGCGCCGCCAGACAGTATCTCTGGCCCTATGACTTTTTGTCCTGGTGACACACTTACTTATTTTGGTCATAGTAATGAATCCAATAAAAAATTTGTTTGGAATATTACAGGTGGAGTCATTGCAGGCGGCACAAATCCATATACCGGTGATCCTATTAAGATTATTTGGAATAATACTGGTCCGTACAGTATTTCTTTAGCTCAAATGATGCTCAATAAGCCATACTGTATGTCAACCCCAATCATCAAAATTCCTGTAAAGAAAGGAATCATTGGATCACCTTCTATTATAGGAACAACAGCATGTTTAAATACGCTAAACAATTATGCTATCTCACCTTTGCAAGATCCTGACGCCTCCTACAACTGGTCATTAAGCAATCCGGCAGCAGGCAGCATTATAGGACAAGGAAGCCCTAATATTTCAGTACAATGGAATAATATTGCTGGTACTTTTACCTTAACCTGCATCATATCTATATGCTCCACAAGCCTCCCGGTAAATGCTATGTTTACATTATTGCCTATTAATCCACCTATCATATCAATGAGTGGATTTCTTTGCCCGGGAGGTAATGCGACTTTGAGCACCGGTGGATTTTCATCCTACTTATGGAATACAGGTGGAACGAATTCATCAATTTCAATTTCATCACCAGGCACGTATGTTGTTACAGCTACTTCAGGAGGATGTCCATCTATAGGTTCGTTTACTGCAAATTCTTCACCACTACCTGTAGCTAGCATCTCTACTCCAAATGTGACCAACTTGTGTATTCCTGGTACATCCGGACAGGTAGTAATATTCGCCATGACAAATCCTTCATATTCTTATACTTGGACATGCAATGGTGGGCCTGTTGTTCCACCATCATTTGTAACCATGGGGCATACTTTGACACACCCAAATACAGGTGTGGCAGGTTCTTTTGCGTATCGGGTGAAAGTAACAGACTCAACAACAGGTTGTATGAATACCAGTAATGTAATCACAGTAATACAGGATACATGCACAAGTCCACCAGGATGTTCACCTGAGGCTGCATCTATTACTTCAACAGTTGGTCCTCCGGCATGCAATCAAGTAACGTTTACACCAACACTAAATTTTACAGCAATAAGTTGGAATTTTGCTGATCCAAATAGTAACAGTTATACAGGAACATTACAAAATCCAACACACAGTTATACGACAGCTGGGTGCAGAGTCGTCTGGGCTACCGGCACTGTACCTAATACGAATTTTCCTCAACCGCCTAACCCTACTACTTGTTTAGTAACTCTGCCGGCTTCAGTTTGCGTTCCTTTGGCTCCAAGATTTTCTTATACCAACAGTTGTGATACTTTTTGTTTTACTGACCTTTCGACAGTATTACCTGGGCATATAATTGTAAGTCGAAGCTGGGATTTTGGTGACCTTACTCCTCCCGGAAGTGGAACAAATCCTTGTCACGTCTATTCATTGCCCGGAACTTATACAGTCATACTTACTGTGATTTCCAATACAGGATGTGTAGTTACTGATTCTTTAAGTATCATAGTCCCACTAAAACCAGTTGCTACTTTTACTTTCAGTCCGAATCCTGTATGTATCAATCAAGCAGCCACATTCACACCAACAAACACAACAAATATACTTTCCTACACATGGGATTTTGGGGATTTTACTGGTAATAATGCTTCTATAACCCAACATACATACATGACAGCAGCAACTTATACGATTTCGTTAACCGTAGTAGATATTTTTGGCTGTTCTAATAGTTCATCGCAAACCATCACTGTGACACCTATGGTCATGTATGGACCCATTATTGTTTCTGATGATGAAATATGCCAAGGTGATACCGCCACCTTAACTGCACCATCAGCTTTTATGTACAATTGGTCCAATGGAGCTACAACTCAATCCATATCTGTAACTACTGCCGGAACCTATAGTCTTACTGTAACAGACAGTAATTTTTGCACTAAGGCTATTGCAGGTGTGGACATTACAGTATTTCCATTACCTGATGCTACTATTTCAGGATCACACTTCATTTGTGATGGCGATTGTATCACGCTGACCGGATCCCAATATAGTGGCGCAACATATCAGTGGTTCAATCAAAATTTAATACCAGGACCAGGACTTGTTTTGCCCAATCTGACCATTTGTGGCACAAACCCTCCCGATAGTGTTTACTTCCAAATTACTGACATGAATGGATGTGTAGCTCTGTCTACTCCATGGAAAATTGACACAGCATCAGCACCTCTTGTCTTGATTATTGCCAACGATACACTTTGTGAAGGAACTCCAAATCTTTTGACAGTTTCACCTATCCTTCCCAATGTGGTCTATCAATGGAGCACAGGAGCTACAACTACCGCTATTATAGTTACAACGGCTGGTACTTACAGTGTCATTGCCACGGACACCATTTCTGGTTGTTCGTCATCCGCTACCGAAATTGTACATCCACTTCCTGATTTGTGTTATGTGCCACAAGGGTGTTATAAAGTTTGTACACCATTCAAATTGTGTGGTCCTGAAGGCTTAGCTATGTATCAATGGTGCTTCAATGGTTTACCAATCACGCCAAATGGCAATATGAGTATGTTGACGGCCACACAACCTGGCACTTATAATTTAAAAGCTTATACATCCTTTGGTTGCGTTGACACTTCCGGTGCATTGATACTTCAAACAATGTTTTGTTGCGAAGATGAAAACTCAGACATTGTAGCAACTCCTTTGCCAACATCATCCAATGGTTGTTGTTTTGATATAGGATATTATTTAGGCATGTCGCCGCTTTCATCAGTAACTTTTACTGCTACAAATGCCAATATGGTTATTAATTTTCCATCTTTGGCTTCTGGTTATCAAATCTTAGGCAGCACATCCAATTCCGTTACGATTGGTGATGTAATAGCGGGGAACCCATTGGATACAGGCACGGTTTCGTCCTTGATTGATTTATGTTTCAATAATTTTAGTATTGGGCCAGTGGTTTTAGTCGCCAATTGGTATGATTCAACTGGTCAGGTTGTCTGCATGGATACTATCGAGTTGGATTGTCAGCCTGAAGGATGTATTTTCGTTGCCAATGATAGCCTTTATTGTGGCCCGGATGCAATGGTATATGAGGTTACAATATGTAATTCAAATTCATCACCATTGTCAGTTGGATATCTTGTAATGAATCCGTTGAGTCCGGCTGGAATTCCCATCTCACCATTGACTATCAATCTTTTAATGCCACTATTTCCCGGACAATGTACTACGCTAGTCTATAATTTCCCACTACAGACCTACGCTAATCAAAATCTCTGTTTCAATCTTACTGCGCACGAACAAAATCCTGTTGAACATCCTGAAGCGCTATGCTGTAGTCTTGACTCTATTCATTGTATTTTCATACCAGGTTGTGGTCCTTGTGATAGTGTTTATGTGCATAGTGTTACTCAGGTTACTGAGGGAATAGATAGTTGTTGTTTTGATATTATCGTCAATAACTATGCTACAGATTCTGAGTTTACAAATCTAATTATATGTTCAGCAACAACTGGTCAGACGCTTAGTATGAATACCACGGCTGGAACAAATTGGAATCTACAATCCTATACACCTTTACAAATAAACCTCGAACCACAATCGCCTTTTATCTCATCAGGATATGAGTCTTTGCCTACGATTTGTATCAACGAATCGAATATTGAAGAAACCGATGTCGTTGTCAAATGGGTAAGTCTGAATGGAACGACATGCTCTGATTCAATTACGTTATCCTGTACAGAATGTGCGGAAGTAGAAACTAAAGTGTATTGTAAAGATAACAAGTGGGTAGTGGAATTTTATATCACAAATCACACCGCCTTTAACGTCTCTAATGCTTATTTACAATGGTGCGACCCAACGCTTGCTTCTTATAATCAAAATATCCCATTGGGCAATTTAAGCCCAATGACCACTTATGGTCCAATAATCATAGTATTAGGTGTACCATTTAATGCAAACAATGCATATTGTTTCAATATCATCTTACATGATTTGGATGGTAACGTTTGTTGTAAAACGCAAAGTAATATCACCTTGCCCGATTGTGACCAAGAACCTAATAAATGTCTTTGTGACAAGGAATTTGAGTCTGAAGCAGAGAAGGGCATTATGTGTTCGAATGTAGGGCAAGTGTACACATTCAAACCTAAAGGTATATTTGACCCTGAGTGTGACAAAATCGAATGGACTATCATCCCGTTGGGTATAAATGCGATCACTTACGGAAATAATCCATTTATTTTCACATTTACAACTGCAGGAGATTTTGAAATTTGTATGCTCATCTACAGGACAGATGTTAATGGTAAAGAGTGCAAGTTTAAGTATATTAAACAGTTGGTCATTGATGATTTTGCGCCACCACAAGTTTATCCTAATCCTACTTCGAGCAGATTGTATATTGAAACAAAAGCGCTGATTGATGCAGAGAATTTGTTTGAAATTTATAATTTTCAGGGCACAATGATAAAATCACTGCAACAAATGAATGTCAATCATTTGTTTGATCTTGACATTAGTGATTTGAATGCCGGCATTTACACCTTGAGAATGATAAACGATAAACGGATCTTTACAAAAACCTTTATCAAAATTGACTAGTACTAATGGTAATGAGCTCAAAAAATTATTAAATTTTTGAGCTCATTACCATGATGTATCAAATTTTATTGAGTATAAAAATGCATAATTCCAGTATTCATCACATTGGTTCATCCACATATATTTCTATTTTGGATCCAAGTAAGATGTTTTTGTTTATCTTGTAAATATAGGGACTCGTTTGAATATTCAAACTATAGCGATGGAGAAGGTTGGTATAACATGAAATATTATAAGTTGAACAACGATGCAAAATATATTGAACATGGACATTGGGAACATTGGGAGAATGAACTGCAATTGGTTAATTTAAATACTTATCAGATTAACCAGTATGTCAAGTCAATTTTGATACATTGTAAAGATATTAATACCAACTTTGAGCCTAAATATTTTGATAGAAATAAAACATTGTCTTTAAATAATTATGAAGATTGTTGCGTACAAAATATTAGAATATACAATGAAGGCAATATTCTAATTATAAGAATACAATCTGAACCCGGATCATAAAAAAATATCTAGCTACATCAATACACATAACTAAAGGCTTGCTATCGTTGAACCTATCGTATGTGGTAAACGTGGCGAACAAAAATTCAATCGCTCATATTACTTATTTCAAATAATCAAGTGCTCTGTCCATTATGGTAAATATATCTCATGCTGATCATCAAATGCAATGTGTCACTAATTTTCAAGACCTTGTGGCTACGCCTTTTTTTGGTAGCACTAATGTGATTTGTTGGACTCGTAACCTGATAGGTGATTTTGCTGAAATTGTAAATCAGATAGAAGTAAGTGATAATATGGTCGAACTTCATCCAGATGAGCTTCATGAATTGGTGTTGACTGAACAAGGGCAGCTGGCGCGTGATATCCTTTTAAATGACTTGAAACTCCTGGAATCGCACGGTGCATCCCCAACACTTAATCTGATCAAGTACTATGAAAGAGATGATAGTTACCCGTTTTTTCCTACCGATGTTTATTCCTTTCATGTAGATCGCTCTCCCATACCAGTCGATACCTTTTTATGCACGTATTATGGCGAGTCAAGTGAAATCTTGCCCAATGCACAAGGCACACAAAAAGTACTTATTCCCGACATACGTGATGAACTAAAAAAACTATATGATGGTGCAGATGAAGATTTTGAATCTTTTTTGAGTGAACAGTTCTTTGATCTGCACTATCAAGCTAAACCTGATGCACAGCCTATAAAACTGGGTGTAGGCCATTTATGCAGATTGGCTATTGACCACCCTGAGAGTAAAGTACTGCCTTGTCTTCATCGTGCACCAAAAGAAAAAAGTGGTCAGAAAAGATTGTTGTTAATCTGTTGAAATGGACAAATCATATCGAAAATGACATACTTTTATAGACTTGTCTATTTTCTTGAAAATCCTATTTATCAGTTTTTTCTTGCCCCATCAAAGCTTGATTAATCTCTTCCAGGTAAACCCTATCTATCGGCTCCGTATAGTGAAATACCATCTTTTGGTTGCGGAGATACATTTCTTTGGCTTTGGTGATATGTTCAGAAAACAAGGTGACATTCCCCATTTTTTGATGACAAAGTGCTAAGTAATATTGGTTTTCGGCCAGTTCGTTTTGCGTGCTTTGGAGATTAAACTGTGTGATGGCTTTATCGTATGCGCCTGTTTCCAGGTACATGACGCCAAGGTGCAGATGATCAAAAACGGAAATTATATTGGTTGTGTCCAGCATATATTGCTCCATGATGGAGATGGCTTTATCGATGTTACCCAATTGTTTGTAGCAGAGTGCTTTGGCTACTTTGAGATGATACTGACCTCCGGCAGAATATCCGATATTGCCTTTGAAGACAGCTTCGAGAGATTCTATATCGTCGATGGCACCCTGATAATCTCTGAAAAATTGAAACTTGCACCATCCACGATAACCAATGTTCTCTCTGAAGTTATATTCGACCGCTTTGTCTATAAGATATTTCCAGGTGTTAAAATCACCACTTTTAAGATATGCTATGGATTTATTGAGATAAGCATAGGAGAAATGGGGACATTTTTCGATGGCTTTGTCCAGTATTTCCTGATATTCCCGGCTGTACTGATAATATTGGTAAGCATCTTCTGCGATGAGGCAAGCTTCGTATTGGAGAGTATCTTTTTGATAAAGGAAGGCATTGCAATTTTGTGCCGTGTTTATGTTCTGACCTAACGCGACTATCCAAACAATGAGGTGTTTAGTTATCTTTGTCATGGCAATATTTCT
>Ga0138256_10003005_pt1 | contig 18022 bp, 13 predicted proteins | sample KNB2016incub_MG_FD_105486 | JGI IMG/M metagenome (GOLD analysis project Ga0138256, IMG submission 105486) | Active sludge microbial communities from wastewater in Klosterneuburg, Austria - KNB2014incub_MG | ecosystem: Engineered > WWTP > Activated sludge > Unclassified | place: Austria... | reverse complement strand
TGCCCTTGGGCGGCTTTGTGAACCTGCGAGTCCTTAACGCCATCGAAGAGCAATAGGCCAAACGAAGCGAGCTGCGGCTTGAAGCGCTAGCGAATGAACTCGCCAAACAGTGGGTCGGGTTTGAAGCCGTCGAGCTTCCAGCTGTCGCCTTCCTGCACAAAGCTCACGACAAAGGACTCTGCGGGCGCGCCTGCACGATTCTTGGCATAGAGGTTTACTTTGATGCTGGCAGTGTTGGGGCCCCTGGCACTGCCAAATCCGTCTTTGAACTTGATGTCGTAGGACGGCTTCTCGGCTTCTACCAGGCGGTCCTTCGTGCGCTCGCGCAGCCAGCTCGTGTAGCGTGTGTGCATGCGGCTCACAAGCACGGCAAATGGCGCCAGCTGGGTTTTCATCCGCGCGTTCTCGAACATGTATTCTTCTTCATCACTGACTTCTTTACGCTCGACGTTTGGCAGGATCGAGCGATGCAGGAATCGTGTGCTAAAAATGAACTCCATGCGTCGTGGATCGTTTTGCTTCGCCGCCGAGATTGCGTCCCAGAAGGTTCCATCGGGGCCAATCACCGGTTTGTCGATGGCGGGCCTGATCGTGGTCGTACTGCCCTCGGCGCATGCGCCAAGCAGGAGCCCGCATGCCATCATGAATGCCATTGCAGTGAATCGCATCATTGCGGCCCCCTGCGGTTGTCGAGTTCGCGCTTCACGCGCCTCATGGCGCCTATCAATCCATCGCCGGCCACTGGCTTTGGGTCATTCTGGGCTGGCCTTTCCGGAACTGGCGCCACTGCAGCTGGGACCACAGGTTGCGCGGCGGGAGCCACGGGTATGACTGGCGCCGCGACCAGGCGACCTGAGTCAACGGGCGGGAGTATGGGCCCCGTCGCGGCCTGCGAGCGCGCCACCTGAACTCGCGTATCAAGTCGTTCCCGCACGCGGTCAAAGGCCGCTCTGGCTGCCAAAGCACGCGTCTGTGCCTTGGCGTCGGCACCCGCGCGCGTGACATCGCGGTGCCGCAGCAGCGTGGGAAAGCGCCGGGCGCCAAGGGCAAGGAACAGGCCGGCCAATGCGATCCAGAACAAAGTGTTTACAGGTCGAACCTGGTCGTAGCTGGTTTCGGGTTCGATTTTTCCTAGATACGCTGCGTCATCAACCAGTTTGCCGCCGGTGATTCGCGCAACCGCCGAAAGCGCTCCGGTATTGGCCGGCCTGCGCCGCAGTTCGTCCAGCGGCACGAACACCTGATGCTCGCGCGCGACCAGCCGCTGTTCGGCGTCCAACGGGCGTTCGCGAACGGCTGCGGCATACACACCAGAGCCCGATTTTGGCAAGCGCACGCGATAAGCGCCCGACCCAACGGCGACGACCGGCGTGTCAACCACGGTGCCGTCAGGCAGGGAAATCTCGGCAACGGGATCATCGAGCTGCCTGGGCGAGCCTTCGCTGTCAAAGAAAGTCAAGATCACCTCGGGCCCCTCACGCGTCTGGGTCCACTCACTCTCAACACCGCTGATCTGCTCCGGCTGGGGCAGTAACCAACGCATCCAGCGCTGCCAGAGCACGCTGTATCCGCCCCAGGGCAACCAGCGGTCAGACCATCGATCACGCGCGTCGCTTGTAAATGCCAGCGACTTGCCCAGACCGTAGTGCCATGTCGCCAGCAGCGGGCGCTCCTTGTCTTCATCGGCCCAGAGCCAGGTATCGGCGTTCTCGCGCGCCGTGACCGCCACATAGCCCAGCAGCGGCGGAGAGGACTCAGCCTGGAATTCAAATCCATCTGTGAAAAACCCGGCCATGCCGCTTCTGGGCTTGAATTCCTCTTCGCGAATGAAGTTTCCCCCCACCTGCGCGGCTTCACGTGAGAACACCACGGGCAGGGAAGTCGCGTCGCGCACCAGCTCAAAACGGCCCTGGCCGGCTTGCGCTACATCTTTCAAAAAGGGCACGTCTTTGCCCTCGCCGAGGCAAATGACGCTGACGGTGATCTTGTCGATGCGGTAGGCGTCTTGAACCATCTTCACCACGCCCTCCTGCTCGTCGGCATCATTCCCGTCGATAAACAGAACCAAGTGCTTGGTTGAGGTCCGTGCAGCGCGAAGTTGCGCCAGAGCTTCGCTCACGCTGGTGGCCATGTTGATGCCGCCACCGCCTGGGGTGTGTCGGCGAACCGCCTCTTCGGCCACTCTCTTGTCTTTTTCTGCCAGGGGAGCCAGCGGAATGATCCAGTCGTTTTCGGTGTCGGTGCTCAACATGCCAAAGTAGTTTCCGGCCGAAATCAGCTGCAGCGTCAGCACGCAGCCCTGGTTGGCCAGGTCCATTTTGGTTTCGCTGCCGCGCCCCGCTGAAGCACCCATGGAACCGCTTCGGTCAAGGGCAACCACCAGAGCCGCCACCTGCTTGCGACCCTTCTCGGTAACGTTGCAGGTGACAGGCAGCGCCTTTTCCACCAGCGTTTCGTAGTAACCGCCGGGCGCGAAGCTGCGCTGGCCGCCAATCATGGCCAAGCCTCCACCCTGGCGAGTGAACTTCTCAAGCATGCCCAGTGTGGTGCTGGAGAACGCAGTGGCCGGAACGTCGGACAGGATCACGACCTGGTAGCGCGCAAGTTCTACAGGGTCACTGGGAAGTGTGCCCGCAGGCCCAACCACCACTTTCAAGTTGGCCGCGCGCAGCACGCGCACCAGCGCCTCGTCTGGGCCCAGATCTCCGTGTATGAGCAGTATGTTGGCTTCGCCGGGCCCGCGAACCGCCAGCTTCAGCGTATTGTTGGAGGTAGAAGTATCCCGGCTGGCCGCGATGCTGGCCTCAATCACGTAGGCAGCCTGTACACGCGTGGGCTCATACTGGAAGCGAACCGGTGTGCGGCCTTCGTCTACGGTCAGCTCGCGGGTCGCGACCTCCTTGCGGTCGACACTCAAGGTGATCTTGATGCTCTGTCGAACGGTCGAGTACACGACAAGGTCTGAAACAAGTACGGCCTTTTCGCGGCCGGCGGCCCGGGATGCAAAGTCAGCCAGCGCGACTTCAGGCAGCGGGTCGGAATCCACGGCCAATGTAAACACCCTTACCCCCACAGCGCGGGCTTCACGCTGCAGTTCGCCGCCATATGCGAGGCTGCTGTCGTGACCGTCGCTGATTACGAACGCTACGGGCGAAGTCCCCATGGGCGTGCGTTGCCGTGCAAAAGCAAGTGCGGGCGCAAGAAACGTCTCCTCTGACGGTTTCATGGGTGCAAGCGCCATGTCAGGGTTGATGCGCCTTGCCGGTTGCGGCTCGCTCTCAAGCTGCGGCGAATCAGAGAAACTGATCACGCCAATCAAGTCTTCTTCCGAAAGGCTGGAGCTGAGTTCACGCAAAACAGCGGCCAGCTTCGCTTCGCCGTTGACGCCCACCGAAAGCGAGCGATCAACTAGTACCCAGACGGTCTGGCGCCGGCTGCCCACGTTCCAGAACAACCCCGCAGCCCCGACAATCAGGCCCAGAGTCGCCATAGATAAACCCACAGCACCCACCCATCGGCGCGGCTTTGAAAGTGGAGTCAGGGTCCTGAGCAACAGCCACGCTGAAACTGCGGCGGCAGGAATTGACGCCAGCAGGAACCAGTAGTTGTCAAAGCCGAAGGGGGGCACGCGTCAGCGGTCCTGGGACTTGAACGGGCGCAGGTTTTCAGCCACGCGACGCTCAATCAGCGCTGCGTAGGCCAGCAGGTTCTGGAAGCGACGCTCACCGGCAAGCGCCTTGAACGCGGAGTCAACCGTCAGCAGCAGGAGCGGGTCGTCGGATGACTCCATGGATTCTTCGAGTTCGCGCAGCGCACCGCCATCATCACCCTGATGCATCAGAAGGCGCGCTTTGAGATAGCGCGCATGGGAAGCGACGGGCATTCCCTGGGGTCCCACAAGCTGCAAGGCCGCGTCCAGGCGCTCAATGATCGTTGAAACGTCAGCCCCCGCATACTGGGTGATATCCGGCTGAATGGAACGTTTGGCGGGTGCCAAGCCGCCGGCCATCAGGCAGGCCGCAATCTCCACATGAACACTGGCGCTGTAGCCCGGATCGGAAATCCACCGATTGCTCATTTCCAGGTCGCCGATCATGGACATCAGCGGCTCGCTCTTGCCGTTGCGCGCCAGGAAGAAACACACCTCGCGCGTCAGAGGCTCGCGAACCTGGTTGCCGTAATAATAGCCGCGCATTTCCTTGCCGCCCTCTGCCAGCTCCCACACTTCGCGTTTGAGCAGTGCCGGATTGCGGCGGGCAAGTGCAGCGACGGCCAACGCCCCGTAACTCAAAAACGATGGCTCTTGATCAAAGACCATGCCGTAGTAGCGCCTGTTGAAATAGCTGCCCGAAAGGTCCTGCCGCAGATCCGGCATGGCTTCGCGCAACATGTTCAGCATCAGGGTGTCGATCTCGGCCTCGATGGAATAGAGCTCATCAAAGCGGCCCTCGTAGTCAATCTGGTAGGGATTCACTGAGCGGTCACGCTGGCAGCAGGCGTAGATGTGGTCCTTGAGCAGCCGCTCGCGCACCTTCTTTTTGGTAGGTGCATCAATGACGTCCTGACCCAGCGCGTCCACGGTTGTCAGTGCAGCCTTGCCGTAGCTTCTCAGGGCCTGCATTGCAGAAAACGCAATTTCGGGCTGGATGTACACGATGTAGGGCGCAATCAACGCGATGTCGGTTTTTTCGCGAGCCGCTGCCAGCGTGTCGATGGCCTCAATGAACTGTCCGACTTGAACGCCTTCGCGGAGAATGCCGCGGCAACGCACCAGCCGGTCGCCCTCGGAGAGTTCATGGCGTGCAAGATCACGCTCCATGGCAAAGGGCGAATCGGGTCCTGAGGTGTCCGAAAATATGGATGCTTCCTGCGAGGGCAACAACGGCGAGAAAATCAGACTAGCGGCCAGCAGCCACGCGGTCAGCCAGGCTTGGCGGAGCCACACGAACAAACCACGCCTTGAAGGGCTCCGTGGCGCGGGCACCTTCGAGGTCGCCGTCATCGAGCATCCAGGCAAAGTCGGCATATCCGCTCTCAACTGCCTTGCTCAGGCTGGCCAGACAGCGAGACGTCTTGTTCTGACGGCTCTGAGCACAGGCCAGATTATAGTAGATCGCACCCAGTGTTGACGACAGCGAACTCCGCAACCGGCCGGTGCTTGTTGCAACCTGCGCAGCAGCCTGATTGGCAGTCGCGATCCACTCGCGCTCGGCCTGAGCCGCATTTCCGGCACGCAGGTAGAGATAAGCGATGTTGTTGCGGGCCTGAAGCTCGGTCTCCACGGACATCTTGGCAGTCACGGAGGCTTCGCCGGTCAACTCCCGTTCGAATCGCTTCCGCTGAACCGAAATGCGTGCGTCAAGGAGTTCCGGGCGGCCAAAACGCGCCAGGGTTACCTCGATTTCCTCCTGCAGGCCCTCTTGATCCAGGGCGCGTGCGAGAACTTCGTTCTTGGGGCTGCGCGACACCGTCAGATAGAACGACATCAGCCTGTCGGCCATTTCGTCCTGCGCCGCAGATTGGGAGAGGGCCCGTATTGCGCCGATTCTGACTTCCTGAACAACGTAAAGCGCCTGCGTCAAAACCGATGCCTCCACACCCCCAAGGCGAAGCTTGAAGGCTTCGTCAGGAATGTGGTTCGCGACCAACTCCAGTGCGAGCCCTATGGCCTGTGCGTTGCCCAGGCGACGCATCCTGTTGCTCCGCGAGATGTCAGGCGAGTCCGCGCCGCGCCGATAACGCGCCAAAGCCGCGTCTGCCAGCGGCTCGGCAAAATCTGTCTCGGGTTGCGCGAGCCGCAGAAGTTCTGTATCCAGAGTCTGAGGCGCCAGCGCGCGCAGCGCCTCAAACTGACCGAAATATTTGCCCGGCAGGAGCTGCGCCTCGATCAGCGCGCCGCACATGCGAAAACGCATGCTGTAAGTTCCAAACGCCCGCCACGCTATCAGGCAGGGCTCACTCAGCTTCGTCTCATCCACGATCAGCTTGCCGGGGTCCAACGCCAACAGGTAGTCGCGAGCCGCCGGCGCCAGCAGGGTGTTACCGCTGCCAAGCAACTCGGCTGCGGTCTGCACCAGCGCGTCGTCAGCGCGAAGTTGAGCCACGTCCAGCAGTTCTGCTTTCAGGTTGTCGCTGGCAGCACCCATGCAGCCGCGCAGGGTTCGAGTGAGATCCCCCTCGAATGCGACCAGCTCAGCCTTGGCGGCTTCGCGCTCATCGGCATAGGGGGATTCGAGTTGCGTGAGGGCCACACTCGCCCAATTCGCGTCTTGAGCCATCAGCACGGAAGACACAATGCCCGCGCAAACAAGCAGCACAACGCGCAGAAACGAATTTCGTGAATGGGTGGGCGCTGACATGCTGCACCTCTCATCCGGGCATTGCCCCGGACTGCACCCCCGTCGCCATCATTAAACAACATCACGACAGGAGTATGCCTGAAAAAGCCCTAAATATGTGGGTTCAGGGGCGGCACAATGCGACAAGGCAGCGTCAGCGAATCAGGCGAATCTGGGCGCAAAGCAACTCAGTGGAAGGCCGGAACAACCCACTGCCCTTTCGTCAAAGCAGCCCGACTCGCCGGTGTGAATTCGCGGAAAGTGTGCAAGTCATTTCTGGATAAGCTGTTATGGGTGCGTCTATTTCACCGCTTTGTCAAAGCAGTCTCGAACGGAAGCCTCCAGCCACTTGCGGCAGCGAATGATAATGGCGGTGCCGGCCTCGTCTTTAATCAAAGTGCGCAGATCGCCGGTTTTGACCTCCGGCTCCAGCAGCACGCGAATCGAGCCTTCGATGCGGCTAGCGCGGACCCCCTCAGGTAACGCCAGTTCAAAGGTTACATAGTCGGGGCCGTTGAGTTTCCTCTGTTCGACCTCAAGCTGTGTGGCTTTGTCGGCTGCATCAACGGCGGAATCAATGAATGGCACCAGACTCTGGGGCACGATGCCCACGAAGGTGCGCGAATCGATCACCCAGGTTAGGTAGATACCGTCGCGCTTGAATCCCATCTCGTTGCTGTAACGCTCGAGAAAAATCTGCAGCGCCTTGGCCAGTTCTCCCAGGTGCGCACTTGATGCGCGCTGGTACTCGACGAGCTTGGGCATGACACGCGCGACGTCGGTCTTTTTCACCACCTCCAGTATGCGACTGAGGTTTGACACCTGATCGACCATTAACAGAACCGCGCCGTCGCCGGAAAGATCGATCTTGCCGCCTTTGGAGACCATGTTGCGAGCCAGCGCCGCAACAGTGGACCCGTTGTTGCCTGCGAGTTTGTACGGAAGTGCCACCCACTCGCCGGGCGAGAGCGCGGCCAAATCCGCCTCTTGAACCACGGGCGCGCTGGCGGCCACGTTGTAGAAGGCGTCCACCGCAAAGCGCCGCGGATTGCCCGCTTCAGGCACGAGTGTCAGGCTGTTTCCGACCAGCGATTCCTGGCAAAGCTCAAACAGCGGCCGCTGGCCTCCGTCTTTGGCTCCGGTCACAGCGATTCGCGGAACTGTGCCAAGCGCCCTGGCATCAAATCGAACTGAAACCTGTGCCTGTTTCGCAAACTCAGTCAGCAGATCGATGCAGCTGAATTCATATTTGTTGATGTCCTCACCGGCCAGGTGTCGCGACAGGAAATCCAGCGATGGTTTGGTCGTGCGCCAGTCAGGGAGCGGGGCCTTTGGTGCATCCTGCGACGACGCAGCAACACTCAGAGTGAACAACGCAAACAGCGTCAGAAACGTGCCGCGAGCAAGCGTGCGATTCATCGGATTCCCCTGACCATGCCACAGTAAGAGCCAACTGGTTTGCTGCATTGTGCCGCAGAAGACGGCCGCCAAAACACAAGTCCGGCACGCAATTTCGCGCGCCGGACCATTGTGCCTGAAACTGTCCGTCCACGCAGGCTATTTCAGGGCAGTCAACGCCTGCTGTACCAGCGCATGGTCGGCGGTACTGGCGAAAACAATCAACCTCGACGTTGACGCCGCGGCCACCGTTACGCGCGGAGTGGCGCTTTTTGACAGCAGTATGGAGCCCTCAACTACGCGGGCTTCACTGGTCTCTCCGGGGAACAGCGCCAGAAGGGCTTCGCGCGCTGCCGTTGCCTTCACGGAATCCTGCAGGTCATAGGCGCGAACCATGCCCAATCCCGCACCCGGTTTGTCCATATCGCGCAGGAGACGCGCGGCTGCGCGCACTCTTTCGGCGGGTCCCGACACCACGACGCCACCGGGATAGTCAACTGTCGTCATTGGCGTTGCGCGATACAGCGCAAGCAGCTTTTCAGCGTCACGGGACGTCACGTTCACGATGGGCAGGTTCACTGTCACCCATTCGGCCCCGTCAATGCCTGCCAATTCCGCCTCGGTCACCAGTACCGCAAGGCCCGCAGCCTCTTCGATTCTGGCAACAGTCGCCCGGCCCGTAGTGAATCCCACCAGTGCCAGCTGCTGCGCACCCATAAGTTCGCCGCAATAACCGGCGAGTGCTTTGTTCTCGAGAGTCATGCCGCTGTCGGACGCAAGGTAACTCAGGTTAATGCGCTTGGAGTCGCCGGCGCGTGCGCTGAAAGAGACGCGCAGGTTCGTTGCGTTTGCAAGTCCGCCCAGAAGATCCTCAACGGAAACGCTTCCGCGCCCCGTGACCTTCCAGCCGCTTTCGCCATTCACGCTCACGACCTCAAACGGAAGATTGCTCGTGCCGCGCCCGAACATGGGCCGCGGCTCAGGGCGTTCCTGGGCATAATTAATGGTCAATGCGCAGGCAACAACCAGCGCGGCGGCAATCAGTTTGGTCATGGTTTTCTCCTGGGGCGGGGATGTTTCGTCAACGACATTCAACGCGCCGGATTCAGGCGCGTTGGCGCAATCGCAACTGGCGGGGCAGGCTAGTCGAGAGCGAGCTGGGCCATGATGGCCGCACCGATGGCCAGGCAATCTTCGTCAACCATCATGCGCGGGGAGTGCAGTGGTTCCGAAATCCCCTTGAGCCTGTTGCCTGAGCCCAGCAGAAAAAATGCGCCTGGCTTGTGCTGCAGGTAGTAGGAGAAGTCCTCGCCCCAGGTCATGGCCGGGAAATCGGTGCTGACCTGCTTTTCCCCGACGACTTTGACCGCCGCCGCGACCACGCGTTGCACGCCGCTGGCGTGGTTCACGATGCTGTCGTAGCCACGTTCATAGGTGAATGCGACCTTCAGCCCGTGGGCTTTGGCAACGCCATCACTCATGCACCAGAGGCCGTCTTCAAGCAACTTGCGTGTGGCCTCGTCAAAGGTCCGTACGGTTCCCTGAATGAACACGCTGTCCGGAATGATGTTGTGGGTGGTGCCGCCCGTGATCTGGGTGACACTCAAAACGGCAGGCGTGCCCGGCGCAATTCTGCGGGCCACAAGCGTCTGAAGCTGAAGCACCAGGGCGCAACTGGCCGGGATGGGATCAAGGGTGTCATGGGGCCTTGAGGCATGGCCGCCCTTGCCGGTCAACGTAATCCTGAAACTGTCTGCGGCGGCGGTCAGAAAACCCACGCGCGTGCTGACAGTGCCGACTTCCATCTGCGGGTTGTTGTGAAGACCAAAAACTTCGTCAATGCCGTCCAGGACGCCTTTTTCGATCAAGCCCAGGGCGCCGCCGGGCGGGGTTTCTTCGCTGGGCTGGAAGACAAAGCGCACGTTGCGCTTCATTTTGTCGCGCTGAGCCACGAGCAGCCGGGCAGCACCCAATGCGCTGGTCATGTGGGTGTCGTGGCCGCACATGTGTGCAACGCCCGGGTTCTGGCTCTTGAACTCGATTTCATTGAGTTCAGTAATTGGCAGGGCATCCATGTCGGCGCGCAATGCGATACGGCCCTTGGCGTTGGCTCCGTCGAGGTCCGCGATAAAACCTTCGCCCCAGATGTTCCGAGTTACCTTCAGGCCAAGCTTCTCTAGCTCTTCCGCACAGCGGTTGGCGGTGCTTTTTTCGTGAAGCGAAAGTTCCGGGCGCTGGTGCAGGTCGCGGCGCGTGCTCACAAGCCAGGGGCGGAGCTTCTTGGCAGACTCGAACAACGTGGACATGGCAAACTCCGGAATGGTTGCTTTCTGCGGGGCCGGCTTGCAGCTACTTCATCAAGGCGCGCACATCCAGAATGCCGGGGATTTCTTCTACAACGCGCAGGGTGTTGGTCTCGTCATCCAGCGTCTTGCCCTTGATTTCAATGCGCAGGGTTCCATCCGCCTGCGGAGATTGCGTCAGGCGCACACCTCGCGTGGCTTTCAACAGTTCCATCACTGACGCTTTGTAATCCGTGTCTATCGAGATCAGGAATTGCGTCATGGGACGTTCTAGCGCGCGGCTGTTGCCACCGCTTCAATCCGGGGTACCAGGGCACCAAAGGCCGCAAGATCCAACGCCTGGGCGCCGTCGGAAAGCGCATGTTTGGGGTCGTTGTGCACTTCAATCATGATTCCGTCTGCGCCACAGGCTGCCGCAGCGAGCGCCATCGCCGGCACATAGCGGGCATAGCCCGTGCCGTGGCTCGGGTCAACGATCACGGGCAGGTGGCTCATATGCTTGATGACAGGAACTGCACTCAGATCAAGGGTGTTTCGGGTGTGGCTCGCAAAAGTTTTTATGCCCCGCTCGCACAGCACGACCTGTTCATTGCCGCCCGCCAGTATGTAGTCGGCCGCCATGAGCAGTTCTTCAAGGGTCGCGCTCATGCCGCGCTTGAGAAGCACTGGCTTGCGTGACCTGCCGGCGCGACGGAGGAGTTCGAAATTCTGCATATTACGAGCGCCGATCTGGATCATGTCGGCGTGTTCTTCAAGCAGGTCAAAGCTGCGCTCGTCGACAGCTTCAGTAACAAAGCCCAAGCCGGTTTCGCGTTTGAGCTCGGCCAGCAATCCAACGCCTTTGTCGCGCAGACCCTGGAATGAAAACGGGCTGGTGCGCGGCTTGTAAATGCCGCCGCGCATCAATTGAACGCCTGCCTGTTTCACGGCGCGCGCAACTTCCAGCGCCTGGGCGCTGCTTTCAAAACTGCAGGGGCCGGCGATAACCGCCAGTTTCTGGCCCGCGCCGATTTTGACGTTGCCGACAGCCACCACGGTGTCGGCTGGCTTGAACTCGCGGCTGGAGAGTTTGTAAGCGGTCTTGATTGACGCGATGCGCGCGACCCCGGGCAGGCCCTTGGCGCGTTTCACATCAAGTTCGGTGGAGCCGCCATGAATGCTGAACATCACGGGGCCGCTGCCGTTGCTCTTATCCACACGGAAACCGGCCTCAAGGACAAATCGGGCTACGGCCTCAACTTCTACGGGCGTAGCTCCGGACTTCATCAGAATGAGCATGGAGTGACTGGCCTTCATTTCTGGAGCGCGTTACGGGCGCACTCCTTGCTGCCCCCTCTGCTTCTACATGCTGGTCCCAGCCCGGACAGCCTTCTGATCATAATCCCGACTCGGGCCGCCTGAAAGCCCCGACTTCACTCAGGCTCGAATAGGCTGAATTCGCCCTACCGCAGCGGGTTGGGCTAAACCAGAATCAGCGTTGTGAGCGAATTCCAAACCCACTTCGATTCATCTGGCCCCGCCGCAAAAACCGGTGCCCGCATGAAGTTCGAGCGCTACGTTTTCGTGGCTTTCTTTGCGGTGATCTCCCTGCTGGCCGTGGCCGGATTGGTCCAATTCCAGAGGAACCAGGAGGCCTTGGCGGCAAGCCGCGGGGAAACGCTTGACGCTCAGGCCGCCCTGCGCGCCGCAAGCACAAGGCAAGACGCAGAGAAAGCGCGCCTGGCGCTCACGCAAAGCGATCACGAAAAGGCTCTTGCGGAATCCAAAGAGCGTGAGTCACGGCGCTGCCGCGACTTGGGCGCGGCATTGGTTCAGCTTGCAATGCTGGAGTCCGAAAAAGGAACGGCCGCCCGTGCCAGAGGCCTGGCCATGCTGGATGAGGCGCTGCGATTCGGTGCACCCCCCTACCTACCGCTGGCGCGCTGGGCGCTTCTTGACGCGTCAAGAGCCACTGCCCTGACGCCCGAAAAAGGACCCTTCAGCGCCGCATCAACCAGTCCCGACAGCGAGTGGCTTGCCATTTCGCGGGGGCAGGCCGGCATTGAGGTGTACGGGCCAACGTCATCGGGCAAGCCGATTCGACTCCCTGTTGCGCAGGAGTGGGGCGAGGCCACAGCGCTGGCGTTATCCAATGAATGCCTGTTTGCCGGTTTCAGCAAGGGCTCGATAGTCCGGTTCGACCTTGGCGGTGCCGCCGATTTGGCGGGCCGAGTGGTTTGCCAGATGGCCAATGGGATCAGGCTGCTTTCGCTCAGCGAGGCCGGGCTGCGCCTGGCCTCCCTGGATCAAAGCGGAAACCTGCGGGTTGCCGGGACCACAAACCTTGAACCGGCGCAAATCGAGGCTGCCGGCCAATCGCTGATCTGCATTGCGGCGTTGGATGCCGGAGAAACACTGGCGGTCGGACTGGAGTCCGCTTCGGGTCAGTTGAAGCTGTTCTCGCAGTCCCTTGGCCACAAGCTGGTTGACGGGCTTGGCCATGAACCGGTGCAGCTTGGCGCGTTGAAGGTCATTGGACGCGAACTGTTCGTTGCGCAGTCAGCGGCGGGCGTTGTCCGCTACCGGCGCTCGCTGATGCCTTCATTTAAGGACGAGGACAACCACGAAGAAGGTCGCGCGCCGGGGCAAACCCGGACAGCCGAATCGGGTGCGACCTCGCTGGCCTTTGCCCCCGACGGTGCCCTGCTGGCCGGTTACGCCCAGGGGCGGGTGCGGGAGTATGACTTTTCATCTGACGAGGGCACGACCTTCCTGCTGGGAGGTGAAGCGGACCTGAACTTTCTGGCTCGCTGGCGTGATTGCACTTTTGGCATTTCTGCTGACAGGATTGTGTCGCTTCGCCAGATCGGCAGGAGTCGCCAGGAGGGCCGAAGCATCCTGCTGCTTGAGCCTGCTGATGCCGCACTGGTCAGCAGCCAGGGATTCGCGATTCCGAGTCGCTGCCTGGCGTGGCCGCGCCTTCGCGCATGCTGGCTCGAGGTGCGGCGCTGTGAACAGGTGTCGCCCACTGCCGCAGGCTACGTGGCAACGAGCGGCAGCACTGCCTGGTTCTTTGGCGGCAACGCGGCCAGCCCAGGTGTGTTGCTTGGCGGCTTTTTCTCGGGAGCCGCGTTGTTCCGGGGACCAAAGGACACGCTTGCCTGGCTCAAACCTGACGGCCAGCTGGCGACTCTGATCTCGGCTGAGCGATTCGCGCCGGATCTGACTTTGGCGGCAGCGAACTCAGACCTGGCGCTGCTTCGGGGCGGGAACATCACCCACCTGGTGGAATTCAGTGCCCCGGACAGCATTTTGCGATCCCGACAGGTGCCCGATGTTTCCCAGAGCGGCCCCCTGGCGATTGATGCATCGGGCACGCGAATCGCCTCGTGCAAAATGGAGTCGGTTCGAGTCACGTCCCTGAACAGCCTTTCACCTGATACGCACGTTGCCCTTCAGGAACAACCGATTCAGTTAGCGTTGCTGTTTGAGGGCACCGTTCTTTGCGCGCTGCACCCAGGTCAGTTGAGCTTCTATGACACGCAGTCGGGTCGCGAACTGCTGCGAAGGTCCACATCAGCCAAGAACATGGCCGCCTCCGACGACGAGCTGTTTCTGGTTTGCCCTGACGGCCTGCGTGTGCTGCGCTTCAAATAGTCCAGGCGGTCCAGCCCTGCACGGCACCCGAAGAAAGAAGAAGAGCCGAACTGCCCGTTGGCCTGTGGCCGGCTACAGGCTGACTTTCAACTCCGCGTCGAGCTCGCAGGCCATCAGCATGGCATAGAAAAATTGCTTGATCTCCCGCAGGCTCCGGTCGTCGAGGGCATCGCTTTCGGTGCGCACGCCGGCCCGCGACACAGCGCGACCATCAGCGGTCTTCTCGAATACCCGCACGCCACTGAAGGAGTTCAAATCGCCATCAAGCGGCAGGTTGCCCTCATACAGGTCAAACATGCCCAGCAGGAATCTCGCATGCCGCGGGCTGATCTTCTCGGTCAGGAAAAGCAGCTCCAGAACCTGGTCAATGCTCAGTTTCTCGCCAGAGGCATAGCGTCGCGTCAGCGATTTGTTGCTCTCGAAGAAGATGCCCGGCACGTGGCGCATTTCTTTGGGCCGATGCCCGACAATGCCGTTGCTGGCAAGATAGCTCAGGAGCATTTTCGGAGTCGGGTCCGAGGCCTGACCATGCACCAGCCCCATCAACCAGGCTTCCGCACGCAGCGAAATGGGAAACTCGATTTCTCCGCGGCAGCCAAATGCCTGGGGAATTACCCGGGCTTGACACTGGCGGCAGTGATGCGACTGCACATCAAGTTCCGAGAACCGTGAGATAACGTCAGCCGCGTTGGTCGCCGCCAGCGATGGCTTGCCCGTGGAGTCCTTCAGGCTGACCAGGACTTTGACCTCCGCGGCGGCCACTTGAGGGTTACGCTTGCGGGCCTTGTTCAGCGCTTCATGGGCGCGATCGCGCTGATAGAGCAGGCGCAGCATCTTGCTCGTTCGAACATGCGCCTTGACCGGGCAAGAAAGGTCAATCAGGTAAGTGATGGCCATGGGCCGCGATTCTCGAAACCCCGCGACAATTTCACAATGGGCAAGCTCGCCCGCGATCACTCAGGGTTTGATGGCCAGCAACCGGGGTTCCGTAAAGGCTTCGATGGCGTACTTAGGACCTTCGCGCCCCATGCCAGAACCCTTGACTCCACCGTAAGGCATCTGATCCACGCGGTAGGTGGGAACGTCATTCAGGATCACGGCGCCGACTTCAAGCGTTTCAAACGCCTGAAACGCGCGCGGCAGCGAATGAGTGAAAACCCCGGCCTGCAATCCGAACTCCGAGGCGTTTACGGCTATCAGCGCGGCTTCAAAATCCTGATAGCGGGCAAACACGGTCACGGGGCCAAACATCTCGTCGCAGCAAACGCGGGCGTTTTCGGGAACATCGGTAAGCCACGTAGGGCGATAGAACTGCCCGTCACGCGTGCCGCCAGACAGCACATTGGCGCCGGCCTTGACGGCATCCTGTACCCAGGCCTCGACGCGCGTTGCGGCCGCTTCATCAATCAAAGGGCCGACCATCACGTCGTCATGGGCTGGATCTCCCACTCCCAGGCGGCCTGTGAGTTCCAGCAGGCGCGCCAGCAGTTTGTCGGCAATCTTCTCGTGCGCAAATACTCGCTGAACCTTGATGCAGACCTGACCTGCATGGGCGAACGCGCCTGTCACGATGCGTTGGGCTGCGTTTTCCAAGTCAGCGTCAGGCTCGACGATGACAGCGGCGTTTCCGCCCAGCTCCAGAATCACGCGCTTGCGGCCGCATATGCTGGCGAGGTGCCATCCGACTTTCGAGCTGCCGGTGAAGCTGACCACAGCCGCGCGATCGTCGCGAACCAGGCTTTCCGCGATGTCATTGGTGCAGGGCAGGATTGAGAACGCGCCCTCAGGCAACCCGATCTGGGCGAGGATACGGCCCAGCATCAGTGCCGTAAGTGGCGCTTGCGGTGCGGGCTTCAGGATTACCGGGCATCCTGCGGCAATGGCTGGGGCCACTTTATGCGCCACCAGATTGATGGGAAAGTTGAAGGGGGTAATGCCAATAACCGTTCCGCGAGGAAACCGTTTCACGATTCCAAGCCGCCCCTCTGACGAGGGCAGCGTATCGAGCGCCACCACTTCGCCGATATTGCGTTTGGTCTCCTCGGCCGCGAGTTCAAAGGTGCCGACGGCTCGCTGTACCTCGCCTCGGGCCAGCGAAATCGGCTTGCCGGTTTCCGCGGTTATGGTCTGCGCAAACTCATCCTGCCTGTCGTTCAGGGCCTCGGCCACCTGGCGCAGCATGGAGTCGCGAGCGCCGCTGCTGAGCTTGGACATCTTGCTGCGGGCGTGAAACGCCGCGGAAAGGGCGGCAGCGACCTCTCCCTTGCCTGCAAGGCAGACCTCACCTAAATCCTGATGGTCATAAGCCGAGACATGGCGGAACGTACTCGTGGTGGGAACTTCACTTCCTGCAAGGAACAGAGAGTGCGTTGGCATGGTTGCCTTAAGTGTGCTTGTGCTGTCCCCCGATGATAAGGAAGAATCGACCGGCAGCGAAAGGGCTTTGCTGCTGCTGCCCGTTGATTCACAAACTGTGCCTGATTGCTCTTTACATCACGCCTCCCATGCAGGACGCTCAAGCAACATGTCCTTCGCCAGATATCAGCCGGCTTGGGTTGCGCTTGCGCTCTTTGCGTGCGCCGCCGCGCTCTGGGTGCCCCAATGGCGCGAAGGTCTGGGCATCGAGCTCAACGCGAGTTTTATTCGTGCCTTGATTCACGTGGAACTCGCGTTGCCTGTGTTGCTTTTGATTCAGCCGTTGCCGCAGCGCCGGTTTGACTGCGCGTTGGCCCTGATCAACGCATGCGCTTGTTTTTGCTGCACCAGCGCAGCCTTGTTGACCATGGCGTTCATCAGCTCTCCTGAATTGATCCTGCGAACTCGGCTACTTGGCGCTTCATCATGGATGGCCGCAGGCGGGTTACAGTTGCTTGGCGCAGCACTCGACACGCGCTTGGACGGCTTCTGGCGCAGCAGGATTCGGGTTGGCTGGATAGCCCTGACGGGATTGCCGGTCCTGTGGCACTACTTCGCCCTTGAGTACAGCCAGAAGAGCCTCCTGCATTTGCGGCCGCTCTCCCCGAACTGGCTTCTTGCGGCATCACCCGACGCGGGTTTTGGCGTCATCGAGTGCTGGCCGTTGCTGCTTATCGGCGGGGTAGGAGGGTTTGCATCGCTGCTGATACTGGGCCGGAAGTCAGAGCCAAAAGCGGCACCCGCCCCGGGGGCAGCCCCATGACCAGGAATTCTCCATTGAACCCAACGGGGGGCCATTGCACGTTCTTTGCGCTCTTGACTCTGCTGTGCCTGGCCGGCGCCCTCGACGCCCAGAGCATTGATCGCCAACAGACTCGCGTTCTGAGTGCCCCCCACGTTCGCCCCGGTTGTTTTGCGCCGCTATCTCTGGTCTTTGACGCGCCCAAGGGTGCAACATCTGCCCGTGTCGAGTCCGTGAGCCCCGGCGTGGTCTTGACACGTCAAGTCAACATCGGCGAATCCGGCCGCGTCGAGACCCGCTTGCCCTGGCTCGCCGCCGAACAAAGCTTTGTTCGCGTGATAATCGGTGACGGCAGCAGCGAGTTCACACCCGCCATGCCGTCACGGCCGCAGGTGCCCGGGTTTGGTCGTGTATTCTGTGCGGTTTTTTCGCCCGATATCGCTGCGGCCCGCTTGTTTCTGAAGCCAGGCGATGAGCTCACCTGCGACTTCTACGATTCAAGTGAGGCCTTCAGCGACTGGCGCATGCTTGACAGCTATGACGCGGTGATCGTTATTGACGATGGCAGGGCAAGTTGGCCCGCTGCGTTTCTCGCCTCGCTTCGCGAGTTCTGCTCCCTGGGGGGCGTGGTCATTCATGCCGGAAAGGCTGAATTCGAGTTTTATGGATCCAAGGCAGATACCGGCGTATTCAACGACCTGGCTTGCCTGCGCCGAGCCTTTGGCATTGGTGCGGCCTATTTCTGCTCTCACGAGTCTTTGGCCCGCCACCCAAGCCCGAGCAAGGCCATCATCGCGGCGCTGCGGGATCACAGGTGGCTTGGTGCTGACACGCCGCCGTCGGGCAGGCCGGTTTCACGGGCCGTTTCTGAACCCCATGAGCGCGGCTGGCTGGTGCCTGTCGGGCCAGCCCCCCTTTTTGCGCCACCCATTTTCTTTGCGCTTTCGGGATTGCTGCTAATGATCACCTTGCTGGTGCCGGTCATCGTCAGGCGCTGGACGCAAAAGCCCTTTGCCGCACCCCTGGCCATCGTCGGGGGAGCGGGCCTGATTGCGCTGGGCGGTGCCCTGCAACCGGGTCCCCCCGCAACTGCTGAAATGCATTGCGTGGAATGGCGCCAAGGGGACATCGCTTCCCGGCGCTGTTTTGTGAGCGTGGTTGCGCAATCCGGCGGCCCAGAAGAATGGCGA
>Ga0138256_10003004_pt1 | contig 18025 bp, 18 predicted proteins | sample KNB2016incub_MG_FD_105486 | JGI IMG/M metagenome (GOLD analysis project Ga0138256, IMG submission 105486) | Active sludge microbial communities from wastewater in Klosterneuburg, Austria - KNB2014incub_MG | ecosystem: Engineered > WWTP > Activated sludge > Unclassified | place: Austria... | reverse complement strand
TGGAGCTTCAATGCAGTATAAAGTTTTTGAATCGCTCTGGCCTCAAATTTCTGCAAAAAAGTAAAACAAAACCAGACAGTTATGTCTGGTTTTTGTTATTTTCGCGTATCTTGACTAGATAAATTCAACTCTTTGAGTACCGAGTAGATGGTTGCTCATTTTTCTGAGTGTTAAATTAGGGAGGCTGTCTTAACGTCCAAGGACGCAAGAACCCCACCTTGTGGTCTCGCTTCGCGAGACTACCTCAATTAAATGATTTGTAGAAAAAATTAATTGCAACCGACTCAAGTATCAAAGAGTCGACCTAGTATAAATGTATAAATCTTAAAGTGTCAAGGATTATAGTTTTTTGGTACTAAATTATTACTTAGGGAGTCCAAAGTCCAAGGAGAGTAAGTGAATAGGTGAGGATAGAACCAACAACATTCATCAGTGAAAATCCCCCGATTGGGAATACTAGAAGTACAAGGAGGATCAGAGTTCCAAATGAACTTAGTGAGAGGTAGCTGTTGGCTAGGTCTTCTGGTAAGATCAGAGCAAAAATTTTTGATCCATCAAGAGGTGGGATAGGTAGAAGATTAAAGACGGCCAAGGATAAATTAGTGAACATAATATCTACTAAGATATATGCTAAGAGGTCGACGACTGAATGAATGGTATTTGATGATCTAAAAATTAGATCAAAAAAGTAGCCTTGATCTTTATGGAAAAAAATGGTGAAGAGTAGATAGGCAGCAAGCATGAGTAAAATATTTGTTGCTGGGCCTGCAAATGAGACTAAGGCGATATCTTTTCTACCGTCTTTTAGATTGTAGGGGTCAATGGGTACTGGCTTTGCACCGCCAAAGATTATTTTTGTAGGAGACAGTAGAAGCATGAGTGGTAATAAAATACTTAAGAAGGGGTCAATGTGAGGAAGTGGGTTAAGTGTCAATCTCCCCAGGAGTCTTGCTGTAGGGTCTCCTAGTCGTTCTGCTACATAGCCGTGCGCAATTTCATGAAGAATTGCTGAATAGATTAGGACAATTAGGGCAATTGCAAAGATTAGGATGTTTATCGGGATTAAAAATGACTCCATTGTTATAAAAAGCTCCTAATATTAATTTATCGGGTACGATTAATTCAAGAGGTTATTGTTGTAATTATAGTCAGTTTTTAGTATACTAGCAACTCTAGGAGAAAATAATTATGGCAATGCAATGTCTTATGTGTCAAAAAGGAGTTCAGTACGGACATAACGTGTCTCATTCAAAGCGTCGTACTCTAAGAACTTTTAAACCAAATCTTCATGTTACAAAGGTCGTTATTGACGGCACGTCGAAGCGTGTAAAGCTTTGCACAAAGTGTCTTCGAATGTATAAAAGAGTTTCTAAAGCTATTGAAGAGATAAAATCAGAGAACACACAACTTCCAGAAGTAGCTGCTTAAGATTTATTCATTCATCCCAAGAAACGCAGTCACTTTTTCTTTCATTTCTGGATGTCCATTAAAGAAATCCTCTAAATTCATTGGTTTGCCACCCTCTAATTGGATTCTTTTTTCTGGATAAAATTTGACAATCAGTTCTTTTCCGCTCACTCCTCTATATTTACTCCATGCTGTTGGCCAGGGAAAGTATGCTCTTATCATCCGATCAAGATTTTCTGGAGAAGGTGGATTATCCCACTCAAAGTAACCGTTATCCCTTGTGATTATTTGGCAGTAGGTTGCCTTGCTGTCGTCTTGAGGTGTTGGAATCAATTTTTTCTTAGCAAAATCATTAATAATTGCAGGTAACTTCAGAGCTGCACCTTTAAACATTGAGACACGGAGTTTTGCAAAGGTATCATTAGGCTGAATAGGGAATTCCCATTGGCTAATAATTGGACCATGATCCATTTTCTCATCCATCTTAATTATTGAGATACCACTTTCCTTATCCCCATTTAAAAGAGCCGTCTGGATGGGGGAAGGTCCACGATATAGTGGGAGAAGAGATGGATGGATATTGATTGAGCCAAGCCTTGGTATATCAAGTATCATTTGAGGAATAATCTTTCCATAAGCAGCCACGACAAAAAGATCTATGTTTAGAGCGTTGATACCCTCCAGGAAAGTAGCGTCTAGCTTTTCTGGTTCAAAGATCTGAATATTATTTTCTTCACCCAGAATTTTAATGGGAGAGGGTGTAAGAATTCCTTTTCTTCCTTGTATTGAGTCAGGAGAGGTCACAACACCTATGAGGTCAAAGTCTTTTCTCAGGATTTCTAAAACCGGAGCAACAAAGGAGGGCGTTCCAAAAAAAATAATTTTAAGTTTTGAGTCCATTTTAGACTGATATTTCCTCAAATTCCATTTCACCCTTTTTATTTTTTACCGATTTATAAAGTTGGCCTTTTTGCTTAATAACGCGTCTGGGGAACAGGACCCCTTGGAGATGATCAAATTCGTGCTGGATAATAGTTGCCAAAAACCCAGTAAATACTTCTTGATGTTTGACTCCTTTTTCATCGAGATAGGCCATTTCTATTTTAGGGAAACGATGAACTATCCCCCAAATATCTTGTAGAGAAAGACAGCCTTCCAGCTTTACTTCGTGATGCTCATCGTCAGTCTCATCATTTGTAGATAGTTTTTCTTCTTTAGGAATAATTAATTCAGGATTAATAAAAATATGAAGGGGGTCCTTCTTAGATTCTTTAATAATAAAAAGCTGGATAGACTTTCCGACTTGTGGAGCAGCGAGTCCTACCCCCTCAGGGTCTTTTGCATATAAAAGGCTATCAGTCATCTCACCAATAAGTGAAAGGATGTTTTTATCGATTTTTTGGATTGGACTAGCTTTTGTAGCTAAGACTGGTTTTGGTGCTTGAACGATTGATAACATAGCTGTGAAGCATCGACATTATACTCAAAATATGAGGATCATACAATGCTAACTAGAGTTTTTCTCCCCAAGAAGTAAGCATTTTCTCTGATGCATCATCATTTGGGATAAGATTTGTGAGGATATATTTTAGGTCGGAAACCGCCTTGTTGTAGTCAGTAATCTTTTCTTGTCCTGTGGCTATTTCTGAAAGCTGATGATAGAAGACGGCTCTGGCATAGTATGCATCACGATAGTCAGGCTTGAGGATGATTGTGTAGTTAAGTTCTTTGATACCTTTTTCAATTTGATTATTTTGACCGTAAAGGACTCCAGCATTATAGGAAATCTTTGCATCAGTCGGAGCAAGTTTCTTTGCAACCATAACTGCTTCCAAGGCATTTTTATAATATTTTGGATCGATTTGAGCTAAGAGATAGAATACTCTGACCCTAGACTTCCAAAACACAATATTATTTGGGTGGTTCTCAGTAATGTTGTCACTTAATTTTACCGCTTGATTAGCTAGCTGTGCACCAACCGTTGCGTTATTGTTGGCAATTAGCGCTGAGCCAAGAATTGCCATGTTTAGGGAGAATTCATCTTGGAAGACTGGCTCATTTGGCCTGGTGTTGACCGCTGATTGGAGATGAGTGAAGGCAGTCTGATAAGAGGTGGAGTCTCCTACATGGTCAAGATTCATTCCTAGCGCATAGGAGACATCAGCTGTCCAAAATCTAATGAGCTGAATTACTAAGAAAGCTCCTACGAGAATTACAGCTGATATGCTACTCCACTGATAGAGGTTAAAGCTGGAATAGTTTTTTTTAATTTTACTGCTTAGATCCCATTCAAGCTTTTTTGTTAGAGGATAATCACTATAGATTAGGAACCAGATAGGAATAAAGAAAAGTAGGATATTCATAATTACGACTGAGAAGCCGAAGAAATTAGAGATGATAATAGTAAGGAATGCACCTGGTAGAGAGGCTGCATAAAGCCAGTTTTCTTTATTAACCTCACCTTTAGGAAGTGATCGTACCTTTCTAAGTTGAGTAAATGCGACAAGGAAGAATGATAGTAAAAAGAAAATGTGTGTGCCGAGTCCTAGTGCGCCGGTTGTTGCTAGGTAATTTAAGTATTCATTGTGCGCTTTGTTGTATAGGTAATCCCATTCAGAAGTAAGATTATGAGCAGCAGGACGGAATGCATAGTAGGCGAAGGCGTAGGTTTCAACTCCTGTTCCGATGATTGGATGAGCCTTCCAGATATCAAATGCGCCTTTCCAGACTAGAAGCCGGATATCACCTGAGTCAGTAATATTAGTTACTGGAGTTTTCTTATTTTGGGCAGCTGGAGTTTGACCTGTAATTGCTGTGCTTGATGGAGACTTGCTGGAAGTAGAGTGGAAAGCGCGCAAACTAACGGCATCTAATTGATGAATGGGTGTTCCACTTGTAAAATTTAGGAAAAAGAAAATAGCATTGAAGGTTATAAAATATGTTAATAGTTTTTTAACTGGGAAAATCCGAACATAGTAAAGCGAAGCCCAAAAAAGCATACTTCCTGCCCAAAAAGCCAAGAACCCTCCTCTGGTATCTGTGTAAAGAAGTGCCAAGTACATAAGAATTGAAAGAATCCAGAGCCCAATAACTCTGGGCTTTTTAAGCGATTCAATGAGGGAGAGGGAACTAACTTTTTCTTTTTCCCAGATAGACATAGCCATGGTGATCGGGAGAAGTGCTGCTAGATAGGCGGCAAGCCAAGCTGGCTGACCCAGTGTTGAGAAGATACGGATTGTTGGTTTGAAGGCATCGGTCCAGCAGGCAGTATCAAGACTACCTCTAAAAAGTAGGCAGGTAGGGTCATATCCAAAGTGTGATGGAAGTCCCCAAAGTATTACGAAAACTGAACCAAGAATTGTGGCGATAAGTAAACGCTTGGCATCTTTAAGCGTGCTGTTACTGATGAAGGCATAGTATAATAGTGTGTAGGTGAGTATAGATAGGAATCCTCCATTAAAACGTGAATAATATCCCCAAAAGGAGATTCTCGAATCAAGTGAAAAAATAGTTGAAATGAGTTGGGATAATAAGAAAAGCAAGATAGGAATATCTAGTGGTGTTCGTTTAATGCTGAAATCTCTCTCAGAAATCATTTTAACTATCCATGAAGTCATAATGACAACTGCGAGTCCCCAGGTGACCCACATTTTATTTAGTTCAAAAAGTTCAGAGGTGTTGCTAGTTAATACGAGAGGTACAGAAAAAAGAAGGACATAGAATGACCAGCGGATTAACTTATCACAGTAGGAGCTAAGCTTCATGAATTTTTATAATCGTATCATAGCTTAATAGTTTCGAGCAAGAAGTTATCATTTACAAAATTTGGTTTTGGACTAGCTTTGAAGTATGGGAGGTAGTAGAATAGGTAAGCGATGTTTGATCGACTTTTCTCATTTTTTTCTCATGATATTGGTATTGATTTAGGTACTGCAAATACACTCGTCTTTGTTAAAGGAAAAGGTATTGTCATCAGAGAACCCTCAGTCGTAGCGATGCGGAAGAAAACTAAACAGGTCATAGCTATAGGAAGTGAGGCTAAAAAAATGGTTGGTAAAACCCCTGCATCGATAGTTACCATTCGTCCGCTTCAAGGTGGAATTATCTCGGATTTTGATGCTACTGAGGCGATGATTGCTCATTATATTAAGCAGGTTCATGAGATGTCAGGTTCCATTCAATCGCTCCTAGCACATCCTCGAGTTGTTATTGGTATACCTTCCTCAGTTACCGAAGTGCAACGGCGTGCTGTTTGGGAGGCAAGTCTCTCAGCTGGAGCACGTCAAGCATTTTTAATTGAGGAGCCTATGGCTGCTGCGATAGGTGAGGGAATCACGGTTTCTGGATCAACTGGGATCATGATTGTTGATATTGGGGGAGGAACAACAGAGATTGCGATTATTTCACTTGGTGGAATTGTGGTAAGTCGATCGCTTCGTTTTGCAGGTGACGATATGGATCAGGCGATACTTCACTATGTGAGGCTTAGGCATGGGCTGCTTCTAGGAGAAAAGACTGCAGAGGATGTAAAAATTAAGATAGGTAGTGCATATCAAAAAGGTGCTAAAAAAAGTCAAAAAAAGCAGGTAGCTAAAGATAGTGAGAACGGAAATATAGATATCAAAGAAGAACATGGGGAGAAATTAGCAATTATCAGAGGACGTGATATCGAGACTGGACTACCACGAAGTATTAAGATATCTGAGTCAGAAATCAGAGAAGCATTATCCCCAATACTAGCTCATATTATTGAAGGTATTGCTGACGTTATTGAGGAAGCGCCGCCGGAGCTTTTGGGCGATATTTTGGAGAGAGGGTTGCTAGTTACTGGAGGTGGAGCAAAGCTCTCGGGTCTGGATCAACTAATTGTTGAGCGGACTCACATACCTGTTATTTTGTCAGAAGATCCGCTGACGAGTGTTGTACGGGGGACGGGAAAAGTGCTCGATGACGAGGAGCTTCTTAACAGAGTGAAAGTTATTGGCGGACTTAAGTGATTTATCTACGGCTGGGCTTGTCCTCACAAGTTAAACCTACTACAATAATCAGATAATGCGACGCTCAAATATTGCGATATCTTTTGTTTTTTTCTTATTCCTTTCCTTTTTCATATATGCCTTTTCGCTAACCAGTCTTGGCCAAAGTCTTATCGGCATTTTTGAGCTTGGGACAGTACCTCTACAAAAAACTGCATTCTCTGTCTATGCAGAAAGTAATACTAAGTTAAGTGAACTCCAAAGTTTAAAAAACCAAAATGCAGATCTTGAGTCCCAAATCGTAACTTACAAAGAGCAAGATAAGGAAATTCAGGCTTTACGGGATCAATTTGCAACAACTTCACCATCCCAGTCATTACTAATGCCAGTTCATATAATTGGTCTTAAAGCTTTTATACCTGGCGTCTCACTTCCAGAACAAATAATTATTGATAAAGGTAAAAAGGATGGTATTAGGAGTAGTGCTGCAGTTATTTATAAAAATAATGTTATTGGGAAAGTAGTAGTTGCAAATGATCATATTTCACTAATTGACCTAGTCTTTAAGAAGGGATTTTCTGTAACTGCAAATACTTCAAAAACAAATTCTTTAGGCATCAGTAAAGGTAATGGACAAGGAAATATTATTCTAGACAATGTTGTTCTTTCGGACTCTCTGGTTAAGGGAGATCTCGTTATCACAAAGGGAAGTATCGATACTGACGGAAGCGGTATTCCGCCAGGGCTTGTGATAGGCAAGATTACCTCAGTCGATAAAAAGGCGAGTAATCTTTTCCAAACGGCTCAAGTGCAGCCATTGGTAGACATCACTCATCTAACTACACTTTTCGTTTTACTCAAACCAGAATAATGTTATGCAAAAAATTCTTATCGCACTTGTTGTAGTTTCTTTAATACTGGAAGGTTCAATCACGTCGTTACCGCTTGTACTACTAAGTCTTCTTATCTTCCGTATTGCAGTGTCTGATAATTCTGGATTCTTGATGGCATTTCTATCTGGAATTATTCTGGATATTTTTCTTGTTAGACCAGTTGGGCAATCAAGTATTTATTTCCTAATCATTCTATTTTTAATTGGAATGTATGAAAAAAAGTTTGAGGTAAACTCACTTTTATTTATCATGTTGGCAACTTTTACGACATCTTTAGTCTATTTTCTCGTATTTACATCCCCATCTATTTTAATTCAGACAATTTTTATGACATTTCTTTCAGGATTTTTATATGTTGTGCTTCGTCTTAAAAAACCAAAAAAGCAAGCGAGTGTTAGTCATCTATGAAACCCGGAGCAGCCTTTACAGATTCTATCCATACAGAAAAAATAAAGAGACATCGTTTTCGTGAGAATGATTCTTCATCAGCCTCAATGAATGGCAAGGTCCTGCTTATTGCACTCATAATAGTAAGTACTACAATCTTCCTAAAGATTGTCTCACTTCAGATTGTGCACGGTAAGTATTACCGAAGTTTGTCTGACTCAAATAGAACTCGAACTAAGATTGTATATGCTCCAAGAGGAGTATTATTTGATCGTCATAATATCCCACTTGTCTATAATCTGCCAGGTTTTAGGCAGACAGTTAAGGGTAAGGTTGTTATCCTGAGTCAAGAGAGGGCTTTAGACTTAATTGCTAAGGGTGCACAAAATATCTCAGTCGGCTCGCTTAGGCAATATCCTTTTAAAGATGCTTTTGCCCATGCGTTAGGCTACGTTGGACAAATCACTCAAGAAGAGCATGAATCTTCAGATTTTAAAGATTATTTAACAACTGATCTTATTGGGAAAACGGGCATTGAATATAAATATGAAAAACTTCTCCGTGGGGTTAATGGTAAGCAACTAATCGAGGTTGATGCAACTGCTAAAGAGGTACGAGTCCTTGGACAGACGGATCCTATTCCGGGACAGGATCTCCATTTAACATTGGATAGTAAATTGCAGTTAGAAGTTTATTCAGCCATGAAAGATGTTAAAAAAGGTGCAGTTATTGTCTCAACTCCCAAAGGGGAAATCCTTTCTATAGTCTCAAAGCCTTCTTTCGACCCTAATTTATTTACACTTGGCCCATCATATCTAGCGACCAATACTGCCTACCCTTCGATTGGTTCAATCCTGATTGGTAACGATCAGCCGCTTTTAGATAGAGCTATCAGTGGGACTTATCCTCCTGGTTCTACCTTCAAGGTCGTTATGGCAGCTGGGGCACTTCAGAGTAAGAAGATTGATGCCTCATACGTCGTAAATGACCAGGGAAAAATCCAGATTGGACCCTATACTTATACTAATTGGTACTATACAGATTATGGAAAGACAGAGGGAGAGGTGGGCGTAGTCAAGGCCCTTGCTCGTTCAAATGACATTTTCTTCTATGAACTTGCAGCTCGGATGGGACTTTCGACGCTTGTATCTAGCGCTTCGCAGATGGGAGTTGGGAAGACGACTGGAATTGATCTTCCAGGCGAGGCAGCAGGGGTTTTGCCTGACAAGAAATGGAAGCAAAAGAATGTTGGTGAAGATTGGTATCTGGGAGATACATATATTTACGGGATCGGCCAGGGGTATCTCCTTACAACACCACTCCAAGTAAATATCTGGACACAGATTGTTGCAAATGGAGGAAATTTGTATCAGCCACATATTATTAGTATGGATGATAAGCCTTTAAAGACAGGTATCTTATCCCAGCCCACGGTAGATCTAGTTCGTCAGGGAATGGTTGGTGCTTGCGAAGCAAAGGGTACAGCTTGGCCACTCTTTGATTTTAAAGTCAAAAACTCAAATCTAAAAATTGATGGCAAGAATATCTTACAAGCTGCCTCAAGTAGTGCGGACATGCGTCATGTAGTTATTGCTTGTAAAACCGGTACCGCTCAGCATGGGGGAGAGGATACTCCGCCTCATGCCTGGATAACATTGTACGCTCCTGCATATGATCCTCAAATTGTTGTAACTGTTCTTAAGGAAGACTCAGGAGAAGGCTCAAATGAGGCAGGGCCAATTGCTAAAAAGATCTTAGAAGAATATTTCGAAAATAAATAATTTTATTTAGATAATCCTTCTGGTATTTGGAAAATTAAAGGTCTATCAATTTCCTGTTGATAGTAAGTTCCTAAGAAGAAAGCGAGAATAGGTAGGAGAATAAAGAGTGCAAGAGCAATTGTTTTTGATAGTCGAGTTACAGTAGTCCAGGATTTAGGAAGTTTGGGCAATCTCATAATGTCAATTATCTTTTCCTTTTGTCTGAGAGGATAGTTTGGATAGCGTCTTGGACAGTTGTCATAAATTGAGCGGGGAAGATGATAGTCGAATTTTTCTCTGTACTAATTTCTGCCATTGTCTGGAGAGTTCGTAGCTGTAATGCAACTGGGTGTTTTGAGATGAGGTCCGCTGCCTTACCTAATTTTTCAGCAGCTTGGAACTCTCCTTCAGCGGATACAATTTTTGCTCGTCTTTCACGTTCTGCTTCAGCTTCTTTAGCCATTGCTCTTTGCATATTATCTGGTAAAACAATATCTTTTATCTCAACAGCTGTAACCTGAACTCCCCAAGGTTCAGTATGGGCATCGATCACATTTTTAATTTTTGTATTGATATCACTAGTCTTTGATAGTAGCTGGTCGAGTGTAAATTGTCCTACTACATTGCGTACTGTAGTCTGGCTGATCTGGTTGACTGCCTCATAGACATCCTCAATTGCTATAACAGACTTAGTTGGATCAACAACATGGAAGTAGTTAACTGCTGCTATATCAATACTTACATTATCTTTCGTTATAATTTTTTGTGCAGGAATTTCTTGAGTAATAGTTCGTAGTGATACCTTGATCATTCGTTCAAAAATTGGAACAAGAAAGATTAGTCCTGGACCGCGAATTCCGGTACATCGTCCCAAAAAGAAAATCACTCCCCGATCGTACTCCTTAACTACCTTGGCAGACATAAAAAATATAACGATGATCAAAGATAATAAAATTCCCACAAAATACATAGTAGGTGTACTATATACCTGAGGTAAATCTATGTCAATTTCAGACGAGCGAGTATATTGGTTGGCTTTTTCACTCTGTAATGGAATCGGTCCCAAGAAATTTAATCTACTTTTAAAGACATTCAAAACTGCTGAGAATGCATGGCGTGCTTCAAAAACTGAGTTAACAGAAATTATAGGCCCCTCTCAAACAGAAAAATTAATTAATCATATAGATTCAATTAATTTAGATAAATATCTAGAACAGATGGAAAGTAAGAGGGTTTGGTTTCTAACTCTCCCTGATTCAGAATATCCTGGACTTCTCAGAGAGAGTTATAATCCACCCTTTGTACTTTTTGGAAAAGGAAGTAGGGAGGTTTTTTTCCAAGCTAAAACAATAGGCATTGTCGGCACTCGAAAAATAACTGGTTATGGTAGGCAAGTTACAGAGCTGATGACTGAAGGTCTGTCTCGGGCAGGATTTTGTATAGTATCAGGGCTAGCGATGGGAGTTGATGCGGTCGCGCACGCGACTGCCCTAGAAAGTAAAGGTAAAACAATTGCGGTCTTGGGCTGTGGAGTTGATTGCTGTAGTCCTTCAGAAAATTATAATTTGTATGAAAAGATAATTGAGAGTGGAAGTATTGTTGTTTCAGAATATCCTTTAGGAATAGCACCTACGAAAGGGTCATTCCCGTCTCGTAATCGAATTATTGCAGGATTATCTCAAGCAATTTTAGTTACAGAAGGAGCAGAAGATAGTGGTGCACTTATTACTGCATCAGACTCATTTAAAAATAATAGGCCAGTATTTGCAGTTCCTGGTCCGATTACCTCAAGCTTATCGAAAGGCCCAAATGAGTTGCTTAAGATAGGTGGAAGATTAGTGACAAGCAGTGATGATGTACTTCTTGAATTAGGTATAAGAAATTCAGTTTTAAAACTTAAAAATACAGACATAAAAGGTGATTCAGCTGATGAACAGATGATTATTGATCTAATCCGAGATGAAGAGTTGTCATTTGATGAATTATTGCAAAAAACATTATTCGATAGTTCGAAGATGAATATGACTCTATCGATGATGGAAATGAAAGATATGGTCTTAATCACGGAGAACGGTAGCTATACTCTTAAGAATTATTAAGGTCTATAGTAATTATGTTATAATCTCCACCTTATGCATGAGTGGGAAAGGGGATCATCAGAAGATAGTACTGATATTAATAAATTAAAGGTAAGATTTGGTCAAACTTTCTCGCCGTTTAAGAACGGTTTTAAGACAAAGATTGGTAATGGTTTGCCTAAGCCAACCCAAGCATTTGGATTTTCTTCTAGCTTTTCTCTAGAAGATCTTGGGGAATCAAGAATTGAGTTATTCGAGGAAGAAGATTTAAATGTATCTCATCCTATTTCTAGTGTTGATCCCTTGCTAAAAAATTACGACCGTTTGATTGCTAATAGAGTAGAATCAGTAATTTATCTAGATGAAGTAGAGGGTTTAGAAATTGATTTGGAATGTATAATAAAGATCAGAGATGCGGAATATAAAAGTAGATATAGTTCTTTAGGTGAATTTAGTGAGATAGCACTTTTTGATGAGTGGGAAAAGCCAAGCGGAAGTAAGTTGGAGCCATTATGGATTTATAGCCCAGTGGAGCTCAGGCTTATGTCAGTTAGATTTAATAGATTAGAAAGATAACTGTCATGGTCTTCGTTGCGATACAGCATCTTGACATGACCTGTATAATGAAGAATACAAATCTAGCTAAAGATACTCGATGCCCAGGGTATCTTTCTTTTTTTAAATATGAAAAATTTAGTTATTGTTGAGTCACCTACAAAAGCCCGTACTATTAGTAAGTATTTGGGAGATGAATATACCATTAAGTATTCCATGGGTCATATTATGGATCTCCCTAAAAGTACACTTGGTGTGGATGTGGAGCATGATTTTAAGCCAGAGCTGGACGTAATCGCTGATAAGAAGAAGTTAATTAGTGAATTACGTGCAGAGGCTAAGGACGCAGACCGGATTATTTTGGCAACTGATCCTGATCGTGAAGGTGAGGCAATCGCTGCCAATATTAAGGAGATGCTTAGTAGTAATAAAAAAATAACTGAGGATAAGTTCTCTAGAATAGTTTTTCATGAGATTACTGAGGAAGCGATTAGAGCTGCAGTAGAGAGTCCACGTGGTGTTGACTACAATCTAGTTGATGCACAAGTTGCGAGACGAGTTTTGGATCGCTTAGTAGGTTATAAATTATCCCCACTTCTTTGGCAAAAAGTTAGAAGAGGTCTTTCAGCTGGGCGTGTCCAGAGCATCGCGTTAAGGCTTGTTGCTGAGCGAGAGAAGGAGATCTCTAAATTTCAAAAAGAGCCTTATTGGACTTTGCATTCGCTCTTCCAGCAAGAAATTAAGGACACTGATGTCGAATTTGAGCTATTAACAATCGAAGGGAAGAAGATTGAGCTCCAAGTATCTTTCGAACTTTATGATGGAAAATACACAATATCCAAAACTGTAATAGATACGAGTGAGAAGGCAGAAGAAATCGAAAAAGATATTGCAAAAAGAATTTTTACAGTAGCGGAAGTTAACGAAAAGCAGGCTAAAAGAAGTCCATACGCTCCTTTTACCACTTCAACCCTCCAGCAGGATGCGTCACGTCGTCTTGGATATTCTGGAAAACGGACCATGAGTCTGGCTCAAAAACTTTATGAAGAGGGTTTTATAACTTATCATAGAACAGACTCAACAGCGCTTTCTCCTGTTGCGATCACTCAAATTAGGTCTTTTGTCGCGAAAGAGTTTGGTGATAAATATATACCTGAAAAGCCAAGGCTATATCTAGCTAAGCAAAAGTCAGCTCAAGAGGCACATGAAGCAATCCGGCCAACAAAGATTAATATATCTCAAGATAAGGTAACAGCGAGTCTAGATCGTGACTGTGGTAGGCTTTATGATCTGATTTGGCGTCGAGCAGTTGGTTCACAAATGTCTGATGCACTGATTCAGTCAACAACAGTAATAGCAGAAGATAAGCCTGAAAAGAAATATAGGTTTAAAGCGACTGGTTCAGTCCTAGCTTTTGATGGATTTTTAAAGATTAATCCTCAAGCGCTTCAGGATACTAAGTTACCGCAATTTTTAGCTGGTGAAGATTTAATTACAAAAAAGATTTTTCCAACAAGCCACGAGACACCCGCTCCGCCTAGGTATAACGATGCCTCGATCATCGCAACGCTTGAGGAGAAGGGAATTGGGCGTCCGTCTACTTATGCCTCGATCATCTCAACTTTGGTTGACCGGTCTTATGTGGAGCGAGTTGAGAAGCGTTTTACAGCAACTCCGGTTGGTATCGCTGTTAACGACTTCTTGGTTAAGAATTTTTCAGATATTGACGATATTCCATTCACTGCAGAAATGGAACTAGAGTTAGATCAAATCGCATCTGGTGAGAAAAATTGGGTGGTAATGATGAAAGATTTTTATACACCATTTTCAAAAAAGCTAGTTGATGTTAAAGGGGCAGAGAGGGTTAAGATCCAAGTTGAGGAGACAAATGAGAAATGTACTGATTGTGGAGCACCAATTGTCGTTCGTACAGGCAAGTTCGGTAAATTTCTTTCCTGTAGCAAATTTCCTGAATGTAAATTTACAAAACCCTTTGTCGAGGAAACTCAGCTTCTCTGTCCAAAAGACGGCGCAAAAATAATAATTAAAAAGACACGCAAAGGAAGGAAGTTTTTTGGTTGTTCAAATTATCCTAATTGTAACTTTGCTGCCTGGAAAATAGAAGACATTAAGAAAGAAGAAGCTCCTCAGGCTCAGGTTAGTTAAGTTACCTTGGACAAGCCGTAAATTCACAATTTGGACCGCTTCGTGAGACGTAACTTCCATCAGTACATAACTTTGCTTCTTGTGTACAGGCGATAGGCTCAGTCGATGGTGCTGGAGATATTTTTCTAATTCTAAAAGTTTGGAGAATTAATTCCGCTTGCTCAGAGAATCCAGGCGGGAAAACATCAAATGTTATTTGATAATAAATGTCATTAACCTTAAATTGATCCTCTCGTCTGCTACAGCGATATGCGCAGTGGATAGTGTATTCCATTACATCGAGACCATTGATAACTCTTCCAACCTGGTCGTCAATTGAAAAATTAGGATCATTAGCCACATTTGTCGGAGTAGAAAAAGGCTTTGATTGAGTTGTGATCGTCATCGCATTTGGCATAAATGATCCATCAGCAAGTTTTACTTTCCAGCTCATGGCACTTCCAGTTGCGATATCTAATTTGAGAGTATCTGGATAGAAAAATTGGAGATTATCATCTACATATTCTTTTGGATGTTCAATAACTGACTTTTTAGTGGATGTTACTGTCGGTGTAATACGGGAAGTGGATGATTTTTTAGTCTCTTTTTGTAAAAGAAAGAAATAGCTTAAAAGTGCAAAGAGTGCAGCAACTCCGAAGATCGCTAGCATGCTTATGATTTTTATCGAGCCATTAGGTTTTCTGATCATAGTTAAAGTATCCCAAGCACAGAGGTAAAATGTCAAGGAAAAGTAGGGTAAATTATAGCTGAGCCTTGACAATGCTAAAAAACAGTTCCACAATGATGTCATGAGGCTTTTGCTTCCTGTAACAGCGTTTTCTCTATTTCTTCTTACAGCAGTTCCCGCATTTGCTTATCTTGATAAAGCGGTTCTTGGAACTTCAAATCAGCTCTCAGATGCTGTTTTCCCACCCGTAACTGCAGGCCCAGGGCATATATTGCCTGACAGTCCATTTTATTTTGTTGATAAGCTTTACCAAGAATTCCGCTTAGCATTGGTCTTTACTCCTGAAAATAGAGCAGAACTTCATGTGCAGATCGCTTATGAAAGACTCGCTGAACTAAGAGTTGAAGCGTCTCGGAATAATCAAAAGGGGGCGGATGCAGCATTAATAGAACTTGAACATGAGTCAATGGCTGCTGCCCAGGATGTGCGAGATGCTTCCTCTCAGGGTAAAGATGTCACTCAGTTAGCGCGAGATATCCATCAGGCGATTACTGACTATCGAACTGTTATCGATACGGTTGCGGAGGAAATGCCTAACAGTTCTTTTTCCCAGAAATTGACTGCAACATCGGGAGTTTTGCGGGATGCTAGAGTGGTTTCTGAGGATGCTCTTCCACAGGGTGATATTCAGCATGAAATAGCTTCAAATATAAATCAGGAGGTTGATACTGCGGTTCTTGGGATTGCGACTTCTACTAAGAATCTACAGGCTAAGCTAAGTATTTATGAAAAGTATGCGAGTAACTCTGCTTCTGATAAGGTAGTTAAAGCAAGAGAAGTACAGATCGCTTCATTAAAGAAGCAAATCGCAGCACTCCAGAGTCAGCTTGATCGATTATTAGTACTTCAGAAGCAAGCGACTAACTTAAAAGTAAATCCAAAACTTAATCAAAGTGTTGTGAAGTTATCAAATATTAAGAAGAAAGCTTTAGTTGGAGCTCCAACTCCGAGCTTAACACCCACAAATAAATAAGTAGTGTATAATTTGTTCTTATGGTAAAGTTAGGTGCTTCAGAGTTAAGAACTACGATTCCTGATCCAAATCATCTTAAGCAAATTAAGAAAAACCCAGTTTACTTAATTATCGATAACGTTTTGGATACCTATAATATAGGTGCTATTTTTCGTCTTGCTGATGCTGTAGCCGCGACTAGAGTTATTATTTGTGGGGCATCTGAAGTCCCGCCTCATACTAGGATTAAAAAAGCTTCAATTAATACTACTGAGTGGGTTGATTGGAAATATTCACCCTCGGCAGTCGACGCAATTAAAGATTTACGGCTGGAGATTAAAGATATTCAGGTAGTTGGGGTTGAGTTAGATAAAAAAAGTAAGCCATATGATCAGATAGATTATTCTTTTCCAGCTGCACTTGTCGTAGGCCATGAATCAAACGGACTTTCTCATGAGACGATATCAGCCTGTGACATAATAGCTGAGATACCGATGTGGGGAGTAAATAAATCTATGAATGTAATGGTCAGTCTAGCAGTCGTGCTATTTGAAGTCATGAAGCAGTATCGTGAATTGTCATAAGCTATTGATTTTTAATATTAACTTTGTTACTTTATTATTATGCGCTCGCTTGAGCAAAGAGGATTTATAAATTTCGATCCAGGTGATAGTGATAATGGTCATACTGTTGCCGAAATAAACGTTAGGCAAATGGAGAAAAATGGTATTTCAATTATCGATTTTAGTAATCCGCCTGAAGGGATAGAGCTCCTCGGTAAGCCATTCGAAGCAGAATCGTTGTGGAGAAATATGAGTGAACCTCCTGTACCACGAAGAAGATAAATTATTCTTATCCTCTGATAATTTCTCTAATTGTGTAGAATAGAATCGTGATAAAACAGCAAGAGCTTGAAAGAATAGCATTAGAAATCGAGAACTGTGATATTTGTAAAAAAGATAAAATAGGCGTCGCAGTTCCGGGTGAGGGAAATCCGGATGCAGATATTGTGTTCATAGGTGAAGCTCCTGGTAAAAAAGAGGCGGTTGAGGGGAGGCCCTTTATCGGTCGCTCAGGACAACTTCTGCGAAACATGATCCGAAGCATAGGTCTTGATGATGAGAAAGATGTCTATATTACAAGTCCCGTTAAGTATCTTCCGGAGCGAGGAACACCATCTAGTGAAGAGATAGCTCACGGAAGAACGCATCTAACTCAGCAATTTAACGTAATTCAACCTAGATTTATTGTTTTGTTAGGTCGAGTTGCAGCAGAAGGTGTATTAAATCGAAAAGTAGCTGTTGTAAAAGAGAGAGGACAAGTAATTGAAGAGATAGGAGGAGTAAAGTATTTTTTGACCTACCATCCAGCTGCAGTTTTGCGTTTTCCTACCAAATTTAAGTTAGGAATGATTGAGGATTTCAAAAAGATTAAAAGTTTATTATAAATTCATAGCTGAGGTCTAGAGGAATAATCATAGCCTTTTGGCCTATGTTAGAGCTTGACATTCTCTAGAATGAAGCTATAATATCTATTACGTATGTAGGGATAAGACATAGAATTTTCTGTGACTCGCTCTCTAGCGAGTTTTTTTATCCCCATAAAGGGGATCCAAGATCTTTACATACATCTTCATTACCTCTTAACTTGTCCGCCAAAGTTGGCGAGATTAAAAAGTAGTAATTTGTACTTTAACAATCGGAAAGTGGTAGGGAATTTAATAGGTCTTCAAACTTCCCTTTAGCATCGCACACGCATTGCTATTTTTTGTTTGAAGTCCGTCAGATTTAATGGAAGAGCTTCAATTTATTGGAGTTAACTCCGTTAGATTTTTTTGAGAATTTGATCCTGGTTCAGGATGAATGCTGGCGGCGTGCCTTAAGCATGCAAGTCGAACGGGAAAGGTCGCAAGACTGATCCAGTGGCAGACGGGTGAGTAACGCGTAGGAATCTACCCCTAGGAGGGAGATAGCCCACCGAAAGGTGGTGTAATACCCCATGGTCTCGCAAGAGTAAAGGACTTAACGGTCCGCCAAGGGAGGAGCCTGCGTCCTATCAGCTAGTTGGCGGGGTAAATGCCCACCAAGGCGATGACGGGTAGCTGGACTGAGAGGTCGATCAGCC
>Ga0138256_10003003_pt1 | contig 18026 bp, 14 predicted proteins | sample KNB2016incub_MG_FD_105486 | JGI IMG/M metagenome (GOLD analysis project Ga0138256, IMG submission 105486) | Active sludge microbial communities from wastewater in Klosterneuburg, Austria - KNB2014incub_MG | ecosystem: Engineered > WWTP > Activated sludge > Unclassified | place: Austria... | reverse complement strand
GGTGTTACAGGTGTTACGGTGTTACAAGATTATTAAAACCGTTGTGCTGCAAGGCTTTCCGCTGTAACACCGATGTAACACCAAAAAAATTCCGGTGTTACAAAATCTCTGTAACACCGCTTGTAACACTGAAATCACTAGTGGGGTGTTACAGAAAATCCCTGTGGTAGCAAGGCTTTCCGGGTTTTGTAACACCGTAACACCTGTAACACCGGTTTCTTGCACACGCACCTGTGTGCGCACACGCGTGTACACGCGAGGAAAATTCAGGTTTTTCCTCGCCTTGTTGCTGCTCGCCTTGAATGCTGAATTGTGGTGTGTATAATGCGCACATGAACAGCGCCGAAATTATCAAGCAGTTGCTTCGTTCCGGGTGGGTGTTGCGGGGCGTCAAAGGTTCGCACCACATCTACACGCACCCCGAGCGGGGCGGTCATATCAGCGTGCCCCATCCCAAGAAGGATCTGGGTATCGGTTTGGCCAACAAGCTGTTGAAGCAAGCCGGCCTGAAGTGAAGGAGAGAACGATGAGATATCCGATTGCAATTGAAAACGGCGGCGATGATCATGCCTTTGGTGTCGTAGTGCCTGATTTGCCTGGCTGCTTTTCGGCCGGGGATAGCTTGGATGAGGCCATCGATAACGCCAAGGAAGCGATTGAGTTTTGGCTTGAAACTGTGATCGATGATGGCGGCGCGGTGCCGTCTCCAAAGACAGTGGCTGAGCACCAAGCCAATCCGGAATTTGCCGGTTGGATCTGGGCCGTGGTTCCGATTGACCTGGCGGCGCTTTCCGACAAGGTGGAGCGGGTCAATATCACGCTGCCGGCTCGGGTCTTACGCAGAATCGATGCAGCGGCCAAGGCGGCGGGTGAATCTCGCTCCGGATTTATTGCCCGCCGGACGTTGGCTGCGTAGTACTGGGGGCAACTATGGGGGCAACTGGAAAAGTGTGCAAAAGCCAGAATGCCTGATAGCAATGGTTTCAAGTGTTTGTTTGGTTGAGCTTACCCCACCAGTAGATACTGGAAAAGGCCAACTCAAGCGGGTTGGCCGTTTTCGTTCTGGTCACAGCAGAGTAGCCAAAAGCTGGCGCAGTTCTTTCTGAGCTGCGCCAGATTGGGTGTAAATGGGTGGATTTTGGCATGCTGAAAATTACCCGATCGGGAATTTTTTTGCAAAGCGATGGGCTAAGAGAACGTGGCATTCCCGATCGGGAAATATAACTTGCGTAGAGACGGGTTCTGGCCGATAGTTTCCCGAACGGGAAACTGAGTACACCATGACATCCATTCGATCACCTCAACAGCTCGGCGATGCACTTCGTGCAGCCCGCAAGCAACTCAGGCTGACGCAGCCTCAGTTGGCTCTGGCGGCTGGGGTGGGTGTGCGCTTCATCGTCGATCTTGAAGCCGGTAAACCCACCTTGCGACTAGAAAATGTTCTGCGGGTCATTGATGCCCTGGGTGGGGAAATCCAGTTGAGCGGATTGCCATCCGTTGCTGCCGACAATCAACGCGAGGGCAGCGAACATGGCGCATGAGTTGGAGGTCTGGTTGTTCGCTGACCGCGTCGGCACCTTGTCGCTGGTCGATGGACGGCTGAGTTTTTGCTACGCGCCTGGCTGGCTATCGCGGCTGAACGCCGTTGCCTTGTCCGCCTCGCTGCCCCTGCAAGGGGATTCGTTCGACGATCGCAAAACTCGCCCCTTTTTTGCCGGCCTGCTGCCAGAGGGCCAGATGCGTCGCCTGATCGCGCAGCAATTCCAGGTTTCGGGCCAGAACGACTTTGCGCTGTTGGACCACATCGGTGGCGAATGCGCCGGGGCTGTGACGTTCCTGAAGCCCGGGCAGGCTTTGCCTGCGCCTACCCACGGTGATGACGTGCAATGGCTGAGCGACGAGGAAGTCGTTGCCATCCTGGATGAATTGCCGCGTCGTCCAATGCTGGCTGGCCAAGACGGCCTGCGGCTTTCCTTGGCAGGCGCACAAGACAAATTGCCGGTGGTTTTTGATGGTGCACGCCTTGGCCTGCCGCGCAATGGCACGCCCAGCTCTCACATCTTGAAGCCCGCCATCCATGCTGTTGAAGACAGTGTGACCAACGAAGGCTTCTGCATGGCGCTGGCTGAAACCATGCAGCTCAAGCCGGCAAAGTCGAAAGTTCACGTTGTCTTGAGGCGTCCGTTCCTGCTGGTCGAGCGCTACGACCGGATAGTCAATGATCAAGGACAGCGTCAGCGCCTTCATCAAGAGGATTTCTGCCAGGCATTAGGTGTGGTGCCTGAAATGAAATACCAAAACGAGGGCGGGCCAGATCTGGCGCAATGCTTCAAGTTGGTGCGCCGTGTCACGCGCCCGAGTGCGCCGCAGATCCTGCGCTTGCTCGACTACGTGATCTTCAATGCGCTGATCGGCAATCATGACGCGCACGCCAAGAACTTCTCGCTGCTGTACTTGGGCAAGACTCCGGTCCTGGCACCGTTCTACGACACGCTTTCGACAGCGGTGTATTCGACATTGACGCCAAAGATGGCGATGAAAATCGGCAGCAAGTACAAGTTCAGCGAAGTCCAGGCTCGGCACTGGGACCAGTTTGCGGAGGGCCTGGGGCTTACTAAGGCACAGGCCAAAAGGCGCATTTTGGATCTGGCGAAATCGCTGCCGTCGACTGCACGCAAACTCCGCTCCGTCCCTGAGCACGGCTTTATTGGCAATGCAATGGTTGAACAAATCATCGCTTTGATTGAACAACGCTGCGCGTTGACGATTCGTCGGCTGACTGATCCTGCTATTGACGACGAAGCAGCGTGCGAGCCGTCAACTTGATGAGTTCGCAATGGTTCGCAGCAACCCGCAGCGCCTCGGTGCCGACGAGTTATCGCGGCTCGATCAGTTGGTCTTTTCCGCCGGCGGCAATCCGCCCGAGGGTTTGCTGCCGTAAGGGGCGGATTTCGGGTAGCCGGCGAGGTCGAGCAGGTTGTTGTAGGCGCCGGCTTCAAAGCCGCGGAAGCTTTGTTTGCCAACCTTTAAGGAGGGAATGAAAACGTCGCCGACCAACTGTTTCAACTCGTTGGCGTCTTCCGCTTTCTGCAGCATTTTTTCGCTGAACGGAATGCCACGTCCGTTGAGCATGTCGCGCGCCTGTTGGCAGTCGGTCGTGCAGTCGGCGGAGGTGTAGAGGGTCACCGGGAAATTCTCCTTCGCCTTGCGCCAGGCGAAGGGCAGGCCTTCAGTGCTTCCACCGCTTTCGCCCAGTTTGGCTACGTCTTTGGCCGTGCTCGGCGGAGGCGTGTCGGAAATCATGACGCGGCCGGCCGAATCAACCCAGCGATAGGTTTCGGCCGAGGCACAGGTGCTGACCAGAGCCAGGCACAGGATGAACAGAGGGCGCATCTTCAATCTCCCCAAGCAATGTGATTACGCTGTAATCATACCGCTATGGCGCAGCAATGCATCGACACTCGGCTCGCGGCCACGGAAGGCCTTGAAGGAGTCAATGGCCGGACGGGAGCCGCCAACGGACAAGATTTCGTCAAGGAAGCGCTTGCCGGTGACGGCGTCGAACGGATTGCCGGCTTCTTCGAAGGCGGCATAGGCGTCGGCCGACAATACTTCCGCCCATTTGTAGCTGAAATAGCCGGCGCCGTAGCCTCCGCCGAAAATGTGCGAGAAGCTGTTCGGGAAACGGTGCCATTCGGGCGGGAAGAGGACGGCCACCTCGCGACGCACCTCGTTCACCAGATCCATCACGGTCAACGGCCCTTTTGGGTCAAATTCGCTGTGCAGCAACATGTCGAACAGCGAGAATTCGATCTGGCGCACCGCCATCATGCCGCTCTGGAAATTTTTGGCGGCGAGCACTTTGTCGAACAGTTCGCGCGGTAGAGGTGCTCCGCTATCGACGTGGGCGGTCATGCCTTCGACGACTTCCCATTCCCAGCAATAGTTTTCCATGAACTGCGAAGGCAGTTCGACGGCATCCCATTCGACGCCGTGGATGCCGGATACGCCCAATTCCTCGCCGCGCGTCAGCAGGTGGTGCAGGCCGTGGCCGGTTTCGTGGAACAGCGTGATCACGTCGTCGTGGGTGAAGGTGGCTGGCAAGGGTTTGCCATTTTTTTCGCCAACTGGGCGGGCGAAATTGCAGTTCAGGTAGGCAATCGGCTTTTGAATGCCGCCGATAGTCCGCCGACGCGAACGGGCTTCGTCCATCCAGGCACCGCTGCGCTTGGTTTCGCGGGCGTAGAGGTCGAGATAAAACTGGCCAACCAGTTCTCCGGTCGACGTTTCCAGACGGTAAAAACGGACATCCTCATGCCAGACCGGTGCCGTGTCCGGTTTTACCCTGACGTTGAACAGGCTCTCGATAACCTTGAACAGTCCGCCGATGACCTTGGGTTCGGTGAAGTACTGTTTCACTTCCTGCTCGGAGAAGGCGTAGCGGGCCTGCAAGAGCTTTTCGGAAACATAGGACGCGTCCCATGGCTGGAAGTCTTCCAGACCGAGTTCGTCCCTGGCAAAGGCGCGCAATTCGGCGATGTCCTTTGCAGCAAACGGCTTGGCCTTGGCCGCCAGTTCGCGCAGGAAAGCCAGCACCTGCACCGGGCTGTCGGCCATTTTCGGGGCCAGCGAAACCTCGGCAAAATTGTTGTAGCCGAGCATCCCGGCGTCTTCCTGACGCAAGGCCAGCATGCGGTTCATCACCGGGGTGTTGTCCCATTCCGGCTTGCTCGTGCCGTCGCTGAACTCGGCGGCGCGGGTGGCGTAGGCGCGGTACATGCGGGCGCGCAGTTCGCGGTTGTCGGCATATTGCATCACCGGCCCGTAGGAGGGCGCTTGCAGGCTGAAACGCCAGCCTTCGACGCCGGCTTTTTCGGCAGCTGTTCTGGCGGCTTCTTTGGCATCGTCTGGCAGGCCGGCCAGCACGGCTTCATCGGTAACGATTTCGGCAAAGGCATTGGTGGCGTCGATGAGGTTTTCGGAGAACTTGGCGGAGAGGCTGGAGAGTTCTTCCATGATTGCCTGGAAGCGTGGCTTCTGGTCTTCCGGCAACTCGGCGCCGCTGAGGCGGAAATCGCGCACTTCGTTATCGACGATCTTCTTTTGCTCGGTGCTCAGCGTTTGATATTCGGCGCTGGCGCGCAGGGCTTTGTATTTGTCGAACAGCTTGAGGTTCTGGCCGAGTTCGGCATAGAAGCGCGAAACCTCGGGCAGCATTTCGTTGTAAACCTCACGCCAGGCCGGCACATCGTTGACTGAATGCAGATGGCCGACGATGCCCCAGGCGCGGCTGAAGGGCTCCAGGCCATCGGAGAGCGCGCCGGCGAAATCCGGCCAAGTGGCCGGGGTGCTGTCGGCGGTGAGGTGTTCGATCAACTCGCGTCCTGCGGTCAACAGCGATTCGATGGCTGGTTTGACGTGTTCCGGTTGAACGGTGTCGAAGCGCGGCAGGTCGGAAAAGTCGAGCAGGGGATTTGGTGTCGTCATGGCGAGTTTGTCTGGCTGCAAGGGGAATGAAAAAGGGCGGTGTGAGCCGCCCGGTATTTTTTAGAGTGTCTTGCCAGTCAGGCGTTCATACGCCTCGATATATTTTGCGCTGGTACGGGCGATGACATCGGCCGGCAGTTTGGGGCCGGGGGCAACTTTGCCCCAGTCCAGCGTTTCCAGATAGTCGCGGACATACTGCTTGTCGTAGGAGGGCGGGTTGATGCCTTCCTGGTATTGATCGGCCGGCCAGAAACGGGAGGAGTCCGGCGTCAGCGCTTCGTCGATCAGGTGCAGCGTACCGGCCGCGTCGATACCGAATTCGAACTTGGTATCGGCAATGATGATGCCGCGGCCACGGGCGTAGGCAGCGGCTTCTTCGTACAGCGCGATGGCGGCGGTACGGGCCTGGGCGCAGATTTCGGCGCCGTTCTTGCCGGTGCCGGCCAGTTGTTCGGCCAGCGCGGCGGCGCAGTTGGCCTGGGCGGTGGCGAAGGAAACGTTTTCGTCGTGATCGCCGACATCGGCCTTGGTGGCCGGCGTGAAGATCGGGCTGGGCAGCTTGGCGGCCATTTTCAGGCCGGGCGGCAGGGCGATGCCGCAGATGGCGCCGGTTTCCTGGTAATCCTTCCAGCCGGAGCCGATGACGTAGCCCCGGACAACGGCTTCAATCGGCAGCGGGCGCAGACGTTTGACCACGACCGAACGGCCACGGACCTGTTCACGTTCATTTTCGGTAACTACGGATTCCGGATCGATGCCGGTCAACTGGTTCGGTACGATATGACCGAGCTTGGCAAACCAGAAATCGGCGACGGCGGTCAGCACTTCACCCTTGCGCGGAATTGGATCAGGCAGGATGACGTCGAAGGCCGACAGGCGGTCCGTGGTGATAATCAGCAGTTTGTCGGCGTCGACCGCGTAAATGTCGCGAACTTTGCCCTTGGAGAGCAGTGGCAGGCTGGTGATGGACGACTGGAAAAGAGGTGCGGTCACGGCGATGTTCCCGAAAGCAAAAACGCGATTATAAATTAATGCGAGCCGGCTTCTTCAGCGGCGAGTTTTTTCCGCAAACGACGTGTGCCCCAGAAGACCAGGCCGGCGATCACCGGAATGGAGATGGCGGTAATCACATCGCTCGACAGATGGTGCAGATCCTTGGTCCCCTTGGCGAGATATTGCACCAGTTGCGAGCCGTAATAGGTGAGGACTACCACCGACAATCCTTCGACGGTTTCCTGCAGGCGCAACTGCAAACTGGCGCGCCGGTTCATCTGGCCAAGCAGTTCCTGATTTTGCCGTTCCAGTTCGATGTCGACGCGGGTGCGTAGCAACTGGCTGTTGCGGGCGACGCGGGCGGAGAGTTCCTCCTGCCGCCGGCTGATCGCCTCGCAGGTGTTCATCGCCGGCAGCAGACGGCGTTGCATGAATTCGTAAAAAGTCGGCAGGCCGGAAATGCGCGACTCGCGCAGTTCCTCGATGCGCTGCATGACGAGGCCGTGATAGGCGTGCGAGGCGCCGAAACGGAAGGTTGTCCGTGCTACCGAGTGTTCAACCTCGGCGGCCAGGCCGGAAAGGATGGAGAGCGCCTTGCGTTCGTCGTCCGGCGAGCGGGCCTGGCCGATCTGGTCCATCAACTCGGCCAGTTGCTTCTCGCCCTTGTAAAGCCAGCGGCTGACTTCCTTGGCGACTGGCAGACCGAGCAGCGACATCATCCGGTAGGTTTCGATCTCGAGCAGACGCTGCACGGTCCGGCCGGTCTGGCGTTGGGTCATGCTGTCGTTGAGCACGAGAAAGCGCGAGAAACCGTTGTCGATCTTGAAATCGGTGAAGATCCAGGCCGCGTCGTCGGCGACTTTGGCGGCCACCATGGTCCGGCCGCTTGGCGTCAAATTGGCCAGTACTGATTCCGGGCTGATTTCCCCGGTTGACCGCAGCTCAAGGTGGGTCGCGACGATCAACTGGCCAGGAATGCTGCCCAGCCAGTCCGGATGCACGGCATCGAAGGCGGTGGCATCCTGATCGAGAGCATCGCCACTGTTCAGTGGCCGGAAGAAGGTGTAGGTGGAAAATTCGGTATGCAACTCCCAGCGCAGGCGGAAACTGCCGGTTTCCAGCGTCATGTGCGAATCCGAGCTTTCAATCGAAGTGCATGACTGGGCCTGGGTAAGCACCGTCAGATTGTCGCGCTCGGCCTGTACGGTCGTTGCGCTGTGCTTGAAGACCAGATGCGACACCAGCATCGCCCCGACCAAAGGAATCGGCGGGCGGGCGTGGAATTCGTTATTCAGGCGCTGGCGGAGCGGGTGCTCTTCCAGATCGGCAATCATCAGGCGAGGGTGCATTTTAGAGGGGTCGAGTGCGGGGATCGACACTGTTGCAGTGCAGCAGATTGTAGCTGATCGTGATGGCAGACGGCACCCGGGCGCTTTTCCTATTTGCCGATGGTGGCGTCCCTGACCGCAAAACTGACCCCGGCCACCGGCCAAATGCCACGGTCGACGTTCTTTGCGCCGGCAAAAACCAGCCAGCTCTGGCCGCCGTAATGCGGCAAGGGGCGGGCCAGTGCCTGCAGCGCTGCGGCATCGTCGGCCGAGACGACAGCAAGCGGGGCGCCGACTGGCCGCACCAGGGTCCAGACCTGGGCTGAACCACGTTTTGACAGTTCGCTCGGTGGTCCGGGCAAGCCGGCGGCGGCGAGGGTTGCGGCAAGCTCGGCATGGGTGCCGATGATCAGCAGCGGCCCGCCTGTCGTCAATTCACCGGCCAGGGCCGGGCCGGAAATGCTTTGTGGCTTGACCTCGAAGAAACGCTGGGCGAGGTTTGCCGCGGCCTCGGCGGCGGCACCGCTGGCGGCGATGTGCAGCCGCGGTGCCGGTGCACCTATCCACTGGCGCAAAATGGGTGGCATTTCCTGCGGGTCGAGATGGCGCCAGAGGCGGATATCCGGGTCGATGCGGATGAGTTGGGGGCGAAAATCGAGGTCGAGACTGATTTTCTCGCCAGCCTGTTTGACTGAAACCCAGCGAGTTTCGCGTTTGCTGCCGGCCGATAACTCAAGCGGCAGATGTGAAACCAAAGGTGAGCCCTGTTGTTTGAGCACCACATCGAGTTGATGGCCGCGGCTCGACGGTTTGAGCCAGGCTTCGCGGATCTCCAGTTTTGGCGCGCCGCTGGCGTCGAGCCAGCCGGCAAAAAAGGTCTTGAGATCGCGTCCCGAGGCGCCTTCAAAGGCCAGTTGCAGATCCTGCCAGGCGGCGACGCGAAACTGGTTTTTCGACCAGAAATCGCGGATACCCTGGCGAAACGCCTTTTCCCCGATCTGGTCACGCAGCATGACGAACAGCATCGCCGCCTTGCCGTAGCCGACAGCGGCTGAAGCGCTGTGGGTGCGACTGCGAAATTCGCGCAGTGGCAGGCGTGCCTCAATCGACAGTGCGGAAAAGTCGCGCAGCCAGCCGAGTCGCATGTCGCGCGAGGTATCGTTGGCGGCGCCTTCCTTGTAGGCATAGTCCGCCATGAACGTGGTCAGCCCTTCGCTCCAGTTACCCCGCGCGTAATCGACGTAAACGCCGTTGCCCCACCAGTTGTGCAAAATCTCGTGGCCGAGCGAGCTGGCGCGGATGAACGGCAGTTTCAGGACATCGACGCCGATGTAAGTCAGCGTCGGCATGCCAAAGCCGGTGGGGAGCGGGCTGGCGACCACTGAAAACTCGCTGTAAGGGTAGGTACCGATTTCGCCGCTGTAGCGTTCGATGTAGCGGCGGGAATCTTCGAGATAAGCCTCGGCCAGTCCGGGTTCGGCATCGAGGGCGGCCGGGAAATAGGTGCGCAGGCGCAGCGCCGGGCTGGCCGTCTTGCCTTCTTGCGGCGCGATTTTCTCGCGCACGCGCCACGGTCCGGCCATCAGGTCGATGCCATCGCTACGCCGGGTAAACTCGAAGCTTGCGCGGTAGCGCCCGTTGGCGCCTGCCGGCAGGTTTTCTTCGAGCAGGCGCCCTGGCACCAGCGCGCGCTGATCCGCCGGAAGGCTGAGCTTGAGCCGATAGCTGAACATTGGCGCCGGCTGTGGATACCAGGCGCTGGAAGCCGGCAAAAAACTGCCGTCCACCGCAGCCATCGGCGGCATGGCGCGCAATACGCTGCGGTGATCACGCTCGTTCTGCAGGGCTTGCAGCGTGCCGCCGTAGGTGATTTGGAGTGTTTCGCTGCCCGCCGGCAACTGGATGCGCCACCTCTGCAAAGCGCCATCCCGGCCCAGCGCAACGAACTTCAACGCTTTTCCATCCGCCTCGACCGAACGGATATTGAGCGATTCGTGCAGGACGAAGCGGAAATTCCGCTGCATCGGCCGGACGATGGCAACGGCCTCGAACTGGCGGGTGGCTGGTTCGAGGGAAATATCCAGGGCGAGGGAGGGAGGGCTCGCTGCGGCGACACCGGTTGCCACAAGCAGGGCCAGAAAAACGAACAGGTGTTCAATCTTCCGCTGGATCATGTTTTGGCCGGGAAGCGGACGACCAGATCGAGTGCCGTTTCACCGCGCTGAACGCGCAGCGGTAGCCAGGTGCCGGGTGGCTGCCGGCGAATGATCGCGATCACCGACATGGTATTGATCGGCGGGCTGCCGGCAACTTCGATCAGGCGGTCGCCGACGACGAAGCCGCTGCGCTCGGCCAGGCTGCCCGCGGTGACCGACTGGACCCGCACGCTGCCCTCGGCATCTTCAAGCGCCACGCCCAGGCGCGGCGGCTGCGGCGGCAACAGCGCGGCCGCGGGCAAGGAGAACACCGCATCGGCCAGACCGGGGTCGAGATCGTCACAGGCCATTTCCTCTGATCTTGGCAGCAGGGTGGCTATTTGAGTGAATCCCAGGGTACGCAGTTGATGCGGTACGCCGTGCCCGTAGCGCAGGTGGCCATTGCCCATGATGCCGACGATCAGCGGCTTGCGGCCATTTTTTGCCGGGCCGGCCCGACTCGCCAGTCCTTCCGCCATCGCCCGGTCCCAGGTTAGTTGCGCCTCGACAAAAGCCTCGAAGCGTTTATCTGCTTGCCCCGGCTTGACCGCCTGACGACCTGGGCCTGACGCATGTTCGCGATAGATGCTGAACAGGATGTCGCGATAGGCCGCGACGGGCGGTGCCGGTCGACTCAGGCCGGCGCGCTCGGCGGCGGGCACATTGTCCCAGCCTTTCTCGCCAATCGCCTTGGTCAGGCTGCGGTCCACGTTCAGCGCGATTATCGGAATCCGGTTGATCCGGGCAAACTCAAACAGCGGCAGGTAAAGTTCCGGGGGGAAGTTCCACACCTTGTCCCAATCGGTCTGGGTCAAGAATTCGCGGACGGTCAGTTTGCCCTCCACCCAGCGATCAAGCACCGGCTGCAGCCGGCGCGGGAACATCTCGAAACCAATCACCATCTCGGGGCGATAGGCGTGCAGGCCGGCCAGGGTTTGCGCTTGCCAGCGATGATGGTCCGCATCGGCGTGCTGTTCGCCGAGCAGTACGAAATCGCGCTCGGCAACGCTGGCCAGCAGCTTGTTTGCCGGAATGCTGCGGGATTTTGCGGCGGCGGGTTCCAGCCAGCCGTTGGCGACCACGCAACTCTCGGCGGCTGCCGTTTTGCGCTTGTCGGCCGTGGCAATCGCCAAGCCGGCAATAAGCGCCAGCCCTGTCGCCGAGATTGACCAAAGGTAAGGTTTGAATTTCATGAGCGTCTTGATTGGCCTGAATAAGCAAATTGGATTGCTGCCGGTTATATCAGTTCCGGCTAGTGCAGGGAGCAATTACACAGCCAAGCAACAGTAGCTGCCCCCTGTACTGCTTCAAAGATCAAGTTGCAGCGCGGCCAGGCGCGCGTAGAGCCCGCCCTGTTGCCGCAGGTCTTCCGGGGTGCCGGTTTCGACGATGCGACCGCGCTCCATGACCACGATGCGGTCGGCTTTTTGCACGGTGGCCAGGCGGTGGGCAATGATCAGCGTTGTCCGTCCCTGCATCGCGGCGTTGAGGCCGTGCTGGACGAGAATTTCCGATTCGGCATCGAGGGCGCTGGTTGCTTCGTCGAGCAGCAGCAGTCGTGCGCCTTTCAGTATAGCGCGGGCAATCGCGATGCGCTGGCGTTGACCGCCGGACAAGCGGGTGCCGCGTTCGCCGAGGAAGGTCTGGTAGCCCTCAGGCAAGCGCTCAATAAACTCCTCTACCTGCGCCGCCCGGGCCGCCTGCCTGACTTCCTCATCACTCGCCGTGGCGCGGCCGTAACGGATATTTTCCAGGGCGTTGGCCGAAAAGATCACCGGGTCTTGCGAGACGATGGCGATGTCCTTGCGCAGATCGTGCAGGCTCAACTGGCGAATGTCCTGGCCGTTGATCCGGATGCAGCCATCCGAAACGTCGTAATAGCGCAGCAGCAGCTGGAACAGGCTGGTCTTGCCGGCGCCCGATGGGCCAACCAGCGCGACGCTTTCGCCGGGCGCGATGCGCAGGCAGATATCCTCCAGAGCGGGCGTTTGCGGCCGGGCCGGATAAGAAAACGTGACGTGTTCAAAACTGATCGACGCCTGGGCCGAAGGTGCCGGACTCGACAGTATCGGGGCTTCGTGGATGGCCGATTCGGCGTGCAGCAGTTCGAGCAGGCGCTCGGTGGCGCCGGCGGCGCGCATGACGTCGCCCCAGACCTCTGCCATGGTGCCGACCCCGCCGGCGACCAGCGCCGCGTATATGACGAAAGAGGCGAGTTGACCATTGGTTAGCAGGCCGTCATGGACCTGCCGGGCACCGACCCAGAGTACGAAGATGATCGTGCCCATCACCGCCGTGATGATTAAGCCGGTCAGCGCGGCCCGGACGCGTGTCCGCTTGATTGCCGTGGCGAAACTGGTTTCCGTGCGCTCGGCGAAGCGTTTGGCCTCGGCCGGCTCCTGCGTGTAGGCCTGGACGGTCGGCATGGCATTGAGGATTTCGCCGGCCAGCGCCGAGGCGTCGGCAATTTTGTCCTGGGATTCGCGCGACAGTTTTCTGACCTTGCGGCCGATGAGAATGATCGGCAGGATCAGCAAGGCCATCAGACCCAGATTCAGGGCAAAGAGATAAAAGCTGGTGACGGCCAGCATGACCATGCCGCCGACAAACTGGAACAGACTGCGCAAACCCATCGAAATCGAGCTGCCGACAACGGTCTGGATCAGCGTCGTGTCGCCGGTCAGGCGGGAGAGCACCTCACCGGTCTGCAAGGTTTCGAAGAATTGTGGCGACTGCGCCAACACCCGCCTGTAGACCGCACTGCGCAAATCCGCCGTGGCCCGTTCGCCGATCCATGAGACGGTGTAAAAACGTGCCGCCACGGCCAATGCCCAGAAACTTGCCAGGCCGAACAGGGCGATGAAATGCCCATCCAGACTCAGGGCGCCGAGCAGGCCGCCACTCACTGGCTTGCCTTGGCCGAAACCGAAATCAATCAGGTCGCGAAAGGCCAGCGGGACGATCAGAATGGTGGCGGAAGCCAGGCAGAGCAGGACAAAAGCCAGTGCAATGCGAGCCCGGTAAGGCCGCAAAAAAGGCCACAGACCGGCTAATGCCGAGAGGTGGCGGGGGGGGGCATTCTGGCTTGGATTTTTATGGCGCATGCCCAATTATGCTTGATCGCAAGGCGGCCCAAGTCGCTTCCCCCGATTGGGCGGTATGCCGAAGAGTGTGTAGCGCAATCCTGCGGTCAACGCTGATTTCAGGCTGTTTTTGCCCTCAAAAATTCAGTTGAAACGCCGTGCTGCAAGCGCCGTTGGCGGCTCTCAGGCGCTCATTGCGCTTGGTGGGCCAGCCATTTCAGTACCAGCGTGTAGACGCTTTCGGGGTTGATCGGCTTGCTGATGAAATCATCCATCCCGGCTTCGAAACACCGTACTTTGTCCTCAACGAAGGCATTGGCTGTCATTGCCACGATCGGCACATCATGGCACGACGCCATCGCACGAATCCGGCGCGTCGCTTCCAGGCCGTCCATCCGGGGCATCTGCATGTCCATCAGGATCAGGTCGTAGCGCTCGCGGCCCGCCAGTTCGACTGCCTGCATCCCGTCTCTGGCGGTATCGACGATCAGACCCACTTCGTCAAGCATCATGCTTGCGATTTCGCAATTGATCGGCTCATCTTCGGCCAGCAACACCCGTCGACCGCTGAATGCTTCCCTGAGCCGCGTCTCCGCATCGCCGCCGGGATTGCTTGATGGCAGTAAATTCAGCGGCGGGCCTTTTCTCAGCCGGGCGGTAAACCAGAAATTGCTGCCCTGGCCGGGCTGGCTGGTCGCGCCAGCTTCACCCTGCATGGCCTGGGCAATGCCTTTGGTAATCACCAGGCCCAGCCCCGTGCCGCCGTATTGGCGCGTCGTCGAGTTGTCGGCTTGTTCAAAGGGGTTGAACAGGCGGGCCAGGGCAGCCGGCGGAATGCCAACCCCGGTGTCGATGACATCGAAGCGCAACAAGACCTGGGTTGGATCGTCTTCGACGATGCTCAGGCGCAAAGTGACGCAACCTGTTTCGGTGAATTTGATGGCGTTCGTTGCGAAGTTGAGGAGCGCCTGCTGCAGGCGCGTCGGGTCGCCAATCAGTTGATAGGGCAATGCCGGGAGCTCGGTGAGAAGACGCAAATGTTTGGCCTTGGCCTTTTCCTGCAACATCGAGCGAATGTTCTCGAAAAGCATTTCAATTCGGACATTGGTTTCCTCCAGTGCCAATTTCCCTGCCTCAATTTTCGATACATCGAGTACCGCGTTGATGGTTTCCAGCAGGTATTTGCCGGCCGTATCCAGTTTGTCCAGGCGCTCCAGCTGTTCAGGTGAGAGGCCGCCGCGCCGAATCAGGTTGGCCATGCCGCTGATCGCATTGAGCGGCGTTCTGATCTCATGGCTCATATTGGCCAGAAAGGCACTTTTTGCCAGGTTAGCGGTTTCGGCTGCTTCCTTGGCGCGTGATAAATCAAGCGTCCGCGCCGCAACGGTTTCTTCCAGCAAGTCGCGCTGGCATGCCAACGCCTTTTCTCGCGTCGCAACGTTGTCAGCCATTTGATTGAAGGTTCGGGCCAGCTCGGTCAGTTCATCCTGCCCACTTTCGGCAACCCGGACATCGCTTTCGCCCAGTGACAATCGCGCGGCGCCAGCGCGCAACTGTTCGAGCCGGCGCAGGATGAGTCGATCCATCAGCAGGCCGAGAACCAGAAAAACAAGCAGATAGGCGCCAAGATTCCACCACAAGCGGCTCATCCATTGTTTCTGCAGGTCTGCCTCAAAACGTTCCAGTGGCAGTTTGATGCTCAGTACGCCACGCAAGTCACCGAGCTGGTAGCCGTAGGATTCAGCATATTGCTGCCGAATGCTTTCCGGCGCATCTTCCCGCTTGCCGTGGCACTTCAGGCAATACGGCTCGATCCAGATCGGTGCCGTGTAATGAAACCAGCGGCGTCCATCGGCATCCTGAATTGGTGCCATCCGCTCGGCAGCGTTCGGGTTGTTGCGGAAAAAATCCATCGCCGCCAACTCGAAGTGGTCGGCCTGATTGGCGGGATTCCTTGGACGGTCGGAGACATTGTTAAAGCGGTAACCGTTGTTCGTCCAGTTGGCGTAATCCTGAGAAATACGCGCCATTGAATGCGCCGGCAGAAAACCAATCGTTTTTTCATTGACCGGCAGTTCGCTATTGATGAATTGCTGGTGATAAACCCGCCGTGTTGCCATCAGCAAGGCACGCATGGCTTGCACGTCAATTTCCTGCTCAATGCGCTGATCCGCCTGGATCTTGTGCCAGGATGTCGTCAGATCCAGCGCCAGCACTGCCAAAAGCACCAGACCCAAAACCAGCCACATTTTTACACGCAGTGTCATGGGTTTGTTTTCGACCGGACGATGGCGGTTTCAGGCAGATATGTCATGTGGCTGCTAAATTAGTGGCGTCAGTGGCTGCATGTTCAGTCGGCGACTTAACAGCATTAATCTGATCTTGGTGTTTGTAGACACAATGATGAATTCTAACCACAAACAGGTATTTTTTATTTAAATTGATTTGTCTTAAACGGTGAGGAAAAAATCAATGGATTTGGCGATAAGCCGGCGTCAGTTCTGCCTGCTCAGGCGCCGCAAGCCCGGGGCCGCGCTGACCATCAGCGTGGCGGGAAGAGGGCGGCGAGGACTTTCCCGGTGGCGAGCGGCCCTGCGGTTTGCTGCGTCAGCCAGACGAAGCGCCCGCTCGACGCGCCTGCTGTCGCCGTTTGTGCGGCGGCCAGGTCGGTTTTTTCGTTGGCGAGGATGACGACGCGGGCAAGCCCCGGGGCGCGGGCCAGAATCCCGAGTTCGTGCAGGCAGCCGGCATTTTTTTCCTGGAAGTTGCGCAGGTCCATCAGTACCACGTCGCTCAGTCCGACCAGCCGATCCAGCGCCTGTTGCCAGGTGTTGTCGTGGCAATAGCATTCATTGACCCGGTAACGCCCTTCAAGGTCGGGCTGCAGTTCGAAGTCGGCAATATGCCGGGCAAGGTCGGCCGGCGTGCGGATGAAGCGTTCGCCGAGCCGGCCGTCGATGAAGGTGAAAATGTCTTCGGCGTCGATGGTCCGGTCCACCAGGTCGGTGCCGGCAATCAGCACGGTGTTGCCGCTCAGCCGCCAGTGTTCGATGACGCGATCGAACAGGTTCTGGACGTTGGCATCCTGCTGAAAAACCCGCAGCACGAGTAGCGTCGGTGGCCGGGTCGGGCTGGTGCCGCGCTGCATCAGCCTGCCGCCAAGCGGAATCCAGAGCAGCGGCAGGAAACAGACGACGGCACCCCAGCCGAGGTCGCCGATGGCACCCAGCGCCGGGCCGGTCAGGGCGATGATCCAGACTGCGCTGAACAGGTAAAACAGTTCGGAAATGCGCCGTTGCCGGTAGGCCTGCGCCAGCCAGCGGCCCAGCCCCCTGGCCGGCCACCAGGCGAAGAGCCAGGGCAGCAGCGCGAAGAGGGCGATGGCCCAGGTGGCGCCGAGCCAGCTGGCCAGCCAGTGAATGATCGGGCTATCGGCTTCGACCAGGGCGCCGAGCAAATCCACACCCAGTTGCGACGAGGCGCTGAGCAGCACGAACAGGGGCGCCAGCCACGGCCCGACGGCGCGGGTTGCGCCACCGAGGCAGAGGGCGGCGACGATGATCAGCGGCAGGCCGGTGTCGAATAGCATCCACTGGAAGATTTGCCCGAAAGTGACGGCTTCGGTCGTGCGCCAACTGAGCAGTAATACGGCCAGCCAGAACCAGGCGAACATGACGCCGAGAAAATGCAGGCGTGTCCACCGATTGATCACGGCGATGACCGGCAGCACCGGCCAGGCGTAGGCCGCGCCGAGGGTGGCAACGGTTTTCAGGGTGATCGGCCCGTCGGCAATCAGTTGCATGATCAGCGTTCGGGTCAGCGCGATGACGACACTCAGGGCGGCAAACGAAAACAGTAGTCGGCGGTAGGCGCGCCGGTTGTCAGCGAGGGCCAGCGGGGCGGGCAAGCTGGCCCGCGGCGGAGTTTCGGGCGGGCTTTCGGTGACTGCTGCGGTCGACGCTGAATTCAGCGGTATTTTCATCAGGCGCTGCATGCTCGCCCGATAGCGCCGGGCGACGATCCAGGCGCCGATCAGCGCCAGCAGTGTGGCGATGATCAGCAGGGTCAGGATCTTGCCCGATGCCATCGCTCAGGCCGTGGCTTGCAGCCCCGTGACGTACACCAGCCGCCCGCTGGTCGGATCGGTGACATAACTCAGGCAATGGCGGCGGTTCGTGCCTTGCCCGGGTGCCTTCAGGGAAATGTGCACCCAGCCGGAGTTGGGCCCCTGGCGCGGGTCATAGCATTCGCAGATGATCTGGTCGAAATCGGCCAGATGGTCGCGCGCCCAGCTCGCCAGTTCCAGCGTCGCCATGCCGACGATCTCGATGTCGCAAGCCTCACCCTTGGCGTGCTGGCTGGTGCTGAGCCAGGTGGCCGGCTTGTTTTTCAGCACCCGTTCGAGCGCCTGGCTGCGGTAGACGCTGTTCGGCGTGAAGGAACCAAAGGCATCGCGAATCGGTTGCAGCACGTGGCGGGCCAGGTGAATGGCGGCGTGCAGCTGGGGCTCGCTGGCGAAGCCGTTATCGATACCGCGCCGGCTGGCGAGGTCGGATTTGCTCAACTCGTAGACGCGGAAATTGGGGGCGATCAGGGCGCGCGGATTGAGGTCGTTGAAGCTGATCTGTTCGAGCGGCGTGGCGGAAAGATCGGGCTCGGTCACGGCTCGTGCTGCGGGGGCCTGGGTGACGACATCCGAGATATCAATTGTCGGCGCAGCGCGGCGGCGGATGAAAGCACCCTTGGCTTTGCTCGTCTTGGCGGCTTGCGGGCTCATTGCAGGCTCTCCTTCAATTGTTCAAGGATGCGGACCGTCACCTTGTCGCGGGGCGACCAGAGGTCGAGCAGGAAAACGATGTTCTCGCACAGCGAAGATATCTCGCGCGGGCTGGCGGCCCGGCCGATGGCGGCCCGGTAGGCGGCCAGCACCGGAGCGGCTG
>Ga0138256_10003002_pt1 | contig 18028 bp, 12 predicted proteins | sample KNB2016incub_MG_FD_105486 | JGI IMG/M metagenome (GOLD analysis project Ga0138256, IMG submission 105486) | Active sludge microbial communities from wastewater in Klosterneuburg, Austria - KNB2014incub_MG | ecosystem: Engineered > WWTP > Activated sludge > Unclassified | place: Austria... | reverse complement strand
CGGCTCGCAGCTGCTCGAGTCGCGCTACCTGACCGTGTCGATCTCCCCCTGCGTCGCGTTCTGGATCGTCCCCGCCGACGCCGCCGCGCTGCGCCTGAAGCACGGCGCGATGGACGGTGCGGCGGTGGCCCTGCTCACCGGGGCCGACGGCGTCGAGCTCGCCCGTGTCGCGCCAGAGAAGGGCGAGCTCCGGGTGGGCAGCCTCGAAAAGACGCTGCGCAGCGAGCTCGATCGCCGCCGGGCGGTCGCGGAAGCGCGCCTCGACGAGGCGGTGGCGAAAGAGAAGGCAGGGGATGTGGACGGCGCGGCGGCGCTCTATCAGGAGGTCTTCGGTCGCGGCTGCCTGTTCCCGGCAGCGGCGCGCAAAGCGCAGAAGGCCTTGAAGCGTCTCGGCCGGCCGGTGGGGGAGGAGAGCTCCGCGTTCGACCTGCCGGAACCGGTGGTCACGCCGGAGAAGAGCGCGGAGATGAGCACACTGCTCGCCGCCGGGCTCAAGGCCGAGTTGGAGCTGCGGATCGACGACGCCCGGCGAGCCTACGAGCAGGCGCATGCCGCCGATCCGGCCGATCCGGTGGCGACCCGGTTTCTCGCCGAGTTTCACCGCCACCACTCCGGCGACTGGCAGCTGGCGCGCGCGCTCTTCGACGAGATCCTGGCGCGTCCGGCGGACGCGATCTCGCGCGCGGTCGCCCTGCACGGGCTGGGCAAGATGACGATCCACCAGGGCGAGTTCCAGCGCGGGGTCGCGATGTTCGAGGCGTCGATTGCCGAGTTCCCGCTGCCGCTCACCTACCGCAATCTGGCGGTTTTCTGGAACTCCGAGGGCCGGTTCGACAAGGCCTGGGGCTTCGTCGAGCAGGCGCTTGCGTTGGCGCCCGACGAGCTCTACAACCGAATCTTCGCCGCGACGTACTTCGTCGGCCAGGGTAAGGCCGAAGAGGCTCTGCGCATCGCGCAGGAGAATGAGCCGGTGCTCGAGGCGTCGTACAACCTGGCGGCGATCTGGGCGCAGCTGGGCAGGAAAGAGAAGGCGCTCGAGCTGCTGACCCGGCACTTCTATCAGTACGAGCGCTTCGATCCGGTGCGCACGCGCGAGATGCAGGAGGCGCGCGACGACATCGCTTTCGCGAGCTACCACCGCGACGCCGACTTCATCGCCCTCACCCAACTCGCCGCCGCCGACCCGGACTCGTATCACCGGACGAAGTAGCACGAGAAAAGGGCCCCCGGCACGAGTGCCGGAGGCCCGGTTTCAGCGATCTGCTGCAGGCGCCGGATGGCGCCGCGAGGTCAGTTGATCTCGAAGCTCATGAGCTCGACGGGCAACGGCGGGTTTCCGTCGAGGGTGAGCGACCAGGCGTTGAGCGTACCGGTGATGATCGACGAGTCGTCGGCCGCGGTGAGCGTCCAGACGCCGCCCGACGCGCTGCCATCGAAGGCAGTCATGTTCCCCGGAGCGGCTACCGGAGTGGTTCCGGCGTTGGAGCCACCGTCGGTGGGCCTGAAGGAGCCGGTGAAGGGCGGTCCGGCCGCCGCCGTGCAGGCAGCAAGACCTGCGGCGTCGTCGTCGATGACGGTGTTGGTCATGTTGTCACCGCTCGAGCCGCAGTTGACCCACACGATTTGAGCCGCAACGAATGGGCTCGCGAGCGTCAGTCTGAGATCTGCGTCCCACGCATGGCTGATGTTGACCGTCAGGTTGGCGTCGGAGATCGTGCCGTTGACGCTGAAGTTCAGGGTGCTGTTGACGCTGCTGGCGTCCGGAATGGCGAGCGGAACGTTGGTGCTCGACTCGGTGACGGCGGCGTAGAGCTGGGCGGCGCCGAAGACGACGACCACGAGGGCGAGAACTGCGAGAAGTGAATTGCGGCTCTTCATGACTTGTGGCCTCCAGCGCATCTGTGTTCGAGAATCACTCTGCCGTTCGCCGACGCGGCGCGCGACGAGCATCGCTCTTCATAGAAGCTCTAGTCTACACGTTGGAGGGCTACCAGGGCCCTTCCCAGAGGCGCGGGTGGAGAACTTTGTAGACTCTGCGCACGATGAACCGCCGACTCCCAGCCTTGGCGTTGCTCGCGGCGATCCTCGTCCCGGTCGCGCTTTACTTGCCGACGCTGCGCTTCGGCTTTCTGTTCGACGACCGGCCGCTGCTGATGGACAACCCGATCGTCGCGTCGCCGCGCGGGCTGGGCGAGATTCTCACCACCGATCTCGACGCCAACGCCCGCAACAGCGAAGCGCCTGTAACCAACTATCTGCGCCCCCTCTTCATCGCCGGGGCTGTCGGGCTCCATCGCCTCTTCGGCGACTCACCGCTCGGTTGGCACGCGACGGCGATCGTCCTGCACGGCCTGCTCGTGGGCCTGGCGTTTCTCCTGCTGCGCCGCGAGGGAATGGGCGCCGCGACGGCGCTCGCGGCGGCGCTGCTCTTCGCGCTCCATCCCTCGCACGTGCAGTCGACAGCCTGGGTTTCCGGCCTACAGGATCTGCTCTTCGGCGTGACGGCGTTGGTCGCCTTCCTCGCCTATCGCCGCTCTCGGCGTCGGCCAGAGGCAGGCTGGGCGCCGTTGTGCCTTCTCGCTTTCGCCTTCGCCATCGCCCTCCTGGCGAAAGAGCCGGCGATCGGTCTGATCCTCTTCGTCGGCGCGGAGGCCGCCGGCTGGATCCCCGACGCACCCGGAACCAACGTCGAGCGCAGACCCCGCGCCGAGCTCCTCGTGCTGCTCGCGGTGGCGGGCGCGTACTTCGTCTATCGCTGGTCGGTGCTCGGCGAGCTGGCCCACCCCTTCCCGACCGCGCCCGCCTTGCCGGAGGCCCTCGCCAGCGTCCCGGTGGCCTTGCTCGCCTACTTCAGGGACTTAGTCTGGCCGGTGGGTCTTTTTCTGCTGCACCCCGCGCGGCCGGTGGCGGCGGCCATGAGCGGCGAGAGTCTCGGCGCTGCGTGCGGGCTCCTCGTGTTGCTCGCCGCGGCCTACGGCGCGCGGCGCCGCTGGCCGGCGCTCGCCCGCCCACTGGGCTGGATCGCGGCCTGGCTCGCTCCCGTCCTGGCGCTCTGGGCGGTCAATCCGGAATGGATGGTGATGGACCGCTATCTGTTGCTGCCGAGCCTGGGCCTTGCCTGGGCGTTGGCCCTCCTGCTGCCGATCGAGGCGGCGCGATCGCGCTGGCGGGCCTGGGTCTGGACGGCTCTGCTGGCGATCTTCGCCGGGCTCTCTCTGGCGGCGATGCGGTCTTTCGCCAGTGAGGAACGATTCTGGTCGGCGGCGATCCGCGCCGATCCCGGGAGCTCGACAGCCTGGGCCGAATGGGCGCGCCTGCGTGCCGACAAGGGAGAGCTGGCAGCGGCGGGCGAAGCGCTGCAGCGGGCGGTCGAGCTCGACCCGCGCGCCCAGCTGCCGCGCCTGCGCCAGGCACTGCTGGCGGTCCGCCGCGGTGACCTGACCGCAGCCCACGACATTCTCACCGGGATCGTCGAGCGCAACCCCGGCTACTTGCCCGGTTGGCGGAATCTCGTCGTCGTGCAGGCGCGCGGTGGCGATCTCGCCGGCGCCGACGCGACATTGGCGCAGGCCCTGGAGCGGTTTCCGCAGGATCCGCTGCTGTGGACGCAGCAGGCCATTCTGCTGCGGCAGCAGGGCCGGCGCGAGGAGGCGCTGGCTGCGATCCACCGCGCTGCCGAGCTCGCGCCGCGCGATGCCGCCATGGCGTTGCGCGAAGCCTCGCTGCTCGCCGATCTCGGTCGCGTTGCGGAGGCGGCTGCGGCGGCACGGCGCGGCCTCGCGTTCGCCCCCTCGCCGGAGATCAGGGCCGAGCTGGAGCGGTTGGCTCGCTGACCGTGGCACCGCCGACTGCCGCCGATTCGAGTCTGGCCAGGGCGAGGCGCGCGCCGTCGTGCCCCGGCTCGAGCGCGAGAACCCGCCGCAACTTCGCCCGCGCCCGTTCGAGCTCTCCGGCCCGCAGCCAGGCGAGCGCCGAAGCGTAGGTCGTGAGGGTCGAGCCCGGAGAGCGCAGCGCGGCGCGCTCGAGAGTGGTTGCCACCCGCTTTTTCGCCGGCGCCGCGGCCGGCCACGGCGCCTCGAGGATCGCGACGATTGCCCGCCAGGGGCGTGAATAGGTGGGAACCTGCTCGAGCGATCGCACGAGATGGGTGAGCGCCGGCCCGGCCTCGCCGCGGGCGAGCAGGATCTGACCGAGATTGTTGTCGGCGAGACAACTCTCCGAATGTGCCAGGACATGGCGCCAGAGCGTCTCGTCGTCTCTCCAGACGCGCGTCTGGCGGTGGGTCGCGACGGCAGCGACGGCGAGTGCGCCGACCAGCGCCAGCGCGAGAGCAGCTCGTGCAACCGGGCGAGCGCTCGCCAGCAGCAGCGGCGCGATGCCGCAGGCGGCCAGGATCAGGAACGGGATGGTGGAGAGATAGGCGTAGCGCTCGGCGACGAGCTGAATGCCGGATTGGGCGATGCCGGCGACCGGAAGAACCAGGAGGATGTAGATCGCCGCAGCCGTGGCGAGCGCCGGCAGGCGCCACCGCAGACCCCAGAGCAGGGCGATTGCCGCCACGGTCGCCAGAGCCGGAAGCAGATACGCCGACGCGAATGGCTCGAAGGGCGAGGGCCGCTCGTGCAGCGGCAACCACCAGGGCCGATAGAGGAGCGCTGCGGGATAGAAGGCCAGGCCGTAGCCGGTCTGAACGAGGCGGTCGAAGACGCCGTGCTCGCTTGCCGACGTCAGCGCGCCGGAGCTCGCCTGCGCCCAGAGGGCGGCCGCACCCGACGCCGCCGCGACCGCGAACGAGAGGCTCTTCTCGGTGACGAGCCGCCGCCATGGACGGCCCGATCCGGAGGTCCGAGCTGCCCGCCCGAGCGGCCAGACGTCGAGCGCCAGCAGCACGAACGGCAGGCTCATCTGCGCTCGCGCCAGTGCGGCGAGGGCATGCAGCAGCGCCACGACGCCGCGATAGCGCGACGGCGAGTCGTCGCGCGGACTGGTGACGAGGTGCAGCAGCACGGCAGCGAGCACCAGCACGGTGGACAGGAGATCGCGGCGCTCGGTTGCCCAGGCGACGGTCTCGACGTGGATCGGATGGAGAGCGAAGAGCGCCGCGCCGACGAGACTCGCGGTCGCGCCCAGGGCGAAGCGGCCGCGTTCGTCGAGCGGCTCGAGACGCCGCCGCACGAACCACCAGGCCAGCGCGCCAACCAGTCCGCTCGCCAGCAGGTGGAGCGCGAGGTTGGTGGCGTGCACGCCGCGCGGCGTCGCGCCGGAGAGGAGCGCATCCAGCTGATACGACATCCAGGTGAGCGGCTGGTAGTGGCCGAAGAAAGGCGTCGTGAAAGCCCAGGCGATGCCTTGGGCTCCGCGGTCCCAATGGGCGCGCGCGGCGATCAGATTGGCGCCGTCGTCCCAGACGAAGGCGTTGTCGAGCGCTGGCGCGTAGGCCCAGAGCGTAGCGGCTGCCAAGAGAGCGGCGGCCGCGAACAACGCGAGCCAGCCGGTGCGCGGCGCTCGGCCCGAAGGCGGCAAGGCGTTCATGGAGCCGTCCACTCGGCGACCTCCGCTTCGCTCAGCCGGAAGAGAAAGAGCGAGGTGCCGATGCGTTCGTCCGGGGAGCGCTGCGCCAGGCGTGACAGCAGCCGCAGTCGCCGCAGCGCCTCGAAGTCGCCGATCGTTTCGCCCGTCGACTCGGCGGAGGCGCGAGCTGCAGCGGCGGCTTGCTCGAAGCGCGCGATCAGGCGCGGATCGCGCCAGCTCTCGGCGCGCGCCAGCGGCCGGGTGAGGCCGAGCAGATCGCTGGCACTGACGACGTAGAGTCCGCCGGCGATCGGCGCGGGATGCGGAATGTGGCTGCCTTCTCCCCAAAGCCAGCGCACTTTCATCCCTTGCGGCAGAGGCGGATGTCCCGCCTGCAGGAGCCAGACCGGTCGATCGTCGGGCTCGCTCGCCAGGCGGGCGCGAAGGCGCAGAAGGTCCTGCCCCCAGTCGAGATTGCTGTCGAGGAGATAGCGGTGCCCCTGACGCCAGCCGCCGACCGTTTCGTTGAAGTAGCCGATCCAGTGGGGCGCCGCGAGCAACGTTGCGATCGCGAGCCAGCCGAGCGCCAAGCCGACGGCGACAACGAGCGGGCGCCGCCAGCGGACCGGGAACCTGGACGGAGCAAGACCGCCCGCGGCGATCGCCAGAACCGCCGTGACGGGTAGCAGGTGGCGGTAGCCGAGATTGAGGCCGCTGCGAGCCAGCGTCACGAAGTAGAGGCCGGCGAAGACGCCGAGGCCGACGGCGAGTGGACTCCAGCGCTGCGTGCCGCGGCGAATCCCATCGGCAGTCAGGGCCAGCCCGCCGAGGAAGAGCAACAGCAACGGCAACGGGGTCTTGATGGCGAGCGCCCACAGGAAGTAGAACGGGAAACCGCGGTTCGAATAGGCGCCGCGCAGATAGGCGGCGCGGTCGATCGCCTTCTTTTCGACGAAGGCGATGCCGAAGAGGTAGGGCTCGGGCAGCAGGCGGCCGGCGTGCGCGATGCGCAGCAGCGGAACGGTCAGACCGCGGCGATCGGCGGCGGTGGCCGGGTCGTGCAACACGGTCTCCCAGGCAAGGGCAGCGCTCTGCGGCGGGGGCTGGCCGTAGTCGCTCGGCACGGCGATGGGAAATGGCGCGCTTCCGCCTCCGTCCGTCGCGCGAAAGCGAAAGCCGTAGGCAGTCCAGATTGCAAGGATCGCTGTCAGCGCCAGCGCTCCTGCGCCGACCGCCAGGGTGCGGACCGTCGCGCGCCAACCCATCTGTAGGCGGGCGACGAGCGCCATGACCAGAAGCGCCGGGATCAGCATCGGCCAGGAGAACTTGACCAGCGCCGAAGCGGCAAAGCAGATCGCCAGGAGCGCCAGACGCGGCAGGCTGGGCCGGCTCAACCAACGATTTGCGGCGAGGAGGGTGCCGAGCGCTGCGAGCGCGAAAGGCACGTCCGCCGTAGCCAGATGGCCGTGCGCCAACCAGTTCGGGTCGAACGCCACCAGGGCCATCGCGAGAAGCGCTCCGGCGTCGCCGAAGAGCTCGCGTGCCGCGGCCCCGACGGCGAGCAGAAGGGCGAGAAACAGGCCGATCGCGACCGCCCGGCTGGAGAGGATGAGGCGTTGACCGTCGTTCCAGCTCTCGAAGAACTCTCTGCCGATCGTCAGGAAGTCGCCCGCATGCCAGGCTTGCGTTTCCGCTGCCGGCCACTGCACCGGCTGGAAGAGCAGCGGCAGGGCGAGCAGCCAGCGCGCGAGCGGCGGATGGTCGGGGCTCAGCCGGAAGTCGCCGGTGACGAGGCTCGCGTAGCCGGCGACGACGTGGGCCGGCTCGTCGACGGTGACGCTGTCGGTCACCGCCGCGCTCCAGGCCAGTCCCGCCGCGCAGGCGAGGAGCAGCGCGACGATCCAGGGCGCGACGCGAGCGGGCATGGGCGGCTAGACTATCGTCGCTCGCCCCTCGAATGACGATTCCGCCCTCTTCCTCCGCGCCGTCCGCCGGCCATCGCGCTCGTCTCGTGCGCGGCGCGATCCTCCTCCTCCTGGTGACGCTGATGCTCGAGGGGGTCGCGCGTTGGGTCGTGCGTTCGGAGAGTCTGCTGGCGCGGATCTCTTCGCCCTTCGACGAGGCCTCCTGGCGCCTGCGTTGGGTGCAGCGCCATCGCGGTGGCGAAGCGCCGTATGCGTTCTCTTTCGACGTGCATCACCCCGTCCGAGGTTGGGCGGTGGCTCCGAATGTCCGGAATCTCGAGGTCTTCGGCGGCAAGCGGTTGAATACCGACTCGAACGGCTTGAGGGGCGCCCGGGAGGTGCCGTTCGAGAAGAGGCCCGGAACACTGCGTATTGCCATCTTCGGCGACTCGTTCTCCTTCGGCGAGGAGGTGAGCGACGACGAGACCTTCGCGCATCAGCTTGAGCGCCTCGTGCCCGGTGTCGAGGTGCTGAATCTCGGCGTCCACGGCTACGGCCACGACCAGGAACTCCTCTACCTGCGCGAGGCGCTGCCGCTCTACCAGCCGGACATCGTGCTCGTCGGCCACGTGACCGACGATTCGATGCGCAACATGCTGGCCTTCCGCAGCTTCGCCAAGCCCTGGTTCCGCATCGCCGGCCCGGGCCTCGAGCTCCACGGTACGCCGGTGCCGACGCCGGCGGAGTTTCTCGCTGGGCACGCTTGGGGCTCGCGTTTCCTCGACCTTCTGACGATGGCGCGCGAGCGCCTGCTCTGGCGCTGGGGCGATCGCGTCGGCGAGACCGACCGCCTGACCGACGCGATCCTCACGGCGATCTTCCGCGAGGCGCGTGCCGCCGGCGCGCGGCCGGGAATCGTGCTGCTGCCGGTGTGGGGGGAGTTGGGTGTCGCCGACCCGGCGCCGCTGCCCGGGGAGCAGTTCGTCACGGCGATCGCAGCCCGGGAGAGGGTTCCGTGCCTCGCGCTGCGGCCGCTCTTCGTCGAGCGCGCCCGCCTCGGCACCGAGTTCGAGCGTCGCGAGCACTGGCGCCCGCTCGAGCACCGGTTGGCCGCAGGCGGCATCGCCGACTTCCTGCGCCGCGAGGGGTATGTGCCGTGAGTCGCCGACTCGAGGTACTTCTCGCGGGCGCCCTGCTTTCTGCCCTGGTTGTCTTCGCTTTCCTGCCGACCCTGGGCCACGGTTGGGCGCCGATCGACGACGGGCTCAACTTCACCCGCAACGAGCACTATCGCGGCCTCAGCTGGGACAACCTGCGCTGGATGTGGACCACCCGGCTCGCCGGACACTACATTCCGCTATCGTGGATGACCCTTGGCGCCGACTTCCTCGTCTCCGGCATGAACCCCGCCGGCTACCATCGCACCAATCTCCTGCTCCACCTGGCGAACGCCCTGTTGTTCTTCGGCCTCGCCCTGCAGATTTCTCGCCGCCCGGAAGTCGGCGGCCCGGCGCCGACCGACGAGCAGCCCAACGCGATGTGGGCGTCGCTCGCGGCGTTCGCCGCCGCCGCCTTCTTCTCGCTCCACCCACTGCGCGTCGAGTCGGTGGCCTGGATCACCGAGCGTCGCGACCTGCTCTGCGGCCTTTTCTGCCTGCTCGCGGTGCACGCCTATCTCGGCTACGTTCGCCGCGAAGGCGGAGGCCGCAGGGTCTTCTATGCTCTCGCGCTCATCGCCTTCGCCGCCGCTCTCCTGTCCAAGGGCATCGCGGTCGTGCTGCCGGCGGCCCTGCTCGCCCTCGACGCCGGCCCGCTCGGCCGGCTCGATCCCGATCCGCGCCGATGGCGGCTGGCCGCCTGGCGCCTCATCCTCCTCGAGAAGCTGCCGTTTCTTCTTCTGTCAGCGCTGTTCTCGGCGATCACGCTGTGGGCGATCTCGCCCGTGATGTCGGAGGCGACGATCGCCGGCATCGAGCACCGGCTCCTGGCGGCCGCCTTCGGCCTCTCCTTCTATCTCGAGAAGTCGTTCCTGCCGTGGTCGATTCCGTTCCAGATTCCGACCACCGACCTGCTTTCCTTGGAGTCGGATCCCGGAATCGCAGCGCGCGGGGCGGCCTTCTTGGCCCTGCTAGGCCTGGCGGTCTTCGCCTGGTCGAAGTGGCGCCGGCCCCAAGCCGCCCTGGCTCTCGCCGTCTTCACCCTTTTCGTGCTGCCGGTGAGCGGGCTCTTCCAGGCCGGGCCGCAGCTCGCCGCGCACCGCTATACCTATCTCGCTGGTCTGTCGCTCGCCCTGCTGATCGGCGGCATCGTCATGCGGGCCGGCCGCTTGCGGGTGCTGCCGGCGCAGCTCGCGGCGGCGCTCGTCGTCGTGGTTCTCGCCGGCCTGCTGGCGTGTGCCACTCGCTTCCAGGTGGCGCTCTGGCGCGACGAAGTGACTTTCTGCCGCGCCGCCGTGCAGGCCGCGCCGCGAGCCTGGGCACCGGTCGGCGCCCTGGCGCGAGCGCTCCTGTCGCGCGGGGAGGACGCCGAGACGCTCGCCGTTCTCCGCGCCGGCAGGCAGCGGCTTCCGAGCGCGATGCTGCTGCCCTACCTCGAGGCGATGATCCTGTCGACGAGCGAGTCGCGCGAAGTACGCGACGGGGCCGAGGCGCTGCGTCTCGCCGAACGGACAGCGCGCGCCACGAGCTTCCAGGATCCCGCGGCGCTCTTGGCGTTCGCCGCCGCTGCTGCGGAAACCGGAGACGATCCGGCGGCGCGGCGTCTGCTCGAATCGGCCGAGACGCTCGCACGTGCGGGGCGCAAGCCCGAGCTGCTGCCGGCTCTCGAAGAGGCGCAGCGTCAGATCTCGCGCAGCGCACGTGTGCGGTTCTCGCGCGAGGATTGGGATCGCTACCGCCTCTGAGAAGCATCCGGCCAGCGGAGCAGGCTTCGCCGTCGGTGCCCCGATATAATCGCCGCGTTTCTCTTCAGGGAGCCTCCGGATGAAACTGAATGCCTCGGTTGTCGGTCTGCTATTCGTCACGCTCGCCTTGCCCGTGGGATGCGCCAAGGCGCCCCAGGCGGTTCCGGCGCCACAGCTCGATCCGGCGGCCGTCGTCGCCCGCTTCTCGGGCGGTGAGATCCGGCGCTCCGAAATCCAGGCAGCGGTCGCGAACCGGCTGGCCTCGGTGCCGCGCCCTGTGGCTCCGGAGACCCGCGAGCTGACGGTGCGCAAGGTCGTCGAGCGCCGGGTGCGGCTCGCCATGCTCATCGCCGAAGCCAAGGCTAAGGGTTACGAAACGCGCCCCGAGGTGCAGTTGCAGGCGGCGGCCAGTGTGGAGAAGATCCTCGCGGCCGACTTCGTGACGACCGCGGTCGCCGGCGCCCACGCCGCCGACAGCCTCGTCGCCGAAGCGGTGGAGCGCCGGCTGCAGAGCGTGCATCCCGAGGAGGCGAGGAAGTTCAGTCACATCTTCCTGCGCGCCGCGGAGTCCGACGCCGCGGCTCGGGCTGCGGCCGAAGGGAAGATGCAGGAGATTCTCGCCGAGTTGAAGAAGGGGACCGGCTTCAACGCTCTCGCCGAACGCTACTCGGATTCGGTGGACGCCCGCGGCGGCGGCCGCATCGAGTGGACCCGGCGCAAGGACCTGCAGCGTGCGGCGGCGGACGCCATCTTCTCGCTGCAGGAGGGCGGTCTCTCGCCGGTGGTTGCCGCGAAGGACGGCCTGCATCTGTTCCGTCTCGACGGCATCCGGTCGGGCAGCCCGCTCGACGTCGAAGGGATCCGCCGCGCCGTGAGGAACGAGCTCGACGGTGAAGCGCGCACGATCGCCGAGCGCAGCCTGCGGCAGCAGGAGCTGGACACGGCCGGAGTCGAATTCGCACCGTCTCGCGCCCTGACGGCGGCAGGGGGAGCGGGCGACCGCTGGGTGGCGCGTTGGAAGGGAGGCGAAGTCCGCGCGGCGGAGCTTCGCGCACTCCTGCCCGCCGCGGTCGACGCGCCGGATAGTGCCGGCGCCTTCCTGCGCGAGCTGGTGGAAAACCGTCTCCTCGCAGCCCGTCGCCGTGCGCAAGGGCTCACGCCGGCCCTCGAGGAACAGGCCGCGGAGGCGAACCGTGAGACTCTGGTCGATGTCTATCGAAGCGCCTTGATCGCAGAGATTCCGGTCGAACCGTCTGAGGAAGAGATTGCCCGCTACCTTCGTGAGAACGGGGAGAGCGCGCTTTTCCTGCGCGACTATCGGCTGGATGTTCTGTTCTTCCCGCAGTCCGGCGAGAGCGTCGCCGACGTCTATGCCGCCGGCGAGAAGGTCGTGGGCGAGCTGCGCGCCGGAACCCCATTCGATCGCTTCCTCGATCTGCCGCCGCGTCCGGACGCCAGAGTCTGCCGCGACGCGCACGGCGTCGATCTCCAGAAGCTGGGTCAGCAGTCGATCCGGATGCGCAAGGCGATCCTGAATCTCGGCGCCGGAGAGGTGACGCCGGCGATTTACCTCGACGGGCCTCAGGTCGCTTTGGGGTCGGAAGACTGCCGGCTCGAGGGGCGCGGCGTCGCCTTTGTCCGGTTGCGCGAGATCCGCACGCTGCCGCTCGAGAGCGCACGGCCCTTGATCCAGGTGGCGCTCCGGAAGGAGAAGGAAGCGGCCGGGATCGAGGCCATCCAGGCCCGCCTCATCGCCGAGTCGGGGCTGGCGATCCTTCTCCCCGAGGGTTGAGCGTGCGCGCCCGCCGATGATCGTCCTGCCGCCGCTCGCGGTCGCGGCTCTTTCGACGCTCGCGCTCCTGCTGCTGCTAGCGCATCGCCGCGCCAACCTCGGCGGCAGAGCCACGGTGATCTTCGTGGTCGCCGCCGCGGCCTACGGCTGGCTGCGTTCGATCGCGATCGGCCGGCTGAGCGCGACGGCTCTCGCCGACGCGCCCTATCGCATCGTCACGCCGCTCGCCTCCGTCGGCGGCGTTCCGTTACAGGAGCTTGTGGGTTGGGTCGCCGCCGTGGCGCTTGCGGGCTACCTCGCCGACCGGCTGCTCCGCCGCTTCGGCCGTCCGGCAGACGCCTGGAGCACCGCCCTCGTCGCCGGCGTGGCGATGGCGGCGATCTGTCTGGCGGTGGAGTCGGCAGCGGTGACTGCCGGCTGGTGGTCGTGGAGCCTGCAACACTCCGCCACCGGGGTCCTGCGCTTTCCGGCGATCGCGCTCCTCGACTGGGGCTTCGTCGCCTTCGACTTCCTCCTGCCGTTCGAGCTCTGGCGGCGGCGCGCGCCGATGGCCCAGCGTGTCCTGGGGCTGCTGTTGTTTCCTCTCCATCTGGCGGGTCACGCCCTGACCGGGCCGGTCTGGGCGGCGCTTCCGCTCGCCGGCTTCGACTTCGTGCATATCGGGTTGATCGCAGCGGTCGCCGCGCTCGCGCTGGCGCCCGGCGGCCGCAGCGCCGACAGTCCGTGGCCGGGCTCGGCGGGCGAGCGATGGCGGGCCGCGGCCTGGCTCGGCGGTGGCCTGATCGTGCTGACGACGGCGACGCAGCTCGCGGTGCTCGGCGAGTGGCGTGCGCTGTGGACGGGCCTGCCGCTCGCCCTGGCGATTCTCACCGCTGCCGTCGTTCGCGTGCCAGCGGCGGCCGACCGGGCAGCTCCGCGCTCGCGCCTGCGACCGGTCTGGATCTTCCTCGCGCTGCTCGGCGGCGGGCTACTCCTGCGCCTGCCGGAGGCGATTCGCGCGCGCGATTTCGAGCAGCTCGTCGGACGCGGAATCGCCGCGCTCTCGTCGGGAGACATCGCGGTAGCGCGGGCGCAGCTCACCGCCGCGCTCGACCGGCGGCCCGGGCATGCGGACGTCCGGTGGCTCCTCGGCTGGGCGGAGCTCCAGGCCGGCGACCGGTCGTCGGCGCGCGCGCATCTCGAAGCGGCGGTAGCGGGCCGCCCGGCCTCCGTCGAGGCGACGCGTTACCTGGCGCTGCTCGATCTGCTCGAGGGACGGCGTGACGACGCCGTCGCCCTGCTCGATCGCCGGCGCGCCCGCCATCCGGAGAGCGCCGACCTCGCCTATCTCGCCTGGGTGGCGGCCGAAGCGCAGCCCCTTCGCGGAGAAGCGCCGGCGCCGGTCGTCGCCAACGCGAACGCGGCAGAGATCCGCGAGATCTTCGCGCTGGCGCGGGTGCTCGGCGACGCCGCCACCCTGCAGGCCTGCATCCGGCGCGACCGCGAGACCTCAGGAGCGTCGCGACCCTGAGCTCAGTCGTGCGGCGGCAAGGCGGCGCGCGTAGCCTGTGCTGCCGCGAGCAGCTCTCCGGACAGATCTTCGTCGGCGAGAATGCGGTCGAGCTCCTCGGCCGCTTCTCTCTGGCGCTGCGCTGCGGCGAGGAAGCGCACCAGGCCCAGGCGTAACCAGCCGGCGCGCGGCGACCGCGCGAGGCCGCGCCGCCATTCGGCTTCGGCTTCGTCGCTGCGCCCGGCGGCGAGCAGCGCCTCGGCCAGCAGGCGACTCGCGCCGGCGTCCCCCGGCGCGAGCGCTGCGAGCTGCCGGGCGCGATCGATCGCGAGCCAGGTGTTGCCGCCTTCCTTCGCCAACGTGACGAGCTGGGCAAGCGCGGCAAGCGACTGCGGGTCGCGTGCCAGGACGCGTTCGAAGAGGCTCTCGGCCTCGTCGCCGCGGCCGCGCAGACGAGCGATCCGACCCAGACCCTCGAGGGCGGCGAGCGGCGGCGGGTCGGTCGCGAAGAGGGACTGAAACGAGGCCTCCGCCTCGTCGAGGCGGCCCTCCGCGAGCAGCTGGTAGGCGCGGTCCAGCCCGGCGAGAGATCCGATCTCGTCGCGCGGATTCGGTTCGACCCCGGCTCGGGTTTCGCGGCTCGCCGTCGCTGCCGGGCCCGCAAGGTAGCCGAGTGCGGCAAGACGGGAGCGCTCTTCGATCCCGGGCTCGGCGGCACTGCCCGTTGCCAGCCGATCGTGCAGCAGGCCGACGACGCGGCGCGCGGCGCTGTCCAACTCGCCGGCGCGGCCGGGCTCCGCGGCCAGGAGGTTGGTGAGCTCGCGCGGGTCGTCGACGATTCGATAGAGCTCGGGCCGCGGCGCCAGGATGTACTTCCATGGCCCCTCCCGCACCGCCGTGAGCGCCGCCCAGCCGAGCCGGCGGCGCGGGCTCTCCGAGATGGCCGCGAGTGGCCGTTCGCCCTTCTCGGATCGCGGGGCGAAGAGGTCGACGCCGTCGACTCCGGGGGTCGGTTCGAGGCCAGCGAGCGCGAGCACGGTCGGCGCCACGTCGGCGAGGGTGACCGGGTCGCGCCGGACGATCCCTGCGGGGAGGACACCAGGCAGGCTCAGAAGCAGCGGAACGCGCAGGGTGGCATCGTAGAGCAGCACGCCATGGGTCTGTTCGCCGTGCTCGCCAAGGCTCTCGCCGTGGTCGGAGAGCAGCACCACCAGCGTCTTTCCGGTGAGGCCGGCGCGCTCGAGCCCGGCGAGGAGCCGCGCGACCTGGGTATCCACGAAGGCGATCTCGCCGTCGTACGGCCGCTCCGCGTAGAGCGCCCGGAAGGACGGCGGCGGTTCGTAGGGCGCGTGCGGGTCGAAAAGGTGGAGCCAGAGGAAGAACGGCTGCTGACGGTCGCGGCGGAGCCAGGCGAGGGCGCGACCGACGCGTTCGTCCGCCGGCGCGGTGGCGTGGAAGGCCTGCTCGAGAGCCACGTCAGCTGACGGTCCGTCGTCGTAAGTGGCGAAGCCGCGATTCAGTCCGAAGCTGCGATGGAGGACGAAGGCGGCAACGAACGCCGCGGTGTCGTAGCCCGCCGCGGCGAAGCGCTCGGCGAGCGTGACGGTTGGCGGGGTCGGCGGGGTCGGCGGGGTCGGCGGGCTCGCGAGCGCCATGCCGTTGTCGACCACGCCGTGGCTCCAGGGCTGCAGGCCGCTCAGAACGGTCCAGTGCGCCGGGAGGGTCAGCGGCACCGGCGAGAAGGCGTTTTCGAAACGGACGCCTTCAGCGGCCAGGCGGTCGATGGCCGGCGTCTCGACCGCCGACGCGCCGTAGCAGCCGAGGTGGTCGGCACGCAGGGTGTCGATGGAGATGAGGAGGACGTTGAGGGGCTGCGCGACCTTCGGCGGGCCCGGAGCGCAGGCGGCCGCGAGGATCAGCGGCCCGAGGCAGAGACGCCGGACGTGAAGAAAGCCTCGGAAACGAATGCCCGAGGCTCGGGCTTCTGCGATCCCAGCGCGCGCCGGGAGGCGCTCGCGGCTCAATGGACGTCGAAGCTCATCAACTCGACCGGCAGCGGCCCGGGGCCGTCGAGGGTGAGCGACCAGGCGTTGAGCACGCCGGTGCAGATCAAAGAGTCGTCGGCCACGTTGAGTGTCCAGACTCCACCCGAGGTGGATCCGTCGAAGGCGTTCAGGGTGCCCGAGGTCGCAGCCGGAGTCACGGCGGTGCCGTCGGTCGGCAGCAGCGTCCCGGTGATGGGGCCGGTGGTCGGGCAGGTGCTGAGCGCGGCGGCGTCATCGTCGATGGCCGCCTGAAGGTTGTCGCCGCTGCCTCCGCAGTCTTGCCAGAGAACCTGCGCCGCGATACTCGGGCTGGAGAGTCGGAGCTCGAGGTCGTCGTTCCACGTGTGGGAGATGTCGACCGTCAGATTGGCGTCGGTGATCGTGCCGTTGATGCTGAAGATCAGGGTGCTGTTGACGTTGCCGTTGTCCGGCACGGCGAGCGGCACGTTCGTGCTCGTCTCGGTGACGGCGGCATAGAGGTGGGCGGCGCCGAAGGCGAAGACGGCGAGAGCGACCACGGAGAGAAGCAGGTTGCGGCTCTTCATGAAAGGACAACCTCCGACACGAGTCTGGACGTCTCGAAAGCTGTCGTGGGCTGACGCGGCCCACGAAGGGATCTCCGCAGCTCAGGTTTGGAGAGTCTCCGCCGAAGTGCTGTGTGGGCAGAAAGCGCCTCCGGCACGAATGCCGGAGGCGCGAATTTCTGCGATCCCTGCGCGCGCCGGGAGGCGCTCGCGGCTCAATTGACGTCGAAGCTCATCAGCTCGACCGGCAACGGCGGGTTGCCGTCGAGGGTGAGCGACCAGGCGGTGAGCGTGCCGGTGCAGATCGACGAGTCGTCCGCTACGTTGAGCGTCCAGACGCCGCCGGAGGAGGAACCGTCGAAGGCGTTCATGGAGCCTGTCGGGGGGGCCGCCACCGGACCAGCGGTCGGCTGGAACGAGCCCGCGAACGGGGCGCCAGCGAAGGCGCAGTTGGCGAGGCCCGCAGCGTCATTGTCGATGACCGTGTTGCTCATGTTGTCACCGCTACCGCCACAATTCGACCACAGCGCCTGCACTGCAATCGAGGGGCTGGCGAGAGTCAGAGCGATGTCGCTGTCCCAGGTGTGGGTGATGTTGACCGTCAGGTTGGCGTCGGTGATCGTGCCGTTGACGCTGAAGTTCAGGGTGCTGTTGATGTTGCCGTTGTCCGGGATGGCGAGCGGCACGTTGGTGCTCGACTCGGTGACGGCGGCGTAGAGCTGTGCGGCGCCGAGGGCGACGACCGAGAGGGCGAGGACGGCGAGAAGCAGAGTGCGGGTCTTCATGAGTTGCAGTCTCCAGAGTTCGATTCTTGCGTTCAAAGCTGTCGTAGGCCGACGCGGCGCACGACGGGGACGTCACGGTTCAGGTCGTGACCGTCGCCGTCGGAGGACCGCGCGGCGAAACGACGCCGCCGGGCTCGAGGTGCAAGGGGAGCGTCGCTGGCGGCGCCGCGAGGCGGGCCGCAGCGAGCGTCGGATAGCAGAACGGGGAGGTCGTCGCGGCACGGGCCGTCGGGGCGAAGCCGCTCGCCTGCAGGACGGTCGGGTGCGCGGAGAGCGAATCGCAGGCGGCGGAGCGCGCCTCGAGCGGCGACGGCTCCGCTTCGGCGACCGAGCGGCGAACCCCGAGCAGGGTGGCGTGGCCCTCGCTGTCGACCGCTTCGACGGCGGCGGCGATCGGCGCCGCTTCGTCGAGAGCGAGCGAGAGCTCGGTGGAATAGGCAGTCAGGCCGTCGCCGAGCGGAACGCCGGCTTGCGGCTCGACGAACCAGCGCGCGGCGAGGTTGCCCGGCAGGCCGTCCGCGGCCACCAGGGTGACGCGATAGCCGGCAAGACCGCCGTGTTCCCGCACCACCCAGTGCAACTGGACCTTGTGGCTGCCGGCAGCTTCGGCGAAACCGAGAGCCTCGGCCGGCGACGCCGGCGCGTTCTGCGCCCGGAGCTCGGCCGGCAGCTCGGCGGCGCGTTCGGGAGCGAGCAGGTCGAACTGCCGCCCGGGGGCGGAGTCGTCCGCGAAGCCCCGTGCGGCAACGGCCGAATCGCTCGCGGACGCGAGCAGGAAGCCGAGCGCTACGCTCAGGCCGACCTTGGGCGATGGAGAAAACCGGATCATCGAACTGGCGGGGCAGTCTACAACGGGCCGGAGCCCCGGAACCAGTCCCCCTCGGGACCCCTATTCGTAGCGCAGCGCGTCGATCGGGTCGAGCTTGGCCGCCCGGTAGGCGGGGAAGATCCCGAACACCAGGCCGACGGTCATCGAGACGCCGAGGCCGACGGCGATCGACCAGAACGGCGCCGCCGCCGCGAGCGGCGAGAGGGTGCGCACCAGCAGAGCGATGCCGAGGCCGACCGCCACGCCG
>Ga0138256_10003001_pt1 | contig 18030 bp, 19 predicted proteins | sample KNB2016incub_MG_FD_105486 | JGI IMG/M metagenome (GOLD analysis project Ga0138256, IMG submission 105486) | Active sludge microbial communities from wastewater in Klosterneuburg, Austria - KNB2014incub_MG | ecosystem: Engineered > WWTP > Activated sludge > Unclassified | place: Austria... | reverse complement strand
ACAAAGTCAGCATACGTCGGATTTAATTCAGGCAGTATCAGAAGATTTAATACAGATCTGTCTTCGGTATTAATTGACTCTTCTTCCGGTCCGGTATATCAGTTTACTAAACTAAGAAATGATACATTCACATATATAAATAATGACAAATTTATTGTATCAGGAAATATGACTGAGCCGAATGCTACTGATATTCTGAAAATTAATTTTGCAAATGAATTTTTCATTAACGGTGTCAGACTGAATCTGAATTATGTTATATCTGACATTCCAAACTCCCCTGTCCTTGCAGATGTAAACGGTGACGGTCTTCAGGAAATAATGTTCACCGGTGACGGAAAAGTGTATGCGATAAATTCTAAAGGCGTATTACTTGAAAACTTCCCTGTGAATTTCGACAGGAATATTTCATCCGGTATTTCAGTAGCTGATATAAATAATGATAATATATTTGATCTTATTTTTGCCGCGGATAACGGCGACTTGTTTGCTTACGGAACTGACGGAAAAATCTTAACGGGATTTCCCGTAAAAGTCGGACCAAATACTAAATCCACTCCGGCAATTGCGAAGTTTAATGATACACTTGGTATAGTTGTATTTTCCGGAGACGGATATCTTTACGGCTTTAAAACAAATTCACTTTATGATGAGAATAAAGTCTTATGGAAAAATTATCTGAAGGATAAATTTCTTTCAAATAATAATTACAGGTCCGTAAATTCAGGCAGCTCAGCTTATTCAGAAAAACTTCCAACTTCGAAAGTATATAACTGGCCGAATCCTGTCTATGATAATATTACTTACATCAGATATTTCCTTAACGGAAATTCCTCCGGTGTCAAAGTAAAAATAATGGATCTTTCCGGCGAACTTGTAACCGAACTTCCCGCTACTTCCAATTCAAATTCAGATAATGAAATTAAATGGGATGTATCAAACGTTCAGAGCGGAGTTTATTACGGAGTTATAGAGGCGGAAATAGACGGGAACACTGAAACAAAGGTCATTAAGATTGCCGTGGTAAAGTAATTTAAATTTTATTTAAGTATAAAGGTGATTATCTTAAAACAAGATAATCACCTTTTTTTATTTTGTATCCCGAAACTATTTCTTTAATAATCATTGCAGCATATTTTGCTCTGCATTTCTATCTGCTGTATGGTTTAAAGAAATCAATCAGTATAATTCCTGACACTGACGGTTTAAATTCTCCTGTATCAGTTATAGTCGCAGGAAGAAATGAAAGTGCAAACATTGTAAACTGCATTAACTCATTAAAGTCATCGGTCATCAGTAATATTCCTGCAGAATTTATTTTAGTAAATGACAATTCTGCCGATAATACTTTTGAGCTGATGAAAAAAAATACGGAGGATGACAGCAGATTCAAAGTAATTAATTCACAGTTATCCTCATCCGCCAATCTTAAAGGAAAAGCAAATGCTATAGATAATGCCGTTCAGATAAGTACCGGCGATATAATAGTATCTACTGATGCAGACTGTATTGTAAGGAAGAACTGGGTTTACGCAACTTCAAAATATTTTAAGGAGAATACAGGAATGGTATGCGGATTTACAGTTATACGGAATGACGGTTCTCTTTTTTCAATAATGCAAAATATAGACTGGCTATATCTTTTGACTCTTGCCTCAGCAAGCTCCGGTTTGAATAAAACAATGAGCTGTATCGGTAACAATCTATCTTATTCTAAAAAAGCATACAGTAAAGTCGGAGGATATGAAACTATTAAATTTTCCGTTACGGAAGATCTTGCTTTGATGAGAAAAATAAACGCTTCAAAAGAATTCAAAATTCTGTTCCCGCTTGATAAAAACTGTCTTGTAAGTACAGAACCATGTAATAACCTGAAGGAATTATTCAGTCAGAAAAGAAGATGGTTCAGAGGAGGTATTGGAATTAATTTGCTCGGTTACGTTACAGGCTTATGTTTATTTTCTGTAAGCTTACTTTTTCTTTTCGGGATTTTATTTATAGATATAAAAATTTTTTTAATACTGGTACTTATAAAACTTATATCTGAAATACTTTTAATTCGAAACACTTTTAAAATATTTGAACTCCGGTATCTTTACAAATACTATCCGTTATTTATGATTTATTTTGCTCTTTACGGATTAATACTTCCCTTCACTTTTATTTTTCAGAGAAGCATCAAATGGAAAGACAGAAAGTTTTAAAACTTAACTAAAGGAAAGTGAATTCTCATCTGAAAGGAAAGATTTTTCATATCTTTTGCAAATGTATATCTTGCGCCCAGATCAAATATATAAATTGTAACTCCCAATCCCGCTGAGTATGTGATCAGATTTACATCACCCGGCAAGCCTTCAGGAATTACAACATTTGAGCTGATGGATCTTGTTACTTTGGCATATTTAACTTCAAGAGAAAATATGGCAGATGTGAAATTTGATCTGATATATTTATTTAATAATATGTCCAGACTACCGCCGATATTTGTCATATCAGTTGTGAAATCAGTAAGCGAATTTTCAGTAGTGAATTCCGGATTTCCCGGGAATGACTGGTTTTCATATATAAATCCAAAAACGAATGGATACAATTTATTATAAGCAAGTTCAGCTTTGAACCCATACAAAAAACCTGCATTGGACTGATCACCAAAACTGCCTATTGGAATTCCAAATCCAATATATGGTGAAATAAAAATACCGCCGATGTTAACTTTTTTTACTTTGCTCCTGCCTGAAATTGTTTTTGAAGTATCGTCTTTGTTAACATTAATTTTTTTATTTAATGATAAGCCGTTCTTTTTGAAATAATCCTTTGAGAGTATATCCTGAGAGAATACAGTTTCAGAAGGTATAGAAAAACTGATTGCAATAAAACAAAGGAAAAAGATTTTTTTTAACAATTCGTTATACTTTTGATTTAATTTATTTTTTCATTCTTTATTTCATTTGAAACATACGTGTTCATAAGATCAAGCATCGAAATAACATTATTCAGATTCAGAGTTTCTTTTCTGAACGCAATCTTTACTGTTTCCATTCCCAGCAAAGTATAAAACGGGATCAGAGAAGGAAGTTCCCTATAAATTGAGTTTAACTGATTGGAAATTGTCTCAATATCATTTCTTTCAAACGGACCTGTAAGTGAATTCACCAGACCATTTTCTGAAATATTATCAATTGTTTTCATAACTATAGGTTTAAATATTTCAAAAGATCTGCTTTTTTCAATCCCTATGGACGCAAGCAGCTCCGCAGATATATTCATTAGCGTTACAAGAAAATTTGAAGCAACTACACAGGCGGAATGGTAAATATATTTTTTATCCGGAGGTATTTCAAGAAATTCGGATCTCAGATCGGATATTATATCCTTCATAAGACTTAAACATTCACTCTTTCCTTCAATTCCAAAATATATTCCGGACAAGTATTTATTGTTATCAGTACTGAGCTTTGCAAAAGTCTGAACAGGATGCATAGAGCCTGTATAAGAATTTCTGAATTCATTTTCCGGAAATATTTGAGATGAAAGTGATCCTGATGTATGAATAAAATATTTATTGCTTATATTCACTCCGGTACTTATAATATCGTTGATTACATCCTTTACAAACCGATCCTGAACGCATATCAGAACAATGTCAGATGCTTCAATAAACTTACCTTCGGTTTTTACTGATGTTTCAAGCGGCAGTAATTTTCCGGATACACTTTCAATATTCTCTTTATTTCTGTCGGTAAGAAAGTTTACTTTGTATCCGATTCCGCTTAGTTCAAAAGCAAATGCTGAGCCCGCATTACCGGAGCCGATGATGTATACATTTTTATTCATTAGTTTTTTTTTCAATTAAAATAGTAACAGGTCCGCTGTTAGTCAGAGATACATCCATCTTAGCAGCGAATATTCCGCTTTTAATTTTTTCCGGATTGTATAATTTAGCTAATTCTGTTTTTGTTTTCTCATATAAAAATTCTGCTTTTTCCGGTATTTCAGCTTCAGTAAAGCTCGGTCTGTTTCCGCTTTTTGCCGTGTCTGCGCATAATGTGAACTGTGAGATCAGCATAATCTCACCATCCGCATCTTTTACATTCAGATTCATTTTATCATTTAAGTCAGAAAAGATCCTTAGCTCCGTTAGCTTTCTTGAAATATATTTAACTTCTTCCTCACTGTCCCCTTTTCTTATTCCAAGGAGTACAAGTATACCTTTTCCTATGGACGAGTGAATTTTTCCATCAATTGTCACTTCGGCGTTATTAACTCTTTGTACTGCTGCTAACATTTTTCAAGTTTAATGATCCTGTCTATTTCACTGTAGTCTTTGTAGAATATATATTTTATGTTTTCAAATTTTACCAAAAGATTTGTCAGACCTTCTTTCTGCCCGAATCCGATCTCACAGAATGCTTTTCCAGTAAATTCTTTATCTGAATATATGTCAAATATTTTTCTATAAAATTTAAGTCCGTCGCTTTCATCTGTTAATGCGGATAACGGCTCGAATTTTTTTATTTCGTCAGGAAGTTCATTCCAGTCTTTCAGTGAAATATAAGGCGGATTTGAAATAATGTAGTCATAATTTTTTTTCAGTCTTTCAATCTCAAAAATATCTTTCTCAAATAAAGTAATTCGCTTGTCTGCAATGCCGTTCAGTTCAAGATTTTTACGGGCTGTTTCAAGCGCATTAAAGGATATATCAATTGAGAAAATTTCGTATCCGATCTCAAGCTCCGTAAGTCTTTTAGCAAGAGCGACTACTATACATCCTGAACCTGTTCCAATCTCAAACAGGGATACATTTTTTTTTTCTGATGAAATTATATCTTCTATAACTCTTTCTGCAAGTAACTCAGTCTCCTGCCTGGGTATCAGTACATTTCTGTCAAGCTTAATTTCATAACCGAAAAAGTTTGTTTTTCCCGTAATGTACTGTAACGGTTCATTACTTAATCTTCTTTTTAAATATAAATTGAACTGAATCAGCTCATCTCTGTTTAACGGTTTCTCATAATTGATATAAAGATCAAGTCTGCTGCATTTCATAATTTCGCAAAGCAGAAGCTCTGCGTTAATTCTCGCGTCCTTTATATTGCAAAGCTCTAATTCTGAAACTGTCTTTCTCAGAATCTTAATTACAGTTATGTCTTTTGAATTATTTTCCGGCACTCAGCAGATTTTTATCTTCATAAACAATACTGCCGTTTATTATCGTCCTGATTACTTTTGTATTTAAAAGCTCTTTGCTGTCAGAATTAAAAATGTCATTTGATATTACTATCATATCGGCAACCTTTCCCGCTTCGATAGTGCCTTTTATATTTTCTTCAAACGATGTGTAAGCCGGCCAAACCGTATATGATCTGACTGCATCCATCAGACTAATCTTCTGATCCGTATTTACTCCTGAGCTTCCTGCAGTATCAGTCTGCTGCCTGGTGGTGAGATAATAGATCTGAACAAACGGGTTAATCTGCTGTTCGGGAAAGTCAGACGCCGACACTATCATTCCGGAAGACTTTAACAGTGAATTCCACAGTCCTACTTTTTTCAATGCATCAGCGCTTATCAGCTGTTCGGTTATCTGAACATCAGTCATAGTTAAATCCGGTCTTACTGAAGGAATGACTTTTAATTCCCCGAACCTCGATATGTCCTTTGCGTCAACCATTTCACAATAACTAAGAATAGTTCTGGCATCCTTCAGGTTTTTTTGTTTTGAAACATTTTCAATTATGTTGAGAGAATTTGTAACCGCCTTGTCACCTACAGCTTTTATAGAAAATTGAAAATTTTTATCCGCTGCTCTGTTAAATATACTGAGTATATCATTATCTGATAAATACGGAAAACTTTTCTTCGGATCATTTTTATAATCTTCATTGATTACGGCTTTTTGATATTCAATCAGACCGTCATAGTCCACAGTAATTGACCTTACAGTCAATCTGTCTTTATAAGCTATCTCAGTGCCTTTGTTCATATAAAAATCAATGAGCGTATTATCTTCACCGGAAAGCACTGCATAAATTTTTAGGGGAAATTTGTTTGCATCAATCAGCTCCCTTATTATATCAATTCCTTCTTTGCTGACACTTCTGTCGTGAACCTGAGTGATCCCGTATTTCAAAATTTCCTGAACTCCCTTTTCGAGCTGAGCTGCAATTTCATTTTTTAACTGACCGGGCATATTGTCCCTGACTAAATTAACAGATTCATCAAACAAGAGTCCTGTAAGTTCGCCGTTATCATCTTTATCAATCTCTCCGCCTTCAGGTGATTTAGTTTCTGCGTTAATGTTCAGCACTCTTAAAGCCCGTGAATTTAACAGCGCAGCTGAAAATGTACTGTTTACAATATATACATTAAAATTCGGAGCGATCTGATCAAGAAAAAACTTATCGAATTTTTGAAAATCTTCATCAGAAAATACAGACTCATTATAACCATAACCGCCGATCCATTCTCCTTCAGAAGCAAGCTTAGTTCTGTCTATTATAAGCTGTTTAATTTCATCAAGACTTTTTGCAAACGATAAATTTATATAATTCAGGTTCTTGGAGAATTCAAATATTGAACCGTCAGAATCTATAAATCCCGGAAGTACAGTTGCGCCTTTTAGATCTATTGTTTCTTCCGGTTTATACTTATCACTCAGATCCGAAGTACTTCCTGTCTCAAGAATTTTTCCGTCCTTTACAGCAACAGCTTCCGCCACTTTGTTTTCTTTGCCCATTGTATAGATCTTACCGTTTATATACAATACATCCGGCTTCTCAGCGCATCCGCTAAATACTATTATTATTGACAGGATAAAAAGAAACGCTGTATGCTTTATTTGTAATCTCATTTATGTAATTGTTTAATAGTTTGTTAAAACTAATAAAATCAATCAATTAATTAAACACATTACGTAACTTCATTAAAGTAAACATATTTAACATTGGTATTGTAATAAAGAAAGTATATATTTATTTTTACGCAAAAATAACTCATATGAAAAAGAATTTTGCAATGAAAAAGCTGTATTATTCTATTAGTGAAGTAAGCAGAATAATTGAGCTTGAGCAATATGTACTCAGATACTGGGAAACAGAGTTTGAAATGCTGAGACCTGCTAAAAATCTTGCCGGAAACAGAGTATATACAAACAAAGATATAAAGCTTATTCTTTATATAAAAAAATTACTTCGTGAGGAAAAATATACAATTGAAGGCGCAAAGCAGCATTTAAAAACTTATTATCAAAAAGAAGAAATTGAAAATATTAAGTTAAATCAATCCAAGGAAACTGCTGCATTCAGAACAGGAAGTGAGATGAGCTTATTTGAACCTCCTGCAGGCGATCTTTCTGATCCTGAAATGGTAACTAAAAATCCGAAATTAAAAGACGATCTCATTCAGTTAAGAACGTTTCTAACTAACCTCTTAAAAGACATATCATAACTGCATTAAAGATATTATACTTAAAACTATATTATTCAGCGTAATATCTTTGATGCATATTATTTACCTGATCAAATAAATTTCAGTTAAAATACTCACTTCCATTGAAAAACCCAGTCCTAGATAAAAATACTGCAAGAGCAATCATACTCCGGTGTCAGTTGCTGCTCAATTCAGACAGATATAATGAAAAAGAGTATATTCATAAAGTCATTTCACGTTTGGGATATATTCAAATTGACACGATATCAGTTACTGAAAGATCAGTGAATCATATTCTCTGGTCCCGGGCAGGCAGTTTCTCCGCTGATTATATTAATGAGTTGTTCAAAGAAAAAAAAATATTCGAATACTGGAGTCATGCAGCAGCTATTCTGCCAATTAAAGATTTCAGATATTCTCTGATCTTCAAAAAATATTATTCAGATAAATATAAAAAATTCAAAAGAGAAAACCGGCGGCTGCTTAAGTCTGTTCTTAACAGAATTACTGCTGAAGGTCCCCTTATGTCCCGTGATTTTGAGGATAAGAAAACCGGTGACTCAGGATGGTGGAACAGAAAGCCATCTAAAGAAGCGCTTGAATTTTTATTTTTTTCAGGAGATCTCATGGTACAGAAAAGAATTAATTTTCAAAAAGTATATGATCTTACAGAAAGAGTACTCCCTTCAGATATTGACGTCTCATTTCCGGCTGATGAACTATATCATAAACATCTGATACTTTCATTCCTGTATGCAAACGGTATTGCCGCTAAGGATGAAATGACATATCTCAGAAGATATAATAAAAATTGTTTTGACGAATATTTTTCAGAACTTTTAGAAGAAAAAAAAGTAACGGCAGTTTCAATAAACGGAATTGCTGATCGCACATATTACATTCTGCCGGAAAATCTGGAAATGAATATTCCCGGTAAATCTGAAATTAATATTCTTTCGCCGTTTGATAATCTGATAATTCAGAGAAAGAGATTAAAATTATTGTTTGATTTCGATTATCAGCTTGAATGCTATCTCCCCCATTACAAAAGAAAGTTCGGTTACTTTTCTTTACCCGTATTGTATAAAAATAAATTCATTGGAAGGATAGACCTGAAATCCGACAGAAAGAATAAGACTCTGATCATCAATAAATTTTATCCCGAATCAAATATGCTGTTATCAAAAAAAGCTTTAAGTGAATTAAGTAACAGGTTAAAAGAATATGCTCTGTTTACAGGCTGTGAAAAGGTTACAGGAGATTTGTAATAAAAAAAAATACCGGCGTTAACCGATATTTAGTTTGAATAATATTTATAATGTTCTGTATCAGCCTTTCAGCCAGGTTTTGAAATCAGTGACTCCTCCGAATCTGCTTTTCAGATCACTGATGTCAGCTGTATAACCATGATCCATAAACCACTGAAACATATCACCTACTTCTTTATTCTGTGATTTCACAATTTCCACATCAAGTTCATTATATACATATTCTCCGCCTTTTACTTCAGAGTATATTTTTACTGCATCCGGAATTGTAAGTTCATCTCCGGCCAGCGCGATCGCTTTTCCTGAATATTTTTCAGGATCATTAAATACAATTTCAGTAATTCTTCCAATGTCATCAGTAGCTATCATCTGTAACTTAATGTCCTTTTTCATTGACATTGAAATTACAAATTTCCCGTCCTGCTCTGCAGGTACAAACCATGAATTAAAGTTGTCCATAAAAAATACCGGTCTTAATATAGTATAATTAATTCCGCTCTCTGCAAGATATTTTTCAATAACATATTTCACATCAAAGTGCGGAAGTCCGGTATTTCTTTCTGCGCCATCGACAGATGAGTAAACGAAATGCTTTACCCCAGCGTCCCTGGCTGCATCAATTAAATTTTTTCCCTGTGAAAGTTCACCTTCATAACCATGCTCCCAGAAATTCTGCACGCTGAATACTCCGTAAATTCCTTCCATTGCTTTTTTCAGAGAATCCTTATCATTCATATCTCCCTTTATCAGTGTGACGCCTGACTCTGCAAGTTTCTTTGCAGAATCTTTTTCCGGATCTCTTACAAGAGCAGACGTCTCCCATCCGTTTTTAATTAGGTATTTTACTGCTGCGCCCCCCTGCAGCCCGGTCGCTCCTGTTACCAATATCTTTTTTCCTGCTTTTTCCATTTTAAATTATTTTAGTTTTTCAAATATGTTTGTTAAATATGGTTTGTGATCTTCCTGATATATTTCGAAAAAAACTTTTTTCTTAATTTTATTCCTAATACCTGAATTATCAATAGTCTCTTTGAATGTAACATAACAGTCCAGCGCATCCATTGATTTTTTTATGTCTGAATCATCCACTTCAACAATGCAGTCAATTTCTTCATCCGTTGAATTACTTAATCTGAACATAAATTCACCTTCAGTATCTTCTTTTGATAAAGTATGGAATGCAAGTCTTTTAAGGAAATCATTGTCCTTTCTTAATCTGCAGTATACTGATTTTACAACTGCATGAGTAATTAAATGATCATGAAACCCGCTGATCCCGTGTACAGGATATGTCACGACTACATCCGGTTTTATTTTCATGATCTCATCTTCTATTGATTTTTCTATAAATTCCGGATCCATTTCTTTTAATCCGCTGTCCGTTAGATCCAGTACTGTCATCCCAGTAAGTCCGAGAACTTTCTCCACTTCGAGCATTTCTTTATGTCTCTCTTCTCCCATTTCTTCAACCGAGAGACCGTACTTAAATCTTTGCTTCGTAGCTCCGCCTTTTGTCAAAGTCAGCAGGTAAACTTCATGACCTTCTCTCAGCTGCTTTGACATTACATGCGCAGGTCCGAATGATTCATCGTCCGGGTGAGGATAAATATAAAGTATTTTCATTTTAATTTTTTGTATTGATAAAATTTAATGTCCATTCTCTAAACGCTTTCAGAAATTTATCAAGATGCTCAAGTGTAGACTGATCAGTAAGAATATTATTTTCATCAAATAAACTTTTGCTTTTTCTCAGCTGAAGTTTCGGTACATTCATACATATCAGATTTACTGAAGATGCAATTTGCCTGAAGTGTGACTGAGCTACTGCAGTTCCGGATAAACCGCCTGAAGCCCCCATTATTGCGCAGGGTTTACCGTTCAGGGGCGACTCGGCTCTCGAAGCCCAGTCAATTGCATTTTTTAAAACTCCTGTCACCGAGGAATTATATTCGGGTAATGCAAACAGAAGTGAATCACTGGAAGCAATTGCAGACTTAAATTCAATAACTGATTCGGGTATACCTTTCTTTTCATGATCATGATTATACAATGGTATTCTGCTGATATCATAAATATCAATATTTAAATATTCCTTTGAAAGTTCAATTGCAGATTTCAATAAGGCAGTGTTAAATGAATCTGCTCTCAAACTTCCGGATATTCCCAGTACTTTTATTTTATCCATTTTATTTTAATGTCAGTTATTGATAGTTAACGTTTCTTAATTAATTCATCGGAACTTCAATAAAAAGCAGTCTGCAGTTTTCAAGAGCTTTCACTTCTACGTTGTCAGATTCTTCAATTCCCGCAGCATCTCTTTTTTCCAGTATCTCTTCGTCAATTTCAGCTTTGCCTTCTATTAAGAATACATATACTCCGTTGCCTTTGGATTTTATTTCATAATTAACAGTAAGATCCTTATCGACATCTGATAATGAAAAGTATGCATTCTGATTTATCCACAGAGTATTTTCACTCTTTTCCGGAGATACGATAGTCTGAATAATATTGTGTCTCTCTTCCGGATTAAATTTCTTCTGATCATACCTGGGCGTAATATCCTTTACTTTCGGAAATACCCATATCTGAAGAAGGTTTACTTCTTCTGTATCTGAATTATTGAATTCAGAATGTGTAAGACCGCTGCCTGCAGACATTATCTGAACTTCATTTGCATAGATCACTTCTTTATTTCCTGTGCTGTCTTCATGCGCCAGTTCTCCTTTTAAAGGTATAGTTACGATCTCCATATTGTCATGCGGATGCTTTCCGAATCCCTTTGAAGGCTTTACAATATCATCATTTAAAACTCTCAGCGTTCCGAACCTGATTTTTTCCGGATCATAATAATTTGCAAAACTGAATGAATGTCTGGCGATTAACCAGCCGTGATCCGCCTTTCCCCTGTCACCGGATCTGAATATTCTTTTTTTCATTTTTATAAAGTTTTAATTTCAAATTTTATATTAAATTCGTCACTTATCATTTTATCACCGAGGTTCTCAAAAAACTTACCCGATCCGTATTTTATATCCCATTTAGTTCTGTCGATATTAAAATCTCCGCTTGCAGCTACTTTACCATCATTCATTACTACTGTAGCGGGAAATGATATTTCATTTGTTATTCCTTTGATTATCATATCACCGGTAACTTTGTACTGATTACCGCCTGTGCTGCTTACTGATTTTATATTAAATCTTCCATTAGGATGTGTCTCAGCTGAAAAGAAATCATCAGACTTAAGATGACCTGTAAGCTTTCCGTTTGATTCAGCGTCCTCGACATCCAGAACAGTGATTGAACTAAAGTCTATTTCGAAACTTCCGCCGGTGATCTGATTGTTATCTACAAAAAGTTCTCCGCCTGAAATATTCACTGTCCCGTTATGTTTACCTGTAACTTTGCTGCCGGTCCATTCTAATTTACTTTCCTTTAATGATATCTCTTTCTTTTCACCTTTTGAAGTTGTTGATGTATTCTTTGTCAGGTTTTCTGTTTTAGTTACTTTTTCATCGATATTGCCTGCAGCTTCCTTCTTTTCGGATTCAGCGCAGCCTGCTAATACTGCCATTGTTAAAATAATCAGTAAGTAGCCTTTTGTTTTTTTCAGTGTTTTCATTTTTATTTTATTTATTTTGTTAAATTATCCTCTTAGCTTATCTAAAAGATCGTTCAGTGTTTTAACTTCTTTTATTGTCAGATGTATAACGCTTTTTTCACTTACTTTAACTTTTTCATCAAGCTCATTAAGCAGAGCCAGACCTTTTGAAGTTATAAGAACATCTGCGCATCTCTTATCTTCTTTATTCATTGTTCTCTGAGCAAGTTTCTTTATTTCCAGCTTATCAACAATTCTCGATGCGTTTGACATCTTATCAAGCATCCTGTCTATTATCATATTTACTGTCGCCGGATCCGGATGCTGTCCCCTTAATATTCTCAGTACATTGTACTGCTGCAGAGTCAGATTTTTTTCTTTTAAAATTTCATTTGTCTTAAAGCTGATCCTGTTTCCGGTATATACAAGATTAATTAAAAGCTTTGTATATTCCGAACTGAATTTCTCCTGTTTTATTTCATCTTCTATTCTCATGGTTACAAATATATGTATATACATATATTATGTCAATACTAATTTCTATGTATATACATATATTTTTCAACCGTTTATTCTTTTGACTGAATTTACTATTTTTGTACTTAACATTTAACATTTATCATTTAACATTTAACATTTAACATTTAACATTACGAAATGGAAGATTTTGAATTTACTAAACTCAGCTGGCTGATCGGTCAGTGGGAAGGAATACAGGGAAACGGCATTTACCATGAAGAATGGGCGGCGGACGGTGAGAATAAATTAACAGGTAAAGCTTACTTCATAAGTAAAGGTGAATTATCAAATCCTGAAAAACTATCAATAGTATACGGAGAAGACGGAGTCTTTTACATTGCTGATGTTAGTCATAATACCGGACCCGTCTCATTCAGAATGACTGTATCAAATGAAAATTCTTTTGTATTTGAAAATCCTGAACATAATTTCCCTAAGAAGATCACATATGAAAAAGTAAGTGAGAATGAGTTAACAGCAATAATTGAAGGTGATAGTAAAGGTAAGTCAAAGCAGATCTCCTTTCATCTGAAGAAGATATATTGATATGTTATTGTTAACGTTTTAGTTTTGGATCCAAAGCATCTCTCAGGCCGTCTCCGAGCAAATTAACTGCAAATACGGTTATCATAATCGCCAGAGATGGAAATACCGCAAGCCCCCAGTTTGTTCCTACTACAATATATTTATATCCGTCAAAGATCATCTGACCCCAGCTTGCTGTCGGAGGCTGTACGCCGAGACCTAAAAAGCTGAGACTCGCTTCAAAAATAATTGCCGATGCAAGTCCGACCGTTCCGGTTACAATCACCGGTCCCATGCAGTTTGGCAGTATGTGTCTCGTGATCACTCTTGCTGAATTAAAACCGATCGCCTTTGTCGCTTCCACAAACTCCGTCTCGCGAAGTGAAAAGAATTGTCCCCGGACTATCCTCGCTATATCCACCCATCCCGTAAGTCCGATCGCAATAAACGCCTGCCATAATCCCTTGCCAAGCACTACTGATAAAGCTATGATAAGAAGAATTGCAGGAAAGGCAAAGATCACATTGACAAGCCACATTACGGCTGCGTCAGTCTTTCCCCTGAAATATCCCGCTATCGCGCCGAGTATCAGTCCAATGAAAATCGCAATGCTTTCTGATACAAGTCCAACTGTCAGGCTTACCCTGCTTCCGTATATGAGTCGGCTCAGCACATCCCTGCCGAATCTGTCGGTACCGAGATAATAATTCAGTGTCTTTGTCCATCCCTCTGATGTTTCTTCAATCTCACTTTTGTTGATTGTAAGTTCTTCATCTGAGAAGTCAAGATAAGTGATTGAATTTCCCGATTCGCTGATCATTTTTTTTACCGGGATATAAGACGTCTCATCAGATTCCGGGTCTGTATCTTTCTTTACAAGCACTGTTCCCTTAAAAAATATTTCCTTAGCCGAATATTCGAGTATCTGCTGATTCGGATCAAACGGAGCTATAATGGGAGCTGTAAGGGCAACTAAGATCAGAATGGTAAGCGTTATAAGTCCCGCCATTGCGAGCTTGTTCCTCTTCAGTCTTTTCCATGAATAATGCCAGAGCGATCTGCTCTTGTCTTCCTGCAAAATACTGTCCGCAACTACTGATGTTTCAGCTTCCATTTAAACCGTTATGATAATTTTACTTTAGGATCTAGCATTGCATAAACTATATCTACAAAGAAATTTATTACTACAAAAACTATTGCGCTGAATAATACCGTACCCTGTATCATCGGAAAGTCAAGTTTGAAAATTGCATCAATTGCGAGCAGTCCGATCCCGGGCCAGTTGAATATATATTCTATAAAGAATACTCCGCCGAGAGTCGCCGCAAGTGAAGCGCTGATCGTAGTAACTACAGGATTCAAAGCGTTTCTTAATGTATGTTTGAATATTACCTTGCCCGAGCTGAGTCCCTTTGCCTTTGCCGTCCTTACATAATCCTGACTCATAACATCCATCATGGATGAACGTGTGATCCTTGCGGTAATTGCCATTGGCCGTAAGGCAAGCGTAAGCATCGGCAGAACTAAATACTGTAAACCGTCATTGACATATCCTGATATCGGAAACCATTTCAGAAGATGTCCGAATACAAGCGCCATTATCAGACCGAATGCAAATGAAGGAAAGGAAATGCCGATCAATGCAAATACCATTGAAAAGTTGTCAAGCCATGTATACTGTTTTACTGCGGAAATTATTCCAATGAGAATTCCCAGTATTGAAGAAATAAACAATGCGCTGAATGAAAGCAAAGCCGTTGCAGGCAGTTTGTCAAGAATTGTCTTTACAACTTCCCTGTTGGTTGCATAAGATCTTCCCAGGTCTCCCTGAAAAGCGTTGGTCATGAATTTAAGATATTGTATATAGATAGGTTTGTTTAATCCGAGTTCTTCTCTTACTGATTCTACAGACGCAACATCAGCTCTCTGACCGAGCATCATCCTTGCAGGATCACCCGGTATAATATAGAGCAGGCAAAAAGTAACCGTGAGGACGCCGATTATAATTACAACAGAGTAAAAGAAATTTCTTATAATGAATGCCGACATGATAATTGATCCGGATTAAACAGATATACTTTGGTAATAAAAAACCCGGAATCCAATTTATTCGGATTCCGGGATATGAAAATTTTTAATTCATTTGAATTAATTTTCCGTTACTCTTCTTGCCTTCAGGTAAGTTCTTGTGTAAAATTCATCATCAAGCGATGCAACTGAAACACCGGCTTTTGAACCTGAGTGTGTGAAGTATCCGTTACCCAGATACATTCCTACGTGAGAGACTCTTCCTTTTCTCATTGTATCAAAGAAAACGAGATCACCGAATTTAAGCTCATCCTTTTCAACCGGCTCGCCGACATTTGACTGCTCAAATGAAGTCCTCGGTAAAGAAACTCCGAGAGCCTGATATACAACTGTCTGAATAAAAGCGGAACAGTCGATACCTCTTTTTGAAGTACCGCCCCATAAATAAGGCGTGTTCAGATATTCGATGACTTTATACATAACTTCATCTTTATCTACACTTCCTGAAAATTCTGTACTGGTTAAAAAACCTGCAAGACTGCTGGAAATAGCTTCGAGATTTTCTTTGTTGATGGTGGTTTTTTCAGTTAAACTGCTGGTGGATGCAACTTCTGTAGAGTTATTTCCATTAGCATTTTTCTTATTACCTGATCCATCTCTGTCTTCCGCTAACTCCCTTGAACTGGAACATCCCATTAATATTGTCACGGAAAAAACAAACAATAAAACGGGCATTAATTTAGGTAGCTTTGATTTAATCATTAATGATATTTTAATTAATAAACTATTTTAAATGTAGCTCTTCCTTTAAAAACTCAACAAAATTAAAGAGTACAATCCTATTTATCAAGCCATAAATGCCTGAAGTTCACACGATGCATCGGATCAAGATAATAACCTTTTACATATGACTGCAGCAGCATGTAATCCTCTTCATAAAAAATTAACAGCATCGGCGCCTGCGAAACAGCGATCTGCTCCGCCTGAAGGTAAAGCTCATTCCTCTTTATCCTGTCTGTCACTGCGATTGCCTGTTCAAAAATTTTATCAAATTCAGGATTCTGATACCTTGTAGAATTGATTGGACTGATGTCTTTGGGATTCTTCGGCACATTCTTACCATAATACAGATTGAGGAAATTCTCCGGATCGGGATAATCCGCTATCCAGCCCAGTCTGTAAAAGTCAGCCCTTCCTGCGTCGATATTATCCAGATGCTGCGCAAACTGCAGAATATTCAGCTTCATGTTCACTCCGATCTCCTTCAGCATATTCTGAATCGATTCAGCGATCTGAATATTCCTGTCCCCGCCTGAATTGATCTGCAGAACAGCTTCCGGGAATCCGTTACCGTCTGGATAACCGGCTTCCTTCATCAGGAGTTTTGCTTTATCAAGATCAAATCTGTAACCGTTTATTTTCTCAACATCATAATCCGGCATTGACGGCGGTACTATTCCATACACCGCTCCCATAAATCCCTGACCGTTTAATACAAATTTCAATATCTTATCCCTGTCAATAGCATAATTAAATGCCTGTCTGACTTTTTCATTATTGAATATTTTTCCTGTTGTAAGAAACCCGTAGAACTGTATAGAAAGAGAAGGAACCTTCTGAAGCGCAAATTTTGAATATTCCGGAGTAAGAGTTTTTTCCGGAGTTACAATTGCCTTAAAAGATTCATTAGGCACTCTGTAACATTCGTCCAGATTGCCGTTTTGAAATTCAAGCATCTGCTGAGAAGTTTCTTTCAGGAATTTAAATTTTACACCGTCCAGATAAGGCAGCTGATTTCCGAATTCATCCTTATTCCAGTAGCCCGGATTCTTTTTTAAATTAAGTTCGAGATCCTGTTTCCAGTCGACAAAAATGAACGGTCCGGTCCCGACCGGATTCTGAAAGAAATCCTGTCCGTATTTTTCCACAGCTTCCCTCGGTACAATATATGAAAACCCAAGACATAAATAATATATAAATGGTCCGAAAGGTTTAGTCAGTTTTATCTGAAATGTTGTATCATCTTTTGCAATATATCCGCTCACGCCCGTGAATTTCGGATCGCGGGATTCTCTGCCGGCAGCAGAAACTTCTTCATGAAATTCTATTGCGCCTTCCACATAATTCTTAAAATAATCAAATCCCAGAGTACCTGTCCTCGGATCACAAACCCTGTCAAAGGAATATTTCACATCCGATGCTGTCATCTCTCTTCCTTTTCCGTCCGGGAAACAGGCGTTATCCTGAAACTTCACACCTTTCCTGAGATAAAAAGTATACAGCAGTCCGTCTTCGGAAATCTCATACCTGTGTGAAAGATCCTGTACAATATTAAGATCCTTATCGAGATCAATTAAAAGATCATAGATCTGATGCGCCACATGATGCGATACATTGTCATTTATCCTTACCGGGTCCAGGCTTCTTACATTTTCAAGTTCATTTATCCTGTATACTCCCCCGCCTTTTATTCCGCCTTTAAGCTGCACTATATTTTCAGCTTGCTTATCCCCGCACCCCTGCAAAAGAATTGAAACCGCTGCCAGTATTAATACTAAATATTTCAAATCAATAATTTATTTTTTATAATTTATAATTTTTCATTTTTAATTGAAAATTGATCATTGATAATTGATCATTGATCATTGATCATTGATCATT
>Ga0138256_10003000_pt1 | contig 18031 bp, 16 predicted proteins | sample KNB2016incub_MG_FD_105486 | JGI IMG/M metagenome (GOLD analysis project Ga0138256, IMG submission 105486) | Active sludge microbial communities from wastewater in Klosterneuburg, Austria - KNB2014incub_MG | ecosystem: Engineered > WWTP > Activated sludge > Unclassified | place: Austria... | reverse complement strand
CGTTCCAATGCCATTTTCAATGCAATACTAAAAACAGCAGCGGATAAAAATATTACCCATTCTCTTCTGTTTACACGGAAGATATTTATAATAAGGTATGCTAATAATAATAATACCACCACCACTGCAATTTGCCCAACCTCTAATCCTACATTGAATCCAAACAAGCTCCAACCAATGCCCTGGTCGTCTGCCAAAATAAATCGGATGGAATTGGCAAAGCCCATTCCATGTATCAATCCGAAAGTAAGTGCCAGGAAATAATTGATACGGATTGATTTGGCTGTAAATTTTTTCTGAAAGAAATTGCTAAGTGCTGTAATGATAATGGTACAAGGAATCAAAAATTCTACCCAACTGCTGCTAAAGCGGATAACATCGAACACACTTAATGCCAGTGTAACAGAATGCCCGATGGTGAATGCTGTTACCAGTATCAGCACCTGTTTCCAATCTTTCAATAGATAGATAGCTGCTAATGCGGCAATGAACAATTGATGATCCAGAGCATTTTTGCTGATGATATGCTCCCAGCCTAAATTAAAATAAAATCCGAAATCCTGCATCTTATTATTAGGGAAAGCCGTCCTTTGCAAAGAATTTTACATCAACGGCTTTCAGGGCAACAAAATAGTACAGACTTTTGTAACGAAAAAAATAATAGTGCAAATGGCTTCATCGCTCAATAAATGGTTGTTTATTTTAGGTTTATCCTTCTTTCTGACCTCGGCAAAGCCTGCCGATCACCCTTTTCATGTAAGTGTTATAGAGATTAACCACAATGCTGCAGACAAAAACCTGGAAATTAGCTGCAAGATATTTACCGATGATTTTGAGAAAATATTGACACAAAACTATAAAACGAAAGTTGACCTGATTAATCCGCCGAATAAGGCTGCCATGGATTCTTTAGTTAAGAAGTATATACTATCACATCTATCTATTCAGATAAATGGAAGACCAGTTGCTCTTTCATACGTAGGTTTTGAAAATGACAAAGAGGCGGCTTACGGTTATTTTGAAGTAAATAATACTATATCAGTTACAAAAATTGATATAACCAATAGCTTGATGTATGATCAGTTTGATGATCAGGTTAATATCATGCATGTGATTGTTGGAGGAAAAAGAAAGAGTAATAAGCTGACGTATCCTGACAAATCGATCTCTTTTTCCTTCTGAGAAAGCACTTACTTATTCTTCTATTTCATCTTTTAATTCTTGACTCAGGTCTACCAGTATCTTGTCAATCCGATGTCCGTCCATATCCAGTACTTCCAATTTGAAACCTTTCCAATCTAACTTATCACCAGGTTTTGGGATTTTCTCCAATTCATGTAAAATAAAACCTGCGATGGTATCAAAATCATGTTCGCCTTCATGCATCCATTCTGTTTTTTCAAAACGGGTCAAAAAATCGTAGAAGGGAATTTGTCCATCTACAAGGTAAGTGCCATCATCTCTTTTAATGATCTCATAGTCTTCCACATCTGGCTGTGGAATGTCTCCAACAATTGCTTCAAGAATATCATTTAGTGTAACTAATCCCAATACACTCCCATATTCATCAACAATAAAGCAGGAATGGTTTTGTGATTCTTTAAATTTTTCTAATACTTGATAAGGAGTATTATTTTCCGGAATAAAAAGAGCCGGTTGCATGATGTCTTTAAACAAACGATGATCGGGAGTAATGTAAAGATCCTTGATTGATACAAATCCTTTTATTTCGTCGATATTGCCTTCACAAATAGGATAAACTGAGTGAGGTTCTGCTAATATTTTTTCTTTAATTTTTTCTTCATTATCATCCAAGTTAAACCAGACAATATCACTTCTGTGTGTCATCAGCGAGGTAATATTTCTGTCGCTTAAATGAAAAACTCTTTCGATAATCTCTTGCTCTGCTTCATCAATGGTGCCAGCTTCTGTTCCTTCGGTAATAAGCGTTTTGATTTCTTCTTCGGTAATGGCATCATCTTTAGAACGTTTGATATTAAAAATCCGGAAAAACAGTTTGCTGATCTTATTTAGCAACCATACAATAGGGTGTGTGATGACTGCGAAAACATTTACCGGACCTGCTACGAGTTTGGAGATACGTTCTGCCCGTAACAAACCAATCTGTTTTGGTATTAATTCTCCGAATATGATAGAAAGAAAGGTCACAATGATCACAATAATCGTAGTAGAAACTGTAGCTGCATATGGTTGCAGGAAATCAATTTTTTCTATAGAAGGCTGCAAATGCCTGGAAAACCTTTCACCGGAATAAACACCGGTAAGGATTGCAATCAGTGTAATGCCTATCTGTGCTGCTGATAAAAATTTTTCCGGGTTGTTAGCAAGATCGAGTGCTTTTCGGGCTTTTAAATCTCCTTTTTCCGCTTGGTGTTCCAGCCTTGATTTGCGGGCTGATACCAGAGCGATTTCGGACATTACAAATAATCCGTTTACAAATATCAGGGCCACTAAAATAAATACTTCCATGAAACTAATTCGTTATTTATCGAAGATAGCAAATCCGAATTGCTTATTAAATAATGAACCCATGGTAATGCCAAAAGCTAATCCCAGCAAAGCTCCGCCAAGTACATCAAAGGGATAGTGAACACCTACATACACCTGTGCATAAGCTATCAGGCCAGCCCAGGCAATGCCAATCCAGACCCATTTTTTTAAGATATGCCTGAAAGTGACAAAGAAAAATGCCGCCATGCCAAAATGATTGGCGGCATGGTTGGAGATAAAACTATAACCTGCTCCGCAATGATCGATGAGTAGTCGTACATGGTCAAAAAAATCAGGGTCATTGCAAGGTCGTAATCTTTCAAAACCATGTTTGAAAACGTAATTTCCTGTCATATCAGTAAAGGCTACAGTAGAAATAAAAAAAACAATCCACCATAACCCTTTTATTTTAAAATTCATCAGCACAAAAAGCAGGATGAACAAATAAACAGGAGCCCAGTTCAATGGACTTCTTAGAAAAGGCATAATAGCATCAAATAATGGGTTTGCCCAATCGCCGTTTATTTTTTCAAACAATTGTTGATCCCAATGATTTATTTGTTGCCAGAAGTTTGATGCCAAAAATATCATTAATGCAAAAATACTGTTTGAAATCATCTGTCTATGATATGATTTTGCCAAACAAGTAAAGGCAAGTTGCTCAAAGCAGTTTTATTACCTTATTTTGTAGTTTTTCTGCAATAGAGAAGAAGTAATGCTAAGCCGATTTAAAATACCGAAGACAATTATGTGGGTGGCTAATCTATTGGTCATCTTCCTGCTCATCTTTACACTGTTTAGGGTGGCTACGTTTATTGCTTTCAAACCCAATAATATTTCATTTGGGGATGCTATTCCTTCGTTTTTAATGGGAATACGATATGATCTTCGCTGGATATCCTTTATACTGTTACCGATTGTTTTATTCAGCATGTTGCCACAGTTGTCTCCTTTTTATTCTTCCCTAAATAAAAAATGGTGGACATGGTATCTGGCTATTGTTACATTCATCATGTTTGTTTTTTTTGCAGCAGGCTTTGGTAGCTTTTCTTATAACAAAACACCGTTGGATGCAGGTGCCATGAATTTTACAGAAGACTTCTCAATTTCCTGGAGAATGATGAAACAAACTTATCCATTGTTCTGGATGCTGGTTGGTCTTATAGTCGCAGTTTTGTTTTTCCGTTGGATGTATCATCGCAGCCATTGGCAGGTAATTAATAAAACAGATGGTTTGGGAATTCCATACCGTAGAAAATATTTTTGTTTTGCTGCCATTGTGTTATTCATATTTTCATGGGGCAGTTTGGCCTGGGCACCGCTTAGTCGTAATGATAGTTTTAAATTTGATAACAGGTTCAAGTCTTACCTCGCCATAAATCCTTTGCAGAATTTTTTCTCAACATTGAAATTGAGAAAGCCGCAATACAATGAAAAAGCTGCTAAGAAAGCATTTCCTATTATGGCCGAATGGATGCAGTTGCCGGATAAGAATACATTTTCGTATCGTAGGGAGATTGGACCAAGAAGTAATGCTTTGGAAAGCAAACCCAACATTGTGTTGGTGCAATGCGAATCGTATAGCATGTACAAAAGTAGCATGAGTGGCAATAAGTTGAATGCAACACCTTATTTTGATTCCATCAGTAATAAAGGAATATTTTTCGATAGATGTTTTACGCCACACTTTTCCACGGCGAGAGCATTGTTTGCCATTTTATCTGGCATACCCGATGCACAGCTGTTTAAATTTTCGAGTCGTAATCCACAAGCTGTTAGTCAGAATACAATCGTTGATCATTTTGTTGATTATGAAAAGCATTATTTTTTGGGTGGCGATCCTGAGTTTGGAAACTTTGAAGGATTGTTGGATAATATTGACGGCTTGCAAAAGCATACAGGTAAAAGAAAAGATATTCCCGATGTGAATGTGTGGGGCATCGGCGATAAAGACCTTTTTCTTGAAGCGAATGATGTGTTCAGAAAAAAAGACAAACCTTTCTTTGCTTATATACAAACTTCAGGCAATCATCGTCCATACAATCAAACGATTCCTGAAAATGAAACCGGGTTTGAGAAAAAGTTTGTGCCCGACGATGAATTAAATAAATACGGGTTTGAATCGTTGGATGAATATAATTGCTTCCGCTATTCTGATTATTGTATTCAAAAATTTTTAGAGGCGGCGGAGAAAGAAGCTTATTTCAGTAACACCATTTTTATTTTTGTGGGAGATCATGGTCTTGCCGGAAATGCAGAGGCTGTTTATCCGCAGGTATGGACAGATCAGCGATTGACTGACGAACATGTACCGCTTTTATTTTATGCTCCGGGATTATTAACACCTCAACGGAGATCAGAAATAGTTTCTCAAATTGATATACTACCGACCATTGCAGGCATGTTGCATCAGTCTTATGTTAATACTACATTGGGAAGAGACCTGTTAGACCCTAATAAGAAATACAATTATGCCTTTGTTACAAATACGGCTGATATGATTGGAATGGTGTCGGATGCTTTTTATTTCAGCAGAAACATTAATTCAGGCGAGGAATTATTAAGTCCTTTAAATATGCAGGCCACATTGCTTAGTAAGCAGCAGAAAGATTCTGCTTTGAAAAAATTATCAGCGTTTACAACTGCTTACTTCGAAACAGCAAAGTATTTATTAGTTAATAATGCAAAAAAGTAAGAAAGATTAGGTCAACGCATCTGTTGTTCTTCCATCGCTATACAATCGCTTTTCTTTATCCTCTTTTATATCTGTTCCTTTTGTAGCAATTAGGATAAGCCTTGGTGTTTTTCTTATATCATAACTCCCAAGTTGGTAATCGCCAAAAACTTCCTGTACTTGTAAACCCTGAAAGCTCAGCATATCTGTAAAATCTCCCAAGTTGAATTTAGCAACCTTCTCTGTAAATTCCATTGGTGCTTCCAGTATCGGATCATGCACTGTTATTTTCTTGTAGAAATGTGTTTCATCATCCCAGCGGTGAATTTCGTACAGCGTTTCATCCAGTTGTTTGGATTCATTATGCACCAAATGGTCTTCTGAATAATGAACATTGAGATAATCAATCACCAGTTTACCACCGGGTTTTAGACTTTTGGCAATGGTGCGGATGGCATCATCATGTTCCCGCCTTGTTTTAAAATAGCCAAAGCTGGTAAAAAAGTTAAAAACATAATTATAATAATTGCCCCAGAATGGCAATCGCATATCATGCACATAAAAATCAAGTTTTTCTGATTCATATTGCTTTGCCTGGAGAATACTGTCAAAAGAAATATCAATCCCGGTTACCTGAAAGCCCATTGAAGCCAGCGTTTTACTATGCCTTCCTTTGCCACAGGCAACATCCAACATTCTGCTTCCGGGAGATGGTTTTAGATGTCCAATTAATTTTTTAATGAAAGCACTTGCTTCCTGATCGTCTCTGTCGAAATATAGTTTGTGATAAAACGGGGAATTGAACCAATCTTTATACCATGCCTTGTCTGCCATGGAGCAAAAGTACGGATGCAGCTATAAATATGATTGATTTTGAAAAACGTATTTTTGCACCCTTAAACCTTAAAAGTGGCATTAATAAAGAGCATTTCAGGCATCAGAGGAACGATAGGAGGAAAACCCGGCGACAACCTTACACCGATTGACATTGTAAAATTTGGTGCAGCCTACGGCACTATTATTTCCAAAGGAAAGAAACAAACAAAGATTGTTATTGGCCGTGATGGTCGTATCAGCGGTGCAATGGTGCAGAACCTTGTAGTTAATACATTGATTGGATTAGGTATTGATGTCGTTGATCTTGGTTTATCTACTACACCAACGGTGGAAGTGGCGGTGAAGATGGAAAAAGCAGATGGTGGAATTATTTTAACAGCTAGTCATAATCCGAAGGAATGGAATGCCTTAAAATTATTGAACAGTGATGGAGAATTTATTTCAGCTGAAATAGGAGCTAATGTATTGGAACTGGCTGCTGCCGAAGATTTTTCTTTTGCTTCGATTGATAAATTAGGAACCGTTACAGTTGATGACAGTTACTTACAAAAACATATTGATGCGATTCTGGAATATCCGTTGGTGAATGCAAAAGCAATTGCCAAACAAGATTACAGAGTGGTGGTGGATGCTATCAATTCTACCGGAGCCATTTTTGTTCCAGCATTGTTGCAGGCATTGGGTGTAAATGATATTATTATATTGAATGGAGAAGTTGATGGAAAGTTTGCTCATAATCCAGAGCCATTGCCTGACCATCTTACACAATTAAGCAATGAAGTGGTAAAACAAAATGCTCATTTCGGTATTGCTGTAGATCCTGATGTGGACAGACTTTGTTTTGTGTGTGAAGATGGCAGCATGTTTGGAGAAGAATATACATTAGTTGCGGTAGCAGATTATATATTGAGCAAGATAAAAGGGAATACCGTCAGCAATATGAGCAGCACCAAAGCGCTGAAAGAAATTACACTACAACATGGCGGCGAATATTTTCCTTCGGCAGTGGGAGAGGTGAATGTAGTGAAGAAAATGAAAGAGGTGGATGCAGTAATTGGTGGCGAAGGAAACGGTGGTGTCATCGTTCCTGATTTTCATTATGGAAGAGATGCACTGATTGGGATTGGTTTGTTTTTAAGCCATCTGGCAAATCATAGCAATGGCATGAAATCGTTCCGCAATAAATATCCTGATTATTTTATTTCGAAGAATAAGATCGAACTGAGCAATGGCATTGATGTAAAAGCCATTTTTGAAAAGATAAAAGACAAGTACAAGAAAAGTCCTATCAATACAGAAGACGGATTAAAGATTGAGATTGATAACGACTGGGTGCATCTCCGCACTTCCAATACAGAACCCATTATTCGCATTTATGCCGAAAGTGATTTTGAAACTAAGGCGAATAATATTGCGATGCAGTTGATGAGGGATATAAAGGAGTTTAGTTAATTTTAAACCATGCGTACTTTATTTTTGTCATTGATATTTTTTATTTCAACTTATTCTTCTTTTAGTCAGAATAACTATACTATTGTTTTTGGAAATGCTCATCTTGTAATTCAAGATTCTGTATCGTTTTGGTATGTTCCTTCTGAAAATACACCAATACCAATTGGTAGTGGATATTGGGGAAAATCAAGTTTCCATAATTCTAAAGAAGGATTTAAAATTCAAAGATGGGGCAGATATGGTAAGCCCCAAACGTATAGATATTACAAACGCAAATGTAAAAAAGGTAAATGGGTGATTACAACTGAAAAAAAAGAAGTTGCAGGCTATACTTGTATAAAAGCAACGGGGAAATATAATTATAATAAGTATACAGTTTGGTTTAGTCTCGATTTGCCGAAATATTTTGGTCCTTTGATGTTAACAAGCTTGCCGGGAACAATACTTAAAAGTAAAAATGAAGACACAGGTTACTCTATTGAGGCTAGTCAAGTTATTAAGGGAGGTTTACCAATTGTAGATCCAATTGTTGCAAAAAAATAAAAGGAATTTAGTAAGATATTTTTAATTCAGAGAAGTGTTTAATGCAGAGATTTATTTTTATATTTTCATTTATAGCAATTCCCTTTTTAGGTAAAGCTCAAGAAAGGTTTACCATCACTTACAAGTCGAAGCGGGTTAAATATGAAAAAAATGTAACCTATAGCCTAAGCCCATTTGAAATGGTTATTAATGATTCGGTCTCATATACATATAACCCGGGAGTAATGAAAGCCAAAAAAAGAGCAATGAAAGCTCCTCTTGGTAGTTTCTTTTTGTCTAAGAGTACATTTGTTGATATTAAGAATTGTTATACATTATCACCAGGAGGACATCAAAAAAAGGTAGACGAACAATATCTGATAATTGATAGTTGTACGACTGGTACTTGGGAAATTACTGATAGTACAAAGCCTATTTTGGGGTATCAATGTTACTTTGCGATTGGGAGAAGTAAAGAAGATACATTCTATGTGTGGTTTACACCTGATTTGCCAAAGGGAGCCATGCCTTACACTCCTACTACACTACCAGGAACTGTACTTGAATATTGGCTTCAAGATTCTGAATTTATATCGACTGCAAAAGAAATTAAAGCTGAAGCAGTTGATATCATTGAGCCCAATTACTGTCAAAGAATAACGAGAAAGGAATATGTAAAATGGCGGGAAAGTATAACTTACCGATACATTTATTTTTAAATCAACTTATTCGGTGTCACTGATATTTCAATAGTTCTTTAAGGAAGTGGATTCCTTAAAACCTTTTCCATCTTTCTGCCTTTCGCCAATTCATCTACTAATTTATCAAGATACCTTACTTGTTTGGTTAAAGAGGTTTCAATTTCTTCTATGCGGTAACCGCAAATTACTCCTGTAATAAGTTGAGCATTGGGGTTTATTTTTGCTTTTTTAAAGAAAGTTTCAAAAGTCACCTTCTCCTTAATTAATTCTTGCAGTTTTTTATTATCATAGCTGGTCAGCCATTCTATTACCTGGTGCAATTCTGCCTTTGTCCTTCCTTTACTTTCTACTTTTTTAATATAATGCGGATAAACAGAAGCAAAAGTCAATTTTGCTATCTTCTCATCATGTTCGGGTGTAGTTGTCATGGTTTGAAATTACTGTCATTTTTTATGCAGAAATATTTTATTTGCGACATGATTAATGAAAGAAAAGACCAAGAATCACCTAGTTCTTAATTCCTAAAAAGGCTTTAGCAAATCTTTGACCTAATAACCGCTGTCCAATTGAATTAAAGTGAACTTTGTCTCCTTTATCTTTCAGGTCATTTGTTTTTATCACATAAGCATTGTTGTCTGTGGAAACATAGCTTTCGATTTGTTTATTAATTAAAGACCAGTAATTATTATTATCAGAATAACTTCCTAGTTCGCCAATTAAAACCGGCAGATTATTGATTCCAACAACTTCTCTAAATTTTTCAATTAGTTTTTGCAGTCGCACCTTATAAAGGCTTGCATTATTTTCATTCGCATCACTTTCACCTTGATGCCATAAAATGCCTTTTATAACTCCGTACTTTTTGCCAAGATTGACCTTTTCAATAAAATTAGAGAGCAGCCGTACATTTCTATAAGTTGAATCTCCAAGCCATTGGCTAATAGAGCTTCCGCCAATTGCAGTTGGTAACATTAAGATAGTTATGCTATCAGGAATGTTTTTTAATAAAGATTTTCCAAAAGATAAGCCACAGTCTAAACCAGCCATGGAAGGTTCGTAAAAGTGTAAAGGCTCTTTTGCAATTACAATTTGTCCATTCTTATTAATAGTTAATATTCTTTCTGATGGAATTGTGTCCTGAGATTCTATAAGACCTCGTCCAGCCATATTTGATTGGCCAGCCATAATAAATACCCAGGTATTTTTCTGTTTCTCTTCAGTATTCATAATTACTTCTGCTTCTGAAAAATGCTGCGACTGTTGTATTTTTTTACTTCGGTTACAAGAGATTAATAAAATCACTATAGCTAAAAAAGTAATATTTTTCATTTTCATCATCTGGCTTTTAGTTTTGAATAACTATGTACATAAATATGCAAAATTTTGAAAATGAATTTCAATAGTTCTGCATATTTAAATCAACTTATCAGGCGTCACCGGTATCTCCCTTATCCTTTTTCCCGTTGCATGAAAAATAGCATTACAAACTGCTGCTGCAAAACCAACAATACCAACTTCACCCATTCCTTTAGAACCCATCGGGTTTAATACTGGGTCAGGTTTGTTAACGAATAATACTTCTATCTCCGGTACATCAGCATTTACAGCAACATGATAATCAGCAAAATTATTATTTACCCAACGGCCATAGCGGTGGTCAATTATTCCTTCTTCCATTAATGACATACCGATGCCGCCAACTACAGCACCGACAATCTGGCTTTCGGCAGTTTTTTGATTTACAATTTTTCCTGCATCAACAGCCGATACACATCTTGCAATCTTTACTACACCTGTTCTTGAATGTACCATCACTTTTACAAAATGCACTGCATACGAAAATGCAGAATGATTTGCCATCGGGTTGCCCGGTGAGTCTTCTTGTAATTCTATTTCTTTCAGTCCGGCATTTTTAATTACATCCGCATAACTTATTTTTTTGCTCTTATCTGTTTTCAGCATCATAAAACCGTTTTCAAAAAGTAAGTCATCTACTTTTACTTCATGAACAATCTCTGTATGAAACATCGGATTGTCTTTTACCAGATCAGCTAACTTCTTCTTGATGCTCTGACAAACATTATGCACAGCAGTTCCCAATGTAGAAGTAGTTCCAGATCCGCCCTGCATTGGCCCAGGAGGAAGGTTGGTATCACCCATTTCAAATTTTATATCTCTTGGATGTAAGCCCAAAGTTTCAGAAGCTAGTTGTGTCATGGCAGTAGCTGTTCCCGGTCCCATATCGGTCACACCACTTGCTAAAATCAAACTGCCATCAGGTAATAATCTTGCTCCCACTTTGGCAGCACCTCTCCATGCAGAAAAAATGCCACTGCCTGTTCCGTAACCAATCAACCAGTCACCTTCTTTCATTGATCGGGGTTCAGGATTTCTTGCTGACCATTTTATTTTATCGGCACCTAACTGATAACATTCTTTTAAAAATTTACTTGAGTAAGGTTTTTTATCCTCGAGATCTGTTTCTGCATAATTCAGCAAACGAAATTCAATCGGATCTATTTTGGCTGCATAAGCCAATTCATCCATGGCAGATTCCAATGCAAATGCACCAGTGGTTTCTCCCGGTCCTCGCATCCATGTTGGTTGACTCAAATCCAACGGATATACTTTGTACGTTGTATTTACATTCGGGCAATTATATAAAGACCTCGATGCGTTTACAATCCCTTCAGTGAATTCATTATAAGAAGCCGTCATTGCTGTTGCATCATGAGTAATGCCAACTAATTTACCATCAGCACTTGCACCCATACTCATTTTTTGTATTGCCTGCGGACGATAACCAACCAGATTAAACATTTGATTTCTTGTAATCATCAACTTTAATGGCTTTCCAACTTTTTTTCCAGCCATTAATGCTGCCATGGAATGTGGCCAAGTGTTGAAAGCAGAACCAAATGCCCCGCCTATAAACTGAGTAATGATTCTTATGTTTTCCTGTTTCAATCCGAATGCTCGCATTACACTTTGTTGAGTGCTGCTGAGTGCCTGGGTTTTTTCATACATGGTTAATTTGGTATCGCTTTCCCAATTAACTGTGATAGCATGTATCTCCATCGGATTATGTACTTCAATCGGCATTTTATATTCGGCTTCAATTTTTACCGCTGCATTTTTCCAGGCATTGGCTTCGCCCCGAACATATTCTTTAAAATTATTTCCTTCCAATGCTTTCCCAGATTTTTCAGCTACATCAATATCAGTATTGAATGTTTCTTTTGCATAAGCTGCTTTTATCAAGGAAGCAGCGTATGTAGCTCTTTCAAAAGTGTCTGCAACAACTATGGCAATTGGTTGCCCATTGAAGCGAACAATATTATCGTAGAATACTCTGTATCCTTTTTTTATATCGGCTAATTTAGATTGGTCGGGCAGGTTTTTATAACCAGGAAGTTCGGGGCAATTCAAATGTGTAATGACTGCCAATACACCGGGAGCATTTTCAGCAGCTTTTGTATCCATAGCAGTGATGGTGCCTTTGGTAACGTTGCTTGTTGCTAATACACCATACACCATTCCCGGGAAATCGTATTCTGCAGAATATTTTGCAGTACCTGTTACTTTTTGTACACCATCTACCCGGTCGATGAATGGTTGATCTTTTATTTTATCCATAAAATATTTTTATGCAATACCTGTAGCAATCATCAACGCTTCCACAATTGCTATTGGTGCCATTTTTAATTTGAAATTATTATGTCCGTAACCTTTTGCTCCTTTTATTGCCAGATCAGCAGCTTTACTAAAGTTTTCTTTTGTTGCAGTTTTGCCAACAAGGAATTTTTCAGCTTCAGTTAATCGCCATGGTTTGTGAGCAACGCCGCCCATTGCGAGACTTACTTTTTTAATTGTATCACCAGAAACTTCCAAAGCTGCGGCAACAGAAATTAATGCAAAAGCATAGGAAGCTCTGTCTCTTATTTTTAAGTAATGATTTTTATTAAAAGTATTTTTTGGAATGATAACTCCAGTAATAATTTCCCCTTTTTGTAAAGTATTATCTAGTTCAGGTTTGTCACCGGGTAAGCGATGGAAATCGGTAAAAAGAATTTTTCTTTCACCTTTTGCTCCACTTACAGTTACAGTTGCATTTAATGCAGCTAATGCTACACACATATCACTCGGATGAACAGCAATGCATTTATCAGAAGCACCAAAGATGGCATGCATACGATTATGACCTTGTAAAGCACCGCATCCGCTCCCGGGTTGACGTTTATTGCAAGGCATTGCTGTATCGTAAAAATAACTACACCTTGTTTTTTGCATCATATTGCCGCCTACGGTTGCCATATTTCTCAACTGTGCAGACGCACCAGCAGCAAACGCCATTGATAGTAATGGGTAATTATTTTTTACCAAATCATTTGCTGATACTTCGCTGTTGATAGCTAATGCACCGATGTGTAATCCGGCTGATGTTTCTTCCACTTGCTTTAGTGGCAGATTATTTATATCAATCAATCGGGTAGGGGCGGTAACACCTCTTTTCATTAAATCAATCAGGTTGGTACCACCGGCAATAAAACCACCTGTCGGATTTTTTGCCAACGCCTCTACGGCTGCTTTTACAGAAGAGGCTCTTATATATTCAAAATTAATCATGAGTACTTCCCTCCTTTTTTGTTTGCATTATTGCGTCTACTATATTTGGATATGCACCACAGCGGCAAATATTACCACTCATGAATTCCCTTACTTCATCTCTACTATTGGCATGACCTTCATTAATACAAGCAACAGCAGACATGATTTGCCCGGGAGTGCAATAACCACATTGGAATCCGTCATGCTTGATAAAAGCTTTTTGCATTGGGTGCAGTTCTTCACCATTTGCCAAGCCTTCTATGGTAGTGATTTTCTTTCCTTCATTCATCACTGCTAATGACAAACAGGAATTAATGCGTTCTCCGTCTACATGAACCGTGCAAGCACCGCATTGGCCGTAATCGCATCCTTTTTTTGTGCCGAAAAGATGCAATTGTTCTCGAATAAAATCAAGGAGAGTAGTTCTGGGTTCCACCGAAAGACTAAACGCTTTTCCATTCACTTCAATATTGAGCGGAATTTTCTCAAATAGGGCAGCAATTTTTTCGTCATTCTCTCCGGCCTTTACTAAAGCAGGAGAAGCAACGGCTAAGGCAGCAAGGGCTGTTGACTTTTTCAAAAAGTCCCGCCGCCCTTCATTTTTACAAGTTTTGTCCATAGAAAAGTTTGTGGAACTAAATTTAATCTATTGAGTGCTATACAAAAAAAAATGTTTAATAAATGGATGCAATTCAGGTGATTTGTCCCTCGTTTAGATTGATTTGTACAGAACTCTTCCACAGGCATCCTGATTACTTATCTTTGCGCCTTATTTTAATGGAGTCATTTTATGAATAGAATTTATTTTGATAATGCCGCTACAACTGCTTTAGATAAAGATGTGTTGGATGCCATGCTGCCCTATATGACTACTCAATTTGGCAATCCTTCTTCTATTTATTCTTATGGAAGGGAATCAAGGTTGGCAATTGAAACAGCTAGAAAATCAGTTGCAAGATTATTGAATGCTCATCCGGGAGAAATATTTTTTACCAGCGGTGGAACAGAAAGTAACAACACTGCTATTTCATGCGCAATAAAAGATCTGGGTTGTAATCATATTATTTCATCAGCTATTGAGCATCATGCGGTATTGCATACGGTTGAGCATTACGGATGTGGAGAGAAGGTGACAAGAAGCGTAGTTAAGTTATTGGATAATGGTCATGTCGATTTAGCTGACCTTGAAGAACAATTGGCAACACATGAAGAAAGATGTCTTGTTTCATTGATGCATGCAAATAATGAAATAGGAAATATCCTTGATATTCATGCTGTCGGTAACCTTTGTAAAAAATACAATGCGATATTTCATTCAGATTGTGTACAAACAGTTGGACATTATCATTTAGACTTAAGAGAGACACCAGTACATTTTATAAGCGGAGCTGGACATAAGTTTCATGGTCCAAAAGGAATTGGTATTTTATATGTGAATGACAATATAAAGATCAAGCCATTTATTTTTGGTGGCGGACAAGAACGAAATATGCGGGCAGGCACTGAAAACCTGTATGGCATTGTTGGTTTTGCAAAAGCATTGGAACTTGCAATGACGAATCATGATGCAGACAGCCAGTATATTCAATCATTAAAAGATTATATGATTGAACAATTGCAGCAACATATTGATGGTGTTCAACTCAATGGCGATCAACAAGGCAAATGTTTATACACCGTTTTGAGTGCCGCATTTCCTAAAACAGAAAAATCAGAAATGATCCTTTTCAATCTTGATATGCAAGGCATTTGTGTTTCCGGTGGCAGTGCCTGCAGCAGTGGTGCCGATCAAGGCTCTCATGTTATCAGAGCCATCAATAATAATCCCAATCTTGTAACAGTTCGTTTTTCATTCAGTAAGCATAATACTAAAGAAGAGGTGGATGCAGTTATTGTAAAATTGAAAGAACATATCTAAGGATTTGATCAAATCCTTTTTTGTTAAAATTCACCTTTTGTAAAAAATAAATTTGGTCGTTTACGAAATATTCGTAGCTTTACGAAAATTTCGTAGATATGGAAAAGTTGACCCATGTAGAAGAAGAAACCATGCAAGCCGTTTGGCGCACTGGTGAAGGCAATGTAAAAACCTTTATGGAAAAGCTGGATGAACCGGCTCCTTATACAACTATCGCTTCCGTAATTAAGAATTTAGAAAAGAAAGGTTACCTCAGCAGCAGGTTGTTGGGTAACACATATTTGTATAGACCGGCTGTGAGTGAAGCAGAATATAAAAAGAAGTTTATGGGGAATGTAGTGAAGGAATATTTTGATAACTCTTATAAAGAACTGGTGAATTTTTTTGTTGAGCAGAAAAAATTATCTGCGAAGGAACTGAAAGAAATTATCACTCTTATTGAGAAAGGAAAATAAATTAGTAATATGCCTTTTCTATTAATATACATTATAAAATTTTCTATCAGTCTTGCTGTAGTATTTCTGTTCTACCAATTAGTGCTGAGGAAACTTACATTTTACAACTGGAACAGAATTTATCTTTTGGGCTACACTTTGTTTTCATTTGTTGTGCCCTTTATTGATATTTCCGGATCGTTATATCAGAATAAACTGGCGGAAAGTGAAATGATAAATTGGTTGCCTATTTTTCAATTGAAAGAATCTGCTGCTATCAGCGAATCTTCATTTACGGTTTGGAATATTATCTCCTTGTTTCTGGTTGGCGGAATTATTTTTATGACGATTCGCCTGCTTGTTCAGCTTGTTTCTTTTCAACGAATGAAGAAGAAGGCTACGCTGGTTTCAAATCAGGGCTTGAATCTTTATCAGGTAGATGAAAAAATAATTCCTTTTTCTTTCGGAAATTCTGTCTTTATCAATAGCCATCTTCATAGCGAAACGGAGTTGCAAGAAATCATCCAACATGAAATTGTGCATGTAAAACAAAAGCATAGCATTGATATTATCTGGAGTGAAATTCTCTGCCTGTTCAATTGGTTTAACCCTTTTGCATGGTTGATCCGCAAGGCCATTCGTCAGAATCTGGAATTTATTGCAGACAATAAAGTATTGGACAATGGAATAGATAGAAAGCAATACCAGTTCTTGCTTTTAAAAGTAATCGGAAACAATCATTTTAGTATAGCCCAAAAGTTTAATTTCTCATCACTCAAAAAACGTATAGCCATGATGAACAAACTCAAATCAACAAAAGTAAACCTTCTACGGTTTCTTTTTGTGCTGCCTCTATTCGCCATTATTCTGGTTTCTTTCAGAAAAGAAATCGGAGATACGCTTAAATTAAATGGCAACCCTTCTATTGATGTGCCTTCTGTAGTTACAGACACTGTTCCAATAGTAAGCAAACAGAGTGATAAAGGGTATATTATTGAAGTAAGAAAAAATAAGGAAAAGGACAACCCGTTAATCGTTATCAAAAACAAAGATAAAAAGGAAGTAAATAGGTTAACAATTGACGAATGGAACAATCGCAGAGATTATTATGAAAGTTTGTATGGCGAATTACCGCCTCCACCTCCTCCAATGCCACCAGCACCGCCTGCGCCTCCTGCTCCACCAGCACCGGTTGATTTACCTGAAAATGTGAGACAAATAAATATTAATAATGAAGTTGCAACTGTATGGTTGAAAAACGGAGCTAAGGAAAGTTATGACATGAGTTCTTCTTCACAGAAAAATGAATTTGAAAAGAAGTATGGAAAAATACCTCCACCACCGCCACCGCCAGTACCGCCCGTGCCACCAGTACTGCCATCAAACGGACTGGATGAAGTAGTTTCTACCTTGAAAAATAGCAATGAAAGAATTAGTGCAACTCAATATCAGAATAATGATAGAAATGCACCAAATACTTCATCCATTCAAATTAAGAATGTCAATGGTAAAACACCATTGATAGTTATTGATGGAGAAATAGTTAGTGAAGAAGTAATGGCAAAACTTGATCAGGAAACAATTGAATCTATTGATGTTTTAAAAGACAAATCAGCAACTGCATTATATGGCGATAAAGGTAAAGATGGTGTTTTAATAATCAAGACAAAAGCGAAAGGATTAAAAGAAAGCAATCCATTGATTGTATTGGATGGAAAAATTGTTACAAAAACTGAAATGGATAATTTAAGCCCTCATTCAATTGAATCAATTAATGTATTGAAAGGAAAAAACGCTACAGACTTATATGCTGAGAAAGGGAAAGATGGTGTAATTATAATTACATCAAAAAAGAACTAAAAGAAAAAAACTTTTATGAATACGATAGGACTGGAAATTAATTCAGTCCTTTTTTATTATCGCCAATAAGTTTAATTCTCTTACAGATAATACCAAGGATTCCTTTTCGCTGCCCAAATATATTTTCTCATATTCCGCCAGAAAGCCAGTACCATGTAAATAAGAATTGGCGAACCTACTGTAAGGATAGAGGCATACATAAAGTACCTGCGGATGCTGCTGGTGGCAATTCCCATCCTGTTGCCAATGGCCGAACAAACCCCAAATGCATTCCATTCTACAAAGCTTTTTAATTTGTTCATACCTCTAAAGTAGAAATTTGCTGGAAAACAAGCAACAAAGCTTTATTAACACCCTGTTTTTTCGTAATTTCGCCGCACATTTACTCACTTCTAAAGACTCTCCACATGGTATTCGATTTAGACCTCATTAAGAAAGTATACGCTGAAATGCCTGCAAAAATTGATGCAGCCAGAAAATTGACTGGAAGGGCATTAACAATGACAGAAAAAAT
>Ga0138256_10002999_pt1 | contig 18033 bp, 10 predicted proteins | sample KNB2016incub_MG_FD_105486 | JGI IMG/M metagenome (GOLD analysis project Ga0138256, IMG submission 105486) | Active sludge microbial communities from wastewater in Klosterneuburg, Austria - KNB2014incub_MG | ecosystem: Engineered > WWTP > Activated sludge > Unclassified | place: Austria... | reverse complement strand
CATCTACCAAAATATAGCTGCCCGGGTCTATGTTGGCCTGCACGGTGTGGCCGTTGTTGATCATGTTCTAAGCGGGGGGCGAATACTTGATCGTGATCGCGTCGGTATCCGCCGGGGCGGTGGATGGAATATCAATGGGCGATTGTTGAAGGCCGACCGCGCACGCTTCGTAATCATGGCTGAGAGACCCCCATTTGTCCGGGCCTGTTGCGCCTTCGTAACCCCATGGCGCCCCCGATGACGCCAAAGCGGTGGTCGCAAACAACAAACTGGCCGATGTCATTAACGAAACGACTGCTAACTTAACTTTCATGATTTCTCTCCTGAATAAATACCCAAACACCTTATGCGTGGACGGATTTAGCAAGCACAAAACACCCCCCGGTGATCTGGCGCATGGGGCAAGCCGAAATTCGTTAGCAAGAGATATTTGGTATGTGTAAGGTGAAAAAAAGTATAACATGCGCCAGCCCTGTTTGCGCAAAATTTTTTGGGCTAAATGGCTGCCAAAACGGGTTATTCTGAAAACCCGCGTCACATTAGCTTAGTTTCTCTCCAATTCATACACTTTGCTAATCCATCCCGCGTATAGTTCTACGCACTTGAGCGTATTACAATGCGCCTGAGAGGAGAAGAGTTCTGTGGCAAATGACAAACTATCGCGGTTTACCGTTCGGGCGCGGCGCGTCCTTCAACTTTCGTCGGAATCGGCGCAAGAGCTAAAGCACAATTACATTGGCACCGAGCATTTGTTGCTGGGGCTGGTGAGAGAAGAAGCCGGTATTGCCGGGCGTGTATTGCGTGACTTGGGCGCAACCCCAGAGCGCACACTAGACATGGTGGAGCGCCTGACCGGGGCGGGCAAACGCGCCAACCCCGGCCAGCCAGACCTGACCCCGCGCACCAAACAGGTGATTGAATACGCGGTGGATGAGGCGCGCAAACTCAGCCACAGCTACATCGGCACAGAGCATCTCCTGCTCGGCCTCATCCGCCAAACCGATGGGATTGCGATTGATGTGATGAAGCAGCTCGGCCTCACGCCAGAGCGCATCCGCCGCGAGACGCTGCGGGCTGTTCAGCAAGAGCAACCCGAGACCGGGACTGCCCCAGAAACCGCGGGCAAGACCCCCTCGCAATCGGTGAAGAAAGACCGCCCCAAGACCCCATCCCTTGACCAGCTTGGCACAGACCTGACCGCGCTGGCCGAGAAGGGCAAGCTGGACCCGGTGGTGGGCCGCGAGACCGAGATTGAGCGCATGATTCAGATTCTCTCGCGCCGCACCAAGAACAACCCCGCGCTCATTGGCGAGCCGGGCGTGGGCAAGACCGCCATTGTGGAAGGTCTGGCCCAGCGCATTGTGGAGGGCATGGCCCCGGAGCCGCTGCTGAACAAGCGCGTGGTGCAGTTGGATGTCGGCTCGCTGGTGGCGGGCACAATGTATCGCGGGCAGTTTGAGGAGCGCTTGAAGCGCGTCATTGAAGAGGTAAAAACCAGCGACACCATTTTGTTTATTGATGAATTGCACATGCTGGTGGGCGCTGGCAGCGCTGGCAGCAGCGTGGACGCGGCCAACATTCTTAAGCCAGCGTTGGCGCGCGGCGAGTTTCAGGTGGTTGGCGCAACCACGCTGAATGAATACCGCAAGCACATTGAGAGCGACGCGGCGTTGGAGCGCCGCTTCCAGCCCATTTACGTGGAAGAACCCACGCAAGATCAGGCGTTGGAAATTTTGCGCGGGATCAAGGGCGCGTATGAGCAGCATCACAAACTCAAGATCAGCCCAGAGGCGCTCAAGGCGGCGGTGCAATTGTCATCGCGCTATGTAAGTGAGCGGTTTTTGCCAGACAAGGCGATTGACCTTGTGGACGAATCCTCGGCCCGCGTGCGGATGTACAAGAGCAAGCAGTCCATCAGCCTGAAAGAGGCGTTTAAGGAACTGCGCGAGGCGCAGCGCGAGCGCAACGAGGCGATGGAGCAAAGCCGCTACGATGAGGCGGCCCTCTTGCGCGACCGCGAGAAAAAAGCCACTGAGCGCATTGAAGAATTGCGCCACAATTTTGACCCGAACGCGGAAGGCCCAACCGTGACCGAAGAGGATATCGCCGAGGTGATCTCGATGTGGACGGGCATCCCGCTCAAGCGCATCGCGGGCAGCGAGAGCGAGCGCCTCATCCATTTGGAAACGTCGTTGAAAGAAAGAATTGTCGGCCAGCGTGAAGCCATCGAGGCAATTGCCAAAGCGGTGCGGCGCGGGCGGGTTGGGTTGAAGGACCCGCGGCGGCCACTTGGCTCGTTTATCTTCCTTGGCCCCACCGGGGTGGGCAAAACCGAGCTGACCAAGGCGCTGGCTGAATTTTTGTTTGGCAGCGAAGACGCCATGATTGTGCTGGACATGAGCGAATTTATGGAGCGGCACACCGTGGCGCGGCTGGTTGGCGCGCCTCCGGGGTATGTGGGCTACGAGGATGCGGGCCAGCTCACCGAGAGCATCCGCCGGCGGCCATACTCAATTGTGGTGTTTGACGAAATTGAGAAGGCGCACCCGGAAGTGTTCAACATGCTTTTGCAGATCATGGAAGAAGGCCGCCTGAGCGACGCCCGCGGGCGCAAGGTGGACTTTCGCAACACGATCATCATCATGACCAGCAACGTGGGCGCAGAGTTGATTCGGCGTGAGAGCAAGCTGGGGTTTGCGGTGAAGAAAGACGAAGTGAAGGACGCGGAAAAACAGTTTGCCGAGGTGAAGGACAAATTGTTGGGGCAGCTCAAAAAGTTGTTCCGCCCGGAATTCCTCAACCGTGTGGATGGCACGGTGGTGTTCCGCCCGCTCACCCGCGATGAGATTGGCGAAATTGTCTCGCTGGAGCTGACCAAGGCTCAGAAACGCATCACTGAGCACGCCGTTACGCTGGATGTGAGCGACGCTGCCAAGATGTATTTGGCCGAGAAGGGCTACGACCCCGAATATGGCGCGCGCCCGCTTCGCCGCGTGATTCAGAATCAGGTGGAAGACGCGCTTTCGGATGGCCTGCTTAGCGGGCGCATCCCAGACGGCAGCGCGGTGAAGATTGACTTGATTGACGGCAAGCTGGATTTCAGCGTGAACGGCGCAACGATCAAACCCGCCGCAGTTGAGGACGCCCCGCCGGACGTGGTTGCGCCAACGGATGAGGTAACGCCAGAGTTAAGCGCGGCGTAGCGGTTGTTGGGTAATTGGGTTTTGGTTGATGGGTGTTGGGCGAGCGAAATCGTCCAGCACCCATTTTTTTTATTAGTTGTTGGTTGTTGGTTGTTGGTTGCTGAACACCAATATCACTCACGATTCATCAAGCAACAACCAATAACCAGTAATTAACGTCAGTTGTGGATAAGAGAAAGCCTGTCATTCTGAGGAGCAAAGCGGCGCGAAGCAAAGCTGCGCGACGAAGAATCTCTGCGAAATCCCGGCCAAGAAAGGGTTGGCCAGAGATTCTTCGCTCCCTCCGGTCGCTCAGAATGACAGTTTTCAGCTCATTTCGCTTATCCAACTCGCGTTAATTAACTCACCATGCGCTTGCCCAAACTCTGAGCGTGTTCGGAAGATAAAAATAGCGCCACGGGCTTTCATACGCGCCAGCATCGCAACCGCTGCCTTGCGGACGGGCTACACCATTTTGGCTTGTTTGCGCCGCGCACGCGCTTAGCGGAACAAAATTTATCGCTAAGCTGGGTGGCATCAAAGCAATGCTCGGTGTTGCCCCGCCATTATTTTGCGGCCCAGCGGGGTCTAATCCGAAATTGAGCGTGTAAAGATTGGAGCTTGGAATGGTGGGTGTTACAACACAAGATGGATTCAACACGTTGTAATTGCCAATATAGGTGCTGGTGGGATGCGCATAGGAAAAATATGAATCGCAAAGCCCGGTAATCAAGCTGCTATTTACGGTGATGCTCATATTTCCCGCCCCCCGCGACTCTATTGCATAGGTGCTTGCGCCATCTGGCACAAGAGTAACATGAACCAGGGCTAAATTTCCCGCATAAAACACGGTTGATTCTGCGCCACTTCCAAATTGATAGTTATTGTGAAACAGCGTGGAATTGGTGAGCGTAAATGAGCCTGAATTTCCGATGTTAATCGCGGATCCAAACGCGCTTCCGTTGTGGGTCATATACAACTTATCTCCAATGCCAATGCCAGTGCCAAAAAATGAGATTGCGCCACCGCCTGTCCGAGCCATGTATGAGCTGCGCGCGGTATTACTCAAAAAATTAGTAGAGCGTATTTCTGCAAAGCCAGCGTTAAAAATTGCTCCTCCGCCTGGTCCGCCAAGATCTCCCACACAAACCAGGCAGTCACCCGCCTGATTGTTTAAGAAAGTGCTTCCGGTAACAAGAATTGAACCCCAATTTGCAATGCCGCCTCCGCCAGGCAAGGGCGTCTCCAGTTCTGCGTAGCCTGCGCGATTGCCCTCAACAAGAGTGTTGACCATTGTCAGATTGCCCGAATTTGAAATTGCCCCGCCAGACCCCGCGTGAAAATCTGCCATTGAACAATCAAATCCCTTGGCAACTGTGCAGCCGTTGTCGCCAGCGCGGTTGTTTTGAAATGCTGAGTCTATAAGGGTCAATTGGCCGGCATTGAGAATGGCGCCCCCATCTCCCGCGTAGGAAGCCGTAACCGTGATGAATGGGCCATCTACCGCATGGCCGCCAGCAAGGGTTAGATTGATTAAAGTTAATTGGGAGTTGGTCAGCACGCTTAAGAAACGAAATTGCGGCGCGGCAGGGTCGCGCGATATCGTTGCGCCATTGCCAGTTATTGTGAGAGAAACGGTGTTGCTTATGACAGGCAAACCATTTAAATCTACGCCAGAGCCAGAGTTGACTTGCGTAAGCGTGTAAATGCAACTGGGCGCAAGACTAATAGATTGAGACCCGCCGGTGGTTACCGAAGATTGAATTGCGGAAATCAGATCATTTGCGCGGGTTATTGCATTGGGATCACAACCCACCGAGGTATTAGCTGAAATTGGACTTGCATGAAAGAAAAGATATGCACATGCAAGTGACAAGGCGCAACACACTTTTTTATTCAAGATGATTTTTACCCCATTTGGCCTTAACAGCAGACCAGATTGGATTGTATCTCTTGCCTGATTTTTTGCAAGCGCGGCCAAATGAGAGGATGCGGGCAAAAGATGAGGAAGAGAGAAGAGTTCAATCGCGCTGAGCGCCCGTCTTGATCAATTAACACCTCGCAAATACTCTTCCAACACAAAACTAACGCGCTGGCTATAATCTCATTGGGAATGCGGCAAACGGCAAGGCTTTGTCGCATCTGGAGTAACCATACATGAGATTTGACCGATTTACCGAACGAGCGCAAGACGCGGCGCAGCGCTCGGTTGAAATTTTACAAAGATACAGCCACACCCAGGTGGACACCGAGCATATTCTGCTGGCATTGCTGGAACAGCCCGATGGCCTGGTGCCCGCCGTGCTGGAAAAGCTGGGCGTGGATGTGGCCGGGCTGTCCGAGAAAGTGGATCAAGCTCTGCGCCAATCGCCGCGCGTGAGCATTTACGGCGGCGGCGGCGAGCAGGTGATGATCACCCCGCGCGTGAAGCGCCTGCTGGACCTGGCCCGCGAAGAAGCCAACAAAATGAAGGATGAGTACATCAGCACGGAACACATTTTCCTTGCGGTGTGCTCAGAGCGCAACACGCCCGCCGCCCGCCTGTTCGCCGAGGCAAACATCACCAAAGAGCGGGTGATGGAAGCCGTGACCGCCATACGCGGCGGCAAAACCGCGCAAGACCCGCAGGCCGAAACGAAATATCGCGTTCTGGCAAAATATTCCCGCGACCTGACCCAGATGGCGAAGGAAGGCAAGCTAGACCCCATCGTGGGCCGAGACAAGGAAATTGCCCGCGTGATTCAAGTGCTGGCGCGGCGCACAAAAAACAACCCCGTGCTCATCGGCGATGCCGGCGTGGGCAAGACGGCCATCATTGAAGGGCTGGCTCAAAAAATTGTGGGCGCGGATGTGCCAGAGATTCTGGCGGGCAAAAAAGTGCTCGCCCTGGATTTGGCGGGCATGATCGCCGGTTCGCGCTTTCGCGGCGATTTTGAAGAACGGCTAAAAGGTGTGCTGGATGAGGTCACGCGCAGCGAAGGCGAAGTGATCCTCTTTGTGGACGAACTGCACAACGTGGTTGGCGCGGGCAGCGGCGGCGGCAGCATGGACGCGGGCAATATGCTCAAGCCAGCGCTGGCCCGCGGCGAGCTGCAACTTATTGGCGCGACCACGCTGGATGAATACCGCAAATACATTGAAAAAGACAGCGCCCTGGAACGCCGTTTTGCGCCGGTGTATGTGGATGAGCCGAGCGTGGAAGACACCATCCGCATGTTGCACGGCATTCGCGATAAATACGAGGCGCACCACAAAGTGCATTTTGCCGAAGACGCGCTGGTGGCGGCGGCCAAACTCAGCGACCGCTATTTGCCGGATCGCAAGCTGCCGGATAAAGCGATTGACCTGATGGATGAGGCGGCGGCCAAGTTGCGCCTGGCGCTTTACACGTTGCCGCCAGAACTCAAAACCCGCCAGAGCGAACTCGAAAAAATGCGGGTGGAAGAAGAACAGGCCGCCATCCGCCAGGATTACCAGCGGGCCGCCGAGTGCAAAGTTCAGCGGCTGCGCCTTCAGCAAGAATTTGACGAGGGCCGCCAAAAATGGTTTGAAGAAAAAAATCTTGATGAGATTGTGGATCAAGAGGACATCGGCGAGGTCGTCTCGCAAATCACGGGCATTCCCGTGACCCAGATGATGGAGGCTGAGAGCAAGAAGCTTTTGCAAATGGAGGATCGCCTGCGCGAGCGGGTGATTGGGCAGGAAGAGGCGATTATCGCCATCAGCGATGCCATCCGCCGCGCGCGCAGCGGGTTGAAAGACCCCAGCCGCCCCATTGGCTCGTTCATCTTCCTCGGCTCATCGGGCGTGGGCAAAACCGAGCTGGCCAAGGCGCTGGCGTGGTTCTTGTTTGATGACGAAAACGCGCTGGTTCGGGTGGACATGAGCGAATACCGCGAAGGTCATACCGTGAGCAAACTCTTTGGCGCGCCTCCGGGATACGTGGGCTATGAGGAGGGCGGCCAGCTTACCGAGCGCGTGCGTCGCCGCCCGTATCAGGTGGTGCTGTTTGATGAGGTTGAGAAAGCCCACCCGGATGTGTGGAACGCCATGCTCCAGCTTTTGGACGAAGGCCGCCTGACCGATGGACAGGGCCGCGTGGTGCACTTTAACAACACGGTCATCATCATGACCAGCAATATCGGCACAGACTTCATCAAAAAAGGCGGGGCGCTGGGCTTTATTGCCCCAACCTCTGCGGTGGCCGATGGGTCTAAGAAAGATGCCGACAAGCCCGACACCAAAAAGATTGAGGACGGGCTGAAGAAAACCTTCCGTCCAGAGTTTCTCAACCGCGTGGATGAGGTCATCATCTTCCGCTCGCTCACGTTGCAAGACGTGGAGCGCATTTGCGAATTGCAACTGCGCGAGATCCGCGACCGGCTGAGCGAGAAGGGCCTGACGATTGAGATGAGCGAGGACGCCCGCAAGTGGCTGGCCAAACAAGGCTTTGATACCGCGTTTGGCGCGCGCCCGCTGCGTCGCGCCCTGCAAAAATTTGTAGAAGGCCCGCTCAGCCTTGAACTGCTCAAGGGCACATTCAAGCCCGGCGACAACGTGGTTGTCACCATGCGCGAGGATGGCCTGGGCGTGATGTTCAAGAAAGAGGGCATTGAGGCCGAACCTGCCCCCGCGCCCGTGAGCGTGGCGGCGGGCTAGAAAGCGCGTTCGTCTCTGCGCACGCGCCGCCTGTGAGTGTGAGAAACGCTGGTGTGGTTAACAACCCGCCAGCGTTTTTTATTGATGGGCATCCTGTTTACACGAAGAACGACGTGTAGGGGCGCGGCATGCCGCGCCCCTACGTCTAAACCTTCGGTTTTGCATCTAAACAAACTGCGCAAATCGTTTTCAAAATCTCCTTAAACCCAAAAACAAACAACTCACCACACGGAACGCAATTGCGATGGATAATATGGGCATGAGCGAAGTCGGCTTTTCTGATTTGACCCTGCATCAAGCGCTGCAAAATTTGCGTGTTGCAGAAGGCGACGAGCCTGCCTCTCCAACGCCGTTTGACCGCCTCCTGATTTCTTACCCGGACGCGGTGGGCGTGATGCGCGAGCGGGCGCGGGCCAGAGAAGCGGCCCAAAACTGGCACGCCGCCGCCGAGGATTACGCCCGCGTTTTGGAAGTCTTGCCCGACGACGCCCAATCCATGACCTCGCTGGCGCGCTGCCAAATGCGCGCCGATAACGCCATTGAGGGCAAAATCACCGCGCTGCAAGCGCTGGATCACGACCCGGCCAACCGCGACGCGATTCTTTTTGTGCGCATGGCGGGCGATGAGATTGACAAGAGCAAACTGGGCGAGCTGGCCCACGCGCAGGAAAAATACAGCGTGGGCCAAACCCAGCGCGCCATCAAACAGGTGAAGGATTTTGTGGCCCGCGACCCGGAGCGCATGGACGCGCAGGTCGTTTTGGCGCGGCTGCTCTGGCAAAGCGGGCGGCACATCGCGGCCATGGATGTGTGCCAGCGCATTTTGGATCACGCCCCAGATTGTTTGTTTGCCCATGTTTTGCTGCGCCAGTTTTGGCTCATGGCCCGCAACCCCGGCCAGGCAGATTTGTATTTGGCCGAGATAGACCGCCTTGACCCGGATCATCGCATTTGCGCGGAGAACTTTGGCGATTTAGCCGCCGCGCTGACGGTGAAAGACGCCCCCGCCGAGAGAGCCATCCGCCAGATGCCGGCTTATATGCGCAACGAGGAACGCGCCGACGAGGACGCGCAAGACCGCGCCGCGTGGGTGGATGAGCTGGCGGCCAGCTCTGCCATGCTGCGCACAAAAGTGCAGCCGGTTTTTAGCGCAGAAGAAGGCCCGGTGGCCGATTACTTCCCGCTGGACTGGTCGCCTGTGCCAATTGCCAGCGCCCCAGAAGCGCAAGACATGGCCGCGCCCGCGCTCAACCCGCCGCAGGTGGATGAAGTTGAGGCCGCGCCGCAACCCATCAGCCCACCGCAAGATGCGCCGGTTGAAGCCCAGCACGAGCCAGAGGTGACCCCGGACGAGGAAACGCCGCCCTGGGATGAAACACCCGCGCAGGTGGTTGTTCCCCAGGCCGCCAGCAAACCGGCCCCGCCCGCGCCAAAAGCCGCGCTCAGCGAGTGGGTCGCGGCAGATGAAGCGCCCGCCGAGCCTGGGGTGGAGGTTGCGCCCGCGCCCGCCCGCTCGCGGCTGGTCACGCCGCGCCCGCGCCGCGCCGCCGCAGCCGCGGCTGCAAAGCTGGAGATGGCGCCATCGGAGAAAAAGAAAGCCTCTGAGAATTTGATTGCCGCGCGAGAAGCCGCCGCCAAGGGCAATTACGCCTTCGCGCTTAAGCAAATTGAAGTTGTGGTGAACCGCGGCAAAAAACCGCGCGAGACGGTGACCATGCTGGAAGACGTGATTGAGCGGCTGAACCCGCGCTCGCAAAAAACGCTGCTCTCCGAGGCGTATCAACTGCTATCCGTTGCCTACACCCAGGCTGGCCGCCCCGATGACGCGCTGGAAGCCTTGCAGCGCAAGTGACGGCTGACGAGCCACCATCCACCAGCCACTAGTGCCCCACTAACTTGATTATTTTTTAGCAGAAATAGGACGAAGTCACCTAAATGTTTTTATTCTGACTTTACGCACAAACCAAGATCGTCATTCCCGCGAACGCGGGAATCTATAACTAACCCACAAAATGTGTGGTGAGGAACACGGATTCCATTGCGTTTTTGGTTTGGCGCGGTATGGATTCCCGCGTTCGCGGGAATGACGGACATTCTTTTGATTATTTGACCCACGCCTTGCGTAAGCCTAGTATATTTTGCTTCGTATTCACTCGCTATATCACCAAATATTCAAGTTTGTCGAACACCAGCCACCAGCAACTAGCAACCAGCACTTACTGCGCCCAGGTCATGCGCTCCAATTGCCAATTGGGGTGCTGGCCCAGGTTCACCAGCCGCCGCGAATCGCCGCCGCCGCTGCTCACCAAATAAATTGCCCAGCTTCCTTCGCGGTTGGATTGATACGCCACCTGCGAGCCATCTGGCGACCAGGCGGGCGCGCTGGCCTGCGCCCCGTTGCTGGTGAGCTTGCGGAAAGATTTGCCCATGTTGAACACATACACATCCCAACTGCCGCCCACGTTGCCCACATACGCAATCTCCTGGCCGTTGGGCGACCACGCCGGGTTGATGTCGCTCTGGGCTTCGGTCATGCGCCGCAGATCGCCGGGGTTATCTGGGTTGATGATGTGAATGCCGCACCCCAAATTGGTGCAGCCCTGGAACGCGATAAGCCCAGTCGGCCCCCAAGCGGGGAAACTGCCCGCGCTGAGCTTGACTGGCGCGGATGACCCATCCACCGGGGCGACAAAAATGGAATAGCCGTTGCCCTCCACCGCCGCATACGCCACGCGCCGGCCATCGGGCGAGAGCGACGGCCAATAGCCCACGCCGCTGCCCAGCCCAATAAATGTGCCCTGCCGGGTGAACCCGCGCAGCACGCCGCCCGCCGTGTAGGCCAGCACATTCCCGCCGTATTGAAACATTGGCTGAGACGCGCCCGCAGCCAGCGGCGAGGTGCGCCCGCTGGCTGAATCAAACAAATAAAGCTGATAGCTGCTGCCTTCGAACACGCTAAACGCCAGCCGCCCGTTCACCCCAGAGACGGTCACGCTTGTGCTGGTGGTGGCGGTGATGGGCACCGGTGTGGCCAGGGCGCACTTTGCGGCGGCCTCGGTTTGCTTTTGCTGGGTTTTGGCGTTTGGGGCGATGCCGTTCGCGGCGGCATAACGCTCTTGCGCGGGGCACCAGTTTTGGCCGCCCGCGTTGGCATCACCAGAGCCAAGATAGGCTTCGGCCAGCAATGCGCGGGTGTCGCGGTAATCTGGGTTGGCTTGAAACACCGCGCCCAGCAACTCAATCGCCCGGTCCCAATCGGCAAACATGTAGTTTTTGGCGTTTTGGTATTGGGCGGCGGCGCGGCGGATGGAATCGGTGTAGGCATCCAGCGGTTTGAGCGAGGCGGCAAAGTCAAGGTCAAGCAACCCGGCCTCAATTTGGCCCTCGTTCAACCGCGTCACGCCGCGGGTGACCAGCGCGGTGTAGCGGGCGGTGGTCACGCGGGCTTTCTCAAAATTCACATCCAGCGCCCGCAACTGCTCGGTGATGGAGATCACGCTGTCCCACGTTTTAGAAATCACGGCGGTGTCCATCTGCGCCAGCAGGGCGTTTTTGTCGGTGGTCACCGGCACGGGGGTGGGTGTGGGCGGGATGGCGGTGGGGGTCTGCATAAACTGCGCGGTGGCGATCAGCTCGGCCACGCCGCGGTTGGTGGGGTTGTATTTCAACACCCCGCTCAAATACACCTCGGCTTGCGCGGCGTTGCCCGCTTGCATGGCTTCCAGCCCGCGGTTAAACCAATCGGCTATTTGCGCGCTGGTGGTGGATGTGGCCTGGGCGCGCAACACCTTGTTGCCATCCTGAAAACCCGCGTAGGCCGAGCCGCCAATCATGCCCAGCAGCAGACAAACGAATAACAAAATAAACAGCCCGCCCAGCAGCCGCTTGCGGGGTTTTCTGCGCGGCAATTCCGCCGCAGTCAGTTCTTCAATTACATCGTCCAGTCTTTCTTCTGGCGCGTCGTTTTCCAGCATACCAGGATGATTATATGGGACAGGCGTGGGCCGCCCCCATCTTTCGGCTTTGGATGATTCAGGTTAAACTCAGCCCCATGAATATTGCGATCATTGGCGCGGGGCCGGCTGGGTTGGCCGCAGCGCATGACTTTCTCAACGCCGGTCATTCAGCCACCATTTTTGAGGCCGCGTCCGCGCCGGGCGGCCTGGCGGCGGGTTTTAAGGAGCCGCATTGGAAGTGGTCGGTGGAAAAGTTTTATCACCACTGGTTTCAATCGGATGCCGACCTGCTGAAGCTGGCCGACGAGACCGGGCTGCGGGCCGGGGTGCAGTTTCACTCGCCCAAGACCGTCTCGTATTGGAATGGCAATTTTTACCCGCTGGATTCTCCGGTGGCCGCGCTGCTTTTCCCCGGCCTCAGCCTCTTCGACAAAATACCGTTTGGGCTGGCCACGATTTATCTGAAATACTTGACCGGCAACGGGATTGGGCTGGAAAAATACACCGCTCACGATTGGGCCAGCCGCTGGATGGGCAAGGGCGCGTATGAGCTGATCTTTCAACCACTTTTGGATGGCAAATTTGGCGAGGCGTACTCGCGCAAGGTGAACATGGCGTGGTTGTGGGCGCGGCTCAAAAGCCGCACATCCAAACTGGGGACGTATGAGGGCGGCGGGCAAAAATTTTATGATGACTTGGCCGCCAACCTGCAAAAACGCGGCGCAAACATTGTGTATTCCGCGCGGGTGCAAAATTTGGCGCAGGCCGATGGCGCGTGGGCGGTCGCGGTTTCCATCAACCAGCAGGCCGCGCAAACGCAAAAGTTTGACATGGTTCTAAGCACAACCTCGCCAAAGGTGATGGGCAAACTTGCGCCGCAGCTGCCATCCAACTATTTGGGCGCGTTGAATGACCTGAAATCTTTGGGCGCGGTGGTGGCGGTGTTTTCGCTCAGCCATCCCCTGAGCGAAAACGGCTATTACTGGCACAGCCTGCCCAAGAGCGCGGGCTTCCCTTACCTGGCGATGTGCGAGCACACCAACTTTGTCTCGCCAGAGAATTTTGGCGGCGACCGCATTGTGTATTGCGGCGATTATTTGCCCGCCGACCACCGCTATTTTTCGATGAGCGCCGACGAGATCGCCGCGGAATACGCGCCCTCGCTCAAGCGGTTTAACGAAAAGTTTGATCCATCATGGATTAAAAAGACATGGGTGTTTAAAGAGGCCTACGCCCAGCCTGTGCCGCTGGTCAACCACTCGCGCAATGTGCCGCCCACAAAAACGCCGCTGCCTGGGTTGTATTTCGCCAGCATGAGCCAGGTCTACCCGTGGGATCGCGGGACAAATTTTGCGGTGGAAATTGGCCGCCGCGTGGCGCGAGAGATGATGGCGGAAAGAAAGTGAACGGGTGAAAATCTGGCAAGGCGGGCGCGTCATCTTGTTATCAAAACCGCCTTTTTAATTTCTAATTTCTGGTGTACCCTTGCCTCTTGTGACACACTCGCTTTTCACCCGTTCCTCGCTGGGTTTTGCGCGCGTGGCGGCGGTCTCGCCAGAGATGCGCGTGGCCGACTGCGCGTTTAACACGCAGGCCATCATCGCCGCGCTGCGCCAGGCAAAAGAACGCGGGGCGCAACTGGTCGCCTTCCCAGAGTTGTGCATCACCGGCTACACCTGCGGCGATTTGTTTTTTCAAACCACGCTTCTGGATGGCGCCCGCGCCGGGCTGGAGCGCATCGCGGAAGAAACGCGCAAGCTAAACGCGGCCTGCGTGGTGGGGTTGCCCATTTTGCAGAGCGGGCGGCTATACAACTGCGCGGCGTTTGTGTGCGCCGGGCGGGTGATGGGTCTTGTGCCCAAAACCTATTTGCCAACTTACAACGAGTTTTACGAGGGACGCTGGTTCACCTCGGCCAGCGGCATGGCAATTGGGCAGATGGAGCTTGCGGGCGGGGCGGTTCCCATCGGCCCGCGCCAAATTTTTGAGGCCGCCAACATGCCCGGCTGCGCGGTGGGCATTGAAATTTGCGAGGACGTGTGGGCGGTCAACCCGCCCAGCGGAGAGTTGGCGCTGGCTGGGGCCACGCTGATCGTGAACCCATCGGCCAGCCCAGAAACGCTGGGCAAAATGGAATACCGCCGCGAGCTGGTGAAGCAGCAAAGCGCGCGCTGTTTGGCGGCCTACGTTTACGCGGGCAGCGGTCCCGGCGAGAGCAGCAGCGACCTCGTGTTCAGCGGGCATTCGCTCATTTGCGAGAACGGAACGATGCTGGCCGAGAGCGCCCGGTTTGAGTTTGGCGCACAAATAATTTTGGCCGATGTGGATTTGGGCAGGCTGGCGCACGAGCGAATGAATAACAGCTCGTTTAGGGGGGCTGCGGGTTGGGGATTGGGGATTGACCCAGCCCCCAAGTTTGTGCTGCCCAGCGCAGAAGAAGACCAACCCGTTCCTCTCGCCCGCCCGCTGGCGCAAAACCCGTTTGTGCCGCAAGATAAAACCCAACGCGCCAAAAACTGCCGCGAGATTTTTAGCATTCAATCCACCGGGCTGGCCAAACGATTGCGCCACACCGGGGTGAAGACCGTCACCATCGGCATCAGCGGCGGGCTGGATTCAACTTTGGCGCTGCTGGTCGCCATCCGCGCGTTTGACAAATTGGGCCTGCCCCGCGCGGGCATTTTGGCAATCACCATGCCGGGGTTTGGCACCACCGACCGCACATATGGCAACGCGCTGGCGATGATGAAAGCGCTGGGCGTGACCGCCCGCGAGATTCCCATCCGCAATGCCGTTTTGGGGCATTTTGCCGATATTGGGCACGACCCTGCAACGCACGATGTGACCTACGAAAATGCGCAGGCCCGCGAGCGAACGCAAATTTTGATGGACGTGGCAAACAAGAGCGGCGGGTTTGTGGTGGGCACCGGCGACTTGAGCGAGCTGGCGCTGGGCTGGCTGACTTTTAACGGCGACCACATGAGCATGTATCACGTGAACGCGGGCGTGCCAAAAACGCTGGTGCGGTACATGGTGGAGTGGTGCGCCGACGAGGAATTTAACGGCGAGGTGAGCGATGTTTTGCGCGATATCGCCGCGACACCCATCACCCCGGAGTTGTTGCCGCTAAAAGATGGCGAATTGCAGCAAAAAACCGAGGACACGGTTGGGCCATACATCTTGCACGATTTCTTTTTGTATTACGCCGTTCGTTACGGATTTCCCCCGCGCAAGGTGTTTTATTTGGCGCGAGAAGCGTTTTCACCCCTCTCGCCGGGAGGGGCCGGGGGTGGGCAAACGTTTTCTGCCGATGAAATTCTGAAATGGCTAAACGTGTTTTACGCGCGGTTTTTCTCGCAGCAATTCAAGCGCAACGCCATGCCAGATGGCCCCAAGGTCGGCAGCGTGGCCCTCTCGCCGCGCGGCGATTGGCGCATGCCCGCCGATGCCAGCTCCGCCGTGTGGAAAGCCGAGCTTGACCAAATTCAGAACGCGCAAAGCCAATCCTGAGCGCGAATCTAACTCACCAGGCCGCGGCGCTTTCGCGCAGGGTCGCGGGCAAAAACACCTGCCAGTTCACCGAGAGCCACTGGGCGGTGATGGCGCCCCAGTTGCCATTTGCATCTTGAGCGCGAACAAACAGTGCGTGCCGCCCGGTGGCGAGGCCGCTGGTGTTTAGCGCGGCCAGCGCTGTCTCTTGCGCGGCGTTAAACGCGCCGTCCTGCGCCGTCATGGGGATGGGGACGCCGCCCGCCCACGGGGGCACATCCACAAAAACCTGCGCCGCGCTGATGACCTGCGAGGCAGGCAGGCCCACGCTGCCCGCTGCGTTGCCATACAAGCCATCGTCCACAATCGCGGTCAGTGTGACCGATGTGCCCGCGCCCACCCGCCCAGACGAGAGCGTGGGCGTGAGCGTGACCGGGCCGAGCGCGCTTTCGTAGGGTTGGCGGGCGTTTTTGGCCGCAAAATAAAAGGCGTTGCGGTTTAGCGGCCAAAACAAACTATCCTGGCATGAATACGGCGGGAAGAAATCGGTGCAGCTTCCGCCTCCGGGGCCAATCTCAAATGTGAAGGCCGGGATGCCGAGCGTGCCGTACGCCCAGTCATCGCTGGAGCCGCTCACGCCATACAAAACCTCCGCCGGGCGGCCGGTCACATAGCCGTTGAAGGAACTCATGCGGAATGCGAACGAGCGCAAAGCCGCGTCGTTTGGCGTGTTGGGCGTGTTATCGCCCCAGGGCAAAAGCACAAGATTAGAGTAGCTGTGCAGGGTGAGAAATGACCCGGTGGTTGTGATGGGAGCCGCATCGGTATCCAACGGCCCGCGCTGGTCGTGGAACAACTGGCTGACCAGATTTTCCAGCGCAATTTCTTCCGGCTCGGAGCCAGCGGACGCGCCGCGATACACCAGGTCGCACGGGTTTGTGCTGGTGCCCACGCCGCCCCATCTAAAGCTGGCGTTGCGGTTCAGGTCAATGCCATCCTGGTTCCAGGAGGTGGGCGGGTTAGAGCAGGTGGATGGGATTTGGGCGTGCTCGTTTTTGCGCTGATACCAGGGAAAACCCGCATCGGCATTGCCCTGTTCCACCATTTGGCGGCCATCCGGGTTGGTGAGCGGGATCATCCAAATTTCGTTGTAATCCAGCAGCGCGGTCACGTCCGGGTCAACGTTGTATTTCGCCACAAGGTCATCCATCCAGCGCCACACCATCTCAGAGGTGGTGAGTTCGCGGGCGTGAATGGCGGCCATCAAAAAAAAGCGCGGTTTGTCGGTGTTGGGGTTCAGGGCGCAATCGCCGGGGCGCTGCTTGGTCAGGCAGATGGCTCTCAGGTCGTAGCCGCTGTTTGGGTCTTGCGTTTTGCGCCATGTTTGGCCATACACCACACCCTGCGCCAGGTCTGGCCGCGCGGCAATGATTGAATCCATATGGGCGTAATGCTCGGTGATGCTGTGATATCCGCCGTAAAACGAAAGCGGGCTGTTCACCATGCCGATGTGTTGCTGAGCGACCAGCGCGTAGCCTTCGGCGTTTAGTTTGGCGGCCAGCTCATCATCGCCCATCACCAGTACGTATTCGCCCCGCGCGTCCTTGCCCCGCGCCTCCAGCACGTCATACTGGCTGGTCAGCGCCTCCAGTTGTTTTGCCGATGTGAAATAGGCGCGGTAAATGGTGGGGTTGGTGGGTTGCGCCGCTGGCGACGCAAATGCCAGGCCGATGAGCAGGAGGAGGCTGAGGAGTTTTATTTTCATGTTGGATGAATTTGACCAATTGACGATGGACGATGGACGGTGGACGATAAAATCACGCATCGTCTATCGTCTGTCGTCCATCGTCTTTTTCAATCATCGTTCCCAAACTTTCGCCGCGCAACGCGCCGGCCACGTTGCCATCAACCAGACCAGAAAAAATGCAGGCGGTTAACCCGGGATGGCTGCTGACCAGCGAGAGGGTGTCTCGCACCTTGGCCGCCATGCCGCCGGTCACATCGGCCCCGCGCGAGCCGCCCACCGCCCCGCTGAGCGCGGGCCAGTTTTGCGCCGTGATGCGCGGCACGATGTTCTTCGCGCTGTCCCACACGCCATCGGTCTCACCGGCCAGCAAAATGCGTCGCACGGGCAAATGCTCGGCCAGAAAAGCGAACACTTCCTCGGTCGAGACAATTGTGCCGCCGCGCGTTTCGTCAAAGGCCACATCACCCATCACCAGCGGCAGCAACCCGTGCGCCAGCGCGTGGCGAATGGGCGCCAGATCAAGATGAATGATTTTGCCATCTGCGCATTTGGCGCTGGCGCTGGGGCAAATGCTCAGCACGGGCGCGCCCGCCTCGTGCAGGGCGTCGGCCACAATGCGGTTTAGGCGCTGGGCCGCCACCGAGACATGCGCGAACCCGCGCCATTCGTCTGGCGTATGCACGCCGCCGCGCGTGCCATATTTTTTGCCTGCCGCGTGCCCAAACGACCCGCTGCCATGCCCCAGCACCAACGGCTCGGCGTTGGGTTGTGCGGCATATTCGGCAATTTCCTTTGCCAGCCGCGCGATCACATCCGGGCGGGTGGTGTTGTCCTGGGTTTTGTCGGTGATGAGCGAGCCGCCGAGTTTTAAAAACAACATGATTTAGAAACTGACGATAGACCATGAACGATGGACGATTTATATCGTCTATGGTCTATCGTCTTTTAGCTAGTCACTAGCGACTTTTCTGCATGTTCCACCAACTCCAGAAAATGCTCT
>Ga0138256_10002998_pt1 | contig 18034 bp, 16 predicted proteins | sample KNB2016incub_MG_FD_105486 | JGI IMG/M metagenome (GOLD analysis project Ga0138256, IMG submission 105486) | Active sludge microbial communities from wastewater in Klosterneuburg, Austria - KNB2014incub_MG | ecosystem: Engineered > WWTP > Activated sludge > Unclassified | place: Austria... | reverse complement strand
CCGACATGGCGGCCGTTGATGAAGATCTGCGGATAGGTCGTGCCGCGACTGCGCTGGATCATCTCGCGGCGCTTCTCGGGATCGTCGCCCGCGCGATACTCGATGACCTGAACACCCTTCGCAGCCAGCAGTGCTTTCGCCCGCGTGCAGTAGCCGCAATAGTCCCGGGTATAGATTTCAACGCGCGCCGACACCGGCAACTCCTGACCTTGTTTCCGATCAGCCAAGTCTCTTCCGAGAGGCTGAACAACTACCAAATAACAGAGTGGTTAGACTCTGGAATCGTTCCAAAACTATATGGGAATAGCCCTCGGGCCCGCAACTCGGGCCAATGTGATCACATCGACGCATGCCGCTCCGGCACGCCATAACGCCCTAGTGCAGCCTCCGCAGTGGCGCCCGTGGTCAAAACATCATCGACCAGCAAGCTTTTCTGATGATTCATCCGGCCTATGCGGGGCCGCCGGACGGCGAATGCCCCCTGCACGTTCCGACGGCGCCCGTCGGCGGAAAGTTCGCCCTGGATCGGAGTGGATTTCACGCGCTTGAGCACATCTATCGACGGCTTCACCCCGCTCGTTCGCGACCCCGCCGCCGGCCAGGCCGACTGGTTGAGCCTACGCCAAACCAGCCGACAATAATGCAGCGGCACAGGCACGATTAGGCGCGCGTCATTCAAAAGCTCGGCGCCCGCGCTGGCCATCCGGCCACCGAGCGCGGACAAGCCGTCGTCTCGCCCCCGGTATTTGAGGCCCAGCACCAGATCGCGCGAGACATCGCCATAGACTAGCGCCGCCCACGCCCTGTCATAGACCGGCGGGTGCGCAAGGCAGGTCCCGCATTTCGGCATGACATCGACGGCGATCTCAAACGGCGCGCGGCAGCTTCGGCAGACCGGATCTGACAGAAATTGCAGTTTGGCCCATAGTTCGGGCTCCAGCGCGCCGGTCTTGGCAACCTTGCGATTGGTGACGAGCGAGCGTTGCAGCCAGATCAGGCCGGCCAGCCCGGCGGCGCCGGGGCGCTTGGCCCTTTTGTCTTTCTGGCGCCGCTTATCCTTGGCGCGCGAAGTCGCTACATAGTCCGGCAATGACTGACGCAACCCCCGCTCCCCCAGCCGATCACATGCGCATATTCGACCGCAACCTTCATGCCCGGAGGCGCTCGCGGGCGGCGGCCGGCTATGCCGGCTATTCTTTCCTGAAAAAGGCGGCGGCGGAAGACATTGCGTTGCGACTGGCGGCAATCAATCGCCGGTTCGATCGCGTGCTCGACCTTGGCGCCCATGACGGGACGCTGGCGCGGGTGCTCAAAGCCGATCCGCTGGTTGGCGGCCGGATCAGCGAGATCGTCTCGGCTGATCTTTCCCCCGCCTTTGGCCATCAGGCGGCCGACGAAGAAGCGCTGCCCTTCCAGGACCAGTCGTTCGATCTGATCGTCTCGGCGCTGTCGCTGCACTGGGTCAACGACCTGCCGGGGGCCCTGATCCAGATCAGGCGCACTTTGAAGCCGGACGGATTGTTCATCGCAACGGTGCTGGGCGGCCGCACGCTGACGGAGCTGCGCCAGTCGCTGCTGGCGGCAGAGGAGGAAATTCGCGGCGGCGCCGCCAATCGCGTTTCGCCCATGCTCGACGTGATCGACGCGGCGGGGCTTTTGCAGCGCACACACTTCGCCATGCCGGTGGCGGACAATGACGCGCGCACGGTGCGCTATGCTCATCCACTTAGGCTGCTCATCGACCTGCGCGGCATGGGCGAGACGGCCGCCTTCACCAATCGGTCGAACCCGGCGCTGACGCGCGGCATCCTAATGCGGGCGATGGATATCTACGCGCAGCGCTTCTCCGATCCTGACGGTCGCATCCGCGCGACATTCGAGTTTGTCACCCTGTCAGGCTGGGCGCCCGGTCCCGATCAGCCGACGGCAAAGAGGCCCGGCAGCGCAAGCGTGCGCTTGGCCGATGCTCTGGGCGTGAAGGAACAGACCGCTGGCGAGAAGACGGGCCCTAAGGGTTAGGACCCAAATGCCTTGGTATTGAGCTCGGTGAACGTCGCATTCGTGGTCTGCCCGACCGCGCTGACGCCGCCGATGACGGCGAGACAGATGACGCCGGCAATCAAGGCATACTCGATTGCGGTTGCGCCGGAGCGGTCCTTGAAGACCTGGAGAAATGTCTTGATCGTGTTCATGCGTGACCTGCCCTCGACCAATCTATGAAACGCTCGAACAGCGGTAGGTCAGCCTCAGGGGCCGGATAGCTCCTGATCTCCGCAGCCGACACCCATGCGAGCTGCTGGCCCTCCAGGGCTTTGATCTCGCCTTGCCACCGCCGGACAAGAAAGACCGGCATGAGCAGGTGGAATGTTTCATAGGCATGCGAGGCAAACGAGAATGCCTGCATGTCGGCTTCGGCCACGGCGACGCCCAGCTCTTCCTTCAGTTCACGCGCAAGCGCGACCTGAGGGCTTTCACCGGCTTCGACCTTGCCGCCTGGGAATTCCCAGAGACCCGCCATCGCTTTTCCCTTCGGCCGCTGCGCTAGCAGCAGCCTTCCGTCACTCCGCACAAGCGCCACCGCGGCTACAAGAACCAACGGGCTTGCGCGCAACTGTTGTGTCATGACGAAGTGAATTTCGGGTTCAAGGCGCGATCAACTTCTGTAGGCGCCGTTTATCTTCACGTAACCATCGGTGAGGTCGCACGTCCAAACACGCGCCTTTCCGTGGCCAACGCCGACATCGACGCGGATAAAAACCTCCTGTCCCGAAACGGTACGGGTGGCTTTTTCTTCGGAATAGTCGGACGAGCGAGCGCCGTCCTTCGCAACAAGATGATCGCCGAACCAGAGCGAGATGCGGTCGCGCTCCACCGGCTCGGCCGTCTTGCCGACCGCCATGACGACACGGCCCCAATTGGCGTCGCCTGCCGCAATCGCCGTCTTCACCAGCGGCGAGTTCGCGATCGAGCAGGCGATGATTTTCGCGGAGGCGTCGCTGGCCGCGCCTTCGACGGTGATCTCGATGATCTTGGAGGCGCCCTCGCCGTCCCGCACGATCTGCGTGGCGAGATCGAGCAGCACGCGGTGCATCGCCTCGATGAAGCCTGCAAGGCGCGGATCATCCGGGTTGTCGATCGGTTCGCCGCCCGCGGCGCCGGTCGCGAAGAACAGCAGCGTGTCGGACGTCGATGTATCGCTGTCGACCGTGATGCAGTTGTAGGTGAGATCGCCAAGCTTCGAGATGAGCGCCTGGCAGACCTTCGGCCCCAAATTAGCGTCGGTGAACATGTAGTTCAGGGTCGTCGCCATATTGGGCTGGATCATGCCGGAACCCTTGGCGATGCCGACGATCGCCACATTGCGCCGGTTGAGATCGACGATCTCGCCCGCCGCCTTGGCGAACGTGTCTGTGGTGCGGATGCAGTTGGCGATCTTTTCCCAGTCCGGCGCGCCGAGCTTTCCCCACACCTGCTCGACGCCGCCCGATACGATGTGCGCGGGCAGCGGTTCGCCGATCACGCCGGTGGCCGAGACAAAGACTTCGTGAGTTGCGCAGCCAGCTTTCTTCACCGCCGCCGCAACAGTCGCGCGGTTCTTTGCGATGCCGGCCGCGCCCGTGAACGCGTTGGAGTTGCCGGTGTTCACAACCAGCACCCGCGCCCTGCCCCCGCCCGCCTTCAGTGCTTCGCGGCACCAGTCCACGTCATCCGACCGGGTGGAGGAATTGGTGAAGATGCCGCCGACAGACGCGCCCTGCGGGAAATGCACAACCAGCAGATCGTCGCGCACCTTGCCCTTATAGAGGCCGAGCGAATGTGTCGTGACCTCGACGCCGCCGACCTTCGGCAGAACCGGGAACCGCTCGGGCGCGAGCGGAGATAGAGGAAGGTCCATATTGCTGGCCAAGGCGCGGTGACTTTCTACCTACTGAGGGGATGGCGTTGCAGGCGGCGGCGCCGGCGGAGATGCAGGAGGCGTCGCAGCGGGCTTCGGCGGCGTTGTCGCTGGCGCGGGCTTGGGCGCAATCACTGTCGGCTGACTCGGCGCGATCACGGTCGGCGCCAAGGGAACGCCGCGCGTTTCCGGCAGCGGCGGCGCGGGCGCGGCCGCCTCGGGCTTCGGCGTGGCGGGCACAGTTTCTTCGGGCTTCGGCGTTGCAAGCGCTGGCGCTGGCGCCGGAGCGGTGCGCGGTTCATCCGGCGCATCGAGCCGCGAATTGCGTGGGCTGGTCTTCTTGCTGATCTCCGCCTCGCTGCGCAGCTGCTTGAGGATTTCCTCCAGTTGCGTGCGCCGCAGGAATTGCACGATCGGCCCGCGCAGCTCCTCGATCGACGGGGGCGGCTCCTTCCGCACGTCGTCGATCTTCACGACATGCCAGCCTGCCTGGTCCTCGAAAGGACGCGAGATGCCGCCATTCGGCGTATCGCGGATCACCCTGGCGAACTCCGGCGTTGCATCGTCCGCCGTCATGTAGCCAAGGTCGCCCCCATCCATCCGCGTCGCTGCATCAGTCGATCGCTTGGCGGCCAGCACCGAGAAATCGGCCCCCGCCTTCAGCTCGGCCACGATCTTGTCGATTGCCTCTTTTGTGGGCGCAAGGATGTGACGGACATGCGCCTCGTCATCCAGCACCAGGAGCTGGACCTGCGCGTCGTACATCTTGCGGATCGCCGCTTCGTCGACCTTTTCGTCGGCCACATGCTCGAGAAGGATGTTGCCGAGGATATTGTCGCGCGCCGTCAAAAGGCGGTGACGCGCCTCGGGTTCCTCATCCAGCCCGCGGGATAGCGCTTCCATGGCGAGCAGCTTTATCTCGATTAGCTGGTCGAGGATTTCGTTGAACTCGGCGCTTTCGGGCTCCAGGGTCTCGTCTTCCCGGACGAGGCCCTTCATCCGGGCCTCCATCTCGACGTCCGAGACGTAGATGATCTGGCCGTTAACCGTTGCGGCCTCGGCCGACGGGTCGGCGTTGGCGGCTTCCCTTTCGGCAGGCGCCTGTTCGCCGCCACACGCGGCAAGGGTCAGGCAGGCCAGGAAAGCGGCCGCAAGGCTGAGGCGTGTCCCAAATGCCATCCCCGGGCTCCTCAAGCTGTTAAAGCTGTCTTCAGGCGGTCAGGGCTACCAGCGCCAAGATTGACACTGGGTAAGCTGGTCCTTACGTGTCGCCAATGCGCAAGTCGAGGGAGTTTCCCCGGTCGTATTCCGAGGAATTTCCGGGGCGTCGCGCTGGCGTAGCCGAGGCCGGAAAACTCCGCCGGATACACTATATACCAAGGGGCCCGCGACCGTCGCGGCAGGCTGGCAGCGGAATATCTGAATGCTCGGAATCGCCACGAAACTCTTTGGCTCCGTCAACGAACGTAAAATCCGCCCGTACAAGGCCATCGTCCAGCGCATCAATGCGCTCGAACCGGTCACCGAGGCGCTGTCGGACGAGGCGCTGAAACAGCGCACCCGAGACTTCCGCCAGCAGGTCGCCAACGGCGCCAAGCTGGACGACATATTGCCTGAAGCCTTCGCGACCGTCCGGGAAGCCTCCAAGCGCACGCTGGGTCTGCGGCATTTCGACGTGCAGCTGATCGGCGGCATGGTTCTTCACAAGGGCGGCATCGCCGAGATGCGCACCGGCGAGGGCAAGACCCTGGTCGCCACCGCCCCGGTCTATCTCAACGCCCTTGAGGGCCGCGGCGTCCACGTCATCACCGTCAACGACTACCTCGCCAGCCGCGACGCGGACTGGATGGGCCAGGTCTACCGCTTCCTCGGCATGTCGGTCGGCAAGATCATCCACGGCCTCGACGATGCGCAGCGCCGCGCGTCGTACGCCTGTGACATCACCTACGGCACTAACAACGAATTCGGTTTCGACTATCTGCGCGACAACATGAAGTACTCGCTGGCCGACATGGTGCAGCGCGGCCACCGCTTCGCGATGGTCGACGAGGTCGACTCCATCCTGGTCGATGAAAGCCGCACGCCGCTGATCATCTCCGGGCCGACCGACGACCGTTCGGACCTCTACATCGCGATCGACGCGATCATCCCGCAGCTCGACAAGGACGACTACACGCTCGACGAGAAGCAGCGTTCGGTCGTCTTCTCCGAAACCGGCAACGAGAAGATCGAAGAGCTGATGGTCGAGGCCGGCATCCTGCAGGGATCGCTCTACGAGCCCGCCAACATCACCCTCGTCCACCACGCGAACCAGGCGCTGCGCGCCCACAAGCTATTCCAGAAGGACAAGGACTACATCGTCAAGAACGGCGAAGTGATGCTCATCGACGAGTTCACCGGCCGCATGATGCAGGGCCGCCGTCTGTCCGAAGGCCTTCACCAGGCCATCGAGGCAAAAGAGAAGACCAAGATCCAGCCCGAGAACCAGACGCTGGCTTCGATCACCTTCCAGAACTATTTCCGCCTGTACGACAAGCTCGCGGGCATGACCGGCACGGCCTCGACCGAGGCGGCCGAGTTCCAGGACATTTACAAGCTGGAAGTCACCGAGGTTCCGACCAACAAGCCGGTCAAGCGGATCGACGAGGACGACGTCGTCTACCGGACGGCGAAAGAGAAATACAAGGCGATCATCGCCGACATCCGTGACTGCGTGCGCCGTCGCCAGCCGGTGCTCGTCGGCACGGTGTCGATCGAGAAGTCGGAAGTGCTATCCAACCTGTTGTCGGTCGAGAAGATCCCGCACCAGGTTCTCAACGCCCGCCACCATGAGCGTGAAGCCCACATCGTCGCGCAGGCCGGCGTGCCGGGGAACATCACGGTCGCCACCAACATGGCTGGCCGCGGCACCGACATTCAGCTCGGCGGCAACCTCGAAATGCGCATCGAGGAAGAAACCGCCGAGAAGGCGAAAGCTCTGGGCCGCGAGCTCAGCGAGGAAGAAACGCAAGCGCTGCACGCAGCCATCGGCGCCGATATCGCCGCCAAGAAGGCCGAGGCGCTCGCCGCCGGCGGCCTCTACGTGCTCGCCACCGAACGCCACGAAAGCCGCCGGATCGACAACCAGCTGCGCGGCCGCACCGGCCGTCAGGGCGACCCGGGCCGCTCGAAATTCTACATCTGCCTCGAAGACGACCTGCTCCGCATCTTCGCCGCCGAACGTCTCGACAGCATCATGCGCAGCCTCGGCATCAAGGAAGACGAGGCCATCACCCACAAGTGGATGAACAAGGCGCTGGAAACCTCGCAGAAGCGCGTCGAACAGCGCAACTTCGAGATTCGCAAGAACCTGTTGAAGTTCGACGATGTCACCAATGACCAGCGCAAGGCGATCTTCGAACAGCGAATTGAGTTCATGCGCGCCGGCAGCGTGATCGACACCGTCACGGAGATGCGCCACCAGCTCATCAACGACATGTGCCTGCGCCACATGCCCGAGAAGGCCTACCAGGATCAGTGGAACATGACCGATCTCGAGGAAGAGATCGCTGATGTGCTGGGCCTGAGCCTGCCGGTGCGTGAATGGTCCGCCGAGGAAGGCGTTGCGACGGCTGAAGTCGCCGCTAAGGTCATTGAGGCAACCGACGATTTCTACGCCCGCAAGACTGCCGCTGTCGGCGAGGAACGGATGCGCTGGCTCGAGAAACAGGTCCTGCTGCAGGAAGTGGACACACGCTGGCGCGAGCATCTCTGGCATCTCGACCAGTTGCGTTCGGTCATCCACCTGCGCGGCTATGCGCAACGCGATCCGCTGAACGAGTTCAAGAACGAAGCGTTCACGCTGTTCGAGCGCCTGCTGGCCGACCTGCGTTCGGGCGTGACGCGCGTACTGATGCGCGGCCAGTTCGTGACCGAAGCGCCTCCAGGCGCCAATCCGGGCGACGCCAACCAGCCGCCGCCGCAACAGATGGCCTCGCGCCCGCAACCCGCGCCTGCGCAGGCTGCGCCGCCGCAACCTCAGCAACAGGCCGGCTCCACGCCAGCCGCCTGGGCGTCGACGCCGCGCAACGCACCCTGCCCCTGCGGTTCGGGCAAGCGATACAAGAACTGCCATGGCGATGTGAGCACCGCAGCGCGCGCCTAGGCTTCGACTCACCGAAACGAACGAAGGCCCCGGAAGCAACCGCCTCCGGGGCCTTTTTCAATTCGCCGCCAGCGCAGCCATGTCGTTGCGATCAGCGGGTTCGTCCTTGACGCCCAGCAAGTGCGGCGTCAGCAACGGCGCGATCCCCAGCACAGCAATGCCTGCCCCCAGCATCACCGTATTGGAAACGCCGATCGTCTCCGCCACCCAACCGGCGATCAGAATGGCGACCGTCATACCGACACCGTTGACAACCTGGTTGAAGCCGTTGGCGCGCGCGAGTTCCTCCTCCGGCAACAGCTTCTGTTGAAGGCTCACCGCCAGGATCGTGTAGATCATGATCCCGAAGTCGCCGAGGAATTGCTGCGCCACAAGAAAGAGCAGCGCCCATTCCTTGAACGCTGCCGCAGGTATCAGCATCAGTAAGCCAAGCACACTAAGACAGAATGCGAGCACGATCGTCGGGCCATACCCCACCGCCTTCGCCAGCGGCCGCCCCGCCAGCGAGCCCAGCAACGCGCTGAAACCACCGACCGAGATCATAACGCCGATCACCGATGGCGACATGTGCAGCTCGCGCAGCAGAAACACCATCAGCGTGGCGAAGAAGAACCCCGCCGCGATGTACCAGAAGAAGTTCCCCATGATGATCGCCCGCATGGGGCGGCATCGCCAGATCGCAAAGAAGCCGACGACGATGTCGGCCCGCAATGTCGCCCACACGGATGGCTGCGCTACCAGTTCACCCTTGGCTTCTTCGGTTGCCTGTCCCGTCTGCTTGGGAATGCGCCACAGCCAAAACGCCGACCAGATGAACGTGAACGCGTCCACGACCATCGCAAACGGCGCCGTGAGCAGGTCGATCAATATGCCCGCCGCGCCCGGCCCCGTGAGCTCCGCAATCGACTCGGTCGCCTGCAGCCGCGAATTCGCCTCGACCAGATGATCCTTGCCGACCAGCCTTGGCAGGATGGCGACATCGGCGTTCTGGAACAGCGCGCTGGCGCCGCCCACGCCCGCCGCCAGAACGCAGAGCAACGGAAAGCTGAGCAGGTTGAAATACCACGCAACAGGCGCCGCAATCACGATGGCGAAACGAACAAGGTCCATCATCACCATCAATCGCGTCTTGTTGGCGCGCTCGACAAAGCCGCCGCCGAACAGTCCGGCGAGGACGTAGGGCGCATAGCTTAGGGCCGAGAGGACAGCCGCCTCCCATGGCGTCACCATGAGAACGCTCACGGCGACAATAGGAATTGCCGTACGCGTGATGCGGCTTCCGAACGCAGACAGGATCTGCGCCGTCCAGAGCCGGTTGAAGTCGGCGTGTCGCCATAGCGGCGAAGAACGCCTCAGAAATTCGAACATTGGATGCTTCCAAGATGAGTGTCAGGCGCGCGTGTCAGCGACACGCGCAGCAATGGCGCGAGGGCCAGGCCGGGCAGGTCCCCGGCGCGTATTAGACGGTGGCGGCACTCATAGGCGGATCTCACGAAGCAAGCGGGCGAGCTTCTGATCCTCTTCCTCACCCAAGTCAATCCGCCGGAACGATCCGCGCTTGAGCCCGTTGATTTTTGGACACCCAAAAACATGGAGCGATACGTAATGGGCCATACCCGCAAGACCGAAGAGCAACCCGAACAGCAGCTGTGGGAGCAGCTGAACAAGGCCCGCGCAGGCATGCTCGGCATCGAAGGCTCGCACAGCCACATGCAACCCATGGGGCACATGGCCGACAAGGATGGCGCGGCCCGCCTCTGGTTCTTCACCTCTCGCTCGGGCGACCTGTTCCGCGAGATGGGATCGGGCTCGCACGCGCATTTCTGCGTGATCGGCAAGGATCAGGACTATCACGCCTGCCTGATGGGCGATCTCACGGAGAACCGTGAGCGCGGCAAGATCGAACAATACTGGTCCGACATTGTCGCCTCGTGGTTCAAGGGCAAGGACGATCCCGATATCGCCTTGCTCGAGTTCGACCTGCGCGATGCTGCCATCTGGGGCTCGACCCGCAACCCGATCAGGTTCGCCTGGGAGATCCAGTCCACAAAGAATTCGGACAAGGAACCTGATGTTGGCGCTCGCGCCCATGTCGATTTCACGCAGCCGAAAGGCTCGGCTGGCCGCGAAGAGGCCGGCAAGCGCCACTAGCGCCGCGCCATCGAATTGAGCATCGCCGCGGTGACAGGAATGTTCCGGCGGCGATTTCATTTGATCTGGCCCGAGAAATCGCGCCACCGACAGATTGTCGTCACACTTGCCCCTACGGTCGCGAACCAGTTCGTTGTCTGGAGTGCGCCCCGTGAAGCTTGTCAGTCTTGCGTCCCTCGCCGCCATCGCCGCCGTGCCGGCCCTGCCCGCCATGGCTCAGGAAGCCGACAAATGGACTGGCGAAGGCGCCTTCAACGCCGGCTTCACCACGGGCAATACCGAAACCCGCGATGCTGGCGTCGCCGTGCGCGTTCACCACACTGGCGACCAGTGGACACAAGCGGGAGAATTCACCGCCGACTATGGCGACACCGACGAGGTTGCGACTCGCAATCGCCTGTCCGCCTCCGGCCAGATCGACCGCATCTTCAGCGACCAGTGGAATGGCTACACACGCCTCGCATGGGAACGCGACGAGTTTTCCGGTTTCGAAAACCGCTCCTTCGTCGGCGTCGGGGGCGCCTATAAGGCGATCGATGCGCCCGGCACGAAATGGACGCTGGAAGGCGGTCCAGGCTACAAGGTAGACGAACTGAGCGCTAGCGACACGGCGCCAGCCACCAAGGAAGAAAGCTTCGGCGGCCGACTTGCCTCGCGCTTCAGCCACGATCTCAACGAGCGCGTACAGATGTCGGATGTGACCGAGATCGTCGCCTCCGACACATCGACGCAGGTTTCGAACAGCGTGGCGCTCACTGCGAACATCATGGGCAATCTCAGCGCTCGCGTTTCGCTCGACGTGCGCCACGACACCGATCCGCTGCCAGGCTTCGAAGCGACCGACACGGCGACCAAGTTCTCGCTGGTATACAAGATCGAATAGAGGTCGGCTATGCGAGGCCTTCGCGGCCGATGGCGTAGAAGCGCTCCTTGCGCTGGGCGCGCAGGTCATCCGGCGTCATGCCGGCAAGCGTCGACAACGCTTTCTCGATCGCGTCGCCGACACTCTCGATCGCGTCCTTGGGATTGCGGTGCGCCCCGCCCATCGGCTCGGTGACGACAGCGTCCACGATGCGAAATTTTTCCAGGTCCTGCGCGGTGATCTTCATCGCCTCAGCCGTGTCCTTCGCGCGCTTGGCGTCGTGGAACAGGATGGAGGCCGCGCCTTCCGGCGAGATCACCGAATAGACAGCGTGCTCCATCATCAGCACCTTATTGCCCGACGCCAGCGCCACGGCGCCGCCAGAACCGCCCTCGCCCACGATCACCGAGATCATCGGGGTATCAAGCGTCAGGCACGCCTCGATGGCGCGCGCCAGCGCTTCGGCCTGGCCGCGTTCCTCGCCGCCCTTGCCCGGGAAGGCGCCCGAAGTATCGACCAGCGCGATCACCGGCAGGTTGAAGCGGCCGGCCAGCTCCATCAGGCGCACGGCCTTGCGATAGCCTTCCGGCTTGCCCATTCCGAAATTGTGCTTGAGCCGAGTCTGCGTATCGCGGCCCTTCTCATGGCCGATCACCACGACAGGCTTGCCGCGGAAGCGCGCAAGGCCGCCAAGGATAGCGTCGTCATTCATGAACTTGCGGTCGCCTGCGAGCTCGACAAATTCCTCAAACAGGCCGGCCACGTAATCCATGAAGTGCGGCCGCTCGGGATGGCGCGCAACCTGCGTTTTCTGCCAAGCGTTGAGATGCGTGTAGATGTGATCGAGCTGCTTCTCAGCCTTCTCGCGCAGCTTGGTGACTTCCTCCTCGACGGTCGCCCCGCCGGTCGCCTCGAGTTCGGCGATCCGCTTTTCAAGATCCGCGACGGGCTTCTCGAAATCGAGATAGGTGGCGATGGCCATGGGAAGGCTCCGGCTAACGATGCGCGGAGATAGCGCTGGCCAGCCTACCCCGCAAGGTTAGCGGCCAGAACCCTCGGAAAACGGGCAAAATCAACTGCTTGCAGTGACGGATGGAGCACGCGGCGGCTAACGCCGCGTATCTTCCAGCAGCATCGCGGCGCCCTTCTCTGCAATCATCATCGTGGGCGAGTTGGTGTTGCCGCTAGTGATGTTGGGCATCACCGACGCATCAATGACATGCAAGCCCTCGATCCCGATCACGCGCAGGCGCTCGTCCACCACCGCGTTCGTGTCGGTCGCTATACCCATCTTGGCCGTGCCGACCGGGTGAAAGATCGTGGTTCCGATATCGCCCGCCGCGCGGGTCAGCTCGGCATCCGTCTTCAGGTCCGTGCCCGGCGTGAACTCCTCGGGCCAATAGCGCTTCAGCGCCGGCTGCTCGACAATCTTGCGCACCAGCTTGATGGATTCAACCGCCGTGATCCGGTCGCTCTCCGTCGCCAGATAGTTCGGCTGGATCGAGGGCGCGACTTCCGGGTCGGGCGATTTTGCGTGAATCGACCCGCGGCTGTCAGGCCGCAAATTGCAGACACTGATCGTAATCGCCGGAAACGGATGCAGCGCCTCGCCGAATTTCGGCAGCGACAAAGGCTGAACGTGGAACTGCACGTTGGGCGTTGCGTGCCGTTCATTTGTCTTCGCAAAAGCGCCCATCTGCGAGGGCGCCATCGTCATCGGTCCGCGTCGGCGCAGCGCATAGTCCGCCGCCATGGCCGGCCGGCGCAGCCAGTTGGCGTATTGCTCATTCAGCGTCGGCACGCCGCGCACCTTGTAGATCGGGCGCAGCTGCAGGTGATCCTGCAGGTTCTCGCCCACGCCCGGCAGGTCATGCACCACCGGCAGCCCCAGCGCCTTCAAGCGCTCCGCCTGTCCGATTCCTGACATCTCCAGCACCTTCGGCGTCTGCACCGCGCCGGCCGCAAGGATGATGTTCGCGCCACGTGAGACATTATGCTCGACATCGTGCTTCGTCTCACGGAACCAGGCAACGCCAACCGCTCGGTTGTTGTGCATCACCACATTCTCGACGAACGCGCCCGTCACCAATTTAAGGTTCGGACGCGTCTTCAGGATCGGCTTCAGGAATCCCCGCGCCGACGACCAGCGCACGCCGCTCTTCTGGTTGACCTGGAAATAGCCAACGCCGGTGTTGTCGCCCGTATTGAAATCCGCGACATGCGGGATGCCTGCCGCATCCGCCGCTTCCGCAAACGCGTCCAGCACCTGCCAGCGCATGCGCGGATGCTCCACACGCCATTCGCCGCCCTGGCCGTGATGCTCGCCGCCGGTCATGTGATCCTGATGCTTCAGGAAGAATGGCCGCACATCGTCCCAACCCCAACCCGTCAGGCCCTGCTGGCGCCAGTTGTCGTAATCCGCGCGCTGTCCGCGCATGTAGATCATCGCATTGATGGCGGATGATCCGCCGATGACCTTGCCCCTTGGATAGTTCAGCACTCGGCCGTTCAGCCCCGGCACGGGGTCTGTCTGGAACATCCAGTCGGCGCGCGGATTGCCGATCGCGAACAGGTAGCCCACCGGAATGTGGAACCAGATCCAGTCATCCTGGCCGCCCGCCTCGAGCAGCAGCACCCGGTTCTTCGGGTCAGCCGATAGCCGGTTGGCCAGCACGCAGCCCGCCGATCCGGCGCCGACAATGATGTAATCGAAGCTTTCGCTCATGCGCCCACAATCATCAGGCGGTGGTAAAGGATCAAGCCTCTTCGCGTCCGCGTTGACCACGCGGCATACTTGACCGGCCCTCGCAGCCTGCCATCGTGTGAAAAAGGCCCTTGGGAGGACACTCCATGATGCTTAAGACTCTCCTGCTGGCCGCCAGCACGCTTGCCCTGTCCGGCTGCCTGATCTCGGTGACCGACACGGAACGGCCGCGCCCAATGGCCGCGATGCCGCTGGCTGAGCCCACCTCGCCCCCGACGGTGCATGGCCCCATCCATAACGACACGGCCCATCACCCTCTCTCGCGCGATCGTCTCGCCAAATTGGACGCGGTGATGAAGCAGTACATCACCGACGGCAAACTCGGCGGCGCTGTCATCCAGATCAATCAGGGCGGCCGCGAAGTCTTCTCCGAAGCCTATGGCTGGCGCGACCGCGAAGCAGGCGCCGCCATGCAGGAAGACACGATCTTCCGCATCGCGTCGCAGACCAAGGCGCTCACCTCTGTCTCGATCATGATGCTGATGGAGGAAGGCAAGCTCGTCCTCGAAGATCCGGTTGGCAAGTTCCTGCCCGAATGGCAGAAGACCACCGTCGCCGTCGCGAAGGAAAAGGGCGGCTATGATGTCGTGCCCGCCAAACGTCCCATCACAATCCGCGACCTGCTCTCGCACACCGCCGGCATTTCCTATGGCGCTGGCCCTGCTGAAAAAGCCTGGCGCGACGCCGGCGTCTTCGGCTGGTATTTCGCGGACCAGACCGTTCCTGTCTCCGAGATCGTCGCGAAGATGGCGAAGCTGCCCATGGCCGCCCAGCCTGGCGAACAATGGGTCTACGGTTACAACACAGACATTCTTGGCGTCGTTGTCGAGAAGCTGTCAGGCAAGTCGCTCGACGTCTTCTTCAAGGAGCGTTTGATCGATCCGCTCGGCATGGTCGACACCGCCTTCTGCCTGCCACCCGAAAAGACGAACCGCCTCGCGGTGGTTTATTCCGCGAAAGAAGGCAAGGCCGAGCGCGCGCCAAGTCCAGGCAAATGGGAAACCGGCGGCCATATCGGTCAGGGCCATTATGCCGGCGGACCGTGCAAGGCTTCCTCCGGCGGCGCCGGCCTGCTCTCTACCGCGCACGATTATTCGCGCTTCCTCGACATGCTCCGTCAGGGCGGCGCGTTCGAGGGTAAGCGCTACATCTCGCGCAACAGTGTCGAGCTGATGTCGCATGACACGCTTGTCTCGGCGCCCTACCAGGCCGGACAGGGCTTCGGCCTTGGCTTCCGTATCACGAAGGACCCAAGCCTGATGGGCAATCTCGGCTCGGTCGGTGATTTTGGCTGGGGGGGCGCCTACCACTCGACCTACTGGGTCGACCCTAAGGAAGATCTGACGGTCGCCTACATGACGCAGCTTATCCCCGCCGGCGGTCTCGAAGAGCAAGCCAAGATCCGGGCGCTGATCTATTCGGCGCTGGAATAGCTAGCGCGGCATCGCGTACTTGAAAACGCCGCACATAAGCGGCGGGCTTTCCGGCGGCCAGACATCGCTCTTGAACGCGGCCAGCGCGATCAGATCCTCCTCGCCGGATTTGACGCCCGCCGCCATGGCGATGAAGCCCGTCGGCTCGGAGCCGCAGAAGCCGCCTTTTGTCGCTTCTTTCGGCACGCTTTCCGTCACGACCTTGTGGATGTCGACCGTGACAGCCGTGGGCGGCGGATTGTCGCCAAAGAACACTTCAGCTTCGAACAGCCTGCCCCAGTCGATGCCTGACGCCAGCGCTGCGGCGCCCGGAATCAGGTCCGTCTCCATGACCACGCCCGTCGCCGTCTCCAGCTTCATCGATGGCGGCGCAGTGGGATCGGTCATGGGCATGACGCTCAGCGAGATGTCGCCGGTGACGCCCATGTCCGACTTCACGGGAAATGTGGTCGCCCGCGTCGCCGGCATTGATTCGGCCGCAGCAGATTGCGCGGCGTGTGCCTTTTGTTCAGGCGCAACTGCCGGCGCCGGTTGGCAAGCGGCCACTGCCGCGAGAACGATGAAACCTGCGATGCGCATGTTCATTTCACCGCCGAGTAGCTGAACGTCCCGCACAGGGCCGTATCGGGTTTTTCCGGAGGCCAGCCATTGCCGGTGAACACCGCAATCGTGATCACCTCGCCCTGCGCGTCCGTGTGGGGATAGACGCCGAAGATAAACGGCCTTTCGCACAGCCCGCCATTCGGCGCGTTCGCGGGAATCGTCTCGCCTTCCACCGTGTACATCTCGATCATCGACGGATCGATCGGATCCGGCGCGGACGGGAAGACGCCTTTCCAGTCATAGACGGGATCGCCCATTCCCGCCCCGCCGGGCGCCATGACCGTCTCATAGCGAATGCCGTTCTCGAATGCGAAGGTCGCGCCCGAAGGCAGGTTGATCGACTGTTGCGGCGTCGGCGTCACGGTCAGCTTGCCGGGCGTGAACGACATCGCCGTTTTCGACATCGCTTCGTATGTTTTCGGCGGACCTACTGGCGCCGGCTCGAAGGCGATGTCCGGATCGTCCTGTCCCAGTTCCTCCAGCATCGCCTGCGCCGCCGCGGATTCCTGGGCTGGCTTCGTCTCCGGCTGGCAGGCCGCCACCGCAAACAGCGACGCCGCAGCGAGAATCAGGATGCGCATCAAGTCCCTCCAAGGATCAGGAGATCCTTAGCGCGCAGCCCGTTACTTCACCAGACCGAGGCTCCGCGCCATCACGTGGAAGATCTCATTCTCTTCCACCGTACCTGAAAACAGGTTGGCGCCCGGCCCGCCCGCGAAGATCGCCACGTCTTCCCCGCCATGCGTTTCCGAGCCCAGCGGGATCAGCGACTGCTGCAGGAAACCCAGCGCGGTCGTATCGACATTGGTGAGGTCCTTGCGGTCGCACTGATACTTGTCATCCGGCTGCTTGGTGCACACCGAGCCGGGACCGTTGGCGAAGGACAGCGTCGTATAAGGCTTGCCATCCCGCGCCGTCGTCAGCTTGCCGCCTTCCTTCACCAGACCAAGAATCGGGTTTCCACGATCCGGATAGCCCTGGATGATCAGCGTGTGGGAATGGTCGGCGGTGACGACGATCAGCGTCTCCTTCGGATCGGTCGCCGCGACAGCCGCCGCGATCGCCTCGTCCAGTGCGGCGGCGTCGCCCAGCGCGCGCTGGGCATCGCCCGCATGCAGGCCGTGGTCCACGCGCCCGCCTTCGACCATCATCACATAGCCATTGGGATTGCGCGACAGGCGCGTGATCGCCGCCCTCGTCATCTCCGCGATCGAGGGCTCACCCTTCCCGTCCTTCGCGCGGTCGAGTTCGTACTGCATATGCGACGGCTCGAAGAGACCGAATATCTGCCCGTCGCTGTTCCAGTTGAAGGCGTTGAAACCGGCGCGGTCGATCACCGCCGTGCGGTTCGGCCCAGCCGCCTGCCATTCGTCGACGAGGTTGCGGCCGTCCAGGCGCACGCCCTTCTCGTTCGGATATTCCGGGTCCGTCATCGTGGCCGGCAGGAAGTTCGTCCGTCCGCCGCCGAGGATGACGTCGAAACCGTTTCCATACTTGCCCTGCCAGGCAAGGAGTTGCGAGGCGATGTCGACACAACCTGCCGCCTTGCCAGCGTCGGAAACATCCTTGTCGCTCTCCCAGTCACGCTCAGTCGTCTCGGCATAGGTCGCTGCCGGCGTCGCGTGCGTGATACGCGCGGTGGAGATCACGCCGGTCGCCATGCCGGCGTCTTCCGCAATCTCCCACAGGCTCGTCGTGCCACTGGTTTTCGCCGATGCGCAATCCTTGATGCTCGCAGCCTGCGTCACGCCCAGCGTGCCGTTGTACGACTTCACGCCCGTCGTCATCGCCACAGCCGTCGGCGCCGAATCCGCCACTTGGCTGTCATGCGTGTAGGTCTTCGAGAAGGCAGAGTAGGGCAGCTTTTCCATCGCGAGCTGATAGCTCTCGCCATCAAGTCCTTTCATCTGCCCCGCATAGATGCGCGCGGCCGTGATGGTGGATATGCCCATGCCGTCGCCTATGAACAGGATCACGTTCTTCGCATGCGCCGGGTTGCGCTCAGCCGCGCGCGCCGCCACCGCATTGTGGCCTTTCACATAGTAGCTGTCCTGAGACTGCACCGGCGTCACCGCCATGTGGGAAGACTGCCAGGTTGTCGCACAGGCCGCCGCGGCAAGCGCAACAAGGGACACCGACAGCACAGTCCTGAACATGCACATCTCCCACGCAAATCGTGAAT
>Ga0138256_10002997_pt1 | contig 18041 bp, 22 predicted proteins | sample KNB2016incub_MG_FD_105486 | JGI IMG/M metagenome (GOLD analysis project Ga0138256, IMG submission 105486) | Active sludge microbial communities from wastewater in Klosterneuburg, Austria - KNB2014incub_MG | ecosystem: Engineered > WWTP > Activated sludge > Unclassified | place: Austria... | reverse complement strand
CGTTCGACAGCCTCGCCTGGACGATCGGGCGCGCCTCCGGCGACGAGGCCGTCCAGCGCGAGGCCGCGCGGCGCCTGCTGGTCGGCTCACCGCTCGCCGCCGCCCGGCTCGACGTCGCGGGCGCAATGGTCACCCGGCCGCAGGGTGACTGGCGGGAGTTTCTCTCTCCCGCCGAGCTCCTGGAGCGCGCTTCGGCCCTGCTGCAGGCGGAGGTACCCCAGGGCGCGCTCGTGACCCTCGACGCCGTGCCGGAGGCGGCGCGCAGCTTCGAGTGGAGCCTGCTGCGCGCGCGCGCGCTGACCGCCGCCCAACGCGGCAACGAGGCGCTCAACGAGCTCTCGCTGGCAGGTGCGGTGCTCGCCAGCGGCAGGGCCGGCGCCACGAGCGGCGATCGGCAGGCGACGCTCGAGCTCGAGCGCGCGCACGCGCTCGCCGACGCCACCGCGGTCCGTCGCGGCCGGCCGGCGTTGCCGGCTGCCGAGCGCGCCAGACTGCGCGCCGACGAGCTCGGAGCCTTGCGTCGCGCGGTCGCGCTCTCGACCTCCCCGGACCTCAAGGCGGCGGCGCTCCGCGAGCTCCTGGGCGAGCTCGAGGCCACCGGCGAGATCGATTCCACGATTGCCCTGCTGCACGAACTGGCGAAGGTCGCACCGGGAGATACGCTCGGGGCGCGGCCGCTCTGGGAGCGCGGCTGGCGCGAGTACCAGGCCGGCAACTGGAGCGGTGCCATCGGTTACTGGAGCGAGCTGCGCGACCTCTATCCGACGATCTCCTATGCCCGCAGCGCCTTCTACTGGTCGGGACGCGCCTTCGAGAAGCTCGGCGACCGCGAGCGCTCACGGGCCGCCTTCGTCGAGCTGACGCAGGCCGACACCGCCGATTTCTACTCCCGCCAGGCCGTCGTGCGTCTGGCGGGAACAGCCTCCACCGCCGGTCCCGAGCGCGACGCGCAGCGCGAGGAATGGCCGACCGCGCGCGCGATCGACCGCGCGCGCTGGCTCTCCGACCTGGCGCTCGACAAACTGGCCGAAGCCGAGCTCGATCGGGTCGCCGGATCGGCGGACGGCCGCGCCGTGGCCGCCCTCAGGGGCCTCATCTTCGCCCGCACGGGCGTCCGCCGCGAGAGCCTTCGCGAGCTGCGCAAGGCCTTCCCACAGCTCGCCACGGCGCACCAGGAGACGGTGCCGCGTGCCGCCCTGGAGCTCTACTATCCGCGGCCCTTCGCGGACCAGGTGGCGCGCTTCGCGGGCGAGAGATCGCTGCCGCGGTCGCTGGTCTTCGGCATCGTGCACCAGGAGAGCGGATTCGATCCGGCGGCCAGGAGCCGTTCCGGGGCGCGCGGCCTGATGCAGATCATGCCTTCGACCGGCAAGGAGCTGGCGCGCCGGCTCGGGATGCCCTTCTCGACCCAGCGGCTGTTCGAGCCCGAGTACAGTTTGCGCCTCGGTACGACATACTTCCGCCAGATGCTGGGGATCTTCGACAACCGCGTGGAGCTCGCGCTGGCCGGATACAACGGCGGGCCGGGGCGCATCGGGCGACTCTGGCGCGAACAGCAGTCTGCCGGCGAAGTCGACCGCTTCCTCGAAGGACTCTCGATCGTCGAGTCGCGCAACTACGTGAAACGCATTCTCGTCTTGGCAGAAAGTTACCGGAGCCTGTATTCCGATCTCAGCTGACCCGGGAAGGCCCCATCGTGGGGCTTCGCTATACTGGCTTCGCCGCCTGTTGGGCGGAGTTCCTCCCGGGTCCATAGCTCAGCGGTTAGAGCAACCGGCTCATAACCGGCAGGTCTCTGGTTCGAATCCAGGTGGACCCACTGCATAAACCATGACCGACAAGATCTCGAAACTCGTCCAACTCAGCCTCTCCATGCAGTCTCTGGCAGCGGCCAGCGCACTCCTCGCGGGAGTTCCCGACAGCATGCGCGCGCTGCACGAGGAGTTCACCGCCGCCAAAGCGGAGCTCGACGCCCTCGAAGCGAGCGCAACCCAGGCCGCTCTCGACCGCCGTCAGGCCGAGGCCGCCATTGCCGACGCGCAGGAAAAGCTCAAGCACTTCCAGCAGCAGGTCTCGAAGGTGCGCAACCAGCGCGAGTATGGCGCGCTCCTGACCGAGATCGACACCGTGAAGCAGCAGGCGAAGACCCTGGAGGACGCCGCGCTCGCGGCGTTGGCGCGCTCCGAGGAGATCGCCCAGGAGCTTGCCGACCGGCGTGCGGTCTTTGCCGACCTCGACGCCCGGTATCAGATCGAACTGGTGAACTGGGAGGCCGAGAAACCGGCGGTCGCCTTGCGTGCTGCCGCCCTCAAGGCCGAGGTCGAGGCGCTCGAAGTCGGGCTGCCGCGCCCGATTCTCGGGCACCTCCGGCGGATCTTCGAGCGCTACAAGGGCGACACGCTGGCCATGGTGCGGCGGGTCGAGCGTCCCGGCGCCCAGGCGATCTGGCACTGCTCGAGCTGCAACTACCAGATCCGCCCGCAAGTGTCGGTCGAGATCCGCACCCGCGGAACGATCGTCCAGTGCGAGGGCTGCAAGCGGTTTCTGCGCGTCGAAGAGAACGCCTGATCCAGGGGCAGGCCGCGCGCGAGCTCCGCTGTGGACTTGGCCTCCCGCTTCAACGAGATCGAGCGCCGGATCCTGGCCGCCTGTGAGCGTGCCGGGCGGCGCCGCGAAAGCGTGCAGCTGGTCGGCGCCAGCAAGCGCCAGCCCCTCCCGGTCCTCGCCGCCGCCTACGAGCAGGGCCTGCGCTGCTTCGGCGAGAACCGCGTGCAGGAGGCGGTCGCCAAGGCAGCGCTCCTGCCGGCCGACATCGAGTGGCACCTCCTCGGGCCCCTGCAGTCGAACAAGGTCCGCAAGGCAGTGGCGCTCTTCCGCGTCGTGCATGCGGTCGACCGCCTCGCGGTCGCGGCCGAGCTCGCCCAGGAGGCCGCGCAGCAGGGTCGCCGGCTCCGCGGCTTCGTCGAGGTCAATCTCGGCGCGGAGGAGTCCAAGCACGGCTTCCCCGCCGCCGGCCTGGCTGAGACCGTGGCGCCGCTCGCCGCCCTCGAGCACCTCGAGATCCGCGGCCTGATGGCGATTCCTCCACCGGGCGCCGGGGCGGAGGCGTCGCGGCCCCACTTCCGGCGTCTCGCCGCCCTGCGGGACGAGCTCGCGGGGCGCCCGGAGTGGTCGCGCCGCGGCTTCGCCGGCGAGCTCTCGATGGGCATGAGCGACGACTTCGAGATCGCCATCGAGGAGGGCGCCACCCAGGTTCGCATCGGCAGCGCTCTGTTCGGCGAGCGCACGGCCTGAGAGCCCGGGACGGTCGTGCTACCCTCTGCCGTCCGGTGATGACTCGCTCCCGGCGCGCGGCAATGGAGACCAGGGAACGATGAACTTCGTGCAGGGTTTCGGCTTCAGTCTCCTGCAGCTCCTGTTCGGTGTGATGGACCTCTATACCTGGGTCCTGATCATCCGGGCGCTGCTCTCCTGGGTCTCACCCGACCCCAGGAACCCCGTCGTCCAGCTCCTCGTCCGGCTGACGGAACCTGTCCAGAGGCCCTTGCGCAAGCTCGCACCACCGGAGAAGCTCGGCGGGCTGGACCTGTCGCCGATGCTCGCGATCCTGCTCATCCAGTTCGTCAAGAACGGGATCGTCTACTCACTCGGCGGACAGCCGCGTATGCCGTTCTAGCGCACGGCAGTTTTCATCCGGAAAGGAGAGTCCCATGCCGATGCAGCCGCTCGACATCCAGAAGACCCGGTTCGCGCACAAGATGCGCGGCTACGATCCGGTCGAGGTGGAGAACTTCCTCGCCCTGGTCGCCGAGGACCTGACCCAGCGCCTCGGCGAGATCGAACGCCTCGAGCGCGACAACCGTTCGTTGCGCGAGCGCGTCGCGCACTCCGAAGATCGTGAGCGCCAGCTCCACGACGCCATCCTGCGCGGCAAGAAGGTCTCCGACGAGATGATCTCCACCTCGCAGCGCGAGGCCCAACTCCTGGTGCGCGAGGCGGAGATGACCGCGGAACGGATGGTCGGGCAGGCGGCTGAACGCGCCGCGGAGGTGGAGAGCCGCATCGCCGAGCTCCGGATGCGGCGCAAGGAGCTGCAGCTCAAGTTCAAGAGCACGCTCGAGCTCTTCGGCCAGATCCTCGACGCGGAAATGGAGGATGAGCGCACCGCGGCGACCGTCCACACCCTGCCCCGCCGGACGAAAACCGGCGCGTGATCGCTCCGCTCGCTCCGATCGCCACCGCGCCGCAGCTGGTGATCGGTGCGCAGAACCGCAACCTGGTGATCGCGCAGATACTCGAAGAGGGGAGTCGCGCCGAGCTTGCCTGGCTCGCGGCGACGGTCGGCCGGGAAGAAATCGCCGCCTTCGTGCGCGAACGCTCCGGCCGCAAGCTCTCCGCCCGCAACCGCCGCTTCTGGAGCCGCGCCCTCGGAGTGGCGGAGCCGGAGCGTCATCCGCTTGCGGAGCAGCTCTGGCCGCTCGCCTGATCCCCTCGCATCTCGAGGCGCTCGCCCCCGAGAGCCGCGCGCTCCTGCCGCAACTCGGCAAGCGCGCCTGGAGCGCGGATTTCTATCTCGCCGGTTCTGCCGCACTGGCGCTCTATCTCGGCCACCGGCCGGTCGCCGGACTCGACCTGATGTCGCTCGCCAATCGGCTCGCGCCCCAGGATCGGCGCGACCTGCTGGCGGATCTCCTGGAGATGGTCCCCGCGGCCAGGGTCGACACCGCCCGCGACGGCTACCTCGCCCTGGTTCTGCCGGGGGCGCTCGCGCTGCGCTTCTACTACTACCCCTATCCCCTGGTCGCGCCGCTCGGCGGCGAGGATCTCGCGGTAGCATCGCCGCTCGACCTCGGTCTGATGAAGCTCGGGGCGATCATCAGCCGGGGCAGCCGGCGCGACTTCGTCGATCTCCATCTGCTCTGTCGCGAGCTGCCGCTGGCGGAGCTCCTCCTGCGCGCCGAGGAGAAGTTCGGGCATGTCGGAGATTTCGCCCTGCAGGCGATGAAGGGGCTTGCCGACACCGCTGCCGCTGCCGGCGAGCCCATGCCGCGCCTCGCTCTGGATCTCACCTGGGACGAAGTCGAGAGCTGGATCACAGCTGCGGTCGAAGCGACCGGCAGGGAACTGCTCCCTACGCCATGACCGATCTCCTGATCGAGAACCTCGCCGAAATCGCGACGCCGCGCGGCACGACGCCCCGCCGCGGCGCCGAGCAGGCCGCGGTCGCGCGTCTGCGCGCTGGCTCCAATGGCTCTGATGGCTCCGGTGTCGAGATCCTCTGCCGCGACGGGCGCCTCGCCTTCGTCGGCAGCCGCAGCGAGCGCGAGCGGCTCTGGGGCGAGCTCCCCGGCGTGCCTCGTCTCGACGGCCGGCGCGGCACGGCGGTGCCAGGCTTCGTCGATGGCCACACCCATCTGCCCTGGGCCGGTTCGCGCGAGGACGAGTTCGTCCAGCGGCTCGCCGGACGTTCGTACCAGGAGATCGCCGCCGCCGGCGGCGGCATCCTTCAGACGGTGCGCGCGACGCGCGCGGCCGACGCCCCGGCGCTGCTCGAGCTCGCCCTCGGCCGCCTCGGTTGGATGCTCTCCTGCGGCACGACGACCGCCGAGGCGAAGAGCGGCTACGGTCTCAGCCTGGGGGCGGAGCTGAAGCAGCTCGAAGCGATCCGCGCCGCCGCCCTCGCCCAGCCGGTCGAGCTCGTGCCGACGCTGCTCGCCGCGCACGAGGTGCCCGAGGAGTACCGCCATCGGCGCGATGCCTATCTCGATCTGGTCTGCGAGGAGATCGTGCCGGCGGCAGCCGCGCGAGGGCTCGCCCGCTTCTGCGATGTCTTCTGCGAAAAGAGCGTCTTCTCGGCCGCCGAATCGCGGCGTGTGCTCGAAGCGGGGCGCCGTCACGGCCTCTTGCCCAGGCTGCACGCCGACGAGTTCGTCGATTCGGGCGGGGCGCTCCTCGCCGCCGAGCTCGGGGCACTCTCGGCCGACCACCTGATGGCGGTTTCCCCGGCCGGGATCGAGGCGCTCGCGGCCGCCGGCGTGACCGCGCTTCTCCTGCCCGGCACGAGCTTCTTCCTCGCCAAGCGGATCTACGCGCCGGCGCGCCGCCTGATCGCGGCCGGCGTCCCGGTGGCCCTGGGCACCGACTGCAATCCCGGCTCCTCGTATACCGAATCGCTGCCGACCATCGCCCAGCTCGCGGTCTTCGAGCTCGGCCTGTCGATCGAGGAGGCGCTCACCGCCGTGACCCTCAATCCGGCCTGCACGCTGGGGCTCGGCAGCGAGATCGGCTCGCTCGAGGCGGGCAAGCGCGCCGATGTCGTGGTGCTCGATGCCCCGAATCTGCTCCATCTTGCCTATCATTACGGAGTCAACCCGGTCCGCAGCGTGATCAAGGCGGGTCGGGAGGTCTATCGCGCCGGCAATCTCGCCGCCGCTGCCGGTCCGCCGGCATCACGGATCCACCAGGGGAATGGAACATGAGTCTTTCGCTGTGCAGCGCCTTCGCCGGTATCGCTCTCGTCGCCCTGCCGCTCGCCGGCCTCGCCCTGGCCGGCAATACCGGCGCTCCCGAGGCGGAGTGGAAGAAGAACGCTTCGGGCCTCGAGATCCAGGAGCTCAAGGTCGGCGAAGGGGCCGAGGCCAAGGCCGGAATGACCGTCGACGTGCACTACACCGGCTGGCTCCTCGACGGCACCAAGTTCGACTCCAGCGTCGACCGCGGCAAACCGTTCTCCTTCCATCTCGGCGCCGGCGAAGTGATTCGCGGCTGGGACGAAGGGGTGGCCGGCATGAAGGTGGGCGGCAAGCGCAAGCTCCGTATTCCCGCCGAGCTCGGCTACGGCGCACGCGGCGCGGGCGGAGTTATTCCCGGCAACGCCACTTTGGTCTTCGATGTCGAACTGCTGGGCGTGCGCTAGCACTCCGATGACCGCGCGGGAATGCCCGGAGGCCTTCGGACGGTTCTCAGGGGGCAGATGAGTATCTCTCTGTTTGGCCGCGGCAGCCGGCAGCGCCTCGCCGGCAAGCACCACGCTGCGCGCACCGGCACAGCGGCGCAGCGCCAGAAGTTTTCCGGCAACGGCGACGATGCCCTGCGCCTGATGTCGCTCAACATCGCGCATGCGCGGCGCAAGGCCCAGCACCAGAGCCTGCTCAAGGACTCCACCATCCGGCGTAACCTCGAGCTCATCGCGGGCGTCCTCGAACGCGAACAGCCGCACATCGTCGCCCTGCAGGAGGCCGACGGCCCGTCGTTCTGGAGCGGCGGCTTCGACCACGTCGCGGCGCTCGCTGGCCTCGCGGGCTTCCCGCACGCCTTTCGCGGCGAGCACAACCGTGAGGTCCTCTCCCGGCTCGATCTCTCTTACGGCACGGCCCTGCTCTCCCAGCTGCCGCTCGAGGCCACGCATTCGCAGGCTTTTCTGCAGAACTGGCGGGACACCAAGGGGTTCGTCGCCGCGACCGTGGCGCCCGAGATGCTCGCCGGCGAGTCGGTCGACGTGGTCTCGATCCACCTCGACTTCCTGGCCGAGCGCGTGCGGCGCGGTCAGGTGGAACAGCTCGTCGAGCGCTTCCGCGGGCACGATGGACACCTGGTGGTGATGGGCGACTTCAACTGCGCCTGGAGCGAACGCCGCCGCAGCCTCGACCTGCTGCTCCACGAGCTGAAGCTGCGGCCCTGCCGCGAGTCGGCCTCCGCGACCTATCCGGCCTGGCGGCCGCTGGTCCGGCTGGACTGGATTCTGGTCTCCGAGGGGCTCGAGTTCTCCGCCTACCAGACGCTCGACGACCGGGTCTCGGACCATCTCGGGGTCCTGGCGGAAGTGCACCGCCGCCAATCGGCCCTGCACCCGCGCCAGCGGGTGAGGACTCAGGCCAGGCGTTTGCCGAGCGTGTCGCTGGCGTAGAGCACCAGCGCGCAACCGACCGGGAAGAGCAGTTCGTTGACGCTCCGCGCCACGACCGTGGCGGCGGTGAGTTGCGGCATCGCCTGGAAGGTCAGCGCGAGGAGCGGTCCACCGAACAGCAGACCACAGGCGAGGCCGACGCCGGCGTGCGCCGCCACGCCGCCCCATGTCTGCTTGGCGATCCAGCCGAGCACCAGCCCGAGCACGGCGTACTGCAGACCCTTGATTCCGGCCACCATGAGCGGCGACGGACCGGGCGCCGCGGCGGCCACCAACCCGAGGGCCTGTGAGGCGCCCTTGTGCAGTCCGCGGGCGATGGCGAAGCCGGCCGGGGCGGCGAGCAGGCCGGCTACCCCCATGACGACGCCGGTCGACTTCGCGGCGGTGCGCGCCACGGCGAGCGCCACGCAGACGATGAACGACCACGAGACCTTCTGCACCAGGTCGGCGGTGAACGGCTTGGCCGCCAGCGTCCCGCCGGCGAGCGCCACCGAGGCCAGAATCAACCCTTCGATGGCAAAGCCGAGCGCCACGGCGAGCCAGGCGCCCTTCAGGATCGTCTGCTGCGGCGTCGCGATCGGGTTTCCGGTCGCAGCCGGAACGGCCGGCGTCGCCGGCGTCGTCGGCGCCATTGGCGCCGCTGAGGGCCGGGCTGCGGAAACAGGAGAGAGATCGGCGGACATCGTTCGGCGGCGAACCTTATCGCATTCGCCGGTGGCTCCGTCAGGGGTGCTCAGTTCACCTTGCGGCCGGCGCTCGGGTCGGCCGCTTCGGGGATCGAACCGAACGCCTCTTCGTAGCGCGCCAGGTTCTGCGCCAGCGCCTGGACGATGCGCTTGAGGTGTCCCGGACTGGTCACGATACGCGCCGTGACCATGCCCTGCGGCGGCACGAGGTTGACGAAGTCGAGGATGAACTCCTCGCGCGTGTGGGTGATGCGCAGCAGGTTCGAGTAGCGCCCCTTCAGCTCCTCGTCGCCGATCTTGATGTTGAGATTCTGGGTTCCGGCGTCGGCTTCAGTCATGACGACTCCTTTGAAAGGTGAGCGCGCCGCCGGCGGTCGCGAACCGCCAGCGGTGTTCCGGCAGGTAGACGCCGGCGCCGCCGGCGACGCTGGTGACGGTGAAGGCGAGGAGCCTGCGGCGATAGTCGTACGGCGCCCCGTCCTGCGCGTGGGCGGCGACGTCGACCAGGTACTCCCCCGGCGCGAGACGGAGACAGGGGCATTCGAGGGCCACCTTCGCCCGCCCGGAAAAATGCGCGCTCGCGAAGCCGTCGATGTCGGTGTTGGTTCCCCAGACCTCGACGCCCCGGGGCGAGAACAGGCCGACGCCGAAGACCACGTCGGCGAGCGGCTGGGTCGCCTGCACGTCGAGCTCGAAGGTGAGCGCCTCGCCGCTCTCGAAATGGTAGCGCTCGGACCCCGCGCCATCGAGCAGCCGGACGCCGAGGATCTCGGCGGCGCCCGAACCCCAGCGCAGCACCTCCCCGGACTCCTCCTCCGCGACCAGCGCGGCGTGCGCGCCGTCCTCGTCGCGCTCACGCTCCTCCTTGGCTTCGCGGTGCGCCCGGCTCTCGTCCTCGGCGACGTCCTGGCGATAGCCGTCGACCACCCGGCGCGGATCGCCGAGCAGGCGCACCCGGCCGTCGTTCAGCCAGAGAACGCGCGAACAGAGCTCTTCGACAAGGCCGAGCGCATGGCTGACGAAGATCACCGTCCGGCCCGACGCCAGGAGCTCCTCGATGCGGCGGAGACACCGGTGCGCGAACGCCTCGTCGCCCACCGCCAGGACCTCGTCGACGAGCAGAATCTCGGGATCGGTATGGATCGCCACCGCGAAGCCCAGGCGCACGTACATGCCGGAGGAGTAGTTCTTCACCGGCTCCTCGAGGAAGTCCGCGAGGCCGGAGAACTCGACGATGCGCTCGTAGCGCGCGGCGATCTCGCGCTTCGAGAGCCCGAGGACGGCGCCGTTGATGAAGATGTTCTCGCGCCCCGAGATCTCCGGGTGAAAACCGGCGCCGAGCTCGATGAGCGCCGCGACTCGGCCCAAGGTCTCGAGGCTGCCGGTGGTCGGCTTGAGGATACCGGCGATCATCTTGAGCAGGGTCGACTTGCCCGAGCCGTTGCCGCCGACGATGCCGAACGCCTCGCCGCGCGCGATCTCGAACGAGACGTCCTCCACCGCGGCGATAGTCTCGTCTCCAGCCAGGGCCTCGTCGCCGCGGCGGCCCAGGAGGGCGCTCTTCAGGGTGCGCAGCTGGAAGCCGCGCGCCGTGCGGCGATAGCGCTTGCTGACGTGCGTCGCGCGCACTGCCCAGGTCACAGCGCCTCCACCAGCGTCTCGCGCAGGCGATTGAAGATCCAGCAGCCGACGAGCCAGGCGACGAGCGCGACGGCGCCCATCTCGAGCCAGAGCGCGAGCGGCGGGAAGCGCCCGGCGAAGAGTGCGTCCTGGTAGGCGAGGGTGAACGGCGTCGCGGGATTGAGCCGCACCAGCCGCCGGAGCGCCGGAATGCTGATCGCGGAGAGCGGGAAGAGCACCGGCGTCAGGAAAAACAGCAGCGTGAGCGCGCTGGTCAGCAGGTCCTTGACGTCCTTGAAGTGGGCGTGGAGCGCCGCGAGAGCGAGCGCCAGACCGGCGATGAGCGGCAGCTCGAGCGCCACGATCACCGGCAGCGCCACGACCCCCCAACCGCCGACTTCGAAGCCCTGCCAGCGCCCGAGCGCGACGCCGACGGCGAGCACCGGCAGCGCCAACAGCAGGTGGACGAGGTTGGCGAGCACCGGCACGATCGGCAGGAGCTCGGCCGGGAAGACGGCGCGCCGGATGAGGCCGGCGGAGGCCACCAGCGAGGTCGTTCCCTCGACCAGCGCGGTCGACAGCCAGATCCAGGGAAAAAGGCCGCAGACCAGGAAGAGGGCGTAGGGCTCGGCGCCCGCGGCGCGCGGCTGGAAGACGATGCTGAAGACGAAAGTGTAGACGGCGAGCAGCAGGAGCGGCTGGACGAGCGACCAGAAGAAGCCGAGGATCGAACCGCGATAGCGCGCCTTGAGCTCGCGCAGGGTGAGCGCGGCGAGGAGTCCGCGATGGCGGAAAACCCGGCTGGCGATGTCGATCGATGAGGTCAAGTAGACTGTTCCCGTGTCCGTGACCCGCAAGCTTACCGTGCGCTGCCCCGAGTGCGCGGTCGAAATGGTGGTGGACGCCGCCACCGGGACGATCCTCGCGCACAAGAAGCCCAAAGAGCCGCTCGCCGGCGGCCACGACTTCGATTCGCTGCTCGCCGGCCTCGATGCCGGCAAAGCCCGCGCCGAAGAGCTCTTCGAGCGCGAGAAGGCCGCCCTCGGCGACCGCGAGCGTCTGCTCGGGGAGAAGTTCAACGAGGCCCTGAAGCGCGCCCACGAAGACCCCGACACCGGCCCCCCGAAGCGCCCGTTCGATCTCGATTAGAGCGCCTCGGCCCCGCTCGGTGGTCGGCGTCTCGCCTGCCGTAAGTACGTGTGGGATAATCCGTTCGTACGGAGGCGACATGGTCAAGACGCTTATCAAGACCGGAAATAGCCTGGCGCTGGTTCTCGACCGTCCGTTGCTCGAGGCGACCGGCATCGACGCGTCGACGCCACTCGAGATCTCGACCGATGGCGACGTCATCGTGATCTCGCCGCAGCGCTCTACGAAGCGCAATCACAAGATCCGGCGGGTCGTCGACCGCATGCACGAACGCTACGCCGGCGTCTTTCGCCGCCTCGCCGAGTAGTTCGGTTGAACCGAGAACCGCTCTTCCTCACGCTTGAGGAGGTGCTGTCGCTGCACGCTGACCAGATCGAGCGCTACGGCGGCACGCCAGGTCCCCGCGATCCGGGTCTCCTCTCGTCTGCGCTCGCCATGCCGCAGGCGAGCTTCGCCGGCAAGTTCCTCCACGCGACGGTGAACGAAATGGCGGCCGCCTACCTCTTCCACCTGACCCAGGACCACCCGTTCGTGGATGGCAACAAGCGGATCGGGCTGGCAGCCGCGTTGGCTTTCCTCGGCCTGAACGATCTCGAGTTGAGGTCTGACGACGACGACGTGTTCGACCTCGTCATGGGAGTCGCCCAGGGTCTGCGATCGAAAGCGGAGATTGCCGTCTTCTTCCAGCAACGATGTCGCCCAAGCTGACCGCGACGCCTGTCGAAGCAGGCTCCTAAAGCGGGAAGCTCAAGTTGTAGGCGAAGCGGCCGCGCTGGACGACCAGCAGCAGGCCGCCGCGGTCGAAGCCGCGCAGCACCTCGCGGCCGAGCGCCTCGGCGTCGGCCACTTCGTTGCCGTTGGCCCCGAGCACGACGTCGCCGGGCTCGAGGCCGCGCTCGTCGGCCGCCGAGCCGCGCGCCACACTCGCCACCACCAGCCGGCCGCGCTGCACCTCGACCCTGAGACCCACCGAGCTCTCGAGCAGGCGCAGCCCCATGCCCTGCGGCGGGCGGATCGCCGCCACGGCGAACTTGAGCGTCTCCTTGCCGCGGCGGAGCTCGAGCAGGAGGGGTGTCGCGGGCGGCACCGAGTAGTAGGCCGTCGACAGGTCCTCGCGCGCTGCGACCGGCCGGCCATCGACTGCGGTGACGAGGTCGCCGGACAGAACGCCCGCCCGCGCCGCGGGTGAGCCGTCGTCGACGCGCTCGACCAGTACGCCGTGGGCCACGGCATAGCCTTCGCGCGCCGCGAGCTCGGGGTCGATCGTCATCAGGCGCATGCCGAGCCAGAGCGGCTGCAGCTCGCCGAAGCGCAGCAGGTCGTCGACGACGCGCTGCGCCCGGTCGGCGGGGATGGCGAAGCCGATGCCCGAGGCGCCCTGGATGATCGCCGTGTTGATGCCGATCACCTGACCGTCGAGGTTGACCAGCGGGCCGCCGGAGTTGCCCGGGTTGATCGAGGCGTCGGTCTGCAGGAAGTCGGTGAAGAGCGCCCGCCGCCCGCCGCCGCCGCTCCCTCCGACGGTGCGCCCCCGGGCCGACAACACGCCGGTCGTGACCGTATGGCTGAGCCCGAACGGGTTGCCCACCGCCACCACGGTCTCGCCCATGAGGAGATTGGCGCTCTTGCCGAGCGGCGTCGCCGGGAGGCCCTTGGCCGCCACCTTGAGCACCGCGAGGTCGGCGTCGCGGTCGGAGCCGAGGACGGTCGCCTCGAGCTCGCGGCCGTCGAGCGTCGTCACCAGGATCCGTGACGCCCCTTCGATGACGTGCTCGTTGGTGACCACCAGCCCGGAGGCGTCGATGATGAGCCCCGAGCCCAGGGACTGGCTCTTCCTCTGCCGGCTGCCGCCGAAGAAGTTGCCGAAGAACGGATCGACCTCGCGCACGATCGACTCGGCCGAGATGTTGACCACCGAGGGCGAGACCCGTTCGACGACCGCGACCACCGGTGTGCGGCGCGGCGAAGCGGTCTGGGCAGCGACCGCGGTCGGCAGGCCGGCCGCGAGGAGCAGGAGAACGAAAGGGGGGAGGGCGCGTCCTTTTTTCATGGCGTGAACCCTTCTAGCACGGGCGATGCCCGGCCGATTCGACGCCCCGGCACCCCTCCCGCGACCCGCCCTGCACCCTTACCAAGGTGATGCCGCCCTCCTCACCGTCGGCCATGTTTCCGCCGCCGCGGCAGCGCCAGACTTCCTCCAACCTGAAGAGGAGATCGCTCATGACCTGGTTCCAGAATCGCATCGCGACGCAGGAAGCGACCGTCGAAGCCCGCGACAGAATGGCGGCTCCCGTCCGCGCCGAGCTCCTCCTGGTACGCGCCCAGGAGCGCCGCGCCCAGGGCGAGCTCGCCGAGGCGCAACTCCTCGCCAAGGAGGCCCTCGACCAGGGCGTCCGGGCGCACGGCGAACGCCATGCCGCCCTCGTGCCGTTCCTGCTGGTCTACGCTGGCCTCCTCAATCAGTGCCTCGGCTGGGCCGCCGGCAAGCCGTTCTACGACCGCGCCATGCGCCTGCGCGCGCTGGTCGCCGCGCCGCGCTGAGAGTCGCGCTCGTCACTCGCGCGGGTGTGCGGTTCCGTTCGCCGCGAGGAGAACGACCATCTCCGTGAAACCCTTCTCGGTCGCGAGCTTCAGCAGGGTCTCGCGGTCGCGGTCGAGGTCGGCGCCGGCGGCTAAGAGGAGGCGGGCGTTCTCCAGCTGGTTCTCGAGGACGGCGTGCATCAGGGCGGTGAAGCCGCTCGCGGTGCGGAGCTTCGGATTGGCGCCGGCGGCGAGGAGTGCGGCGACGGCCTGCGGGCTCGGCCGGCCGGCGGCGGACATGAGTGCGGTCATCGCCGCGCGGTCGGCACGGGCGTCGACCGGCGCACCGGCCGCGAGCAGGAGGTCGATCGCCACGACGTTCCCGGCGTCGGCGGCGAGCGCGAGGGCGCTCATGCCCGAACTTCCGACGTGCGTCAGGTCGGGCTGCACATCGAGGGCCGCTGCGATCTCCTCGGCGTCGCCGTCGCGCAGAATCTCTTCGAACGCACGCGCCGGCGGAACGGTTCGCGCCTCGGCTTCGATCTCCGGCCAGGTCGCCGTTTCGCCGCGGACGATCGGCGCCGAGAACCAGGCCTCGAACGTCGACCCTTCACCCGAGAGCACCAGACGCCCCTCGAGTCGCGCCGCTGTCTCGCTCTCGCGCACGAAATGGGCGAGCCCGCGCAGTGAGATGCCGCGCGGCAAGCGGGGATGGTGGAACCAGACCTCGATCTCGCCCGCCCCTTCGGGGACGCGCGCGACGATCGCCCGCACCTCGTCGGCCGCGGCGAGCTCGTCGCGCCGCTCGGCGCTCGCGAGCGCCTCCTCCGGCAACCGGCGGTCCGCCAGGACGACCAGGAGCTCGCCGCTCGCCCCGTCGCCAGACTCGCCCAGAACCCAGGCGTAGTGAAGGTCGGTGCGGTCGCGCGCCACCTCGAGCCAGCCTTGCGCGGTCCCGGCCTCGATCGGACCGGCCGGCGTCTCCTGGGCGAAGGCCGCGCCCGCAGCGAGCAGCCCGAGGAGCGTCAGCGGAGCGCGGACTCGTCGCACCCTACTCCTTCGCGCCGGCCGCCTTCAGCATGGCGACGACGTCATCCTGATCGCCGTTCTTCGCCATCTTGAGCGGGGTGTCGCCGTCGGGCGTCTTCTGGTTGACGTTCGCCCCGAGCTCGATCAGCAGGGCCACCATGTCGGGCTTGCCGGCGGTAATCGCACTGGTGAGTGCGCTCTGGCCGTACTCCTTGGTGGCGTAGTTGACGTCGGCACCGTAGCGCACCAGGAGCCGGATGAGGTCGCCGTTGCCGGCGAAGGCGGCGAACATCATCGGCGTGAGGACGAGCCCCGGCAGCTCGGGCTTGGCCTTGGCCTGGAGGAGCAGCTCGGTGAGCTCGAGATTGCCGGCGGCGGCGGCGTTCGACAGCGCCGACTGCATGTACTTGTTGACCGAGTTCGGATCGGCCTTGGCCGCGAGCAGCAGCGCCACCATCGCGCGCTGATCACGACCGATCGCAGCCTCGAGCGCGGTCGAGTTCTCGCCATCCTTGGCGTTGACCTTCGCACCGCGGGCGAGCAGGAGCTTGGCGATCTCGACCGTCCCCTCGCGCGCCGCCTTCATGAGCGGCGTTTCGGCGTTCTCGTCGCCGATCGGCGTGTCGGCGGCGAGCCCCGAATCGAGCAGCGCCCGCACCTTGTCGAGGTCGTTGTCTTCGATCGCGACAGCGAACTTCGCCCCCGGCGAGAGCTCCGACTCGGGGATCACTTCGATCTGCGCCGCCGCCGGGGCGGAAGCCCCCGCGACGACACCGACGCACAACAGGGCCAGGATGGAACGATGGCGCTTCATGGCTCGAAATCCTCCTCGTCAGACTACAACGGAGAACACGGAGAAAGAGTGCCAACCGGCGCGACGCAGCAGCGCGATATTCGGAACTATCGCGGCGACGTCGCGCCGCGTCGGAGGCTCACCGCGAGGAGGGCCGCCTGGGTGCGGTCCTGGACGCCGAGTTTGTCGAGCAGGATCGAGACGTAACCTTTCACCGTGCCTTCGGTGAGCCCCAGGCGGTTGGCGATCTGGCGGTTGCTCTTGCCTTCGGCGACGAGGTCGAGAACCGAGCGTTCGCGCGGCGTCAGGTCGTCGAGCGGGCTCTTCTCGGGGCGGCGCATCAGGATGCGCTGCGCTTCGGGGTGGAGCGTCGGGCGGTCGCGGGCGGCGTCGCGCACGGCGCGCACCAGCTCGGCGCGCGACACGTCCTTCATCAGATAGCCCATCGCCCCCGCCGCCACCGCTTCGCGGATCGCCGCCTCGTCGGCGAGGCTGGTGAGCATCAGGACGCGCGGCGGTGATGCTAGAGCCAGCAGGCGGCGCGTGGCCTCGATGCCGCCCATGCCGGGCATCATGACGTCCATCAGCACGACGTCCGGGTGGCGCTCGGCGGCCATGCGCACGGCGGACTCGCCGTCCTCGGCCTCGCCCACCACCTCGAGGTCCTCCTCCTGCTCGAGGAGTGTCCGCAGGCCTTCCCGCACGATCTCGTGGTCGTCGACCAGCATCAGACGCAGGGGCGGGGTGGGAGTGTCGGAAATGGCGGACATTGGGGGGGCTCCGGAGCAAACTCAACGCGGTAGCCGGGCTTCGACCGTGGTGCCGAGCCCGGGGGCGCTTTCGACGATCAACTGACCGAACTGACCGCGAATCCTGTCACGCATCGACGCCAGACCCATGCCGCCGTCGGCGCGCGGCCGCGCGGCGCCGGCGCGCACGGTGCTGCGGGCGTCGAAGCCGCGACCGTCGTCGCGCACAGTGAGCACGACCTCGCCCTCGAGCGACGCCAGCCGGACGCTGATCTCGCGGGCGGCGGCGTGCTTGACGGCGTTGGCCAGCGCCTCCTGCGCCACCCGCAGCAGCATCTCCTCGCGCTCGCGCGACTGGCGTTCGTAGGTCGACGCTTCGAGGTGGGTGCCGAGGCCCTGCGCGGCGACCGTGGCGAGCTCGGTGCGCAGCGCCTCGACCAGCCCGTGGCGATGCAGCATGACAGTCGCCGGCGCCGGCAGCTCGCGGCTCGAGAAGTCGGCTCCCGAGCCACCGGGGGCGAGCTCGCGCAACAGCCCGCGCATCTCGCCCAGTGCCCGGCGGTTGAGCTCGATGAGGCGTTCGAGCTTGGGCGCCGCCTCGTCGATCCCTTTGCGCAGCAGCCCGGGCAGCGACTCGGCGAGCAGTGTCGAGCTGAACAGCAACTGGGTCACCGAGTCGTGGAGATCGCGCGCCAGCCGCTGGCGCTCTTCGAGGATCGCGAGACGGCGCTCCTGGGCGAACAGGCGCGTGTTCTCGAGCGCCACCGCCAGGGCATCGGCGACGAGCTCGAGGAGCTGCACGTCGACGGCGGTGAACGGCCGGTCGCCTTCGACGTTGACCACCCCGAGCGGCCGGCCGGCGTGCAGGATCGGCACCGCGAGCTCCGCCTTCACCGCGATCCCGGACGGCGGCTGCACGTAGCGCGGGTCGGCGGCGACGTCGTTGACCACCTGGGTCTTGCGCTCGCGCACCGCCGCGCCCATGACACCGCGCGCGATCGCGATGCGGTCCTCGTGGCGGATGCGTTCCTTGTAGGAGCCGCCGCGGATGCGCACCACCAGCGTCTCGGGATCGCGCTCGTCGAGCAGAGGCAGATCGACGTTGGGGTACCCGAGCAGCTCGTGGATGGCGTCGGCGGTCTTCTGCAACATGTCGAAGAGCTTCAGGTCGGAGGCGATGATCCGCCCCACCCGCATCAGCAGCAGGAGCTTCTCTCCGGCGCGGGCGTCGGGCGACGGGTCGGGCATGGGATTCACGGGCGCTCGACCCGGGACGGTACCGCGAACCGGCTTCACCGGTCCATCTTCCCCTCGCGGCGGCCGCGGCACGCCTCACTTTCGTCGGGTGCCGGCGCCGACAATGGTCGGTAGACGGCGCCGGGCTAGGGCGTGGCGGTGATGAAGTAGCGCGGGGCCGGCAGCAGGCGCTGCGATCCGGCCGTGAGCGGCAGCTCGCCGCCGTCGCGGTCGACCAAGCGCTGCGGTTCCCGGGGCGGCGTCCAGTCGAGGGCGCCGGCGGTCGACCAGGCGACGACGACCTCCTCGCTGCCCCGGCTGCCGCTGCCCCTGCGGGTGAAGCGGAAACCGCG
>Ga0138256_10002996_pt1 | contig 18048 bp, 12 predicted proteins | sample KNB2016incub_MG_FD_105486 | JGI IMG/M metagenome (GOLD analysis project Ga0138256, IMG submission 105486) | Active sludge microbial communities from wastewater in Klosterneuburg, Austria - KNB2014incub_MG | ecosystem: Engineered > WWTP > Activated sludge > Unclassified | place: Austria... | reverse complement strand
TGACCATCTGATCAAGACATCAGCCGATTCGCTTTCATCTTACGAACTTACTGAATTATTTCGACTGAACCGTTACAATAAATCAGCTAATGATGAATTTTGGGATGCTTATTTCACGATTCAGGCAACAGTAAATCTTACCGGATATGACAGGATGATCCCTCAAAAAAATGAAATTGGCGAATTCAGTTCGACAGATTTCCTGCTAATAGACTCAAAAGGCCAGGGACGTTTGTTTATTGGAGGTACAGAAATTGGAAGTGTGTCTATGAAAAATGATCTTTACCAGCTTTCACTTCGACCAGACAGTAGCCCTGTATTGGAATATTCCATTCAAAGTTATAAGATAAAACTGGTAGTTGAATCCGCAAATGGTGAAAATAAAAATGGAGAAATTAAGATATCAGCAGTAAGAGGATTGGTTTTCTTAGGACAAAATATTAATAACTAAAAATGATCCGTATTTTAAGTTTTATTTTTAATCAACAAAGATTTAAAAAATCATGAAAAACATATTGCTTATATTTTGTGTGATCCTTTGCTGTACACTTTCTGCAATTCTTACCGGACAGGATCGTATTACCGGCAGCAAGTTTGTCACAAGATCAGAAGTCATTGCGCAACATGGTATGGCAGCTACCTCACATCCGTTGGCTACACAAGTGGCCATTGATATCCTTAAAAAAGGTGGTTCTGCTATCGATGCTGCCATTGCTGCAAATGCATGTCTTGGGTTAATGGAACCAACCGGAAGTGGAATTGGGGGCGACCTGTTTGCTATTATCTGGGATGCTAAAACACGAAAACTTCATGGATTGAATGCCAGTGGTCGTTCTCCGATGAGTCTAACCAAAGAAGAGTTGTTTATGCGGGGAGTAAAAAGATTTCCGCCCACCGGTCCATTGCCTGTTTCTGTACCGGGAGCGGTCGATGGATGGGATCAGTTGCATAAAAAGTTTGGAAAGTTGCCATTTGGAGATTTACTGCAACCAGCTATAAAGTATGCTGAAGAAGGATTTCCGGTAACTGAGCTCATAGCTTATTACCTCGCCGCAGGTGCCAGAAACCTGTCAAAATATGAAGGTTTTTCTGAAGTATTTATGCCTGACGGACGTACTCCTGCCAAAGGAGAAATCTTTAAAAATAAATTTCTGGCAAACACATACAGAAAAATAGCAAAAGGAGGGCGTGATGCTTTCTATAAAGGAGACATCGCCAAAACTATAGGAGACTATATGAAAAAACAAGGTGGATATCTAAGTTATGATGATTTGGCCAGCCATACCAGCGAATGGGTAGAGCCGGTTTCAACTACTTATCGAGGGTTTGATGTGTGGGAATTACCTCCCAATGGCCAGGGCATTGCGGCTTTACAAATGTTGAATATACTGGAGCAATATGATATTTCCAAAATGGGATTTGGCTCAGCTGAGTATATCCACTTATTTACAGAAGCCAAAAAACTGGCTTTTGAAGACAGGGCAAAATATTATGCAGATATGGATTTTGCAAAAATTCCGGTCAATACACTGATATCCAAGGAATATGCTAAAGACCGCAATAAACTCATCAATCCCAATAGAGCGGCTGAGAGTTATGATCCCGGAGAACTTAAAGCACAGGAAACTATTTACCTGACGGTAGCTGACAGCGACGGAAATATGATATCACTTATTCAAAGCAATTACCGTGGAATGGGATCTGGAATGACTCCACCGGGACTTGGTTTTGTATTACAGGATCGAGGCGAATTATTTTCCTTAGATCCACAACATAATAATGCTTATGAACCGGGTAAAAGACCGTTTCATACCATCATCCCATGTTTTATCACTAAAGACAATAAACCGTGGGTAAGCTTTGGAGTGATGGGCGGTGCTATGCAACCTCAGGGACACGTTCAGATCGTTGTAAATCTTATAGACTTTGGTATGCATCTTCAGGAAGCCGGAGACGCCCTGCGAATTCAACATGAAGGTAGTTCAGAACCTACAGGTGAAAAAATGACCGATGGTGGAGACCTGTTTCTGGAATCAGGATTTGATTATGAAGTCATCAGAAAACTTGTCATGATGGGGCACAAAGTGGGTTTTAATGTTGGTGGGTATGGTGGATATCAAGCTATCATGTGGGATGACAAAAATAAAGTTTATTTTGGTGCAAGTGAAAGCAGAAAAGATGGTCAGGCGGCAGGATATTAAAAAAAGTATTATATTTTCTAAGAATGACCTTTAGTTCTTATGTAATTGCTATCAGACTTGGGCAATTTTTTTCGATACCATGAGTGAAATTTTATTATTTATTCTTTTATTATGCTTAGTCATTATAATCACTTATTGGTTATGGTTTTATATATCTTTTCAAAAATTAAGTTATCATCATAAAAAGACTAATGCCGGACCTCCTGTGTCGGTAATAGTATGTTATCAAAATGAAGGTGATCACATTTTAAAAACAATAAACGCCATTCTGCAACAAAATTATGAGAACTTTGAAATCCTGGCAATGGATGATTTCAGTACAGATGATGGTCCAAAAAAACTTTCAGAGATTGATGATCCACGACTAAAATTGATGAGCGTAGAAAAAAATTTACAAGGAAAAAAAGCAGCATTAACGCAGGCTATCACTGCAGCTTCCAATGAGTTTTTACTTTTTACAGATGCAGACTGTTTACCGGCAAGCAGTCATTGGATATCCGCAATGGTGTATAAAATTACGGCAAATAAACATACCGAAATAGTACTGGGATATGGCCCTGTGATAAAAAAAACAGGATGGGTCAATACCTTTGCCCGATTTGAAACCGTTCTTACAGCCATTCAATATATTTCCTACGCATCGTCGGGTATTCCGTATATGGGAGTGGGTCGCAATCTGATGTACCGCAAATCATTATTTGAAAAGACTGGTGGATTTGAAAGCCATAGCAATATTGCATCCGGTGATGATGATTTAATGATTTCGGCTGCCGGTTCAAAAAATAATACGGCTGTTTGTGTTGACCCTGATACATTTATGTTTTCAGATGCGAAAAATACAATTTTAAAATTTTTAAATCAGAAATCAAGACATGTTTCCACATCCCTGTATTATTCGTTTTTACATAAATTTTTACTTAGTGTATTTGCTTTAACCCACATGTTATTTTATAGTTGCTTAGTATTTTCTTTTATTTATGGTTGGTTAAATTTTTCAGCTATTCTGACCATTTTGTTTCTGAAATGGGCCATACAGATTTTATTTCAAAAGCAAGCCTTTAAAATATTGAATGGAAAGGATTTAATGTATAGATTTCCTCTATTAGACATTTTATTGGTATTATATTATTATATTTTACCAATTTTTACCTTAATAAGAAAAAATGGTTGGTAAATCAACTAAACCATCCATATAATTTCTTTTTTATTTTCTGCATTTCACTTTTTCGACAATATAATTACCGATATTTGTACCTTGTGTCATACCATTTGTAATGGCGGGCATAAAATGAATCCCACCATATAATCTCGAAATACAGGCCTCCTTTGCAGCCTGATTAAATGATGAAAATGATCTCACAGGCAGTCCGAATTCCACTTCGGTATCATCATCATAAGCCATGCTGTCACCAAAAAGTTCTGTCAGAATCACAGCTGATGTAGATGAAGCCACACTATGACCGCTTGAATACTCCGGAAATGGGGGAGTCTGAAGTAACGGAAGCCAGTCAGGATCTATAAATTCATTAATCACAGTCTCAGGTCTTACAGCATTACTACGATATTTTTCATCCCAACAAGAAATAAAAGCATCCGCCAAACCTATAGCCACCATGGCATATGATAGCGCCGATTTAGTAATATTTGTTTTGGCACTTTTACACACTATACCTACAATATTTATCCAATGTCCTCCCGGAGTTATTTTTTTTGTAGCGTGCATGATATGGCCGGTTACATTAAGTTTGTAAGGATTACAATCCCAAAAAGTGGCTATTTCTTTATTTTCATCTGTAATATTTTTGACTGCTTCATACACTTCAAAAGCTTCTTTATAGTACTTACTGTTTTTGTCAGTCATATTATAGACTGTGGGTGGTAATGCTTTAAATTGTTGGGCTGAATCCATCACAAAGGGTCTGATTTTATTCCATGATGGTTCGATTCCATCCATATATCCGGGAGGTGTAGGTTTCCATGTAGATGGATCTTTTTGCAGGCTATACTTTGGAAATGACCTGGTTTGTTTGTAATTGTCACCAGACGACCATGTGAGAATATGGTTTACGATAGAATCAGAAAAAGAGACTGTTCTGTCAAAAACATCTTCAGGCATTCCTGTTTTTTTGTAAAAATCCATTGCTCTGTCCAATTGAACGGACAAAGTATCCTCAGAAAATATCAAAGCTTTTCCGATCTTTAAAAAAGTAAGTGTTGTTGCCATAGGAAAACAATATTCTTTTCCAGGTTCAGGCGTTGGAGTAGAAGGTAAATGTTTTATCTGGCCTGCAAGGGATACTAAAGTTGAATCCCCGAATCTTGATGCTTCATACGCTCCAATGCTTGCATAGACGTAAATTCTGCTTGCAACGGGAGGAGAAAAGATATCATGCACTATTACATCAGTGACAGCTTTAACAGACTCATGAAAAATAGCAGGATCTGCTGCTTCAGCTTGAAAATTTTTATTGTCTTTTTTGCAGCGGATAATAAGGATACAAAAAAGGATGGCAAATAATAATCGAAACATTGGTTCTAAAAATTTATACAAAGGTACATTTTGCATGAATTTTATTTAGTATAAAATTTTAAATGATTAAACCTTCTGTATGTTAATTGGTCTATTAATACAGATTTGATGAAAATATATGACATATCCCGAAGATACCCAGATACTGGATTTGATTCTTTCTGATGTAAAAAGAAATGAAGGTTTCAGATATTTAGTGGGAAAATATAAGGAGAAGTTGTATTGGCATATCAGAAGAATGGTAGAAAATCATGAAGATGCAGATGATGTATTACAGAATACTTTTCTCAAAATAGCAAAAAATATACATGGTTTCCAGCAAAATTCATCATTATTTACCTGGATGTACAGAATTGCTACCAATGAGTGCATTAATTTTTTGAATGCAAAAAAAAACAGAAACAAAGAGACGCTTAACGATGATGCGATGTATAATTTGTATTCAAATGATAATATTGACGAAGTAAATGTGCTTCAATCCCTGGCAGCAGCGATTAAAACACTACCGGACAAACAAAAATTAGTATTTAATATGAGATATTATGATGAACTTCCTTATCAGGATATATCTGACATTACCCAAACATCAGTTGGTGCATTGAAGGCTTCCTATCATCTGGCAGTAAAAAAAATAGAAGAACACATTAAAGCAAACTTATGAGAGATACAGATACTTACGAAGTAGATAAAGAACTAAAAAGTATATCGGTTTTTTTGGCAGATATTCCTAAAAATAATATCTTACTTATACCAGAAGGATACATGGATGAAGTGGAAGAACATATTTTAAGTCAGATTTTTTTGACACAAATTGACCATGCAGATATGAATGTCCCTTTAGGTTATTTTGAAAATTTAGAATCAACATTTACATACCCGGAGGCTAAAATCCTTAATCATGCTGTCGGTAAAAAGAATATATTTAATCTGTCTTTCGCCCGACTTATAAAGTATAAAGTAGCAGCAATGATCCTATTTTTCACCTGTTGTCTTTTTGTGCTTAATATATATTTAAATAAGGAGACCATTACCGATACCGCTTACGAAGATCCGGAACTTTACTTAGAGTATCTGGAAAATAACATTGATGAATTTGAAATAGATTTTCTGGCTGATCAGGGTCTTATCGAAGAAAGTGATATTTCTTTGGTTACCTATGATGAAGAGTCATTACCTGTTTCCAACTTTGACATATTTAAAGAATCAGACATTAATTTTTAAAACACAATACCATGAAATTTCAAATAAATTTAATTAAAATCGCCGCATTATTATCTTTAATTCTTTTCTCTATGCCGTCATTTGCTCAGGATGGGCAGTATAAAGAGAAAATTAAGGACAAAGTAAAGGCTCAGAAAGTAGCATATATTACAAACCAGCTTGACCTTTCTGAATCAGAAGCACAAAAATTCTGGCCTATCTACCATTCATATCATTCAGAAATCGAACAATTGAGGGCATCTCTGGATTTAAAACCACGCAGGGATATGACTGACAAAGAAGCAGAAGAAATGATGATGGCAGTTCTGGATGGCAGAACAAAAGAAATAGAGATACAAAAAAAGTATATTCAGAAATTGAAAACAGCTGTAGCAGCAAAAAAAATCGCTATGCTATTCAGAGCAGAAAAAGAATTTAAAGAAAAAGTCATATCTAATATTAAGGAGAGACGTAAAAGTCGCTTTGGAAATTAAGAGTATGTTTTTAATTTGAAAAAAAGATCATGATATAAATTGTGGTCTTTTTTTTGAAAAATATCAAAGTATTCATGCCAATTGAGAAAGAAAATATAGATTTGTATTGATTTTAAAACAAATTTAAACAATCTTAACTCGAAATGAAGAAATATATATTTTTTTCAATGGTGGCTTTATTGCTTTTTGCCTGCGGATCCAAAGAAGTGAAATCTGAAAAGCCTGCCTCATCAGAATCAAAACCAGTTGTGGACGGCGCAAAAATATACAAACAAAATTGTGAACTTTGTCATGGACCAGATGGCAAATTAGGTGCAAACGGATCCAAGAATCTTACCGTATCTGAGTTGGATCTTAACGCAAGAATTGCTATGGTTAGCAAAGGTAAAGGAGTCATGATGGCATTTGAAAATATACTCAGCCTTTCAGAAATAAAAGCTGTATCAGAATTTACTATGACGCTGAAGTAAAATCACTCTTTGTCATGTCTAATATTTTATTATTGAAAATCATCGGCTGTTAATTTGGTTCATGTTTCATCTGTTCACGATTTTAAAACTTATCTTTGTGGTTTATAATACAGTAAAAACAAATTTTACTGTTCATCTTATAACCTGAGATAAAAGTTAATATGAATTTTAAAAGTGTCAATGCATTGCATTCTTTTAAAAGAAAGATACTTCTATATCATTTTTTTTTACTCCAATTTCTGATTTTATCTAACTGTATTAAAGGACAGGATACTATCCCTCCCATAATTACATTTTCAGCAAGAGATACCACTTTTGAATGCGGAGAAACCAATAATATTATATCAGAATTAACTTTATGGTACAATAATTCCGGTGGAGCTATAGCGACTGATAATTCAGGAATGGTAACCTGGCAGGCCAATCTGACATTGCAGCAGGCAATTACCATATTTAATAATTCGCTGGATATATTATGTGGTAATAAGCAAAAAGTAGAAGTCACTTTTTCTGCATCTGATGCGTCAGGCAACGTAAGTATTCCTGTTACAGCTTCATTTTTTACAGAAGATACCAAGGGTCCCGCAATTATAAATAGTGTACCTATCGTCCAATATAATTGTATAGAAGGTATAAGAGATACGTTGATACAATGGATCCAAAACAAAGCAGGTTATGTGGCAGTTGATGATTGCTCCAACAGTGTAATCTGGAAAAATTACAATTTTGTCATTACAGAAAATAACATAGTAATCCAGTCGGGAGGAGGCAATATCAATACAGGTCCATATCCAATGATTCCGGATGGAATCTGCTCCTGGAGAATGAATGTTTCATTTGTTGTTGCAGATGAATGTGGAAACGAAACCGGTACACCCGGAACCACTTCATTCAACCTGACAGACAACGTACCTCCTGTTTTTAATAATTTCCCACCGGATATTACGGTGAGTTGTGAAAATATTCCTGTCCCGCCTGTCATAACGTCCACTGATTATTGCGATAAATCAGTTGTTCCGGTATTTAGTCAGTCAACCTCGCAAAATCAGGATATCAGTGATTGTGGTCATTACAATTATCTGATTACAAGAATATGGGAGGTAGAAGATCAATGTGGAAATTCAGCTTTACAAACACAGACTATAACAGTCAGGGATACAACTCCCCCTGTCATAAGTACTGCCCAACCCATAGTAAATCTGAATTGTAAAATATTCAACAGCCATCCTGACAGTTTATACATCACATTTGAAGATAAATGTTCTTCTGTCAGGACTTCATTTAAGGATTCTTTGATGTCTCACTCTTGTTCTTTAATGATCGAAAGAACGTATACTCTGACAGATGTTTGCAATAATATTACTACATATATTCAGAATCTGAATGTAATCCAGAATGATAAACCGGTCATCTCAAAATCAGCTCAAAATCAGGAATATGACTGTAATGCACTGGAAAATTTCAACTCTCTGATCAGCCTGTGGGTCCAAAATATGGCAGAAAGTCAGGTTGAGCCGGTATGCGGTCCGTTAAAGCAATTTGCTGCTTTAAAAGGAAGCTACAATATAAATGATCCAACAACATATCCCGGGGTATTACCCATAAATCTGCCGTCCCAATCCTGTCCTTCCCCTTTGGATGGGTTTCTGAGGTATCTGGAAGTGGATTTTGTTTATTATGACTCATGTGGAAATTCAGCCGTTACTACAGGTACTTTTGGTATCAAAGATAACAATTCACCTATCGTTTCTGTGTGTCCGGACTCATTACAATATACGGTTGCCAGTGATTCATGCTCGACCAAGATCATTATTCCTTTACCCACTGCAACTGATGACTGTATTGAATCAGAATCTATAGTTACCAAAAAAATAACAGCACCTGTTGTTACATCTGACCTGCCGGGACCTGAAGCTATAGTTGATATTGTCACTATGAATATAGGACCATTCAACCCATCCATAGTCAATCCGGTTGACGATGGAAATCTGACCTTAAAATTAAGAAGTCTCGACATTGATGATGTAACAGAATATTTTAACATTTATGATGAGGATGGCACCTTTATAGGCAAAACTCCGGTAGGTGCAGGTCAGTGTGCAAATGCTGAATTTTCAATTATCATTCCAAAAAGTAATTTGGCAATCTGGCTTCAGGATGGTTATATTCAACTTCGATTTGAGCCCAATATCATTGAAGGCAATCCTGTCTTATCCATTAATAGTATTTGCGCTGGAAGTGCCATCGAAGCAAGCATTATTTTTGAAATAGACATTTCAAATACGGTAAGAAAATCATACCAAATTGATGATGGACTTTCAATACAGCTCAATACCGAAAAAGAAATTTCTGCAGAACTTACCAAAGGATTGCATACTGTCAGATTTTCATTTTCAGATTGTGCCAATAATACGACCATCTGCACAATTCCGGTTACCATAGAAGATAAAACCAATCCTGTTATAATTTGTCCCGACAACATCACATCAACGCTCGGGGTCGGACTATGTAAGGATACAATATCATTACCAATTGATTTTAGAGTCATTGAAAACTGTGAAAGCACAAGAGAATTTGAAAAAAAATCACCCACATCTATAGAAGCAGCATATATTTCATTTGTCTATAACGAGTCAAAAGGTACACACGAAGCCAGAAGTAAACAATTGGTTTTCACAGATGTATTTCCCATCAGTCACTCCACCCGGCCTGCTTTTTTGAAAATTGAATTTTTTGGTGACAATAATGAATCAGGTGAATATTTTGAGTTTCTTGGTCCGGGAGGAGTACTTATCGGGACATCAGGCATTAAACCCGGGATTACCGAATGCGGTTTGTCTGAGACAACAGTAGAAATAAATCCGGATCTTTTCAACTCGTGGATTGAAAATAATCAAATTACGATACTTCTGGTACCTAAAAATGATGACAACGGCATAAATCCATGTACCAGTTTAACCAATGGACAAACCCTTGACAATGTAAGTTTCATCAGGGGAACCCTTTTCTATTCGGATGCTCAGTTTTCTTATAGTTCGGCAGGCTCAACCAGCATACCGCAAACAGAAATTATAGCAGGTACTATAATAGAAGATATTATACTCAATGCAGGAAAAAATACTATTTCAATATATTCCGAAGATTTGTCGGGCAATGTCGGCACATGTAATTTTGAAATTACTGTTTTAGATAGTGAATTTCCTGTTGCAAAATGCCAAAATGCAGTCGTTACACTTCATCCCTCCGGATTAGTACCTGTAGAAATAACACCTGACATGATTAACAATGGCAGCACCGACAATTGCACCATACATAAAATGACGGTGATTCCATCATCCATCGATTGTTCTTTTGCCAACAGTGATGTGCAGGTAAAACTTATAGTTGAGGATCAACAAGGTAATAAAGACAGCTGCTTGTCAGTCATAAAAGTAAAATCAACAGAGATAAAACCTACTTTCTCCGCAGGATTATGCTCAAATGATACTTTAAAGTTGTTCTCAAATTTGCCGACCGCTACCATAGAAGGCACCTATTCTTTCCATTGGGATGGGCCTGGTAATATAGAGTTTTTTACAGAAAATCCGTTTATTACCAATGCGGACGAAAGCTTTAATGGTTTGTACATTTTGACTGTAACCGGTTTTAATAATTGCGTGTCAGTAGGAACTGTTTTAGTAAATATCAGACCGTTGACAAATCCTGTGTTGCTGGCCAATAATAATGAAATTTGTGATACAGAAAATCTGATATTATCTACATCCGAATACACCGGAAACATTGAATATCAATGGTATGAAGGAATTTATCCAGCCGGCATCCTTCTTAAAACAACACAAATTCCGGAATATATTCTTACGCCGAATGTAGGAGTTCATTTTTATTACATCATAGCCAAAGGACCTGAGTGTAGTTCCAACCCATCTGCTTTATTAAAAGTTACAGTACTGAAAACACCGGAGGCCATTGTCAATAATTCATTCTTATCACCCTGCGAAGGCGATCAGATTATTTTAGGTACTCCTGTAAGTAGCGCTAATTTTACTTACCATTGGTCAGGACCATCCGGATATGCAGGAACCGGAAGATTTCCCGCGGTAATCAATAATGCAGGCATCAATAATGCAGGTGATTATTTTTTGGTCATTAGAAACGGGGCATGCATATCTGATACAGCGGTGACAAAAGTTGTCATACTGGAACGACCTTTTAAACCGGTCATTGTAGGGGCTGACATATTTTGTGAAGGGGTAATATTTACTTTAGTCGCTTCTTCATCTCCCAATGCGGAAAAATTTGAATGGTACAAAAATGGTATTTTGTTTACTGTAACACAGGAAAACAGCCTTATCATTCCAAATGCTCAGTCAGGACTTCAAGGCAGCTGGACCGTGATTTCTGTCATAGGCAATTGTAAATCCAGTATATCAACAGCTAAATTTGTCGCTATCGACAATAGTCTTGAAATTGGGGCTATCAATTCAGGTCCTGTGTGTATGGGAGACAGTGTAAGGTTGCAGGCCACTTTTGTCCCTAATGCTACTTATAAATGGACCGGACCGGTCTCTCCGATACCTGATGTGTTTGATCCTTTGATCCCGGGCGTACCCGGTGATTATGCTGTGACCATCACAACGCCAACAGGTTGTCAGAATAATACCAATACTACGGTTCAAGTTATAAGCGTTCCGGAAATCACAGCCTTAAGTAATGATGCAAAGCCTTGTATGAATCCTGGTGAAATAATAAGTTTTTTTCCTTCAGTATTTCCCAACTCTGAATCATATTCTTATCGCTGGACCGGACCTAACGGATTTACATCCAATATAAAAAATCCTGTTTTGTCCAACATTTCTGCAAAAGATACCGGAGTCTATACACTGGTTATATTAAATAGCGGTTGTCCTTCCAACAAAACAGAGACAAAAGTCTCCTTCAATATTAGCCCGCCAAAACCTTCCATCAGCGGACCACCATATTTATGTACAGGTGATAGCTTAAAAATAACGGCAAATACAGTCACTCCTGTGACAGAATATATCTGGAACACACCGTTAGGTATATTTATCAATACCACATCTACCTTCATTGTTGCTGATGTCTTGCCTGCCAATAGTGGGACATACTTTTTACAAACCAGGTCAAATGGTTGTATTTCAGCAGATTCAGAGACTGTTAGTATCGAAGTAAGGAATACTCCTTCTACCCCTTTGATACAAAGTATTTCCCCTGTGTGCTTTGGTGATACTATCATATTATCAACGGATGTAATTTCAGGAGCAGAGTATATCTGGCAGGGGCCACAAAATGTCAGTAATACGGCTACTATTTTGATTCCCGAAGCCAATCGTCAGCATGAAGGTACATATACCTTAAAAATAAGCAAAGATGGGTGCCAATCCAAATTATCTGCTCCTGCAGAGATAATAGTAAAAAATGAAATAAAAACACCCGAATTTTTACTGTCATCAGTATCTCTTTGTAAAACAAATACGGCTGGTGCAGAACTATGTTTAAATACGGCGAGCATGGAAGCCAATGCCATCTTTAATATTATCAATCTGTCAAACCAAAAACTACTGGCACAAGGCAATAATAACTGTTATTTTGTCACTCAATTGAGTGATTTTATTGATGGTGCAAATTTTCTGGTGGCAAATGCAAATGTGGATAATTGTGTTTCAAAAAATTCACAGCAGCTTATATTGAATGTTAATACACCACCGGACATTGTTGCAAGAGCTATTGAAACAGATATAATTTCCTGTCCGGAAGAGGCAGTGAGGGTCATTTCAGCTTTTGGCCCGCCATTGGTAGATGTTAAATGGACAGCTGTGAATCCGGAAAACAATATATCATCAATTGATGCAATCTCGCCGATAATTACAGGATTGGTGTCTGGAAATAATATTCTCTATCTGGACTACAGCATAGATGGCTGTAAAGATTTCACCAGAGATACAGTGAATATTTATGTGGAGTTTAAACCGGTTGTGAATGATGATAATTACAGACTTGGATACGGAGAGAATGGAATGTTTAATGTGCTTCAAAATGACGTAGTGCCTGAAAATAGCACATTTTCGATTATATCAAACCCTGAGTACGGAAGTATTTCAGTAAATGGTCATTTGATATCATATACCCCTGATACCCGATTTCTTCAACCAGTCCAGTTCAGCTACCGGGTATGTGCCGGTTTTTGTGATGATCAATGTTCTGAAGGAAAAATCCTGATCGAATTTGACAACAACATACTTTGTAACGCTCCTAATATTTTTACCCCCAACGAGGATGGAATAAATGACAGATTTGTAATACCGTGCCTGGAATCAGGCCGCTTTCCTTCCAATAAAGTCATGATATTTAATGAATGGGGCGCGGAAGTGTTTTACGCCAGTCCCTACAAAAATGATTGGAGTGGCTTTTATGGTGGTAATGAACTTCCGGTAGGCACTTATTTTTATGTAATAGATACTGGTGACGGACAGCGACAGATCAATGGATTTTTAATTTTACAGCGATGATGAAAAGTATACTTATATTCTATTTATCTCTGTTTTTTACGTGCATGATATATTCACAGCAGCAACAGATGTACACTCAATTTATGTATAATAAAATGGGGCTCAATGCTGCTTATGCGGGCAATGAAACATATCTATCTGCCAATCTGCTCTATAGAGACCAATGGAATGGATTTCCAGGTGCACCAAAAGCACAGGTGCTAACACTGAATATGCCAAGATTGGGCAAAAGAGTAGGACTTGGTTTAAATTTCGAAAGACAAACCCTGGGCATCACAGAAAAAGTAACCTATGAGCTCATGTATGCTTATAAGTTTTTTTTGGGAGACGGCACATTGTCTATGGGCATGAATGTGTCCGGTCGAAACTATATACAGGATTATACCGATAGTCGATTGTTTGCAATACAGGATATCAATCAGGATCCTTCTATTCCCAGAACTGTTCAATCCCGAAATCTTATCAATGCAGGTTTCGGTATTTATTATAATACAAATAAATTTTTTTTAGGGGCTTCATTACCCAGAATGATAAAATCTGATCTGGATTTTGACAACAACAATTTGTTTTCTACGGAAGTAAGACATCTGTTCTTGATGACTGGTGGCACCTTTATTGTTAATAATGACTTCAGACTGACTCCTCAGCTTATGTTCCGGGCAGCAGAAAAGAGCCCCTGGGGATTGGATCTGAATATCAGCGGGACGTGGAAAGACAAGTATTCTACAGGACTGACTTACAGAACAGGTGGTACCAGAGGTGATCTCGGCGAGTCAATAGACCTTATATTTGGCATCCAAATATCAGAACGCCTAATGTTGGGTTTTGCTTACGACATCACCCTATCGAGAATTCGAACGATTGATAACGGAAGTTTGGAAATGATCCTGTCATACAATTTTATTCCAAATAAAATTAAAACCATTATTGTAAACCCAAGATATTTCTGATGCTTACATTAATAAAATTAAAAACCGTTTACCTGTCAGCAGTAATCATTATTATCTCATGCGTGGGATTCGGGCAGTCTATTATTAATCCGGATGCTGTTAAAAAAGTAAAAATATATAATGAAAAAGCAATCAATACTGCCAATCTGGAGTCATCGCCGGCTTTTGTAGGTGATAAAATAGGCTTTGTATTTACAGACAACAAAGGTAAAAATTTTGATAAGGAAATAGATGAATCATATTTTGATCTGGCATATTCGACTGTCAATCAGGACAACTCCCTTCAGATAAAAGAAATATATAATAAACTGATCAATTCCGCATTACACGAAGGACCGATGGTTTATAATGCCCATCAGAATAAATTGTTTTTTACTCGTTCTCATAAAGAAACACGCAAAGAAAAAGGTTTGGAAACAGATACCTTTTACCTTAGGTTAATGTCTGCTGATCTGAACATAGCCAAACCCATTGTTGTACCTTTAAATTTGAATGTAGATAATTACTCTGTATGTCACCCTGCTTTAAATTCAGATGGAAATACGATGATATATTCTTCAAATAAAACGGGTGGTTATGGAGGTATGGACCTGTATATCGCTTACTTTGATGGTAAAGAATGGGTAGGAAGTATCAATGCGGGACCTTATATCAACACCTTGTCAAATGAAGTATTCCCGACCATGATGAATGACTCTGTTTTGATATTTGCGTCAAACAGACCGGAAGGATTAGGTGGATTGGATATGTATGTTTCTACACTCAGAAACGGCAGCTGGGATAAACCTGAGTTATTGCCGGCTCCTTTCAACTCAACATTTGATGACCTTGGACTCATTGTCAGAGAAAACGAAAAATCAGGTTATTTTGCCAGTAACCGTCCGGGTGGTAAAGGTAAGGATGATATTTACAGATTTGAATCTGGTTCGCCACTTTTCACCTCTGAGCCTGAGATTATGGTTGTATCTACGGTAACTATACTGGATAAACTCAGTCTTGAAGGCATAGGATATGCTACAATTTCGATTACACCGCTTGATATAGATATTAACAGTTTTATGCTTTCAAGTTATAATGTAGATTTGCTATCAGGCAGAGATCCGGGAGATGTGATCCTGAAACTTACTCCCAAAAAGGCAAATCCTATCCGGAAATCACCACGGATTCCTTAGGTATAACTTCTTTCCAACTAAAGAAAGGCCAAAAATATCTGATCAAAACGTCAGCACCCGGATTTGCAGCAACCTCACTGATATATGACTATGCTATTTTCGGAGCTACGTTTAATATGGTAATGGAACCTGAAGATGAAGAAAATGAAACCTCAGAAACAGGTGGTCCGGCACCGGAAGTAATGGATCAGGTGGACTCCAAAAACATAAAAATCCCTGTTCAGCCTGGTGAAAAGGTTATTTTTGACAATATTTATTATGATTACAACAGCTCATTGATACGACAAGGTGCTGCTTTTGAGCTGGACGAACTGGCTGGTACCATGAGATTGAATCCCGATATCAATATCATTCTGGAATCACATACAGACAGCAGAGGAGCGGCGTCTTATAATCTGCAACTTTCTATAAACCGGGCCGAGGCTGCCCGAAAGTATCTTACCGACCTTGGCATAGATGAAGACCGTATCACCATAAAAGGGTATGGAGAGTCGAAACTGCGCAATGAATGTGCAGATAATGTACCTTGTTCTGATGCAAAACATAAGTTCAACCGGAGAACAGAAGTAGTGATACAAAAATGAGTTGAGTAGGTATGTTTAAAACAGAGGGCGTCAGTATTAGTTTTATTTCCATTTTCATCTCAGAATTTATTTTTATATTTGCACTCTATTTACTATCTCGGCCTCATAGTTCAACTGGATAGAATATCAGATTTCGGCTCTGAGGGTTGGGGGTTCGAATCCTCCTGAGGTCACAAAAAAGGCGCTTTTAAAGCGTCTTTTTCGTTTATATGCTACACATTATCATATATTTACGGGTGATTTTAAGGAAGTGATTTGCATAAATGAAACAATCATATTTTCTTTTAAGTTTCCAACCCCATTGTAAATGAAAAAGTTATTTTATTTTGGATTAATTGGCTTTATTTTATTTGAAATTGCCAATGTTTATTTTTTAATGCCCATGCGCGGTGGCAGCCAGGAAATCAATAGTATTGATGTGGCGTATTTTTTGCACGTCTGGCGCTGGATGTTCAGGGCTTTTTTTATTTTATTGATGATTTTAGGAGTAAAATCAGTATTTAGAAACAGAAAATGGCTGCCTGTGGTTACATTACTTATTTTGTCAGCTATAGTTTATATGACCAATTTTGACATGGCAGCCGATACCATGTTTCATCAGCCAAAATCTTTATCGCTAAAAAATGTAAGCGAAAATAAGGTGGAAGGAGATAAACTAATCATTGGTATTACTCACGGAGGAGAAGCAAAAGCCTATCCCATTCAGTATCTGGGGTATCATCATCAGGTAAGGGATAGCATCGGTGGTAAACCGGTTATGGTGACATATTGTACCGTTTGTCGTACCGGTCGTGTTTTTGAACCACTTGTGGGTGGTAAAACCGAAGATTTCCGTCTGGTGGGTATGGATCATTATAATGCCATGTTTGAAGACAAAACAACCAAAAGTTGGTGGCGTCAGGCTACAGGTGAAGCGATTGCCGGAAGTTTGAAAGGTCAGACCCTGCCAGAATTTCCATGCATCCAGACTACCCTAAACAAATGGACCGAATTATATCCGCACACTTTAGTCATGCAACCCGACACCCATTTTCAGGTCGGGTATGACAGCATGCGCACCTATGAAAAAGGCAGATTAACAGGCAGACTAACCCGCAGGGATACCGCTTCCTGGCAAAACAAATCCTGGGTGGTCGGGGTACAAATGGGCAAAACAAGTAAGGCGTATGACTGGAACATGTTGCAAAAAGAACACATTATATACGATGTTTTGGACAATACACCTATAGCAGTGATATTATCAAAAGACAGTAGTAGTTTTGTCGTTTTGGAAAGACTGAGTATACAGCAGACTTTTATTCTGGCAAATGACACTTTAAAAAGCGGAGATAACAGTTATAATTTTATAGGTAAATCATTGAATATATCCGGCCAGGATTTAAAACGTGTCAATGCGTTTCAGGAATATTGGCACAGTTGGTTTACATTTCATCCTTCGACTTTGAAATATCAGATGAAAGAGGATTGAGAATGGTTTTATTCTGACAAATTTTTTCTGTTTATTTCAATATTTTAACACAAATCAGTCATAGCTTCTTGCCGGATAAAAATATTGTTTTATATTTGATTTACAATAAGGAGATCACTATAGACTTTCGATTATAAAAGTCTAGAAACTTGAAAGAGAATGACTGGCTCCCGTTTTATAGGCACCATAAAGTTGAGTTGGGTTTTTATCAGTATATTGTTCTGTTTTCAGCAATGAATAACAGGATTGTTTTCTTTTGATCTGAACCTTGGGGGAACACAGACAGATAGAAGTATAAATAATCTGTGTACAAATGTTTTTGATACATTTGTACATGTTTTTTGAAAACATAATTATAAACCGACTTTCGTATACCAACATCTTTAATATGTGCTGTAAATCAATGGATTGTGAAGTATTTAATACAATACGGTTGCGTAAATAATCAAGTT
>Ga0138256_10002995_pt1 | contig 18051 bp, 18 predicted proteins | sample KNB2016incub_MG_FD_105486 | JGI IMG/M metagenome (GOLD analysis project Ga0138256, IMG submission 105486) | Active sludge microbial communities from wastewater in Klosterneuburg, Austria - KNB2014incub_MG | ecosystem: Engineered > WWTP > Activated sludge > Unclassified | place: Austria... | reverse complement strand
CCGGAATATATCATTAAGAAACTGAACAATGGCGATGCCGTCATAGCAGTGCAAGGTGACAAACTCGCCGGCTTTTGTTATATCGAGACCTGGAGCCATGGTCAATATGTGGCCAACTCAGGGTTGATCGTCGCCCCCGACATGCGCAAAGCAGGCCTGGGCCGTGAAATCAAGATCAAAGCGTTTAACCTCGCTCGTGACAAATATCCCTACGCAAAAGTATTCGGGATCACGACCAGCCTTGCGGTCATGAAGATCAATACCGAACTGGGCTATAAACCTGTCACGTTTTCTGAACTGACCCCGGACGATGCCTTCTGGAAAGGATGCAGCAGTTGCCCCAATTACGATATCCTTCAACGCAACGAGCGCAAAATGTGCCTTTGCACCGGTATGCTGGCACCTTCCAAAATGGAAGAAATGCCCTATGATTTATCCAGAATGATCATCAACGATTTAGCCCAGAATAATGGATCCATTTGAGAAAGTTATCCTCGCCTACAGCGGGGGCCTGGACACTTCATTTTGTATCAAATACCTTCAACTGGAAAAAAACCTGGAAGTCCATGCGGCTATTGTCAACACCGGTGGTTTTTCGGATGAAGAATTAAAACGGATCGGAGACAGAGCGGTATTTCTGGGCGCTGCTTCCTTTACCGTATTGGATGCGACGGATGATTTTTATAACCGATGTCTTCGTTACCTGATTTATGGAAATGTATTGCGCAACAATACCTATCCTCTGTCGGTGAGTGCAGAACGGGTTTTTCAGGCGCTGGCCATCATCGAATATGCTCAAAAGCAGGGAGCTAAATATATAGCCCATGGCAGTACAGGAGCTGGCAATGATCAGATCCGGTTCGATCTTATTTTTAATATCCTGGGTTCAGGCCTGGAGGTGATCACGCCCATCCGGGATCTTAAATTATCCAGACAGGAAGAAGTGGATTATCTGGTCAAACTCGGCGTAGACCAATCCTGGGAAAAAGCCCAATACTCTATCAATAAAGGGTTGTGGGGAACCAGTGTGGGAGGTAAAGAAACCCTGACTTCTGATCAATACCTGCCAGAATCAGCTTTTCCAACACAGGTTACTGATAAAGATCCACAGACAATCAGCCTGCAGTTTGTAAAAGGTGAATTAAAAGGTATCGATGATCAGGTCTTTAAAAACCCTGTTGAAGCGATCCAGACATTAGCAGCTATAGCAGCTCCTTACGGGATAGGCAGAGATATTCATGTCGGTGATACAATTATTGGGATCAAAGGCCGGGTAGGGTTTGAAGCAGCCGCACCCTTATTGATCATCAAGGCCCATCATTTATTGGAAAAACATACCCTTGGCAAGTGGCAGGGCTACTGGAAAGACCAATTGAGCACCTGGTATGGCATGATGCTGCACGAGGGACAATACCTGGATCCCGTCATGCGGGACATAGAAACTTTCCTCGAACATACCCAGGAAAGAGTCAGTGGCACAGTATTTATCCGGTTATTTCCCTATCGATTTGAACTCCATGGAATTGAAAGCCCTCACGATATGATGAGCAGTAAGATGGGGCAATATGGCGAAATGAATAATGCCTGGTCTGGCGATGACGCCAGGGGTTTTACCAAGATCATGTCGATTGCGAATAAGATACACCGGGTGTCGGAATAGTTTATCAATCAGTTGCTTTTATAATTCACCGGGGAAAGTAAAAATATCGGGTGTTGCCATGAATACACTCTGCGCTAACTCTTTCTAAGAACCCACGACAAAACCCAACCAAGTCATCATAAACCCCTTCAATATATTACTGTAATTTTACCGGCAGATATGGTACCAGTAGCCGTTGTTGGAGGGGCAGGATATACCGGAGGAGAATTGATTCGTTTATTATTGAATCATCCCTTTGTGGAATTGTCGTGCATCGTAAGTGAAAGTCAGGCCGGAAAACCGGTTGCCTCCAACCACCCTGATTTGTTAGGGGAAACCGATTTAAACTTTATGCCGCGGCTCGAAGGCCGGCCTGAGGTGGTTTTTCTTTGTACCGGCCATGGCAAAGCCAAAGAATTTATGGCGATAAACAAACTGGATAAAGGCACCCGGATTATAGACCTTAGTATGGATTTTCGTTTGTCCGACCCCAGCCATGATTTTGTTTACGGACTACCTGAACTCAACCGGAAAAAAATAAAATCAGCCCGGCACATTGCCAATTGTGGATGTTTTGCCACAGCCATTCAATTAGCACTGCTCCCCCTGGCAAAAGCAAAATTGCTCAGGGACGAAATTCATGTCCATGCGATCACCGGCAGCACCGGCGCGGGACAGGCCTTCAGCGACACCCTCCATTTTAGTTGGCGTACCAACAACATTAGTGTATACAAACCGTTTAGCCACCAGCATATCCCTGAGATCCGTCAATCACTTACACAACTCGACAGTGAATTTTCGGTACCCATCAATTTTATCCCGGTCAGGGGCAATTTTACCCGGGGCATATTTGCGACCATCTACACCAATGTGGAGGCCGATCTGGAACAGGTCAGGAAATTATTTAATAAGTATTATGACCATGAGGTTTTCGTTAAAATAAGCGAAACCGCCCCCGATCTTAAACAGGTCATCAATACCAATAAATGTGTTTTGTACCTGGAAAAACACGATAAAAAAGTCCTTATACTTTCTGCTCTGGACAATTTACTGAAAGGTGCCAGTGGCCAGGCTATTCAAAACATGAATATCATTTATGGCTGGCCGGAAGAAAGCGGATTGAAACTAAAAGCTATTGGCTTTTAACGATTCCTCAAAGCGGGTGAAATAAAAATAAGTTGGTTCGGTGAGTTTTCTTATTTGGACTTATTCTTTTTATCTGCCCTTTTTTCTTTCAATGTTTTCGCCGGAGCCTTTTTTGTTTCCTTCTTTTGATCTTTACTTTTTGTCATATTAAGATTTTTTATATGGGACTAAAGATACACCAAGTCAAAAAATATACAATACCCAATATATAATTTTTTTTAATTTGTTAATGGTTTTTCACATCAGCGTCCGGGGGTAATCATTTCTGTAATTCCATCAATATTTTTCCGAATTTTATTTCAGTTAAACCCTATCCATGCCAAAAACTGACCCTCGGATCGACGCTTATATAGACAAGGCGGCCCCATTTGCCCAGGCTATAATGGATCATATCCGTACACTGGTCCACCAGGCCTGCCCCTCGGTGGAAGAAAAAATGAAATGGAGTATGCCCCATTTTGATTACAAAGGACAGATGATGTGTTCGATGGCTGCTTTCAAAGCTCACTGTGCTTTTGGATTTTGGAAAGCCGATTTGATTAAATCCGCCCAGGGGAAGTTACAACTCAAAGACCGCACCGCCATGGGTCATATGGGTAGGATTACATCGATCAAGGACCTGCCCTCAGACCGATCTATGCTCAAAATGATCAAAGAAGCCTGCCTGCTCAATGACCAGGGCATTACGGTAAAACGTTCGGTGCCCAAACCGGAGTCCCGAACAGATCTTACAATTCCGGCAGACCTGGCTACTGCTTTATCAAAGAATATATCAGCAAGGAAAAAATTTGATTCAGCATCTTACTCCTATCGCAAAGAATATATCGAATGGATCACCGAAGCTAAAACCGCCCCCACCAGAGCCAAACGATTGGCTACAGCACTTGAATGGATCTCCGAGGGCAAGGGGAGGAATTGGAAATATGAGAGATAATTTGAATTACGATTGATTCGATTGACGAATGACGAATGACTCGATTGACGAATGACGAATCAATGTCGTTTAGTTAAGGATCTATGTGGTCGCCTATTTGTTCTCTGTCCTATGTGGTTCAAGTCCCTAAACCATTAATGCTGAACCACATAGAAACATAGGAACATAGGAACATAGAAATTCACATAGGATACTTTCGTTAACTAAACGACATTGAATGACGAATGACGATTTAGGATTGACTACTGACTACTGACTATTGACTACTCTACTCCAAGTATCGCCCAGGCCTCTGAAACTGACGTCACCGGCAATTTGCACAATTTATTCTGGCAAATATAAATCATGGTTTTACCCGCAACCAGTTTATCCTTTAACAGAGGAAGGTTGCCTTCTGTCCTTCCGCCCATAAAGATAGCATTGGGGATGTATTTAGACGCCAGACTATGACTCATACCAAGGCTGGTATTGCCCAGCACGGCTATTTCATACGGGGGATGGTACCTGGTTTGAAGGAACAAGCGGGCCCAGTTGACATAATGGGTTAGCACACCTTCATCCTGCATCTGATTAAAAGCCTGATTCATCATATCAGTAGCCTGATCCACGTAAGACTGATTTGAAAAATAAGATCCCAATTGAAACAGCAAAAAAGCCATGGAAGAATTGGATGAAGGCATCACCTGATCTTCGTAATCCAATTGTCGGCCAATCGCAGTATCCCTGTTGTAATAAAACATCCTGTGAGTGGAATCATAAAAATGTTTATGGGCAAAATCAACCAGTGACCTGGCGCGGTTCAACCATTTTTCGTCAAAACTTAACTGATAGAGTTTTATAAAAGCCAATCCAGTATAAGCATAGTCATCCAAAAAAGCCTCTACAAGTTTTGCGGATTTGACATTCGGATTATAGATCCTCCGCAACCCTTCTTTTGGAGTGTAAAAAGATCTCCAGATAAATTCTCCGGTTCGAAGGGCTTGTAGTTGGTATTCTTTGTCTCCCAGGGCCAGATAGGCATCCGCCAGTGCAGTGACCGTCAGGGAATTCCAGGAACAAATGATTTTATCATCCAGCGCAGGTTTTGGCCTCAGGTTTCTGGCTGCTGTCAATCGTTTTTTTATTTCCAGTAACTTAAGGTTAAGTCCCTGAGGTGTCCATCCCGTTTTGTTTTTAATACCTTCCTCAGAACCCAGAATAGCCAAAACATTTTTTCCTGCCTGGCCGAAATGACGACTTGCCATGGTATTGCCCTCTTCGCTAAGCTGGAATAACTCTACAGCCAATTCAATGAGATCTTTTTCTTTTAAAACCTCTTCGATCTCCGATTTCGTCCATAGATAGTGTTTACCTTCCTCGCCTTCAATATCTGCATCAAAAGAGGAATAATATCCACCGGCAGGCGCTTTTAGTTTTCGGTTGATAAAATCAAGGGTTGATCTGGTAATTTTTTTGTACTCTTCTTTCCGGGTCACCTGGAAAGCATGCGCATACAAACTGGTGAGTTGGGCATTGTCGTATAACATTTTTTCAAAATGGGGCATCAACCAGCGATCATCGGTAGCGTACCGGGCAAATCCTCCCTCCAGCCAATCGTGGATCCCGCCTTGTATCAAATTATCCAGGGTATTGGTAACCGCTTCCAGGGCTTTTGGCTGTTTAAAATTTTGATAATAGTTTAATAAAAATTCATACTGGACGGGTAGTGGAAACTTGGGGCTGCCTTTTTGTCCTCCATGTACCAAATCCAGGTTGCTAAAAAACCCTTGAAAATAACCCTGGAACAAAGAATCCGACAAGGGCTGAACGATCTGGGTTAAACTATTTTGCTTACCAATCCGGTCAGCCAGTTGTTTGCTGTATTCGATCAGTTTTGCCGGCTCGGCGTTGATCTGATCGGCAAAAAAACGCAATACCTGGATCCATTGGTTTTTTTCCATATAGGTGCCGGTAAACACGGTTTTTCCATCCGGCAGGGCAATGGCATTTAAAGGCCAGCCGCAGGCATCCCCGTTGACTACCTGGCAGGCATCCATATACACTTTATCTACATCCGGCCTTTCTTCGCGGTCTACCTTGATCGAAACGAAATGTTTATTCATCAGGGCACTGACCGCGGTGTCCGAAAAACTTTCTTTTTCCATGACATGGCACCAATGGCAGGAGGAATATCCAATACTGATGACCAGGAGTTTATTTTCGGTTGTGGCCTTTTTTAAGGTAGCCGCATTCCAGGGATACCAGTCTACCGGGTTTTTTGAATGCTGACGGAGATAGGGGCTGGATTCATAGCGGAGGTGATTATACACTTGTTGCCCATATGCGAGCAGGTTAGTTCCCACTAAGAATAAAATTAATATCCTGGTGAATTTCATGATGAATTTGGTTCAAAGATAGGGATTGACATTAATGGGATCCCACAAAGAAACAACGATCACAGCGAATGAATTTCACAGCGAAACAGCACAGGGAGCGCAGCCACTGCGGCGAAGTATAAAAATTATCTATTACAAATCAACGTCGTTTAGTTAAGGTTTTATTTAACCGGCGCAAGCTGGACTTCGAAACAATTGTGCTTGTAATTTGACATCCGCAGCCGCGGATCGTAAGTCATTTAGAATCATTAATCACAGAAAAAGTCTCACTCCGCTGGAGTCATGGTTCTCTGTTTACTTGGGATAATAAACCCTGACCTCTCCGAGGTCAAATTATTAATATTGAATTACAGAGAGCGTTGCACAATGATTAGGAACGTTAATATTCAAAAAGGAAGAATTCGTTAACTAAACGATATTGTATTACAAATTATAACTCCATTCTTATCTATCGCTGTGAACCTTACTCTTTGTGCTCGTTGTGGACGTGGTGGGCTGCGTATAAATTTTGTGTCTTTGGTCTCACTCTGATTTACATCGCCGGCAAATGTATCTTTGCCTACGTTTGATGAAAATAATTATCCTTATTGGGGCTTTATGGGCTAGCTGCGGACTATCCATCGGCCAATCTTCCTGGACCAAAGACCTTCCCGGTATCGGCACTTTTTCCTCTGCCAGGGTGGCAGACCTCAATGGGGACGGGGTCGATGACATTGTGCTTGGCGCTGGCAAAGAGGAACTTCAAAAAAGTGATTCCGGTGTAATTGCCCTGGATGGGAAAACGGGCAGTTTGCTGTGGCATGTTTCCTCGAGGGATCAGATGTTCGGTTCTGCTGTATTTCAGGATATCAATAAGGACGGACACCCCGATGTGTTTATCAGCGGGCGATCCAGTGAGTTGATTGCTATTGATGGATTTACCGGAAAACCAATCTGGAGATTCGATCCGCATTCCAAAAAAAACAATAAAAAAGAGTGGTTTAATTTTTACAATCCTCAATGGATTCCCGACCAGGACAAGGATGGCTTGATGGATCTGCTGGTATCGAATGGAGGAGACGTAAAAGTAGAAGCTTACAACCCTAACAGGGCACCCGGCTACTTATTAATTATGAGTGCCCGTACAGGTGAAATTCTGTCTCTCGCCGGTATGCCGGACAATAAAGAGATCTATATGTCGGTGACTGCAACACCTACCCCTGGACAAAATGATTTTGATATCCTGTTTGGAACAGGAGGGGAAACCATTGGGGGCAATTTATACCTGGGAAAACTCTCCCAGGTAATTAAAGGGGACCTTACCAAAGCGATCCTATTGGATAGTTGCGCAGACCGAGGCTATATCAGCCCTGCAGCCCGTGTTGACATCAATGGGGATGGGGTTACCGATATTTTTGTCAATGCTGTCAATGGCAGGTTGTTGGTATTTGATGGGAAGACCTTAAAACGGCTCTGGGAACTCAAAAGGCCTGAAACGGAGACGTACAGCTCACTTGCGGTTGGTTATTTTAATCGCGACAATATTCCGGATGTGTTTGCTTCTTACGCCATGGGAGTCTGGCCCAAACTCGATTGGAGTACCCAATTTATGGCCGATGGCCGCACAGGGGTCATCCAGTTTGTAGATTCATTGGGATTTTATCAAAACAGTTCCGGTATCGCTGTAGACTGGGATGGTGATGGTCTGGATGAAGTACTGATGAGTGTCAATTTTCAGGAAATAATAAAAGGATATCAAAAGTTTTTTTACAATATGCTGGTGTTGATCGATTTTAAAACCAATGAAGTTTTACAAATCGGCGATAATTATAACGGCAACAATATGTCATCCACACCCTGGGCAGGAGACCTGGACCACGACGGTTTTCTGGATATCATTTATGTGAATGGGGTCAATCTCCGGCATACGTATACATTTGATGGAATGCAGGTGCATCGGATCGCTACACAAGTGCCCGTAAAAATGCCAGTGAAATGGGGGGCTTACCAGGGGAGTAAATATACGGGGGTGTTTGATTAATCATCGGCCAAACGCTACTCTAGCTAGTTACCATTCGAAATATTTAAATAAAGTCAGCAACTATTTGTACGAACCTATCCGATTGGTCAATGTGCATCCAATGGCCTGCACCGTGTATAGTCATAAGTTGTGATGAACTGATTCGTTTATTCAGTTGTGCATTAATGTATTGAAAAACATATGGACTCTCCGTTCCACTCAACAACAGCACGTTGCATTTGATTTTTGACAGATCGTTCATTTGGATGTTATTGTTGAATGGGTCTTCACCAGCCAAAGCAGCAATATTATCTTTCAATTGATTTCGAGTCAGCTCATCAAGGGTTGCGGGTGTCTTTTTTCCTCCGGTTACCCCATCAATGAACGTTATTTGTGCCGTTTCTGTGTCCCCTTTAGCCAATGATTTAAAAGTTGGCTCTATACCCTTCATTCCAAGACGTGCAAAACTCTTCCCTGCTTTAAAGCTCTTGAACATCAAAGCCAGCAACTCTAAAGGATTTTTTGGATTTCGAACCAAAGCGGGTGCAAATATGGGTTCTTCTGCCACTACACGATTCACCAATTCGGGAAATTGAATGGCAAGGTTAAGAGCGACGAAACCCCCAAACGAATGACCGATTATATTTACAGGAGCAAGCTTTTGGTTTTTGATGAACGAAGCCAAGTCGGACGTATTTACCTCAACACAACTGTCACCGCCGACGGTGTGTTTGCCAGGGAATTGGTAACGCCGACTTAAGAGATAGCATGTATGTTGATCCGAAAATCGCTGATAAATGGTTGTCCATGTACGATAGTCGCTAATACTGCCTGGTATAAAGAAGAGCGGAGGCCCTGTACCTGATTTCAGGTAATGAAGGGGGGCTCCGTTTGTCTGAAAGGTTTGTAAGCCATTTTCCATACTTTTGATTTAAAGAGTTAAAGACAGATTAAATATACTCCTTTTTGGAGTATTTTATAAAACAAACAAAATAAATGATGCCCTTAAAACCAGTTTCGTATGCCGTACTCGGACAATTGGCTTTCCGCCCCTGGTCGGCCTATGAGTTAATCAAAGAAATGAAACGAAATTTTCACTATTTCTACCCCCGGGCAGAAAGTGGTTTGTATGAGGAGTTGAAAAAACTGGAAGAAGCGGGGCTTACCATCTCCAAAGTTAAAACCAAGGGTAAAAAAGAACGCAAGGTTTATACCATTACCCGTGCAGGCAAAAAGGCATTGAAAGAATGGCTCACCACTGACCCAGAGCAATACTGGCTAGAATTTGACGGCTTGTTAAGGGTATTTCTATCTCGATTTGGCACCAAGGGGATATTGCGGAAAACCTTATCAAAAGTAAGTTCTGACACAGATATTTTAATTTCACTTGCGGAAAAAGTAGGCAATGAATATTTGTCAGACAATGCTCCTGCACAAAAAGAAATCGAGCAACGGGCAATCGTATTTGATTTTTTACTTCATTACGGAATTATGTTTAAAGAATGGCTCATTCGCACGGAGAAATATTTAAATGAAACAGAGAACATTTCCCCAAACCAGTCAGCAGTCAAGGCCAAATCCGTCATACGAAACAATATGAACCAGTTTGGGCTAAAAGTTGGTACTTATTGAAATAGTATTAGTCGGGTTTCAATGTTTGGGATTTCACACCTAAAACTCGCGTTTCTTAATATTTTATCTTTTCCGGCCAATGAATCTTATTACAGAACCCTTTCCATTATGAAATGCTCCTTCATTCAATTCAATTTCTTCTTCTATTAATTCTAAAATATCATAGCGGGGAAAGTCAGCTTTAATTTCGTCTATTGAAAATAAACTGTCGATGTCTTTTGGGCCGCCTACTTTCTCATTTTTAGCCAGGTAGTCTATATGTTTTTTGCTGAAGGCTTCAAAAATAATAATGCCGCCTTTACGTAAATATTTTTCGATGGTTTTGTGGTAGTCCGATTTAATAGCTGCAGGAAAATGAGCATATATGAAGGCGATGGCATCAAATTGTTCGTCGCCGTAGTTCAATGTCTGCAGTTCACCCACTTTATATTCAATGGATACTTTATTGGCTTCCGCGAGTTTCATCGCTTTATTCTTCCCTTCTATACTAATGTCAAATGCATAAACATCCCATCCTAGTTTAGCTGCATAAACCGCATTTCGCCCCTCACCTTCGGCCGGAAAAAGAATAGACCCAACTGGTAAATTCTCCAATTGTTCCTTTAGAAATTGGTTAGGCTGTTCACCATAAGCAAACTCCTTTTTGCTATATCGTTCATTCCATCGCTCAGTCCACTGGTCGTTCATATTTATCTCTATAGTTCTAGCTAAAAATTATTTTGTTGCCGGCTCATTTAGAAATTTATTGATCATCGAAACCGTTGCTGCAATTCCATTGCTGTCCTGTGGTGTTGTCAATTCACCGATATAATCCCCATGACCCCCCGGTAAAATCGCAAGTCTTGAGTTCGAAATCAAGCGTTGCATCTCGGCAGCGTGCTTAGCCGTCACCACATCTCTATCTCCGAGAATAATAAAAGCGGGTGCCTTGATGGATTTCATTTGTTCCTCCGGTATGTCGGTAAACGATTGCATTCGGGCTACATCCCGTTCATACATACGATGCAGCGCGTTGGAGTCTGGATTGATTTTTAAAAAAGCATCTTTATAAGGTTGGGGCATACCTTCAAAGGTCGGTTTAGACATCATATCCCAAAACCAATCCGGAGCCCCGGCTCTTTTATAAAATGTGGAGGCGACAACGATTTTATTGGTCATTTCAGGATGCCGGATAGCAAATTGAAGTGTTGTGCTTGCACCGTTGCTAAAGCCAAAAATGTTGGCCTTCTCAATGTTCAGCTGTTTTAAAAGTTCAGCAATGTCGTCGGCATCTTGCTCAAAACTTAGCGGCCTGTCGATGTCCGCAGTGTGTCCGTGTGCCTGAATTTCTACAGCTATGACCTTATGATTTTTTGCAAACTCACCTAACACCCTCCCAAAAGTTGTCTGCAGGGTAGAACCACCGCCATGAATTAAAACCATTGGGGCTCCTGATCCATGGATTTCGTAATACATTTTTAAACCGTTTACAGCAGCATATCCGTTAGTACTACCAGGAATTATGTCCTGGTCCGCCGATATTGTAGGAGTCATTTGTTTTTGTTCTGAAGGGTTACAGTTTGAAAGGATAAAAGTTAGTATGGTTAAAAAAATGGCCGTTCGTATCATGCATCAATTTTATATTCGATTTTGAATGGATCTGTCCAATCTAACTGTCCATGTAGCCCTCTGTTCAACAACATAAACCAGATATCATTTTATAATGCCAGGAATAATCCGCTCTTCCAATATCCGAAAACTGGATTTTTCCGGCTTTTCATGATGATTCCAACCATTGATTATTAAGATTAAATCCTGCGATGGAACAACCATTAAAAACTGTCCACCAAAACCAAGCCCTGCAAATATTTTACTTTTACCCTTGTCATGTCTGGGTACCCACCATTGATAACCATAACCCATTGAATTATTATCGTCAGGATTTACATGGGGTACAATCGGACTCGTGGAAGCCGTGACCCATGCCTCTGGTATGATTTGTTTGCCTTCCCATTTACCATGATGAAGAAACAAAAAGCCTATTTTGGCCAAATCCGGTGCAGAAAGATATAAGCCTCCTTCTGTGTCTACTTCCCCGTCCGGCGTCACTTTCCAATAATATTCAGTAATGTCCAGCGGTTTGAATAAAACTTCTTCCGCCCATTTGTCAATCCGTGTTCCGGTAATTATCCTCACGAATTGTCCCAATAAAACGCTGGCTCCGCTATTGTATTCAAACACCACACCTGAAGTTGTATCCATCGGTTTGTTCAGGACATATTCTACCCATTGATCCCTTTTTTCCATAATAATACAATCGTCATTTTCTCCATACGTGGATTCATTCCACTCTATACCGCTTCTCATCGTCAGGAGGTCTTCCAGCGAAATATCATTCTTCCGCGGGTCTGTAAAGTCTATGGCGTATTCTTTAAAAAATGGCATCACTTTGATTTTTAAATCCATCCCATTTTTCCGTTCCAGGGCAATCCCCAATAATGCAGAAGTGATACTCTTGGTGACAGATTGAAGTGTATGCAAATTGGTGTTTTTATAGTAAGGATGCCATTCGGGATGGTCATAATTATACTGGTAGTTTGAGGTATCGTATTTTTGAGCAACGAGATTATAATCCTGGGTATATCCATAGTCAGCTACCACTTTCCCATGTCTTATGACTAAAAAGTGGTCAATAAGGCCGTACTTTCCTGCCTTTATCTCCTGGTGAATGGAATCAATGACTAGCGGGTCGATCCCCTCTGAACTAGGGTCTGATTTCGGCCAAAATCCTTTTTTTAATTCTAGTTGCCCCGACCCCCTGTTGGAGCAGCCTGTTAAAAACCCAACAAAATAAATTAAAATAAAAAATTTACTGGGTATAATCGGAATACATTTCATGTCTTTCTGATAATTTAATATATCGTCTGGTGCAATGGTTTTCGATAACACTATTGTCCATGCACCAAACAAAAACGAAGATAAAATTTTTTACAATTACTCTTCACTCACTAATGATTATGGATATGTATGACAATTTAGAGGGTTAATAATTTAGATTTTAAAAAACGCCACGATGCGGAGCAGTTAAACTGCGACCCTAACGAAAAGAATAAAGAAATTATATTAAAACATATAACCTCGAATAGGATTTTTAAAAAACCGTTTAAACGATGATTGTCAGATACGTCTATTGCCCTATGCAAAATAGAAGCCCAATAGGTTTACATCAAGGTGAATATATACTTTCTCTTCCCTTGAAAGACTGGTAATTATTGTTTCTTTCATTTTTACTTAATCAGCTCAGCGGGACTGGGCCTCAAACCCATATCGTATTGCCGCCAGAAGTATATCGATATTTATATCCTTCAGAGATTTGAACTTAATACAATACCCGGTTACACTTGCCTTGCCCAGTTCTTTTCCATACGTCTGGGCTAAGTAGGTTTTATCGTTAATACCCATAATATAGACAGAGATCCCGGTTTTGTTTGCACTCAAACCAATCTGATAAAACTCTCTGGTTGACCAATCTGCATATTTTATGGTGTAAAATCCATACCCTATATTAGGATTAGACACCGTTTTACCTTCACTGTTTTTACCATCCAGGAACCATAATTTACAGTCTGGTACTATTTGCAAAATTTTGTGGTGCAACTCCTGCAAGTCACCCCGTTTTGGTTCAGGTTGACTGGTAATATACTCTTTGATTTGTTTTTGTACGTCCATAAAAATTAAAGGTTTTTTTTGCACCCATCAAATCTGGCCTTAAAGATTGTATTATTAAAGTGTAATTACGACAAATTCAGTGGCAGAATGCGACAAGAGCTTATTTATTCATGATTTTTACGATAATCCCAACAACCATCTGGATACCATTTGATTTACCCGATAGACCAACGGCCATTGTAATCCTTCTTTGAATAAACTTATCCGGCTGGGTAAGACTTTACCTTGATATCGGTTGGGGTATGCAGCACACATCACTAGTTTTGAATAAACATCCATCGATGACCTTCTAAATCTTCTACTCTGTATCGTAGACCAGGCCCACCCTCCTCCGGATCTGAAAGAATTGTTGCTCCATTATCCCTGGATCTTTGATAGTGAGCCCTAACATCATCAACACAAACCAGCAGACCATTAATGATATAGGGCACTTCATAATATCTGGCAGTGGCTTCACAAACCTGGCGATGATGTTTTGGGCTTTGGTAATCAGGGGTTGGAGACGCTAACATAATGACTCCGTCTCCCAGAGAAATTTCTCCATGAGTAAGTATGCCATGATCGTCCAACATACGAGCTCTTTCGGAAAAACCAAATACGTTGCACAACCAATCCATGGCAGCCACTCCATCTTCATACGAAAGCATCGGAATAATTTGGGGATCTTTGTTAGCCATTTTATATTTTATAGAATTATCTAATCAAGTTATTTGTCCGCTTACTTGCAATATTCATTAGAATCTGTTTATAAAACAATACTTATAGTTTATTCGATGGAAAAAATTCTGTATACTGAATAGCAGGTCCCCCGGAAGACGGCCTATGTGAATGCAAGTTGACCAGGCATCCCGGTCTAATATCATCGAAGCATATACCATCAATCCCAACATTATTTACAAGCCAGCTGAATCCTTCAATATAATAATTATACCATTGCGTTTCCCCTGGCACATTGACTATCCAGGCTTCCGCGCTTTTATCAGGAAAATGATGGTACCAGGTGGGTTTGTAATTATGTACCAGGTGCTCCTGCAGCCAGGGATATCTTCCCCCCTTACCGGTTCCCGGTCCCTCATTTACGAGGCTACGGAATGCCCAGATTTCAGTAGCGCAAATGCTGAGTTCCCGGATCGTGTAATAGATTTTCCCTTTCATCCTTTTGGCATGTAGTTAGTCAACGAACCACTTCATGGAATCGACGGCGATGAATGGATAGTTAATGTATGGATTATAATTGTTCACATGATGCAGGTAAACAATTTTCACTCCGATAGCATGGTCTTTTTCCGAAGGCATCCGGGGGTGCACCTTCAGAAAATACAGGTGAAACTATTATGGTTCTACAATTATTTTTTGTGTTGTCTTCTCATAATTAGTTTCAATGGTGATATAATAAATACCTCCAATTATTAAGCTTTTAATTTTCTTTGAATAGGTGTTTTCTCCGGTTTGCAAATTATTAAGCACTGTATTTTCTAATAACTTTCCGTTTGCATCATGAATAAGTACTTTCACCTTTGAACTGCTTTTGAGATTAAACTTCACTTCAAAATTGCCATTGTTAGGATTAGGGTACACTTGAATTTGTAATGTTCCAATGCTTTGAGAATTTAACTCGTGAATACCAACTGTTGAATTTTTAAGTACCAACACTTTAAATATTTGGCTGCTTGCGATGCTTGGTGTGCCATTATTTGAAAAAAAGATATTGGCTGCGGTGCTACTAATACCACCGTAGATATATCCAACTAAAGTGGTGTCGGCAATAAAATCATCTAATTTCAAAACCTCATTATTGTATTTAGGTAAATTCTCAACCGGAATAAATTCTGAACCGGCACCAAGTAATGAAGGCATTTCAACAGGCAATTTATATTCTGCCATTGTGCCACTGGCATCTCTTGTAACTCTTGCTATTGTTTTTACGAAGGGAACATTATTATCCTGAACAAGTATTCCTGAATTATCATAATATTGAGCGATACCACCAAAAAACACCGAGTGCATTTCATTTTTTGCGGCACTATACAATGGAATATGAGCACAATGGTAATGATTGTAATATTGCGAAAAATCATTGTTAACCTTATGCCCTGTACTGTCAATGTTTACACAATTTAAAAAAGGTAAATCAAGTCCTTCTTGAAAAACACCAGAAAATGCAGTTAATCCTTCCTGACCTGTTGGCATTATTTGTGGAATAACATTGTAATCTCTTCTGTGCAAATTTGTTGCATCAATTTTTGCAGGTAGATGAGTAACAGAAAGTGTTCCACCATTTTCGGAGATGGTAAATTTTCTAATAGCGTTAGTATATCGTTGAATAAACCCCGGGCCGTGATTTGGCCCCATAGGATTATACCTGCCTGTAAAATTCTGTCCTCCGGTAAGATAAAAAGTGCTGTTGATTTTATTGAGATATCCGCCAGTAACGGCAAACATGGTATCTGTTATCTGCCGGAAATTTGAAGTAAAAGATGTTCCGTTGATAACCGCACTAATAACATCGGGAACATTTACGGCACTAAGATTTGGGTAGGTAATATGGTCAGCAGCAGTATTGCTGTAGCCATACCCACCAATCAGGTACAAATAATCTCCTTCCTGTAAAAATTCCATATTGGTTGAACTTAATTGTTCCTGCAACCTGATTGAAAGCGATGACAATGGAGCCGACCACTTTTGCTGAGCGATTGGGTCAACCACTATCAGCTGATTGTTATGCCCTGCAGCATCAAAAGCTGCAAAAGGTTGTCTGCGGTGCAATCCATCTAATCGACCGCCAATGATTAACCACTTACCATTATGTTGCCCCCAGGCAAAGGACTGTAAACCACCCAAGCCACTTATATTCATTGGTTCAATGACAACTTGAAAGGGAGCTGTTTGAGCAATACTATGTGCAGTGAAAACAATTAATAGAATTGTTAGAATTTTAATTCTTAGCATTTTCTTATATTTTTTAATTAGTGTGAAACCGATTGGATCATATTGTCTCCGTTTCTGGTTATATCAAGATGAAAGTTTGCAACTCTCCATTTAAACATTTGTAAGCGGAATGTTCCCTTCAAATAGGCTGACTGAGGAAACTTCCTTTTCTTGATTATGTAATTCTATAATATTCAATGGAAAAATTGATTAAATATTGTAAATGATGCCTGAAGATCAGCAATAATCGCACTTGCTTCTTCTGTTGATTCCGCCTTTGTCAAAGATTCGATTAATTCAATATGTGGGTACAACCATTTGTGTAATTCATCGTGACTCACACCTTTCATTGTGCAACTTTTGATTAGACCGCTGTTTTTCTCTTTTAACTGCGTAGCCAAGGTTTTATAGTCTTCGGTCTGACTTGTTTTATATTGGTTTAAAATACCTTCTGCAGAATGAATAAACGGTTTCATTTCTTCATTCACAATCCATTTTTCTCCATTATTTAGTTTAAGGGTTTCTGACTGATAATCGAGGTTATGTTCTTCGTGCGAAACGACTTCCGTTTGTTCTGTCGATTTGTTTTCCGTTGCATTTCCACAACTCAGCAATAAGCTACTGAAAACCAATATAGATGCGATTAATTTTAATGTGTTCATATTCAGAAATTTTAATTGTTGATTTTTAATTGTTTATTGATAGTAAAATAAGCAATGATAGTAAACACAAAGGTTATGGCTGTTCTAAAAATCATTGCATTCATTGTTTTAGTCTCGTAAATACCTCCCGAGGCGGCATAAATGTTTAACCCTATAAATGCAGCAAACAAAATAGCGGTTGAAATACTTAAAAGTGTAACCGTCCATTTTTTTTCTTTTACAAAACCATAGGCTGCAAAAAGATAAATGATGCTACTAATGAAATTTGACCAAACAACAAATAAAACATAATTGCCTTCTTTGGCTCTGACACCAAATAAGTCAAATATTACCGATGTGCTTAGGAATATTGTCAGCAAACCAAACCCTGCTAAAAGCGTTGCTAATAAATAAGAAATTATTCTTTTCATTTCGATTTGGTTTTTATTAGTGTTAAAACCGATTGGATCATATTGTCTCCGCTACTAGTTATATCAAATTGAAAGTTTGCAACTCTCCATTTATACATTTGCAACCTGAAAGTTCCCATTATGATATGCAATAATTCATCGGATGTGATTGCATTTGTAAATACTTTCTTTTGTTGTCCCTCCAAAATAATTGGCATCAGGTGTTTCATTTTTACGCCCATTATTTTCAATATTGTTTCGTTGATGCGTTGACTTTCTTCCATAAGTCCGTCAGAAAATACAGCAACTACAAAGTGCGGGCTCTTTTTAAAGAATGAAAATTGATTTTGGAACAACGTGGTGAATTTTTCCACAGGTGATTGTCCACTTGAAATTGCAGTAGTATATCTTTCATCCATACTCATAGCAAGATATTCGAGTAAGGCAATAATTATTTCTTCCTTGCTCGCAAAGTGTCTGTAAATAGCACTTTCAGAAAACTTCATTTCTTTAGCAAGGTTCTTAATTGTTAAACCACTTACACCCGATGCGGTAAGTATTTTTCCAGCCGCTTCGATAATTTCAAGTTGCCGGCCTGAAATGGTTGCTGTCATTTGTTAACTTTATTCAATTATAAAT